>CERC01066818.1_pt1 | contig 186355 bp, 156 predicted proteins | sample 530921 | NCBI WGS metagenome assembly CERC01 (sample SAMEA2621099, study PRJEB7988) | marine metagenome | isolation source: saline water (ENVO:00002010), including
TTGATATTGATTATTTAAAAACTGTCAACCTATTTCAGGACGACTCAATCATAATGAAATGGAAATTAGTTCTTTTGATCTCCTACATTGAATTGAACCGATTTCAATATCGCCTCTAACTCGAACATATAATCTCTTTTCTTAGTAGCCGGTGCAAAAACAAAGCCTTCCAAGACCAACTTACGGTTGTTCTCCTTATCATTTATAATATAGGTCAAAAATGGTCCTGCCATAGGGTAGGCAGACATTTCCCAGATTCCCCTTACCTCTGCTGCCTTTTTACCAGAAACCTCAGCAGGAAAGACATATGGGGAAAAAGCCTTCTCCGTTATCATGTGGTTCTTTTTACCGGGTACATCTTCCCCGCCAATATAAAGACCGCCTATTGAATCTCTCATCTTAACAATGTCTTGAACAAAGGTAGAATCGTTCTTAAAGCTGTCCCAAGGCATGGTATACGCAATAATATTCATGTTCCCTTTTTGAATTTGGCGATCGATCCATACAAAATTATCCTCTTCTCTACCTACTCTATAAATGGAAGGAATTTTCATTGAAATATTAAACTTATCTTCAAGAGCCTTTTCCTTATTCAATGATTTCTCAAAACGTTTTTGAGCCTTACCAATTTCCAAAGCTTTATATTCCGCTATAAATTCTTTTGCCGTTTTATTGATATTCTCAATAAGCTCTTCTTTATTATGCCCCTTAATAACACCTACCTTTTGCGGTTTGGCATACATGTTAGATTTCATGTGGGCAATGTTCAGAGTGTCTTCCATAACATATAATACAGAACTCGTATTACGTATTGCGCCACTAAATATCTGTTGGGGAATTTGGGTTACGCTAAAAAGCGCCTCGTCCCATGTTAAGCCCTGTGCCGCTGCCGTATAATTTTCTCGTATGGCATCGCCTACGTTACTATTCCACAAATCATTATCAATTACAACCGTAAGCGTATTCATGGCACCTACAGATTCTGGTAAATAATCTGCCTTGCCTTCTTCTTTACAAGCTATTGATAATCCTAAAGTTGCTAAAAAACAAAGTAATATTCTTTTTTTCATTTGGTGTTTTAATTTACGATGAACAGTCGCACAGTTTTAATTTTGTGCCAGGTTTTAAATTGTTACCACTAATACCGTTCCATTTTCGCAAATTTTCAATAGTAACCCCAGGATATTTTCTAGAAATGGTCCATAATGAGTCTCCACTTCTTACTTCATGAATTTTTGAATTGTTGGCAACCGCAGTTCTAGTAGGGGTTTCCCTAGGTTTAACAGATGAAGTAGGTTTTTTTCGTGGGTAAATGGTCAATCTTTGGCCTATGCGTAAATTATTACTTCGCAAACCGTTCCATTGCTTTAGTTGACTTACACGTACACCATAACGTTCTGCTATTTTACCAAGAAAATCGCCATCTCTTACTCGATATCGAATACTGTTCTGTTCTGCTTGTTTTTGAATCTCAGCAACAATGCTCTCTTTCTCTTTAAGTTCATTTTTTACATGGGCATAAATTGCTTCTTCATTAGCAACAAACTTTCCCATTTCTCGTACGGGCAACCTCAATGCGTTAGGTTTTCCTTCTACGAAAGGAATAACATCTAATTTGTAATGCGGGTTAAGTATTTTTAATTCCTCCTTGTCAATAGCTGCCAATTCAGAAATTTGATCAAATGTTATTAGGCTTTTAACATGAACAGTATCTGTTTCAAAATAGGCACGATCCACTTTTTTAGATCTTAGACCATGTTCCTCGGCATATTCAAATATATACATGGTAGCTTGAAAAGCAGGAACATACCCCGCCGTTTCACGTGGTAGATTTCTTCGAATATTCCAATAATTTCGTTGTCCGCCACTTCTACGAATAGCTTTGTTTACGTTTCCTGGACCAGAGTTATACGCTGCTAAAGCCAAATCCCAATCATCATAAATTCTATGCAATCTATTAAGATAATTGGCGGCAGCTGCGGTAGACTTAATAGGATCGCTACGTTCATCAACATAACTATTGATATTAAGCTTCATTTCTTTACCGGTACCGTACATAAACTGCCACAATCCCGTTGCCCCTACCCTAGAACGTGCTTTGGGGTTCAATGCAGATTCTACGATTGACAAATACTTCATCTCCAATGGAATATTTTTATTGTCAAATTCCTGTTCAAATAAAGGAAAGTAAAATTGGCTAATGGTAAGCATGCGTTCCATTAAATCTCTTTTTCTGGTAAGAAAAGATTTTATTACGCTTTCCAATGATGAGTTATATTCAATGTTGAACGGTGTTCTTTCGTTCATTCTAGCCAACCGCATCCTTAAAGTATCGGTAGGTAGGTCCAAAACAAAAGTCGTTGTTGTATCTGGTTCCGTTAGTACCTCTTGGTACATTTCGTTGAAAAGTGGTGCGGCATCTACAAGCTCTTTCATCCAAAGACTATCAAACTTTGCAGCAAGTGCATTGTCTTGAAGGTTATAGGTGGATGATTCCGTTGGCTTAAACAATGCCAAGGACTCTGTATTGGAGCTTTTAACTATTTTCAGTTGCTCTAATGGTACTACACTATCTGTAGAATCTTGAGCTACAATTAAATTACTTTGTAAAGAGTCTTGTACCGTAGTGCCGGTCTCTTTTTGTTGGGCAGCACCTATAATAGGAAACAGTGCCAATCCAAAACAAAAACAATTATAGGTTATTTTATTCATCATGGGGCAAAAATATCTTAACGGAACAAACGAAAATCGTACATTTTTTACTGAGAATAAAATATATTCTCTTAAAATGCACAAATTTTCGTTATATACCGTTTGTCGATAACGCCCTGACTACGCTAATATTGCAGCGATCCCTGGCAAGGTTTTACCTTCTAAACTTTCTAACATTGCCCCTCCGCCTGTTGATACATAGCTAACTTTGTCCTCAAAGCCAAATTGTTTAACGGCAGCAACTGAATCTCCACCACCTACTAACGAGAATGTTCCCGCTTTTGTAGCTTCAGCAATATAATTACCAACTGCAATGGTACCACCGGCAAATTTCTCCATTTCAAACACACCGATCGGTCCGTTCCAAAGAATGGTTTTAGAATTTAAAATGACGTTTTTAAATATCTCTAAGGTTTTAGGTCCGGCATCTAAACCTTGCCAACCATCAGGAATTTTGTCTACATCCACTATTTGGGTGTTTGCATTTGCATCAAAATCATCGGCAGCAAGCACATCTACAGGAATATGGACGTTTACATTTTTCTGTTTTGCTTTTTCAAGAATTTCCATTGCAAGATCCATTTTATCGTCCTCGCAAATAGAATCTCCAACTTTACCACCTTGAGCCTTAATGAAGGTATAAGTCATACCCCCACCGATAATTAAATCATCTACTTTATCTAAAATGTTTTCTATAATCGTAATCTTAGAAGATACTTTTGCACCACCAAGAATAGCTAATACAGGTTTTTCACCAGTAGCCATAACTTTCTCAATAGCATCTATTTCCTTTGCCAACAAATAGCCAAAACATTTAGCTTCTGGGAAAAATTTAGCAACAATTGTAGTTGATGCATGAGCACGGTGCGCAGTACCAAAAGCATCATTGACATAAATATCACCAAGTTTGGAAAGTTTTTCAGCAAAACCTTCATCACCTTTTTCCTCTTCGTTATAGTATCTTAAGTTTTCTAATAAAAGTACTTCTCCGTTCTTTAATTCCGCAACGGCTTTTTCAGCTTCATCACCAACACAGTCACTAACAAATTTAACGGCAACACCAATAATTTCAGATACTGCATCTACAATATGGCTCAATGATAAATCTGGATTGCGTTCTCCTTTTGGTCTACCTAAATGGCTCATAAGAACGGCACTACCACCATCTTCCAACACTTTTATAATTGTAGGTTTTGCAGCCTCAATTCTATTGGTGTCGGTTACTTCAAAGTTTTCGTTAAGTGGTACATTGAAATCTACCCTTATTAACGCCTTTTTATCTTCAAAATTAAAGTCATTTAATACTTTCATCTATTTATCCTTTTGTTAGTTAACAAATGTAAAGATTAAAAGGTTTGTGATAAAGTGCTAATAAGGATAATTTACACTCAATACCCTTAAATTTGTTGTGCTATAAACAACTATATTTGAATCTATGTTATTCAAAGAAATTTTAGGGCTTTCCCATATCAAAAATCATCTGTCTTCAAGTGCAGATGCTGGTAGAATACCCCATGCGCAACTATTTGTGGGTCCAGAAGGCTGCGGACTGTTGCCTATGGCTTTGGCTTACGCCCAATATATAATATGTCAAAACTCCAATGGCGAAAACAATGGTGGTAATGAAGCGTGTAATCTAAAATTTAAATCATTTGCCCACCCAGATGTACATTTTGCTTTTCCGGTCTCCAATTCTAACAAAGTAAAATCACATGCAGTGAGCAACCACTATATGAAAGAGTGGCGTGAATTTATCATGGAGCAGCCTTATGGCAATTTATTCGATTGGTACAGACATATAGAAATTGAAAAAAAACAAGGGCAAATAGGAGTAGACGAAGCTCAGGACATTGTTAAAAAGCTTTCTTTAAAATCATACGAAGGAGGCTACAAAGTCATGATCATTTGGATGGCAGAAAAGATGAACACCGCCGCATCCAACAAATTATTGAAACTTTTTGAAGAGCCGCCAGAAAAAACTATTTTCTTGTTACTTTGCGAAGATGAGGAACAGATCATACAGACCATTAAATCTAGATGTCAAGTAGTACATTTTCCTCCTTTAGCAGAAGATGCCATTGCTACGGCATTAGTTGAAAAGGGAGCCAATAAACCAGAAGCTATGCTTTTGGCACATGAGGCGAATGGAAATTTCAACAAGGCCCTAGATCTTTTAAATAAAGATTCTGAAGATCTGGTTTTTGAAAATTGGTTTGTACAATGGGTTAGAACTGCGTTTAAGGCAAAAGGTAATAAAGCCGCAATTCATGATCTTTTATTGTGGAGTGAAGAAGTAGCGAAAACAGGTAGGGAAACACAGAAAAACTTTTTAAGTTATTGCATTACTGTTATGCGGCAAGCCCTAATGATCAACTATGGTGCAGAAGAACTAGCTTATTTAAGAATACATGCAGAAGGGTTTCAATTGAATAAATTTGCTCCCTTTGTTCACGAGAATAATATTCTTGACATTACCAAAGAATTGGAAGATGCCATTTACCATGTGGAGCGTAACGGTAACTCAAAAATTATATTTACCGATCTATCTATTAAGCTTACACGGTTACTTCACAAAAAAAAGACCGAACTTAAATAAACCTAAATGGAGATATTAATGAACAACGCTACAGAAGTTTTATTGCTATTATTTTTAATCATTACCTTTTTACAAAGTGGTTTTGATAAAATTACCGATTGGAACGGAAATGTTTCATGGCTTAAAGAGCATTTTTCTAAAACCCCGTTTAAAAATAGTGTTCCTCTGCTGGTTGGGATAATTTTGGTTACAGAAGTTATTGCAGGACTTTTATGCGTTATTGGCATTTACCAAATTTTGAGTTCTGGTAATACCACTTTTGCAATGTATGGCGCAGTATTATCAAGTATAACACTTTTAATGTTGCTATTTGGGCAACGTGTGGCCAAGGATTACGAAGGAGCTAAAACTATTGCCGTTTATTTTATACCTACAATATTATTGGTGTTTTTGCTACAATCTTAACGAAGTATAGCCTATAAAAAAGGTTCATTTATTAAAAAAGTAAAACCCTCCAAGTTGGAGGGTTTTTTTGAGGCATCGAGCGGATTCGAACCGCTGTACAAGCTTTTGCAGAGCTCTGCCTAGCCACTCGGCCACGATGCCCTTTTTTAGCGAGAGCAAAAATAAACAATTTATACCAATCTAAGCTGCATTCACAACCAAGAAATTGTAGTAAATTATAATATTTAAGGTGGATGATTCTAGTTTACCAATTGACCACGTTGCAAATTCAATGATACGGTTACCTTTTCTACATCTCCGTTAATGGGCGGATTGATCTTGGAAACAGATACCATTGCAGTGTCTACGGTAGGCAATTCAATAAAAATTCTATCAATGATTCTTTTGGCAACATGCTCCAACAATTTTGATGGTATTGCCATTTCTTGCTTTACAATTCTGTTGATATGAACATAGTCTACCGTGTCCTTTAATTCATCGGTGACCGAAGCTTTTAATAAATTCGTATCTACGGAAACGTTGACCAAATAATCACTGCCAATATTGGTTTCTTGTGGCAAGCACCCATGATGGGCGTATGCTTTTATATTCTCTAATTGTACTTTACCCATTACTTATATTCTGGAGTACAAATTTAATGAATCTCCCTGTAGCTTTAGTACGTACAACGACAATTACTGATCCCTTGAAATAAATCTACCCCTAAGGTGATTACGTGTGTACCTGAACTATAGCCAAGAAGTTCGTTTAAAATTACCTGATAAGAATACCCGAAGTAAAAATTACTCTTCTTTAAACCTGCAATAGGAGCTATGTAAAGAGGGTTTCCTATTTGATCGTTCAAGAAACGATAGTTCACCCCAGCATAGAAGTAATCTTCAAAATCATAAAACCTGAACTTTAAGTTTAGATCTGTAACCGATCTACCATCACTCTCAAATAACTGAAACAATACAGAAGGCTCTACTTCTACTTTACTAGTTCTTTTCTTCATATATCTATATCCGGTATAGATATAGTAGTTTCTTAATCTATTAGGCTCATATAATTCATTAAAATTACTTAGATCCTTATCTAAAATGTTTGATGCGTTGGCACTGAAATAAAACTTATCGTACCTATACAATACACCAATGTCAAAGTTATGATTGGTGGTAGCCTTATCTCCAACATACGCCGGGTCCGCAATTAAATCTGGATTAGAATTGTCTATTCTAAATTGATTGTAGTTGTAAGACAATCCAAAAGATAAAAACTCATCATCATAACGATCTAAAGTCAAATGGTGTGCAAATGATAATCTTGCACCCTGTTGTTTGGTTTCACCATTACTATCATTATACAAGACCATACCAATACCCGATTTTTCTCCTATTCGCATATCTGCTGCAAGAGATTGGGTATCTGGCGCATCTTTAATACCTACCCATTGGGTAAGACCATTCAATCTTATTTTAACATGGTCACCGATACCTGCGTAAGTTGGGGACATTACAAAGGGGTTATCGGCAAGATATTGAGATAATTGAGGTATAGTAAGCTCTTGCCCTCTTGCGGTGAGCACGCTTATAAATAATACCAGTGTCAATAGACTGTTCCGCATCATCATTTTTAGGTTAAGTTTTTAACGGTATAGGGTAAAGTGTCCAACAAATTCTCTTTCGTCTCTATCGCCATTTAGTTTAACTACGTACCAGTAGTCTCCCGTTGGCAATTCATTGTCTAAATATGTTCCGTCCCAACCTTCAGAATCAACAGATTGTTCAGAAACCACTCTACCATAACGATCAAATATTTTTATTAGTATTTCTGGGTATTGCTCAATATTTCTTGGGATCCATAAATCGTTCTGCCCATCTCCATCTGGGGTAAAGAAATTAGGTATTTCCACGTCTATAAACTCCATAAATATATTTGCTACCCTTGAGCATCCATTCTCATCAACAACACGAACTTCATAGGTATCTGTTCTAGTAATATAGAAGGTATTGCTATCGCCATTATCTATTCCATCAAAATAATAGGTGTAACCTTCTCTACCACCTTCAACAACAGCTGTTATTTCGTTCATGTTATTTTGTTCCAATGCTAGAGTCAATGGCTCAAAATCCTCAATAACAAAATCAATAGTTACAAAACACCCGTTAGCATGGGCAATAGTAATGTAATGGTTGCCCGGTGCCGAGTTTCTAAAATCAGGATTCAATTGAAGGTCTGCAGGGTCCACAGAATCTATTGCGTATAACACATCTCCAATTACACTATCATCTTCTAATGTGATGTTCACAAAATTATCTGGCACATTACCCGAACATTCGTAAACAGGAATTACCGTTGCATTAAGGTTTACTCCCGATTCAATATCAACTACAACATTGGTATCACAACCATTGGCATCTTTAATTACAATGATGTAATTACCTGCTGCCATATCATAGAATTCAGTTCTGTTCAGTACAAAATCTTCATCGCTATTAGAATTCAACGCTGTACTATATGGTGCCGTACCTCCTGATATATCAAGAATTATAGTACCATCTTGACTATCAACACAAATTTCCGGTGTAGTCTCTACTTCAACAACCAAACTTGATGGTTCAGAAATAGTATACGTTAAGTATTCAAAACAACCATTTTGGTCTTGAGCTATAACAGTATACTCTCCAGGACCCAATTCTGTAAACGTGTTTTCATCATAGAATTGGTTCAGATTTGGTGAAATTGCATATTGATAACCACCTGCTCCTCCAGATAATGTAACCGTTATTTCACCGTTGTTCTCTCCTTCACAAGTAATATCAACAACATTGTCTGTATAAGAAAGCGGTGTAGGTTCTACAATAATAACCTCTTCTGGTGTTGTTGTACAATCATCACTAACTACAGTTACATAATACGTACCTGCTCCCAAATCTCTAAACACACCTTGAGATTGTGGACCGGCAATTCTAGAAGCTACGCTTAAAGAACTATCTGTAAACAACTCATATTGGTAGTTACCTAATCCGCCATCGGCAGTTGCATAAATGATAGCCGTGCTTTCACCTGTACAGTTCAGTACCGCAGCAGAGGTATCAACGGTTAATTCTAAAGCAGGAATCTCACTTTCTGTAATTGCATTTGAAACTGCAGACTCACAACCGTTAATAGCATCACGTACATAGAATTGATATCTACCGGCAGGATACATACCTGTTTCAGGTAACCCTAACGGATTACTGGTCATAGGCAAGAAGTTGACGTTATCAACGCTATACTCATATGTTCCGCTACCACCTGTGGCAGTAAGTTCAAACTCAGCACCAGTAGTACAGGTCAATGCATCTGTTCTAATTAAACTTGCCTGTACTTCTGTTGGCTCTCTTACCTCAACAACATTTGTTGTGGTATCACAGTTCCACCCATCGACTACGGTAACGCTATAGAAACCTGCGCCTAGATCCGTAAAATTAGGATTGGTTTGTACACCAGTCGTTGTAGTAATCGTAGTACCGGTTTCATTATAGAAATTCAACTGATAGCTATAATTTCCACTACCGCCACCTGTTACATTTGCAGTTACAACCGCTCCTGTATCACTGTAACAAGCTAGGTCTGTTACAAGCGGAGTTGCATTAGCCACTATAGGTGTTGCTGGCGTTAATGTTTCAGTATAATTTACAATACATCCGGCATCATCGGTAATGCTTATTGTGAAAGCACCCGCAGCTAAATCTGTAAAGACTCCTTCATTTACATCGTCCATGGTATAAACATCACCGGTTGTAGTGTTGGTCAATACAATATCATAAGGACTATAGCCGCCCTCTATTTCAACTCTAATAACCCCTTGATCATCTGTACAAGTAGCTTCTGCCAAAGGCGTTATCACACCGCTCAGTGGTCTATCCGGAGAAATTATAGTCACCATATTTGTATCTTCAGAACAAAAGGGAACATCTGTTTCTGTAATGGTAACATAATAGCTACCACCGGATAACCCTGTTATTGTTCTTGGATTAACACTGGTATCCGAAGCAGTTGCTGCTATAACCGATGCTCCTGCGGCGTTGAACACTTCATAAGTGTAATTTCCGGTATACCCATCAATATCAATTTCCAAACTTCCATTGGTATCACCAAAACATGTAACTTCTGTTATAGCCGTTGCCGTAGCAGTTATAAAATCGAACGGAGCAATCGTATAACTTGCCGTATTAACATAACAACCTGTATCTAAATCTGTAACTCTAAATACATAGGAACCAACAGTATTTAAATCGTAAGTTGCAGATGCTGCTGTTGTACTAACCAAAGTACCTGTGGCATTACCAATTGGTAACAACTCATAACCATAGTTATGTGCCAAACCATTATCAACTACTGAAATTGTTATTCTCTCATCGTTTGTACATGTAATTGCGACATCTTGAGCTACTGTAGCCGTAAATGTATTTATAGGTTGAATTGTAACGGTATCGAAAGTGGTACAACCATTGGCATCTTTTACGTAAACATCTATGGTTTGTACGCTTCCATCGTCCGTAACATTGAATGTATTTGACGCTTGGAAAATAACATTATCAATACTGTATAAGTATGGTGCGGTTCCTGTACCTATACCAGCCGTAGCTGTTATAGTCGCAGTATTTACACTATTATCTGCCGCACAACTAAATTCTGTTGCTGTTGCAGAAACGGTTAATTGCGTTGGTTGAGTAATGGTTTCATTCTTAACAGCATCACAGCCTCTACTAGATATTACTCTTACTTGGTATTCTCCTGCAGCTAAACCTGTAAACAACGGATCGTTTTGAGCTGGCACAATTGGCGTTACCAAATCTGCAATATCATATAATTCATACTGATAAATAGGATTATCATCTGTTGCCGGATCAATATTGGCTCTAATACTACCGTTACTATCCCCAAAACAACTTACATTAACAATAGTTGCATCTAATAATACAGGGTCTACTGGAGCATCTAGAACTTGAGTTACCGTTCTTTCACAAACTGGATTTGTCGTATCTAAATCCCTAACCACAAAAGTATATGTTCCAGCCTCTGTTAAGTTTGTAAACACACCTGTTGTTTGAGTTACCACAGAACCTAATGGAGTATTCATTTCAAACTCAAGGTTTGTTGAACCACCGGTTACATTAACCGTTATTTCTCCACCCGGAGTCACCGTACAATCAATAGACTTATCTACTGTCGTAGAAACATCCATTTGTTCATAAAGTACCACCGCATTAGTTGTAAAAGTACAGCCCCATTGGTCTATAATAGTAACATCATAACTACCAGCACCAAGACCTGAGAATACTCTAGTGTTTTGTGGTGCACGGAAATCAGTACCGTTTAATCTTAATTGGTATGTATAATTACTTCCTTGACCGCCAGTAGGCACACTTACTTCAATTTCTCCTTGTAAGTTGGTGCAGTTCTCTATGTTTACATCTAATGTTGCTGCTATTGGGTCTGGAACATCAAGTACAATATTGTCTTGAATTAATCGCTCACAACCTTCAGCGTCACGAGCCCATGCTTGGTAAGTACCAGCAGGTAACAAATCAAAAGTAGCGTTAGCTACGAAATCTGTAGTTGCAGGAGCGCTTGTACCAACAAAATACGTATAACCACCCCAACCACCTTCAACATCGGTAATGGTAATTGAACCATCATTTCCTGGTGCACATGTAATATCAGTTACTACAGTATTTCCTGTAATATCAGCTAAAGGACCGTTGATAGTAAATGCTTCTGTATTTGTACAGAACGGGTTGTTGTCTTGTGTAATAGAAACATAGTAACTACCTGCAAATAAGTCTATATCTGCTGTAGGTCCATTTGTTGTTGCTTCTGAACCAGAAATAACAACCGTGTCATCACTAGTATCTGCTAATGTTCCCTCAGTGTCATAAATAGTCCAAGTAAATCCGCCAGGGTAGGTTGCATCAATTAATTCAAAGTTCACAGCACCCGTATCAGTTCCAAAACAAATTACATCACTTGTTTTAACAACATCGATAGTAAATGTGTTTGGCTCTTCTATAGTTTCTGCAACAGAAACCACACAACCCGTATCAATATGTCTTGCCAATATCGTATACGATCCCGCAGACAAACTACCGAACACGTTAGAAGTTTGGTAGTTGGCACCATTATCAATACTATATTGGAACCTAGTTGGGTCGCTTAAAGTAGATGTCACCACTACCGTAATTTCGCCATCGCTACCAGGAGCACATGTAACCGTATTTGAAACCGAAGCGTCTATATCGGTAATTTCATCAAAAGGAAGAACAGTAGCTGTTGTGCTACCAGCACAACCCTTATCATCATAAACATTGATGGTATAAGTATCACCTGCTCTATTTGTAACCACTAATACATTTGATGCACCAGATTGTACCACAGCCGAACTGCTATCCACAAATTCATAGATTACATAGTTACCGCTACCACCGGTAATGGCAGTCTCGTCAACTGTAATTGTAGCATTGTTAGGATTATTACCAGCAGTACAACCGAATTCTACAACTGTAGTATCTATGTTCGATATTACTGCAGGTTCGTCTATTACAATGTTACCTGATGCCGTAGTACAACCGTTAGTTCCTGTTGCCGTTACAACGTATGTATTTGGAGGTAAGCCTTCAAATGTATTGTTACTTGCATTGAATGTTCCTGCTACTGGAGATATCGTAAATGTTAACGGATTTACTCCGTTTTCAACTTGTGTCAAAGTGATTGAACCATCGTTAGCTCCAAAACAAGTAATATCTATATGCGAATCTGTAAAAACAGGTTGAATAGCAGGAGCCAACTCTTGCGTTACCGTAATTTCACAAACAGGATTTGTAGTATCTAAATCTCTTATTAAGAAACTATACGTTCCATCAACGGTTAAATCCGTAAATGTTGCATTATTGGTTTGCGTAACCGCAGCACCTGTTGGAGGTGTCATTATAAACTCTAAGTTTGATGAACCACCGGTTACATTGATAGTGATAGTACCTCCTGGTGTACCCGTACAATCAATAGCCTTGTCTACCGTAGTAGTTGCACTTAACTGTTCGTATAATTCTACTGGAGCAGTTGTAAATGTACATCCCCATTGATCTGTAATGATCACTTCATATGCTCCGGCACCTAAACCTGAGAAAACTCTAGTGTTCTGTGGAGCACGGAAGTTAGACCCGTTCATTACCAATTGGTAGGTATAGTTACTTCCTTGACCGCCAGTTGGTACACTAACTTCTATTTCTCCCTGTAAGTTTGTACAATTTTCTATGTTTACTGCTAATGTTGCCGCAATTGGGTCTGGAACATCAAGTACAATATTATCTTGTATTAATTGCTCACAACCTTCAGCATCACGAACCCAAGCTTGGTATGTACCAGCAGGTAACGAATCAAAAGTAGCGTTAGCTACAAAATCTGTAGTTGCAGGAGCACTTGTGCCAACAAAATAGGAGTAGCCACCCCATCCACCTACAACATCGGTAATGGTTATACTGCCATCATTTCCTGGTAGACAAGTAATATCAGTTACTACTGTATTACCCGTAATAGCTGCATCTGGACCTGCAATATTGAAAAATTCAACATTGGTACAGAATGGATTGTTAGTTTGTGAAATAGAAACATAGTATTCACCAACACCTAAATTAATTATTGGTGTAGGACCGTTCGCAGCTTCAGAACCACTAAGAACAGAAGTATTATCTGTACGGAAAATTTCCCAATCAAAACCTGTGCTGTATGTAGCATCTATCAATTCAAAAGTTACTTCACCGGTATTTGTTCCAAAGCAAATAACATCACTTGTTTTAACAACATCAATCGTAAACGTGTTTGGCTCTTCAATTCTAGCCGAAGCAGTTATAATACAACCCGTATCTGTATGTCTTATCAAGAAGTTATGGTTTCCAGCAGACAATCCGCCAAAAACATTGGTAGAAAGGTATGTAACACCATTATCAATACTATACTCGTATTTAGAACTATCACTAGCTGTAGAAGTTGCCGTTACGGTAATTTCACCATCAGCACCAGGCGCACAAGTAACCGTATTGGTCACCGCGGCCGTTGCTCCTGTTAATTCATCATACGGAAGCACAGTAGCCGTAGTGCTACCGGAACATCCATTATCATCATAAACATTGATGGTATATGTTTCACCCGTTCTATCGGTAACCGTTAAAACATTAGATGATCCAGACTGAACAACAGCAGAGCTGCTATCAATAAATTCGTAAGTTACATAGGTATTGCTACCTCCTGTAATTGCTGCCGTATCTACGGTTATTGTTGCATTGTTTGAATTGTTACCAGCTGTACAACCAAATTCAACAACATCTGCATTTACATTTGCAATTTGTAACGGAGTACCTACAGGACTATCTACCTCTAATTCACAACCACGACCAGAAATTACCCTAACAACGTAATCATCATTTGCGGCTAAATTTGTAAATGTTCCTGTTGTTTGAGGGGCACTTGCAGGAGTTAACACCGAAGGCGCGGTTTCAATAAATAACTGATAAACGTACGGTGGGTTATCCATAGATGCATCTAAAATGGCCACTATAGAACCATCTGTTGCTCCAAAACAAGTTACATCTGTTATATCTGTCGTAAATAAAACAGGGGTTGCCAACTCTAATTCTACGTCTGTTTGTGCAGTACAACCACCCAAAACCGTATCATAAACATGAGCTGTATAAATGCCTGAATCTAATCCTGTAAAAATAGGTGAAGGTTGAGGGCTTCCAGTTACACTAACTCCGCCATTATCGAATAATTCATATTCATAGAATGTAGATCCGCCATATGCCGTAATTACTATTTCTCCATCGCCTTCCGTACATGAAGGTTGGGTAGTAACTTCAGCTGTAATAGCTGTCGGTGCAAAAATTTCGATCGTCTCTACATTTCCACAACCGTTAAAATCACGAACTTGAACGGTGTAGTTTCCAGAACTTAAATCTGTAAACTGATGTGTTGAGCCTGCAGTGGTCAACGTAGATGATTGGTAAGAACCGCTATTTATACTCAAAGTATAAGGTTGAATACCTTCTCCGTCCAAAGTAATTTCTATAATAAAGTCACCTTCATCTGCCGTACATTGGTTGATTACGACACCAGAAATAGCCGGTGTTGGGTCATCTGCAATAGTAACATCCAATGGTAGTGCCGTAGAACAACCGTTACCGTCCATCACATAAATATCCCATTCTGTATTAACTGAAGGATCTAGTTCCGCATAGTTATTAGTAACATAATCACCAGCAACAGGAGGAACACCATTTTCAACATAGGCATACGTATAAGAGCCATTTCCACCGCCTGCAATTACGGTTACATTAGCATCTTCAGAGCAGTAACCGTTATTTTGATCCACCAAGGTCAAAGTCACCGGATTAGGCTCTAAAATTCTGAATTCGAAAGTATTTGTACACTCAGGAGTAGCTGCTTCTTGGAAAAATAGTACATAATCTCCAGGAGGAATGTTTGAAACCGTTTCCAACGGTGTTGGACCAGGACCTATTGGACCTGTAACACTACCTGAATATGCTCCACCTAATGGTGTATTACTAATGCTTTCTCTTATTTCATAATTTATAGTAGTTACATTAGGATCATATTCTTCAAACTGGAAAGAAATAGACCCATCTGTATCTCCATAACAAGAAACATCTGTTACCGTTGGATCTGCAACTACATCAATAGCAGATACATTAGGAATATCAACTTCAACAAAACTAGAACATCCTGTTGTCGTGTCGATCACTTGAAAAACATAACTAGCACCAGGGTTTAGTCCGTTGTATGTTGCAACTTCCTCATCAGCTGTAGCACCCGCCGCCTCAGCATCTGGTGCGGTACCTGTACCATAAATAGTAAAATCGTAATTTCCTGAACCTCCACTTGCGGTAAGTTCAGCGGTACCACCAGCAATACAACTAACTGGCATTAAAACCGGGTCAACCGATAAATATGGACTAGACAAAACCCTAACCGGATTCTCATAATACTCACAACCATTGGCATCCAATACACGAACATAGTAGTCTCCGAAAGCCAATCCGTCAAAAGTTACTGTAGTTGCTGTCGTATTTACCACAGGGTTTGGTCCTGTCGTAGGAACAACATTATTAAGATTATCATATAGGGTGTATGTAAAATTAGGGACCCCACCACTTGTAATTGTAATTTCAATACTACCTGGAATATCACCAGAAGGACCACAACTAACGTCTGTTGCTACAACATTTGCATCAAACAATACTGGATCAACAACAATTGCACTACCATTATACGTACATTCTTTAGAATCTCTAACTATATAATTATAAGTACCAGCGGCCAAACCTGTGTAAACCCTTTGGCTTGTAAAGGCACTGCCGGCAAAACTAATTTCATAAGGTGATGAACCAAAGTTAGGATCCACATTGATTTCAACGATACCATTGGTATCTCCAAAACACGTAGGGTTGGTAACGGTTTCAGTTGCAACAGGGTTTACTGTTGGTGTAACCGTAACTATATTAGAAACAGCTGTACAACCTTGATTATCAGTTATTCTAAACCTATACGTACCTGCTGTAGAAGTGGTATATGGAAATGTTCCCGTAAAAGCGGTATAACCACCACTATTTACATCTAACTCATAAGTATAAGGAGCATAACCACCAGCAATCTGTAAATCCATAGTTGCATCTGGCGATACCGAGCAATCCAAATCTTTTGTTAGTGTAAGGTTCGCCGTTAATTGAGGTTCAACATCAAAAGTTACCGTATCTGTACAACCATTGGCATCTCTAATCTCAAAAGTATAACTACCTGGGGTAAGACTTGTAAAACTGTTCGATGCTCTATATGCACCCGTTCCAATTCTGTAAGTGTAAGGTGCCATTCCACCTGATGCGCCTACCTCTATAGTAGCTGATCCGGTAACCGAAGAATCAAAACATACATCTGAACTTGGTAAAATACTCGCTACAGGAGCTACAGGAGCGGTTAATGTAAATGTATCCGTTTCCGTACAGCCATTTGCATCGGTAACCGTTATCGTATGTAAACCTAATTGATCCAAACCTGTAAATACCCCTGTGCTTTGTGCAGCCGTATTGGAGCCGTCTGGCAGTTCTATTACATAAGAATATGCTGAAGTACCACCGGTTACATTAATAGTTACCGAACCATCATCATCACATGTTGGTTGAACAGGTGTATTTGAAACTACAAGTGCTGCAGGTTCTGTTATTGTTTGTGTTAAAGGAACCGTACACCCTGCAATAGGGTTATCTACGTCTCTAACATAAATAATATAAGTACCGGCAGCTAGACCAGTAATTTGATGTGTTGTTGCGGTATCACTACCTGCTATAGTTGCAAAAGAACTATCATAGCTATATTCATAACCACCAGCTCCAAAATTATCGACTTCAAAAGTAATTGTACCACTATTATCTGCATTACAATCCAAATCTTCAAAAGATAGAATTGCAGCTTCAAAAGCATTACCGTCTTGAACATTTACAATAATATCTGTTGTACAGTCACTACCATAATCCACGGTAACCGTATGTTGACCAACAGATGTGTTGTTAAATACATTGCTTGTCTGTGGCGTATTGCCATCAATACTGTATGTATATGTAGCATCATTAGGAAGAATTGTAACATTTCCTGTACCGTCACAATTATAAGTAACACTACTACTTAAAGATGGTTCCGTTGGTAATGGAGCTATAACAATATTTGGAAGGTCAACAACACAACCTGTATTATTTGCATCTCTAACCTGCACAGTATACGCACCATCTGTTAATCCTGTGAAAACCGTACCACCTGTGGTAGCAGTCGTCCAAGAACCACCGTTTAAGCTATATTGATAAGAACCAGAACCGCCCACAGTAGGTGTAATGCTACCTACCGAAATTTCTGCCAGTTGATTACAGGTATAATCTTGTGTTTGTTGGCTCTCAGCGACAATTTCTGGTAATTGATCTACGTCAACAGACAACGTTAGCTCACAATTATTTACATCCCTAACTCGAACATCATATGTGCCTGCAGTTAGATTATTGAATAAACTTACAGACCCGAAGTTTGCACCGCCATCTATACTAAAAGTATACGGAGCCTCACCACCACTAGGGGCTAAAGAAATACTACCGTCATTTCCACCAAAACAAGTTACATCTACTACTGTTGGTACAGCAGCTACTGGAGCATCTTGATCAATATTGATGTCGTACATGGCAGGACATGCATCTGCCGCTCCATTGTTATCCAAAACATACACATCATAATCCCCAGCACCACTAACGGTAACCGGATTGGTAGCTGAATAATCGCTCGCTGTAGGCGTTACACCATCAGCAACTACTGCGTAAACATAATTTCCGTCACCACCTGCTGCTGTAATATTAATTTCACTATCGGTACCGCAAGCTGTTATAGTACTTGCACTTGCGCTGACCGTTACTTGTTGTTCAATGGTTACGGTTTGGGCAGGAGCATCACAACCATAAGCATCGGTAACCTCAATAGTGTACGTTCCATTTGAAAGACCTGTAAATGTATATGTGGTTGCATCAATTGGAGTAGGGGTAACAAACGCTCCTCCATTGATTCTAAACTGATAATCACCATTACCGGCGGTAACATCTACAACAATAGTTGCATCATTACCACCACTATAACACGTTGTTTCCAATAATGTAAAAGCTGGTGTTTCCGGAGCCGTAACTACAATTGGGGTGTCAATTAAATCTGAACAACCATTGGCATCTCTAGCACGAATATTATATGTTCCTGCCGATAAGCCATTGAACACTGTATTCGTTTGATATGCAGTTATAATTCCGCCAGAAGTATCTTCTAATTGGTACTCATACCCTGGAGTACCACCTGTAGCACTCGCTGTTATTTCTGCTCCGCCATTATTACAAGTAAATTCTTGTGAAAGGTCTGCATCAGCAACCACAACTGTTGGTTCATTAATAGTATGATCAAAAAATGTTGTACAACCAGGTAAAGAACTCGCCGCGTCTCTAACATATACTCTATACGTACCTGCAGAAAGTCCAGATATAGTTTGTGGCGATACCGTTGTACTACCTAAAATACTAATAAAATTATCTAAGCTATATTCAAATCCGCTTGCGCCATAGTTATCTACTTCAAAAGTAATTGATCCAGAATTATCACCATTACAATCTAAATCTTCAGAAGAAAGAAGACTAGCTTCAAATGCATTACCATCTTCAATGATAACGTCAATTGATTCCCTTTGCGAACATTGTTCTGGACTCTGAAAAGCTTGAATATTATCTATAGCAACATCGTTTCCGTTTGTTCCTGTTGCAATTGTTCTAATTACAATATCAATAGTACTATTGGTTCCTGGATCTAAAGGTGGAATATTAATATTTCTCCAATCGTTAGCTCCTGTGTTTTCATCAATTAAACCTGTTGTACCACTATCAATTACATTACCAGATGGATCAACTATCTCTACTAATATATTTGGTCTAATTAGACCTGATCCTTGTCTAACTAAGTTAATAACATCTAACTCTACCTCAACATCTCTGTTAGGTATAATCTCAATATCAGTTTTGCTATAAACTATGGTATTTACTCCTGGGTCACCAACATTTACCGCTAAATATCTTCCGTTAGGGTCTCCAGAATTATCAATAGGACTTACCCACGTTCCAAAAGGAGCAACAATAGTGCTAGTTACACTATACTGCAAATCGTTTATATTGAAATTGGTGTCTGAACATGTGCCTAATGAGGCATCTTGAGACTCATAACAATAATAAGTTGTATCGATCTGAGGTATAGAAATATTTGAACCTGTACCAAAATCTTCGCGCATTAATACGCTTCTTGCAGGTGGTGTATTACTTATATAATCAACATCAATAGTATGTGTACCTACAGGAACATTCGTAAATACATTTGAATCTCCAGGGGAATTGATCGTACCGTTAAGATAATATGTATAATCTAAGTTTGGATTATCTGGAGTTATGGTTACGATACCTGTTCCGTCACAAGAATAATCAACCTCTGGTGTAAGCACAACATTAGGAGGTGTTGGCGCTTGTTCAATAGTTACATCCATTGGATAGGTACAGTTATTTGCATCTTGAATATATACCGTGTGCGATCCAGGTAATAAGTATCCTATTGCATCTGAGCCAAAAGAGCCACCTCCATCAAAACTGTAGGTATATGGGGCGGTACCGCCTTGAGCGTTCGTTATTCTAACCTCAGCACCATCTGCGGGGTTACATTCAACTAATTGGGTAACCGCTGCCGATGCAGAAAGTGTAAATGGTTCTGAAATGGTATACACTTGGGCAACCTCACAATTATTTACATCTCTAACACGAATATTGTACGTGCCAGCACCAAGGTTATTAAAGGTATTCGGAGTTTGATAATTTGCCCCATTATTAATACTATAGGTATATGGTGCCTCACCACCAGAAGCAACTATTGTTATAGTAGATTGATTTTCTCCACTACAAAGTATATCTGTATTAGAAATAGATAATGCTAATGGATCATCTTGGTCAATAGTGATGTCATAATTAGATTCACAGAAATCAGCATTACCGCTATTATCTCTAATGTAAACGTCATAATTACCTGCGCCGGTAACCGTCACAGTAGTACTTGGATCAAAGTCTCCGGCATTTGGGGTAACCCCGTCAGCAACTACTGCATATACATAATTACCATCGCCACCTGCACCACTAATGGTAATATCGGTATCGGTGCCGCAGGCAGTAATGTTACTTGCGCTTGCAGTTACCGTAAGTGCAGGATTTACAGTAATACTTTCAGTGTCTGTACAATTATTACCATCTCTTACCTCAACCGTATATGTTCCTGCTGAAAGATCAGAAAATACATTGGTTGTACTAAAAGGACCGCCATTTAAACTATATTCAAAAGTACCGTCACCACCAGAAGAAACACTTGCGGTCAAGGTCAATAACACGGCATCATCAAAACAATCTTGATTTGGTGTAATAACCAATACCGGAGCAGTTGCAGGGTTAAGGTCAAAAGTAAACGGAACGCTACAGTTATTAGCATCTGTTACCGTACCGTTATATGTACCAGACTGGGTTAAACCAGTAAAAGAACCTGTTGAGTTAGACCCAAAAACCGAATTATCTGGATTGTTCAATTCATATACATAGCTTCCCCATCCGCCAGTTGCGGTTACACTAACACTACCATCTGTTATACAACTAGGTTGTGTTTCTGTTAGGTTAGAAATGGTCAACGCCGAAGCAGGACCTTCCAATTCATGTGTTTCAGAATAGGTACAGTTAGTATCCGTATCTACAATGTCTATGGTATAAATACCGGCAACCAAGTTATTGATGTTGTCAATGACAGCTTCTGTACCACCAGTTCTAACACCACCTGTAGGACCAGTGATTGTATATGTGAAGTTTTGACCTGCTTGGAAATTTACATTGAACCTAACAACCCCATCTGCAGCTCCAAAACAACTAATAGGCTGTGTGGTTTCTCCACTAGCCGATATTGGATTGATTGCATTTATCGTATAATTTTCTTCATAGAAACAGCCATCCGCATCAGTAACCCTAACCGTATAGGTATCTGGAGACAAATCTTCAAAGACAGCCTCATTTCCTGAGGTACTTGTTGGATCAATGGCAGAAGATGCAGTAATGGTATATACGTAAGGTGCTGTACCATTAATTGCGTTAACAGTTAAGTTAGATGTTCCAGCAGGACATGTAATTTGAGATTCCGTAATAGTTAAATCCGTTGGTGGATTTGGTCTATCAATAACAATTTGATTGGTTACAAAAGTACAGTTATTAGCATCTCTAATAGTAATGGTATAAGAACCATCTGTTAAGTTTTCAAAACGATTAGCATTTGCTGTCGTATCGGGTACAAAATTAATACCGTCAATACTGTATGAATATGGTGCGGTACCTCCTATTACATTTTGTGCCTCAATAATACCCTCTTGTAAACAGGTATAATCTTGAACCAAAATAGCATCACCACTAATTGCAGCCGTTGGTGCGTCAATACTAAAACTTTCTTCTGAAATACAAGTTGCCGTACCCCTTGTTTGGGTAATTTCAACTCTATAGTTTCCTGCTGCCAAGTTTGGAAAACTACCTGTACTGTTATCTGCTAATGGTTGATCGGTATCATCAAATAATGCGAAATCTAAAGTATAGCCATTAGGGTTGGTTACATTAAACTGAATTCTACCGGTAGTTTCACCAAAACAAAGTACATCTGTAACAGTAGTTGGATCAAAATCTGCAGTTGGGTGATATTCTATAGAGACCGTATTTGATTCTACATAACAGCCTGTTCTATCCAATACCAAGAAAACATAATCTCCAGCTCCAGAAACATTGAACGTAGTCTCTGTTTGGAAATTGGTTGCAGGAATATCCGCAAAATCAGAATAAGAAATAACCGTAGCTCCTCCCTCATCAACATAGCTCCAAATTACATAAGAGTAATCTGGGTTACCACCACTAGCATTCATTGAAATAATACCATCTTCACAAGTAATATGTTGGTCTACACTAGCGGTAAGTTCTAAATCGTTCTCATCTAAAACAGTAACCGCTTCACTATAAGAACATCCATCATCTGTAGAAATATAGGCGATATAATTACCGGCACTTACATCTGTAAAAGGATAATTATTATCTGCATGACCATTTTGGCTATCTACTAATGTACCCAATCCACCATTAGTGCCATCATCTAGTCTTATTTCAAAATCATATGGAGAATCAGCATCTGTAATCTGAAGCGTAATAGTACCTAAATTGAAACACGTCTCTGGAGTTACACTTACGTCATATGTTACCGCTCTTTCTCTAATACCTATAACCGGAGTTGAAAAAATACATGCATCTTGAATTGGATCACCGTTTGTATCTAATTGAGTAACCTCAACTCTATAAGAACCGTTCTCACCAGAAGCAAAATCAAAACTTGGACCGTTGTTAGCACTAAATGGAACAATAACATTATTAGTGTCATTATCTACCAATTGATAACCGTAACCCGCTCCAATATTTGTAATGGTAATATTACCATCAGTGTCACAAACAATATCCCTATTATTAAAATCTATATCTAAATTGTTCTGAAAACCTTTGAAATAGAAACTGCTAGTACATCCATTTTGATACACTACGGATAGCCTATATTCACCTGGTGCATTTAATAAATAATTACTACCGGTACCTACTTCTGTCCAAGAACAAGTAAGGGCCCTGTTGGCACAATCCTCACCAACAGTAACACCGCAACTACCTTCATCCAAAATCTCCCAAGTAACACTTTGAGCATCAACAATATTAACAGCCAATGGTTGGGTATCGTTAATACCGCACAGGAAAATTTTAGGTAAAAAAGAGCTATCATCTGAACAGAAAACTATTTCGCCAGGTATGTCATTACTAGGGTCGGCATCACCATTTACTTCATTAAAGTATTCCGTAACAGGGTTTGGTAAATTACCCGAACCAAATGGCTCTACATTTATAATTTCTTTAAACCCTTTACATGGATCGGCAACAATTTTATCTACTATATATTGACCAACAAGTGTTACTACTTGTGTACTTGGGTCATTATCTGGATCACCATCATTGATTTCAATATCGGTAGCATCAATTTCACCGTTACTATTTGTATCTCTATACCATACATAGGAATCAAAACCATCACCTGCATTTAAAATAGTACTTGTACCACAAAGTTCTATGGTTCTTTGAAAATTACAATCGGACAAATCATCCAATAGGAAATTGGTAGCTCCCGGAACAACAAATCCACAAGAATTAAAATCTGTAACACTTGGGTCATCTGTAACTTGGGCAGAGTTGTTTTCACCTCTATATGAGCTATAAGCCAAGTTCTCGATTAAATCTGAACATGCGTCTATAAAATCAAAACAGTTTTCAGCAACTTGAACTCTAAAAATAATTGAATATTCCCCATCTTCATCCTCAACATAAACATCCGGAACATTAAAAACTATTTCCCTGCTTGCTGGATCATAGGTATACGTAATTTCATAACATGTTCTGGGTGTTCCCGTACATATAGGTGCAGGAAAAGAAAAATCAGTATCATTGAAAAAGCTACGTCCGTCTGGTGGAGAAACGTTAACTGGCAATACGTCTCTAATGGTATAGTTGACCCCATCATCATTACCAATATTTTCAAAAGTCAATACATAATCCAATGTTTGACCTAAGTTTACCCCTTGACCTGTAATGTCGACACCGCCTGGAGTTTGTACTCTTTTTTCCAAAACAATGTTTGGCGCAATTATATCGACATCAAAAGAAGTAAAGAAGATATCATACTTATCTTGTGAAGAACTTGCCCTTAAAATAGCACTTGTAGAACCATTAGGTATTACGGTATTACTGGCACCACCATTAGGTATTTCAAAAAGATCAACATCCCAACCCAGTGTATTTACACTATTAGGGTTTCTATTGGTATACTGAGCATCGAACTGAGTAATACTGGAATTAAAAAAGTTATTTGCTGGGTTTTGACCATTTGACAATGTGGTAAAAGAGCCGTTGGCATTAATTTGCAAAGCATCACCACCAATTCTATTATCACCTTCTAAGGCAGCAACACCCATATTTGCATACACAGGAAAAGGTGCTGGCAAGGTTGTAAATCCGTTTACGGGTATGTCAATACTTTCACCGGATTTTACACCCGCATAACCATCAAAAGTGGTGATGAATTTATCACCCGGTAAATTTGGGTTTTCATATACAATGACCATTTTCCATCCACCGGAAATACCACCTGAAATATTATTGCCTGTACTAGCTCTAACATTTGCTACAAAGTAATCTCCATTTGGGTTTCCTAAACCAGCTACTATAGAAGTTACATCTTTATAAGCTGCATAAGGACTGTAATACCCAAAATCTACATCACCATTACCATCAAAAATTATTTCATCTGCAGTAATATCTTGGTAAGTTCCTCCTGGAGTTCTAAACTTAATATCATCAATAGTACTTCTATCTGGATTTACATAAACGGCTGACCAATAAAGACCTGCATAACGTACCAATGAACAATCAACATCCGGTATTTCTAAGTTAGCACTACTAGAACTGAATGTGCTGTTATCATTATCGACATCAATATACTGCATGTCGTAATTATCATTATAATCTGAAGAACTTCCGGTAGCGTTAAGTGGTTCATTAGGTGAAACTTCAGGAATTGTTACAGTTTCGCGTCTCCATCTGCCATTTCTATAAACCCATTGTCTACTTGTGGTCTCTGGTATTCTTCTATTTACAATGTTGTTAGCAATGAATGTAAGTTCACCTCGAATATCCGCTTCGTAACGAACATCAAAATCATTTTTAACCTGAGCAACCGCAGTTTGTAAACCAAGTACCAAGAATAAAATGAAAAATAAACATTTTGAGTAATGTTTTCCCATAAGAGAAATGTGTTTGTTGAAATCTAAAAATGTGGTCAGCTTTGTCATGTCCTAAAATTGTTGAAGCATTCCTTTCACTCGACATCGATTACCCATCGGTCCACGTGGAATTCTCCAATAACAAATATTAACCTTAGTAGTAACGTGAAGAATTTATTGTTGTGGTAACGATGTTTTCTGTTGTGAAACAGCAAATAAAATGGGTTTGTTTTTATCAAAAAGTGTGCATTTCAACGATAATACACACATAGGCACGACTTTAAAAATGCATTGAATGAGGTAATCCTAATAAAAATTTTGGCAGATTTTTTATGTAAACACCTCTTTTTCAGGGATAAAAATCAGTGTCATTTTTTCTGAAATTAGAGTAAATTTTTCATGTATTTCTAACTCAATTTTAATGCACTAACAACAATTTTAAATGAGTAAAATAATGCTATTTTATGCTTAAAAAATGAACACAAAACACATTAACCAAACGTTTCAAAAATTGTATTTCCAGATATTTTTTAATAACATTTAGCTGTTTTTCTGATATTAAAAGGCGCTTAAAATCAAAATGAAAAATGTTATTTGGAGTGCATTAAAGCGTTTTAAACAATATTAAAAGCAATGTGGTCTTCTGCAAAAAAACAGTCTTTAAAATAGCTTATATAAAGCTGTAGGGCACTAATAGTTTTCAAGCACTTTACTACAACTACAAACCTTGTGCTGCTCCCCTATATTTTAAAGTCAAAATTCTTTAAAGGCACTGCTATGAGCAACTATTATATTAAATATCTACTACTGTTTATTGTATACCCAAATATTAAAACTGAGACTTTGAACCTCTATTTTAATGTACATAAACAAAAATTATTTAGAAGTTCAAATGAGTACGAGATAAGAATTACTATATTTATAGCCTGTTATATTCATACTACATATTAGCAATGTCTTTCTAAAAGACTTTCTCGGAAAGCGAGTAAAAAAGCTTTGAGCCCTTTCAAGGCTTAGCTAATTACAGCCAAATTATTTATTAGAATTTTTATTACGAAACTTTAGGTTTTAAGCACTATATAATTTTGCATTTTAACCTTTTGTGCCAAAACATGTAGTATGAAATGAACAAACAATTAATATCTAAAACCATTGAAACATTCTACAATCAAGCCTCGGAGGAAACCCGACTTGAAAGTGGAATGGGATTATTTGAATTTGAAAGAAATAAATTGCTAATTGAAGCATATCTAACCGCACCAAACTTACAAATAGTAGATGTTGGCGGAGGAACAGGAAAATATGCGGAGTGGCTATCAAAAAAAGGTCATAAGGTCCATTTAATAGAGCCGGTTGAAAAACATGTGCACTTAGCAAACCAAAGGTCAAAAAGACTTAAGAACAAGTTTAAGGTGCATTTAGGAGAATCTAGAAGTCTTAATTTTCCAGATGATTTTGCCGACTTGATCATACTTCATGGTCCACTTTACCATCTTCAAAGAAATGAAGATAGAGCATTAAGTATTATAGAAGCTAAACGTGTCTTGAAAAATGGCGGAATCATTTTGGGTTTTGCCATAAACTATACAGCTTCAACCGTGGTAGGACTTTTAAATGGTCTCATTCACAAAAGGTCATTTTTTGAGATGTGCAAAAGTGAATTGACAACGGGCATACATAATCCGCCAGATGATTTTCCTTGGCTCTTGGCAGAGGCTTATTACCATAAACCAGATCAATTAAAATCAGAATTTGAAAATCAAGGTTTAGCCTATTTAAAAACCTATGCAGTGGAAGGTATGGCATGGCTTGACAAAGAATTTTTTGTCAACATTCAAAATGTCAAAAAAAGAAAGACTTTAATAGCGTTACTTAAAATCACGGAAAACGACAGCTACATTTTACCTTTTAGTCCACATATGATGATAGCAGTAAAAAAAGAAACACATGGAAAATAAAGACAGATACTTAAAAGCCCTCATTGAAAACCGTGGTCAATTAAATGAGATTGATTTAGGAGAAAAGATTCAATTGGAAGAAGAGGAGACAAGGGAAATAATAGCACAGCTATTATCTGAACATAGAGTTATTTACCAAGAAAACGGATGTTGTGCATATAACGTTAAGTAAGTACTTTCCACAGGTCTCCATTCTACTTTTTTTGAAATTAACTATGTAGTAAAAATGACCGGTATAGACAGTTACATTCTATTCCAAGCCACTTAAATATACCCATATGTATATTTTGTGAAAAAATGACAGATAGAGTTTCTGTGCAAAAATGGTTTATTATAATTTATACTACATATAACGATTGGTATATGATAGATTGTCATTTAAAAATAAAAACAAGTAAAAACAACAAATCCCTTGTCAATGTAATGACAAGGGATTCAATATCGTAGAATTACCTTATAGTGGTTCTATGCCATCTGCTCTTGATTGACCCGCATAATCCACATTTTGTCATCATAGGCATCATTTAGCTTAGAGTAATAGGATATAAGGGCATTGGTCCAAGAGTCGTGCTTTTTAAGGTACACGTATCTATAATTGTTCTTAGGGTTGATAAAGTAGCTAGCACTTAGTCCAAATGAATTTAGCAGCGCCACAAACTTTTTAGCATTATTTGGGTTTGCAAATACATTTGCAATTAAGTAGTAACCAGAACCGGCTCCTTCTATCACATAAGATTTAGAATCGATCTCTCTAGAATCTACATTGTCTCTCACCACCTCATTGGAGGTTAAAACATTAGAATCATATTTGGAAGACTTCTCTTTTAGTTTGTTTACATTACTGGCGTAGGCCTCATTAGAGTACTTATTATCAACGTTCATGATCCACATGGCACCATCATAAGCGCCATTTAATTTTGAGTCATGTGCGGCAACAGCATCTTCAAAAGTTTCAAAACGTTGTAAGTACACATATTTTAAACCAGTGTTGGGGTTATCAATATAATCGGCTTGTATCCCTTTTGCATTAAGGTCATCTATGAAGTTGTTCATGTACTGCCCACCTTTATACACATTGGCTACTACGTAATACCCATCGGTAACATCTGGTAAATTTTTAAATCTTCTACTCTTAACTCCGTCTTGTACAATCTCTGTACTCGTAGCAGTAGGTGTTGTGGTAGTGGTTCTTCTTCTACTTCCCACAACTGCATCTTTAGGTTGTACCTGCTTTTGATATTCGCGGTCAACGGTTGATCTATCGGTAGTATTAGTTGCCACAACCGCTTCGCTTTTAATAACAGGTTCTTTAGTGTTATTAGCTGCAACAACTACTCTATCCTGTTGACTTTCATTTACTACTTTATTCGAATTTATGGGTTGTCCTGTGTTGCTTGGGTTATAACTAGATGCAATCCCAGTATCACTATTCTCATCTAAGAAAAGTTCCTTTGCCCTTTGCTCTAAATCTGGTCTTTCACCGTTGGTCTCGTTACGTACCATACGCATAACCATGGCAAAACGTCTTTCTAGGTCAGACTGGCGAATAGCTTCCAAAGAATCCTGACGAAACATCAGCTCTTCGATTATAGCATCATTTTCGGCCAGCTTCATTTTTAGCTCCTCAATTTCTTCATTGGTTGCAACGTTCTCAGGCTCTTCATCGTTCTTAACCAGATCATCTTCAAAATCATCTTCTAACATTACCCTATCTTCGGTTAGGTTAGGAGAGAATGAATATGCAACGGATATCTCATGCGTAAGACCAAAATTGTCAAAATTATTGGACAGACCTTTTTCCATGGTATACCCTAATGATATTCTTTCATTCAAGTTAAAACCAACACCTGCAGCAGCTCCATAGAAACTATCATAACCACCCTGAATCCAACCTAATTTAGGAAGATCAAGAATTAAACTACCACCCAAGGTGACATCTTCTTCACCTACTTTTCTAACCCTTGCCAACGGCATTAATCTAGCCTCTTCAAAAATTCCTTTTTGATTTTCAAACTGATGGGTATATTGTAAGTGGGCAGAATATGTTTTATCCTTAAATTCGGTTACCGACTCGCTATTCTTTAAATTGTAGTCAAATAGGTTTTCTGCAAACATACCTACATCAAACTTTCCATAAGAAAGGTTAAAACCAGGTTGAAACGATAATAGGCTTTGATCTTGTAAACCCGCCAAAAAAGGATCTTCTTCAACCGTTGAAGCCCTACCGTTATCAAATCCACTTTGATAGTACGATACGTTAGCACCAAAGGTAAAATTACTCTTATCGTTCAACTTAACGCCATAAGCGTAGTTTGCAAGTACACCAAAATTACTTAGAATACCTTCTCTTTGTGAATATAGACTTAAACCAAGTCCGGTTCTATCACTAATACGTCCACTATAGCTTAAGAAATAGTTCTGATTGTTATCATCAAATTGTACCGATTGGTTTCTGTGTAACAAGTTGATATATGATTTATCTTCCCTAACCGTTGAAAACGTAGGGTTAATTAAGAATCGGTTATACTTCAATAAGTTTTGGGCAGGAACGTCATATGATACAAACGGACTTTCCTCTTGCCCACTAACCTTCATGATAGCAAACACAAATAACAATAGATATAAAACACTTTTCTTTAGCATGGTGAGCTTAACGTATTACTGTGATCGTACCTTGTTTAAGTACTTCACTGGCATTTCTAATTTTATAATAGAATACCATATTTTGTTTGGTGAAAGCCGTAGTTGACTGCGGCCAATTATTTTTATAGTCGAATTCGTTTACAATTTCCTGACCTTGTTCATTATAAATTATGATATTAACATCGGCCTTATTAGAATATGAGTTAGGGATTACCCATTGATCATTAATTCCATCTCCGTTTACCGTAATTACATTAGGTACTTTAAACGTATCTAAGTACGAGACTTCCACTTGTCTAATGATCTCACAATTATCAATTGAAGCGATCAATGTATAGCTACCAGCTTCCGTAAAAGTTATACTATCCGCATTGCCTATTTCAACGGCATTGGCATCTAGCCATCTATATGCGGTACCTCCACTTGCGGTAACCAATTTTGTAGTGCCTTCTGGCATTACAATCTCAGTTCCCGGATCAAGCGTAATCAAGTTTTCATCAAGGGGACTAATGACAATTTCATTGGATAATAAAGCACAACCATCTCGGTTTACTGCCAATCTATAGCTACCTGCAGTAGTTACCGTTAGTGATGTATCTGTTGTATTTACAGATGCTCCATCTAGTTGCCATTCAAAAGTGGAAGAACCTAAATCACTAGAGGTACTTAAAGTTATCGTTTCGCCACCAGAACAGAATACAGTACCTGAACTTGCTATAGAAATGGTCTCGCTAGTTAATAACTGAACAGTTAACGAATTGGAATCTACAGTAAAACTATCTACCGATGCGTTAAGATCGTATGTTCCATTTTCAGCATTAGAAGCCAAACTTATTGTACTACTTGTTGCACCACTAACAGCTGTACCATCTTTGGTCCATTGATAGGTGAACCCATCTACTAAGGCGCTGGTAACATCTGTTTTAGTACCATCTGTAGCAACGGCATTAATTTGTTCTACACCCAATATCGTACTTGTTGATTCACATGAAGTATACGCATCGGTATAATTAATGGTCATTTCAAAAGAAGCAGGTGACACAACCGTAGTCACATCAGAATTTTTTGAGGATACAGAACACGACCCCCCTGTTTGGGTTACCTCAGCGTAATACTCGCCGTCTTGCGAAATAGTTATAGCACTATTGGTCTCGCCAGCTATTTCTATTCCATTTCTAAACCATTTATAACTAGGTGTATTTGCCGTTGTACTAATTGATAAGGTTTGGCTCTGCGTAGGCAAAAGCACCATATTAATTTCGTTTTCTACATCTACCGTATATACATCTGCATTTGTTATAGTAATCGCCGAAGATCTTTCATTACAGATACCCGTGCCCGAAATTTCTATGGCATAGTCACCTTCAAATCCTGCAGCGGATGCATCAACGGTATAAGAAGTTGCTGTAGCACCTAATATAGCAACATCATTTTTAAACCATTGATAGCTCCATGAAGCATCTGTTTGATCTATAGTAAGTGTTTCAGCATCTGTACTACACAAAGCAGTTTTGCTTGGTGCCGTTACAGCTATCCCCGTACCAGAACCTCCAATCGTTACATCAACGATATTAGAATCTGTATTACCGGAACCGGTACAACGTGGTCCGTAATCAATATAAACATTATACATACCAGACTGGGTTACGTTTAATGTATGACCTGTTTCACCTGTTAACTCAGTTCCACTTCTAAACCAAATATACTGGTAGGTTTCTGGGTTGCTTATATTATCTACTTGCAAGGTAATAGGACCAGTGCTACACACTGTACCCGGAGGCACACCATTACCTTGTTCACTAATGTTCAAGTTAGAAGTTACATCCATGTAATACATGTTATATGCGGGAGATTCGTTACCAATCTTTTCAGGATCGGTACTGCGAACCCTCATTTTGTAACCTTCGCCACGCGTATCAGTCGGTATGGCAAAACTGGTATCAAAGTCCTTTACAGTATTTTTATCGCTAATAGTTTGTAAAGTTTGCGCATTAGCAAAGCTACCAGTGGCATCAGATAATTCGAGAATAAACTCATTACCTGCATTGGCGGTACCAATCCACGTGATATTCACAAAATATTCATTGAAACCAGAGTTTCCCGCACAAACGGCGGTCCATGGCGTACTTCCTGACAGATTAGGATTGTCTGCAGGTTCCGGGGCATTGAGTACTATTGCCTGTGCCGATAATTGATAGGCACTAAATAGCATACAAAATGCGGTAAAAAAGGTAATTTTGGTCAAGGTTTTCATAAGTATTTGTAGTTATGGGGGCCACTACGGTTGAAAAGTTGGTTAATAAATTATTTTACTTTTCCATCATTTCATAGACAAATATGTTATTTAATCCGACGAAGAGGAATTTATTGTTGTCGGAAGGAAGATTTATGTTGTGAAACTCATTTTATGTAAGGTGTACTTTATTTAAACCTGTCGTTTAAGGCAATTTTGCTACTTTTGTAGCTTGAAATATATTGACATGAGCGAGACAACAAAGTCTTTGAATTTTATTGAACAAATTGTTGAAGAGGACTTGGTAAATGGTTATACCAAAGATCAATTACGATTTCGTTTTCCCCCAGAACCTAATGGATACCTTCATATAGGTCATGCGAGTTCCATTTGCTTAAACTTTGGTTTAGGTTTAAGGTATAATGCCCCTGTAAATCTGCGTTTTGACGACACCAACCCGGCAAAAGAAGAACAAGAGTTTGTAGATGCCATTAAAAAGGACGTTGAATGGTTAGGTTTTAAGTGGGATACCGAACGGTATGCATCTGATTATTTCCAACAATTATATGACTGGGCAATTGAATTGATCAAAAAAGGAAAGGCATATGTGGACAATCAATCTTCTGAAGAAATGGCCGCACAAAAAGGCACGCCTACAGAACCCGGTACAAATAGTCCATTTAGAAATAGATCGGTTGAAGAGAATCTAGCGCTTTTTGAAAAAATGAAAAATGGCGAATTTGAAGAAGGTACACATGTACTTAGGGCAAAAATTGATATGTCATCTTCAAATATGCTAATGCGCGACCCTATTATGTACAGGATCCTGCATAAAGCGCACCATAGAACAAATACCGATTGGTGTATTTATCCTATGTACGATTGGACTCACGGTGAAAGTGATTATATAGAACAAGTATCTCATTCCTTCTGTACGTTAGAATTTGCCATGCACCGTGAATTGTACAACTGGTTTTTAGATCAGGTATATGATCAAGATAAGGTAAGGCCTAAACAACGTGAGTTTGCACGTCGTAACTTAAGCCATACCGTAGTTAGTAAAAGAAAATTAGCCCAGCTGGTAGAAAAGGGCATTGTTAATGGGTGGGACGACCCAAGAATGCCAACCATATCAGGTCTGCGTAGAAGAGGATATACGCCAGAGTCTATCCGTAATTTTGCGGATACCATTGGAATTGCTAAAAGGGACAACTTAATTGATGTTTCTTTATTGGAATTCAACATACGTGAACATTTAAATAAAACCACGCATAGGGTAATGGGTGTTCTAAATCCATTAAAACTGGTTATTACCAATTATCCAGAAGGAGAAACCGAGTGGATAGAAGCAGAAAATTCCCCTGAAGATGAAAATGCAGGTTCAAGACAAGTTCCTTTTTCAAGAGAACTATATATAGAACAAGAGGATTTTAAGGAGTCTGCCAACAAAAAGTTCTTTCGTTTAAAATTGGGCGGAGAGGTTCGTTTAAAGAACGGATATATCATAAAAGCTGAAAGTTGTACAAAAGATACCGATGGTAATATTACAGAAGTCCAATGTACATATGACCCAAAAAGTAAAAGTGGTAGCGGTACGGAAGAAAGTTTGCGTAAGGTAAAAGGGACTTTACACTGGGTTTCAATAGCACATGCCTTAAAGACGGAAGTTAGGTTATACGATAGGCTATTTACAGATGAGAGTCCAGATGCTCACAAGGACAAGGATTTCTTGGAGTTTATTAATCCAGATTCTTTAACCGTAATAACAGGATATGTAGAGCCTGCGTTAAAGGATGCGAAGGCAGGTGATCGTTTTCAATTTCAACGACTAGGATATTTTTGTGTTGATCCGGATACCACAACAGATAAATTAGTCTTCAACAGAACTGTTGGTTTACGAGATTCTTGGGCTAAAATCCAGGAAAAAAAGTAATATAATCATTGCTTATAAAGACACGTTAGTTTAATCAATAAGTCTTATACAAAAGCGCCGTTAGATATACGTTCTAACGGCGCTTTATAAATTAAAGACCTATTGGTATTGTTTAGCCGGCAAAACTCCACTAAAAGGGTGTATTTAGCGAAATCCTATATAAGTAAGAACCTTTACTATCAAAAAAAGCCAGACATAAAAAAAGCCCGAAAAAAAATTTTCGAGCTTTTTTAAAATTGGTCTTTAAATTATTCTTTTGGTTTGGGCTTGTTGGTTTTTTTCATGCTTTCTCCGATCATGTTACTTGCCGTAAAGCTTGCTACCATATTATTCAACATATCACTACCGGCTTGTGGTGAGTTAGGTAATAGAATTAAATTGGTATTGGTTTCTTCACCTATACTTTGAAGTGTATCATAATGCTGTGTTACAACGATCAATGCAGAAGCTTCTTGCGAGTTTATACCTACCTTGTTCAATACCTCTACAGATTCTTCTAGACCACGGGCAATTTCTCTTCTTTGATCGGCAATACCCTGACCTTGTAATCTTTTGCTTTCCGCTTCGGCTTTTGCCTTTTCCACTATTAATATACGAGCAGCATCACCTTCAAACTGGGCAGCTGTTTTTTGGCGCTCAGAAGCATTAATTCTATTCATGGCCTCTTTTACCTGTGGATCTGGATCAATATCCGTTACCAAGGTCTTTATGATATCAAAACCATAATCCAACATGGCCTCCTGTAGTTCAGATTTTACCGCAATTGCTATATCATCTTTTTTAACGAAGACATCATCCAATTTCATTTTTGGCACTTCTGCACGTACAACATCAAATACATAAGAAGTAATTTGCTCGTGCGGATATTCCAACTTATAGTAAGCATCATAAACTTTTTCTCTAATTACTACATATTGTACCGATACTTTCAGCTTAACAAAAACATCATCCAACGTTTTAGTTTCAATAATTACATCTAGCTGCTGAATTTTTAAACCTATTCTTGCTGCTATACGTTGTACAAAAGGAATTTTAAACTGAATACCCGATTGTCTAACACTGGTAAATTTTCCAAATGTTTCTATTAAAACCGCGGTTTGCTGTTTTACAATAAACACACCGGATAAGATGGTCACAATGACCAGAAACAAAATTGGAATCCAAATAAATGAGCCCATAATAATTGATTTTTAAGTTAATAATGGAAGATACTAAAAGCCTTCTTAACATTAGTTGTCAAATAGCCACATTTGTTACATGAATTCTCTGTTTAATTCATAACGGGTAATTCAAACGTTACACTGTATTGATAATTAACTAACTATCTGTACATTTAAAGCTATAAAGTTATTTCAATGCTATTAGCCATACAACCAAAACTACCTATGCGAAATAAGTCTAAAACCAAGGCCTATTATATAGATATGCTAGGTTTTAAAGAGTTGGGCACTGCCACATATCCGGATTACTTAATGCTTGTAAAAGAGCATATAGAAATTCATTTCTTCTTGTTCAAAACACTTGAACCTAAGGAAAATTATGGCCAGGTATATATACGAACCAAAGACATAGAAATATTATACCAATCATTATTAAATATCAAAGTTCCTATTCATCCTAATGGTAAACTAGAAGTAAAACCATGGGGTCAAAAGGAATTTTCCCTTTTAGATCCAGACAATAATCTATTGACATTTGGTGAATCTACAACTTAAATTCTACTATAAAAAAAGGGCAGTACCCAACTTGGATACTGCCCTTTGATTTAATATTGAAGTGTTATTACTTTAAATCATAACGATCTAAATTCATAACCTTTGTCCAAGTCTTCGCAAAATCTCTAACGAATTTCTCTTTAGCATCTTCCGTACCATATACTTCCGCTAAAGCACGTAGTTCAGAGTTGGAACCAAAGATAAGATCTGCTCTTGTACCTGTCCATTTAATCGCTCCAGATTTACGATCGCTACCTTCAAATACGGTGTCATTATCTGATGCCGCTTTCCAAGTAGTACCCATGTCTAAAAGATTTAAGAAGAAATCATTAGTCAATACACCTGGCTTGTCTGTGAACACGCCGTTATTAGAACCATCATAATTTGCGCCTAATACACGTAGACCACCTATAAGAACCGTCATTTCCGGCGCAGTTAAAGTCAATAGGTTAGCTCTATCGATTAATAATTCTTCGGCCTGTACAGACAATTTTTTTCTAGTATAATTTCTAAATCCGTCCGCTAAAGGCTCTAATGCATCAAATGACTCGGCATCTGTCATCTCCTGAGTAGCATCGGTACGACCTGCATTGAATTCCACATTCGTAGCAAAACCTGCTAAACTAGCGGCATTTTCCACAGCAGCAGTACCACCTAATACAACTAAATCTGCAAAAGAAACCTTTTTATTGCCAGACTGGCCTTCATTAAACTCTTTTTGAATTCTTTCTAAAGTTGCTGTAACCTTGGCCAATTGAGTAGGGTTATTTACTTCCCAATCTTTTTGAGGAGCTAAACGAACACGACCACCATTTGCACCACCTCTTTTATCTGAACCTCTAAAAGTAGATGCAGAAGCCCATGCTGCACTTACCAACTCTGCTGTTGAAAGTCCAGAAGACAAAATAGTTTTCTTTAATTGGGCGATATCGGAATCATCGATCAATTCAAAATCTACCGTTGGTACAGGATCTTGCCATAGCAATTCCTCTTGTGGCACCTCTGGTCCTAAGTAACGCTCTTTAGGTCCCATATCACGGTGTGTTAATTTGTACCAAGCTCTAGCATAGGCATCCTTGAACTCATCTGGATTCTCTAAAAAGTTTCTTGAAATTTTTTCAAATTCCGGATCTACACGCAAAGACATATCTGTTACCAACATAAATGGTTGGTGAGTTTTTCCTGGAATATGCGCATCGGGCATTTCACCAGCGCCTGCATCACCTACTGGTTTGTATTGCCATGCACCAGCCGGACTTTTAGTTAATTCCCATTCAAAACCAAATAGGTTTTCAAAGAAATAATGGCTCCATTTTGTAGGAGTTTGTGTCCAAGCACCTTCTAGACCACTGGTAATTGTATCTGCACCAAAACCACTGCCATAACTACTTTTCCACCCAAGACCTTGTTCTGTAATATCGGCGGCAGCTGGTTCAACATCTACATAATCATCGGGATTGGCAGCTCCGTGCGTTTTACCAAAAGTGTGTCCACCGGCAATTAATGCAACAGTTTCATAATCATCCATGGCCATTCTCTTAAAGGTCTGTCTTATATAGTGAGCAGCTTCTAATGGGTCAGGATTTGCATTATGCCCTTCAGGATTTACATAGATCAATCCCATGTGGGCAGCACCTAAAGGATTCTCCAATTCATTTCCATCCTCATCATATCTTTGTTTGTTGCCCAACCATTCTGTTTCAGATCCCCAATACACATCTTCTTCAGGTTGCCAAATATCTTCACGACCACCAGCAAAACCAAACATTGGTAATCCCATACTTTCATGGGCCACGTTACCTGCTAAGATCAGCAAATCTGCCCAAGATATTTTTTTACCATATTTCTGTTTAATAGGCCATAATAATAAACGTGCCTTATCTAGGTTGGCGTTATCCGGCCAACTATTCAATGGAGCAAAACGTTGGTTACCTGAACTTGCACCACCTCTACCATCTGAAATACGGTAAGTACCAGCACTGTGCCAAGCCATACGGATGAAAAACGGACCATAATGACCATAATCTGCTGGCCACCAATCTTGACTATCGGTCATTAAATCGGTCAAATCCTTCTTTATAGCCGCTAAATCCAAAGACTTAAATTCCTCAGTATAGTTAAAGTCATCATCCATTGGATCAGCCATTTTAGAATGTAACCTCAATATATTAAGGTTTAACATATTTGGCCACCAATCTTTATTAGTGGTTCCACCACCTGCTGCTTGATGCATTTCACCATTTAAAAATGGACAATTTGCCGCTGACGAATCATTCACGTCCCAAGCTTCACCTTTTCCGTTAGTACTACTCATGATTATAATAGTTTAATTGTTGTTTTTAGTTCTTCAGTGGTAAAATTATCAATAATTAATTTATCGAAAATTCAATTACAATAGAAAATATCTATGATGCGATTATAAAACGTTTAGCAATTATTCAATTCGGTTGCAGAACCACTTCATAAAAGCCACTAAATCTTAGAATATCATAAAGATAAAAAGATAATAGTATAATCTGATACCAAACAACCATTAATTAATGGTTTAGTAAACCAAGCTTTAAGGCACAAGAACTATAAACGTATAATGCATAAAGAGGGATAGACCAAAAATCTACCATTGAGATAAAGTAGCACATATTTAATGATAATGATTACACTTATAAATTCACCTGCATGCCTTTGAACAAAGCCGACACTCAAAAATTAATTTAACAAATCATTGATAATTCTACCTTCTAAAACTAGCTATATTGCAGGTTAACCAGACCAAATAAATGCCTAAAATCACCAAAAGACAACGCCAAGCAAAATGGTTGCGAATATTTCGCAAAGTACATCGAGCAACAGGTGCGGCTTTGTTCATTTTTTTCTTTTTCATTTCTATTACTGGTCTTCTTTTAGGTTGGAAAAAGCATAGTGGAGGAGTAATTCTGTCTAAAACTTATAAAGGCACTTCCACTGATTTAAAAGATTGGCTACCCGTAGATAGTTTACATAGCATTGCCAACACCTATATCTTGGAACATATATCGCCAGAACTATCTACCAAAATAGATCGCATAGATATTAGAAAAGAAAAAGGTATCGTAAAATTTGTATATGAAGATCATTATTGGGGTTTGCAACTAGATGGTGCCACAGGTACTGTCTTACACACTGAACGTCGGTATTCTGATATCATTGAACATATTCATGATGGTTCCATTTTAGATGATTATTTTAGTACAAGTGATAATCAAATAAAGGTGTTCTATACTACGGTAATGGGTCTTGCCCTTTTACTTTTTACCATTACAGGCTTTTGGCTTTGGTATGGACCTAAGCGAATGCGTAAAAATAATGCAAGTACTTAAAAATTAGGCTTAGCTTTGAAATCTTCAATAAGCTATAAAGACATGCCAGAATACAAGAAAAAAAATACCTTACAAAAGCCTAGTTTACACTCAAGAAATAAACATACCGGTCGTTATGATCTTAAGGCACTAAAGCTACTCAATCCAGATTTAAAACCATTTGTAGCCAAAAATAAACACGGTAATTTATCTATTGATTTTTTTAATCCAATAGCAGTAAAAGCTCTGAATAAGGCATTACTTATGGCACATTACGGTATTGAATATTGGGACATACCAGATGGTTTTTTATGTCCGCCAATACCAGGTAGAGCAGACTATATACACCATATTGCAGATGTTTTGGCAGACAGTAATCATGGAACTTTAGTCAAAGGCGATAAAATTAAGTGCCTAGATATTGGAGTAGGTGCAAATTGTGTATATCCAATAATTGGAAACAGCGCCTATGGTTGGTCTTTTTTAGGTTCGGATATTGACTCAAAAGCCATTGAGGCGGCACAAAAAATTGTAGAAAACAACGCCAATCTAACTGGTAAGGTAAAATTTAGATTACAAGAAAAACCTGAGCATATATTTTCTGGAATTTTAAAGGCTGATGAAAAAGTAGATTTCACTATATGCAATCCGCCATTTCATGCGAACCAAGCCGAGGCCGAAGCTGGAACTTTGCGTAAATTGAGCAATTTAAAAAAGAAGCGTATTAAAAAACCGGCCCTTAATTTTGCAGGGCAAGGAGGAGAGCTTTGGACCGATGGTGGCGAAAAACGATTTGTATTGAACATGATCAATGAAAGTGCACAATTTTCAAAAAATTCCGCTTGGTATTCAACTTTGGTAAGTAAACAATCAAATTTGAGATCGTTCTATGACCGACTGGAGAAAATTGGAGCAACTGCCCATAAAACCATACCTATGGGACAGGGCAACAAAATGAGCAGGTTGGTTGCTTGGACATTTTTGACCGATGAAGAAATGAAAACATGGGCTGACGAACGTTGGAAAAGCGAATAAATATCAACTTTAAAAATTATTGAAGTAAAAACTGGTTTATAATAATACGTTTGTAGCTTATTAAACCCTTTATTTGATAAATATGACCCGAAGGGTCGATTTTTATTTTTTAATCCCTTAAAATCGATACTATGCCCGGAGAAAGCAATCTAGAAGTTCTTTTACAAAGTTTAAAACCTAAATTAAACAAAGGAAACTATGTTTTTATAAGTCTCCCCGAAATTGGCCATATTTCAAGAGCTGATATTCTTTTTGAATTTAAAGAAGCCGAAGGCATCACAATAATATTGACAAAAGAAAAAGCAGCGCATTATAAACTAGCTTATGAATTCATTGCCTCTTGGATTACATTGACCGTACACTCCGCTTTAGATGCGGTTGGGTTGACCGCTGCAGTTGCCAATGCGTTAACAAAACATAATATTAGCTGTAACGTGGTTGCCGCATTTTATCATGACCATATTTTTGTCTCCACAAAAGACGCTACTAAAGCCATGAACGTTCTGCAAGAATTTTCTAAGAAATAAGCTTTAACCCAGTTTTTCTAGCGCTGTTTTAATTCGGGCAATACTTTCTTCTTTTCCAACCATTGCCATTATATCAAAAATATGGGGACCTTTCATATCACCAACTAAGAACAAACGTAGGGGAGGCATAACCTTAGCAAAAGAAAGTTCTTTTTCACCGATCCATGCTTTAACCATGGTTTCGCTATTCTCCGATGAAAAATCTTCAATAGAATCTATTACAGAAATTAATTCATTCATGATGACTGCAGTATCTTCTTTCCACTGCTTTTTGGCAGCCTTTGCATTATACTCAGTAGGAGCTACGAAAAAATAATCTGACAGATCCCAAAAATCGGAAACAAAAACTGCGCGTTCTTTTATTAAACTTACTACCTTGGTTACATACTCCAGATTTATCTTATCCTCATCCATAGTATGCTCTTTCACAATAGGTAAGAAGCTAACAGCCAATTCTGCATTGGCAGTTTCCTGTAAATAGTGTTGATTGTACCATTTGGTCTTTTCTGGGTCAAAACGCGCTCCAGATTTATTTACACGGTCTAAACTAAAGGTTTTCACCAACTCGTCTAAAGAAAATAGTTCTTGTTCCGTACCAGGATTCCATCCTAATAAAGCCAAAAAATTAACAACTGCTTCAGGGAAATATCCTGATTCTTTGTACCCAACAGAATCGTTCCAAGAAAGAGGAAAAACCGGAAAGCCCATTTTTTCACCATCACGCTTACTCAATTTACCTTTACCAACAGGTTTCATGATCAATGGTAAATGAGCAAATTCTGGAGCAGTCCATCCAAAGGCATCATACAATTGTTTGTGTAATGCTAAAGAAGGTAACCATTCTTCGCCACGAATTACATGAGAAATTTCCATTAAATGGTCATCAACTATATTTGCTAAATGATAGGTTGGCATACCATCACTCTTAAAAAGAACTTTATCATCTAGCACATTTGTATCTATCTGTATTGTACCACGAATTAAATCTTGCAATTGCAAGATTTCATCTGGCGGCGTTAAAAATCGAATAACATATTCATCACCATTGGCCAACCTTTCTTTAACTTCTTCTGGCATTAACGAAAGAGAATTATCCAACTTTAACCTGTTATGCCAGTTATATATAAACGTTTTACCTTTTTCTTCATGCTCTTTTCTATGCGCATCTAAGCTTTCTGAAGTATCAAAAGCATAATATGCCTTACCATTCGCGATTAAATCATCTGCGTATTTTTTATATAAAGATTTACGCTCGCTCTGTCTGTACGGTCCAAAACCACCTTCTTTACCAACACCTTCATCAAAAGGAATTCCGCACCAGTTCAATGCATCAATTATATATTGTTCCGCACCTTCTACATATCTATTCTGGTCGGTATCTTCTATACGCAGTATAAAATCGCCACCATGTTTTTTGGCAAATAAATAATTAAATAGGGCAGTGCGCACACCGCCAATATGTAATGGTCCTGTAGGACTTGGTGCAAAACGCACACGAACTTTCTTAGACATAATGATTATTTGATTGCGCAAAGATACATAACCAAGTGTTTTTAAATATAGAATACGAAATAGGATTTCACTTAAGTAATGCGCATTTTCACTGTAATAATAAGCATTACAGGATTTTGATTTAACAAATATTTCCCAACAAACCATCTTAATATCCGTTATCTTGGTATAAAAAAGGGCAATTGCAAGACTATAATCACATATTACACCGGTTAAATCAATTTATAAAAAAACATTATTCTCAAATTCTTCTAAAAGGAATTTTGCTTTTTATAGCATTAGGATTTTTGTTTTTCCTCACCATCTTAGCTATAGAGTACTTTCTTTGGTTAAACTCTTTGGGCCGAACGGTATTATTTACCTTGTTCATAGCAGTAGAAGTTCTATTGCTATACAAATACATTTTAATACCGGTCTTCTATCTTCTTAAATTAAAAAAGGGCATTGGAAATAAAGAAGCCGCAAATATGATTGGCAAGCATTTTCCAGAAGTAGGGGATAAACTAACAAATTTATTAGACTTAGCAGAAGATTCAGAACAGTCTGAATTATTACTAGCTAGTATTGCACAGCGTTCTAAACAAATGGATTCCGTTCCATTTTCAAGCGCAATTGATTTCAAAGACGCCATCAAATATGTAAAGTATTCTATTATACCGATTGCCATTGTCTTTTTACTTTACCTCACGGGTAGTTGGAGTTCATTTTTTGGTACATATGAGAGAGTGGTAAACTATGAAATGGCATATGAAAAACCTGCACCGTTTCAATTTCATGTACTTACCGATCAATTAAGTGGCTTGCAAAATGAATCATTCACCATTCAAGTTTCCACAAAAGGAAAAGTTAAACCAGAAAATGTGTACATCGTAGTAGACAGTAAAACCATATTGATGCAAAAACAGGACGGAATTTATGAATACACCTTTTCACCACCCATACAATCCACAAATTTTACGTTTTTGGCCAATGAAGTTAATTCAAAATCCTACTCATTAATCGCATTGAAAACTCCTTCAATATTAGATTTTTCAATGGATTTAAAATATCCTACTTACCTGAACAAACCAAATGAAACAATCAAAAGTACGGGTAATGCGATTTTACCGGAAGGAACCCAAGTAACATGGAACATTGAAGGAGAAAATACCGAAAAGATTAATCTAAACACAAAAGATACCGTTCAATCTTTTATAAAAGAAAAAAACACTTTTACAATTCAACGGAAAATATACAACGACCTAGATTATGAACTTACCACAACCAATGTAAATGTCCAAAATTATGAACGTTTAGAATACTCGTTAAAAGTAATTAAAGATGCTTATCCAACATTAAAGGTGACCCAGATTTTAGATTCCTTGAATCCAAATGTTTCGTACTATACAGGAAATGCCAGTGACGATTATGGTCTTTCAAAAATTGAACTTGTTTACTATGAAGTTGGTAAAGAGCATCAAGAGCAGAAAATAAGCCTTGCAAAACCCAGTTCAAATTTTGAACAGTTTTACTACACCTTTCCATCAGGTTTGGCATTAGAATCTGGTAAACAATATGCGTTCTATTTCCAGGTAACCGATAACGATGCCGTACACCATGGAAAGGCTATAAAAAGTCAAATATTCCAACAGGTATTATTAAATGAAAATCAACTCAAGAATAAAGATCTTGAATCTCAACAATCACTCATAAAGGATTTAGATAAATCTTTAGAACGTGCAAAACAACAGAAAGAATCATTAGAGGAAATAAATCAAAATCAAAAAGAGAAAAGTAGTTTAAATTTTAATGATCAAAATCAAATTAAAGACTATTTAAAAAAGCAAGAACAACAAGAGCAATTAATGCAAAAGTTCAGCAAAGAGTTAAAGGAAAACCTAGACAAAGGAGACAAGGATGATAAATTAAACCAATTGTTACAAGAACGATTGGAGCGACAAGAACAACAAGCCAAGAAAAACCAGCAACTGCTAGAAGAACTTAATAAAGTAGCAGATAAAATTAAAAAAGAAGAGCTTACTAAAAAGCTTGAAGAATTGGGTAAAAAGCAACAAAATAGCGAACGCAGCCTAGAACAATTATTAGAATTGACCAAGCGCTATTATGTCACAGAAAAAGCGTCTCAGCTAGCACGTAATCTTGAAGAATTGGCAAAAAAGCAAGAGGAACTTTCTAAAAAGAATAAAGAAGAAAATAGTTCAATTAAGCAGCAACAATTAAATAAAGCTTTTAATGAATTGTCCAAAGAAATGGATGGGCTAAAAAATGATAATGGAAAACTAAAAAAACCAATTGATTTAAATTTAGATACCAATAAAAAAGAAGCTATTAAAGAAGATCAGAATGAAGCTTTAGACGAACTACAAAAACAAGAAAATTCAGAGTCAAAATCAACCCCGGAAAGCGATCAAAACAATGCTTCAAAGAAACAAAAATCCGCTGCGCAGAAAATGAAAGAAATGAGTGAGCAACTCAGCTCATCTTCTTCCAGTAGTAGTGAAGGATCATCAGTAGCCGAAGATGCAGAAATGCTAAGACAAATATTGGATAACCTCATTATATTTTCATTTAAGCAAGAATCTTTATTTGATAAACTATCGGCTAAACAAGACCAAGATCAAACGCAATACTCACAAACAGTTCGTGACCAAAATGAATTAAGAGGGTTATTTGAACATGTTGACGATAGTCTTTTTGCCTTGTCTTTACGACAAGCAGAACTTTCAGAATTTGTAAATGAACAAATTACCGAAGTATATTATAACATTGATAAATCTTTAGAAACAATGGCAGATGGACAATTGTTTCAAGGAATTTCACATCAAAAATATGTATTGACCGCTTCAAACAGCTTAGCAGATTTTTTAGCAAATGTTATGGATAATATGCAAGAAAGTATGCAAATGGGTAAAGGTTCCGGTCAAAATGAAGGAGGTTTTCAACTACCAGATATTATCAAAGGACAACAACAACTTGGGGAAAAAATGGGTCAACAAGGCCAATCCGGAAAAGAAGGCAAAAATGGAGAAGGAGAAAAGGGAAGTAAGGGCGAACAAGGAGAAGGAGGAAAACAAGGAGAGAATGGGAAGCAAGGTCAAAACGGAAAATCTGGAGAAAACGGAAGTGAAGGAGAAAATGGCCAGAATGGAAAAAATGGAAATAGTGGTCAAAAAGGAGAAAATGGTCAAGGAAACGGAAAAGGGAACTCTAACGGAAATGGAGGACAAGGAAATGGACAGATGAGTGAAGCAGAACTAAAAGAGATTTATGAAATTTATCAAAGTCAACAAAAAATTCGTCAAGAGCTAGAGAAACAGTTAGAAAACATGATTAATAGCGGAGACCAAAAATTGGGTCAAAAGCTGATTAAGCAGATGGAGGATTTTGAGAATGATTTACTTGAAAATGGAATTACACAACGTACCATCAACAAAGCCAACACTATACAGTACGAATTATTGAAGCTGGAGAACGCAGCACTAAAGCAAGGAGAAAAATCTGAGCGAGAAAGTAATAGAAATACAAAAGACTTCACAAATCCTATTACTACTAAACCCTCATTATTAGAGAATTATCATAATGAAGTGGAAATTTTAAATAGGCAAAGCTTACCTTTGCGGCAAAATTTTCAAACAAAGGTTAAAGAGTACTTCAAAGCAAATGATTAATTACAACTACCTAACCGATTTTAAGCTAGTAGAAGAAACACATTTTGATTCATGGATTATTAATTCTTGCAAAACCGAAGGTTTTTCAGTTCAAGAATTAAACTACATTTTTTGTGATGATGAATACTTGCTTAAAATCAATCAAGATTATTTAAAACACGATTATTTAACAGACATTATTACCTTCGATTATGTATCAGGTAAAAATATATCTGGAGATTTGTACATCTCTATAGATCGCGTAAAAGAAAACGCAGAAGACTTTAATGTCTCATTTGAAAATGAATTAAAGCGTGTAATGGTTCACGGTGTTTTACACTTAATGGGCTATTCGGATAAATCGGAAACAGCTACTGCCGAAATGCGCGCTAAAGAAGAAGAAAAAATAAAGCTGTTCCACGTGGAACAATAGAAGGTATGTTTGGAGAAGAATATGATGTAATTGTAGTTGGCGGAGGACACGCCGGTGCAGAAGCGGCAGCAGCAGCTGCAAACTTGGGTTCTAAAACCCTATTAGTAACCATGAATTTGCAAAACATTGGTCAAATGTCTTGCAACCCAGCAATGGGAGGTATTGCAAAAGGACAAATTGTAAGAGAGATTGATGCACTTGGAGGATATAGTGGCATAGTCTCTGACAAATCTGCAATACAATTTAAAATGCTGAACAAATCTAAAGGACCTGCAATGTGGAGTCCAAGAACTCAAAACGACCGAATGCGATTTGCAGAGGAATGGCGTTTAATGTTAGAACGTACTCCAAATGTTGATTTCTACCAAGAAATGGTTTCTGGACTATTAGTTGAAAACAATAAAATTGTCGGAGTTAAAACTTCCCTAGGCATTGAAATAAAATCTAAAGCTGTTGTATTAACAAATGGTACATTCTTAAATGGTTTAATTCATATTGGTGAAAAACAATTCGGAGGAGGTAGGGCAGGAGAAAAAGCAGCTAATGGCATTACAGAACAACTTGTAGAATTAGGATTTGAAAGTGGTAGAATGAAAACCGGAACACCACCAAGAGTTGATGGAAGATCCTTAGATTATTCAAAAATGATTGTTCAACCAGGAGACGCAATACCTGAAAAATTTTCATACTCAAAAACAAAACCACTAGCTCACCAACGTGATTGTTACATGACACATACCAGTGCGTTGGTTCATGATTTACTAAGAGAAGGTTTTGATAGGTCACCAATGTTTAATGGAAGAATTAAAAGTTTAGGTCCAAGATATTGTCCATCTATAGAAGATAAGATAAACAGGTTTGCTGATAAGGATAGTCATCAAATGTTTATTGAACCAGAAGGATGGGAAACGGTTGAAGTTTATGTAAACGGCTTTTCAACTTCATTACCGGAGGATGTTCAATTTAAAGCATTGCGCTCAGTAGTAGGTTTTGAAAACGTAAAATTCTTTAGACCAGGTTACGCCATAGAATATGATTACTTTCCGCCAACACAATTGAAACATACACTAGAAACAAAGCTAGTTGATAATTTATATTTTGCTGGTCAAATTAACGGAACCACAGGTTATGAAGAAGCTGCTTCCCAAGGATTGATGGCTGGTATTAATGCACATCTTAAAATTAAAGAACAGGAACCATTAATACTAAAAAGAGATGAAGCTTATATTGGTGTTTTAATAGATGATCTAATTACAAAAGGAACAGAGGAACCTTATAGAATGTTTACTTCTCGCGCAGAATATAGAACATTATTAAGACAAGATAATGCTGATTTACGTCTTACTCCCTTAAGTCATTCTATTGGATTAGCTACGGATTCACGAATGAAAAGAATGGAAGAGAAATTAGCACAATCAGAATCATTAGTTCAATTTTTCAAAGAAACCAGTGTTTTACCAAAAGACATAAATCCTATACTTTCTAGTGTAGATTCTGCCTTAGTAAAACAATCAGATAAAATGTATAAAGCATTTTCAAGACCAAATGTAACTATGAATCACATGTTGCAATTGAAGGATGTATCTACCTTTGTTGAAGAAAACAATTTTGATAATGAAATTTTGGAACAGGCAGAAATACAGATAAAATATTCTGGTTATATCGCAAAGGAAAAACTAAACGCTGATAAACTTCATAGATTGGAAGCCGTTAAAATTCCTGAAAACTTCGACTATACTAAACTAAAATCTTTATCATTTGAAGCAAGGGAAAAACTAACTAAAATTCAACCGGTAACCATTTCTCAAGCATCAAGAATAAGTGGGGTGACCCCAAGTGATATCAGTGTACTTTTAGTTTTTCTCGGAAGGTAGGGCAAATTGTTCCACGTGGAACAACTAAAAATATTCACTACCCAAATCCAAAATCACAGTATGAATAGCAATAAAATCTATCTAGAAACTACGGATCATTTAGTTAGTAAGAAAAAGTTTCGACTTGAATATTTAACGGAAACCGATATGTTGGTTACACAACCAATACCCGAAAATCTATCCAACTATTATGAATCCGATAATTATATATCACACACAGATGAAGCAAAAACCTTGCTTGAAAAGGTATATCAAACAGTAAAAAAAATTGCCCTAAAACGTAAACTAGCACTCATAAACAAGTATCATAATACAAGTAAAACCATATTAGATATAGGTTGCGGAACAGGAGAATTTCTAATAACCGCTAGAAAAAATAATTGGAATACCCTTGGTGTAGAAATAAATGATGAAGCTAGAAATAAATCAAGTAAGAAAAATATTACAACATACAGATTTATAGAAGAAGTAAAATCAAATCAATTTAATATAATAACATTGTGGCATGTACTTGAACATCTTAAAGATTTAAATGGAACTATAACCAAAATATCCAGTCTATTAGATACTGACGGTACCTTAATCATAGCAGTGCCAAATTATAAATCTTACGATGCTAACTACTATAAAGAATATTGGGCAGCATATGATACACCTAGACATCTATGGCATTTTTCCCAAAAATCAATTTCAACAATATTCGAAAAGCATAATTTAAAAGTGGTAAGAACATTACCAATGTATTTTGATTCCTATTACGTTTCGTTATTATCAGAAAAATATAAAACTGGTAAATCCAACTACCTTAAAGCATTCTATAGGGGAATGCTCTCAAATTTAAAGGCTAAACGTACAGGAGAGTATTCTTCACTTATATATGTACTTAAAAAAGCATAATTTATCAATTTAAAGCGATTTAAAGTGTTTTAATCACCAAGTGATACTATTTAACCTTAAATAAATTTAAACGCAGTACAGTACACTAAAAATAGGTCAATATTATAAGTTGTAACTATAAAAAATTTAAAAAGAATAAGAAATTCTTATATTCATAAAAATCAAATTATTAATATCAATTTAAAAACAAAATCCTTCTAAAAGCTTTATTACTTTTGCATCTCATAAAAATGAAAAAATGAAAAACATAATTGTAATTTTTGCTATTGTACTATTAGCATCTTGCCAACAAGAAAAAATTGGATACGTAGATAACGTTAAATTAATGGATGAGTATCAACAAAAAATTGATGTTGAATCTAAATTCAAAGTTAAGGCAGATGCTTTAGCAAAAAAAAGAGATAGCATATCGCAAGCATTTCAAATGGAAGCTCAAGCTTTTCAAACTAAAGCACAATCCATGTCTCAATCTAAAGCACAAGAAGAATATGCCGCTATGCAACAAAAGGGACAAATTATTGGTCAGCAATTACAACAACAAGACCAACAATTACAAATGGAAGGACAAACTGAAATGGACAGTATTGTCTCTAAAGTAAAAGAAGAAATTAAATCATACGGAAAAACAAACGGCTACTCTTATATCTTAGGCGGAGGAGATGGTGGTAGTGTTCTTTATGGTACAGAAGCAAATGATCTTACCGATGAGATTGTTAAAATCCTAAATGATAAATACAAGAAATAAAATTAGATTTCTATTTTAAAAAAAGCCGGTAACCCCGGCTTTTTTTTATTCAATTAAACTAGGTTCAAAACGTTCTAATTCATGTTCCAAATTAAATTGATCCTTGGGTAAAAAGCCCTTTACTACTAGAACAACTCCACAAATAATGAGAATAATTCCTATTACTTTCTTCACCCAAACAATTCTTTCTGGGGTTAATTTTCTTTTTAATTGCTTAGCCAATAAAATTTTGAAAACATCGGTCACAAAATAGGAGAGTAGTACGGTTGCAAAAAAAGTAAAAAACCTATTGGGTTGATTATCTAAACTAGGGCCTACTATTATAATTATACCAAGCCAAAATACCAGCACACCAATATTGATAAAATTCAATAAAAAGCCTTTTATAAAAAGTCCGAAAAAATCCGATTTTCTAATCTTTTTGGACTCTATAGGAATTTCTTTCTTTTCAGTTCTAAAAAACGTTACCAAACCATATACCAATAAAATAACACCACCAAAAACATAAAGTCCTGGTTGATTACTTAAATTTTCAAGTAACTGAAAACTACTAAAGTAAGCTACTAAAATAAATAGAACATCTGCAAATAAAACGCCTAAATCAAAAGTAATTGCTGCTCTAAAACCTTTGACCGCACTAGTTTGTAAAAGGACAAAAAAAACAGGGCCAACCATGAAACTTAGAAAAAATCCTAAAGGAACTGCCGCTTGAATATCTTCTAACATTACCTATTACATTCTAGTTATAGTACCGCCAAAAACGGTCTTTTCTTCTAATTTTTTAGGATTACCATAAACCAATACCTCGCCACCTGCCTTTACGGTAGCCTTTACATAGTCTCTAGCATTAATTTCCGCACGAGAACCGGCGTTTACATTAATCGTAGAAAAGTTAGTCTCAAAAGATTTACCTTCATAGACTCCACCAGTATTTATTTGCACATCTTGTACGTTTGAAGAACCGTTGGTTTTTATAATTCCACCAGAAACGGACTTGATCAACATTTGTTCAACTATTGCATTCACAACCAACTCACCACCTTCTTGAGCTTTTAATTCCAGTACATCTTGCTCAATCATTTGCTCTGTAACTATTCTTGCATCTTCATTAACATCTATAATCAAAATATCTTGAGCATAATGTAAATCTACGAAGGTTTTATAACCACTAAAGATTTTACCAATCTGCATTCTTATTTTTAAGATACCATCATTATTAACAACAGCAACTTTATCCGTATTCTCTCCAGAAATAACAACCTTATTTTCAGATGATTTAATAAGATTTATAGATAGACCATCAAATCCTTTTACTTCTTTAAAAGGCTCTATACTTTGAGTTATTTTGACATCTTGGCCATTGACCATAAAACATCCAAAGAGAAACATTATTAATAAAACTTGTTTCATTCCTATTTATGTAATTTTTAAATAAAATGCATTGATTACGTCCAATATATTTTATCAATTCTGCCAATGAATACCAAAATCTATTCCAAATTATTTAGTGTCCTCTGCAATTAAAGCAAAATCTAAATGTCTTTTTATTAGGTCCGTATTCTTAACCATAACGGTTACTTCATCACCTAAGGTATATTTTTTCTTGGTACGTTCACCAATAATTGCGTATTCTCTCTCATCAAAGATAAAATAATCTCCCTTGATGTCCCTTATACGAATCATACCTTCACATTTATTTGAAATAATTTCCACATATATTCCCCATTCGGTAACCCCACTTATAACACCTCTAAATTCTTCATCTTTATGGTCTTGCATAAATTTGATCTGCATATACTTAATGGAATCTCTCTCAGCACTTGATGCTAAATATTCCATATCGGAAGAATGCTTACATTTTTTCTCAAATTCTTCCGCATTTGCAGATTTACCACCATCTAAATAATGCTGTAATAACCTATGCACCATTACATCTGGATATCTACGAATAGGGGAAGTAAAGTGAGTATAATAATCGAAAGCCAAACCATAATGACCAATATTATCAATGGTATAAATAGCCTTACTCATACTACGTATGGTAAGTGTATCCACCATATTTTGCTCTCTTTTACCTTTTACATCTTCCAATAATTTGTTCAAAGAAGAACTAATGGTCTTTTTATCCTTAAAATCCAATTTGTGTCCAAATCTTGAAACAATACCGTTTAAAGCCATTAATTTATCTGGATCTGGATCATCATGAATTCTATAAACAAAGGTCTTTTTAGGTTTTTGTTTACCAATAAATTCGGCAACCTTTCTATTTGCCAAAAGCATAAACTCTTCTATAAGTTTGTTGGCATCTTTAGATTCTTTAAAGTATACACCTACTGGTTCGTTATTTTCATCAAGATTAAAACGTACTTCAACCTTATCAAAAGATAAAGCACCTTGATCCATACGTTTATCACGCATGATCTTAGCAAGTTCATCCATTTTTAAAGTAGCTTCCACAACTTCATCAGAGACCTTATACGCAGTTTCTCTTATAGAAATTTCCTCCGGAATTTCTCCACTACCTGTTTCAATAATATGTTGCGCCTCTTCATAAGCAAAACGCTCATTGGAATCTATTACAGTTCTACCAAACCATTGATTTCTAATAGTGGCATTTTCATCCAATTCAAAAATTGCTGAAAATGTATATTTTTCTTCATTAGGCCTTAAAGAACAAGCATTATTAGACAACACCTCTGGTAACATTGGTACCACACGATCTACTAGATATACCGAGGTAGCACGTTCGTAAGCTTCATCATCTAAAATGGTATCTTTTTGTAAGTAATGAGATACATCTGCAATATGAATACCTATTTCATAATTACCATTTTCCAATTTTTGAAACGACAATGCATCGTCAAAATCCTTAGCATCTTTAGGATCTATGGTAAAAGTAAGTACGTTGCGTAAATCTTTACGCTTTCTAATCTCTTCCTCTTTAATACTGGTATCTAAACCATCTGCAAACTTTTGTACATCTTCCGGAAAAGAATAGGGCAAACCGTACTCCGCCAAAATGGAATGAATTTCCGTGTCGTGTTCACCAGGAACACCTAAAACTTGAGAAATTCTACCAAATGGAGAATCTACATCATCTGGCCAATCTGTAATTTCAACCAATACTTTTTCACCATCTTTTGCATCGGCCAATTTATCCTTTGAAACAAAGATATCTGTATACATTCTAAAATCTGTAGGTCTTACAAAAGCAAAAGTTTTCTGCATATCAACAATACCCACAAAAGTAGTTTTATACCTTTCAAGTACCCTAACTACTTCACCTTCAAGTTTTTTACTCTTTTTTCTAGGATATATAAAAACCTCTACCTTATCTTTATGAAAAGCCTTGTTCAATTTATTTGAAGGTATAAACACGTCATCATCCATACCATCTACCACAATATAGGCATGACCTTTACCGGTTAAATCTACGGTACCTTCATAATAGGTCTTTGTATTCTCTAAAACTTTAAACTGACCACGATCTACTTCTTGAATTCTTTTTTTCTCTTTTAGCTGCGTAAGCCTTTTAATAAGAGTATTTCTATCTTGAGCATCGGTAATATTTATCTTAGCGGCAATTTGCTTATAGTTGAAACTTTTATTCGGTTCCTTTTCAAGAACGGTAAAAATTCCCTTAGTAATTTCGTTCTTTCTATGATTCTTCGCCTTCTTATTTCTTTTCGACATTAAACTTTTAATTTGTTGGAAAATTACGAATTATAATCCACTACCTGTTACACAACCATTTATTGAAAAGTTAAGCAAACTAGTTGTTATTAACATATATATCATATAAGACATTTTTTCTTTTAAATTAAATTAAAAATTAATGATTATTATAGCTTGTTAATATCTAGAATAACTTATTTAGATTTTACTTGACTTTATGAGATACTAATAGTTGTTGACAATAACTTTTATAAAACTATAATTGAATATCAGTATTTTGAGAAGTTATTAAACACAGTTTATAAGTGCTATTAACATGAATTTATTAATAACTAAATGTAATTTTAATGTTAACTAGGATTAGATTTTTGATGAAAATGAGCTAAAACTTTCTAATATTTAAATTCGTGTTAAGAAGATTAAAAGTGTAAGCAGATGTCAACATTAAAAAGCAAATATTTTAGCAACTTTTTCTAAACAATTTATGCAATGGGTAAACTCGTTTATAACATACTAATTAACAACTATTATTATTTAGTTGGTAACAATTGTTGTGAACCCCCTGTTTTTTGTTGTGAACCCCTGATTATTGTACCTTTAGCTTAGTTTATTAACTACCCCACAGCAAATAAACATTGAATAATTAACCTTAAACTATTATGCATATGAAAATTGCTATTGGTAATGACCATGCGGGTACAGCTTATAAGTTAGCTATTATAGGTTTGCTAAAATCTTTACAAGTAGAAGTTATTAATTATGGAACAGATGGTACGGATAGTGTTGATTACCCAGATTTTGCGCACCCGGTTGCTTTAGATGTTGAGGAAGCTAATGTAGATTTTGGAATATTGATCTGTGGAAGTGGTAATGGGGCATGTATGACGGCAAATAAACAACAAAATGTTAGAGCGGCGTTATGCTGGACAAAGGAAATTACGAAATTGGCAAGAGAACATAATGACGCCAATATATTAAGCCTGCCCGCAAGGTACATAGCACTACCTCAAGCACTTGAAATGGTATCTACTTTTTTAAATACTTCTTTTGATGGGGGTAGACATGAACGAAGAATTGAAAAGATTCCTATTCAATAAATAGTTATTATAACTATGTTGATAACCTAAATTAGTTATTATAAGTATTTGAAAATAAATATGTTACATGGTAATAGATATAAACATAAGAAGTTAATTGAATAGATTTATGCTAGATATTAAAGTAAAAGGTTTTAATGAATTTAATAGTGTAGAACTTTATAATGTGCTGCAGTTACGAAGTCAAATTTTTGTAGTTGAACAAGATTGTGTTTATTTAGATATTGATGGTAAAGATGATAAGGCATTACATGTAATAGGGCTAAGTAATAACAAAGTAGTTGCTTACACACGCATATTTAAGCCAGGTATTTATTTTGAACAAGCTAGTATTGGTAGGGTGGCCGTTCATGAGGATTATAGAAAATTTGGGTATGGTAAAATAATTATGCAATCCTCTATACAGGCCGTTAAAGAGCATTTTAATTGTACTGAAATAAAAATTTCCGCTCAAAAATATCTAACCAAGTTTTATTCAGATTTGGGTTTTACCGCAACAGGAGAAGATTATTTGGAAGATGGCATACCTCATATAGCAATGATCAAAAAATAATAAGTCCGCTCATAGCGGACTTATTTTAAATAATTCTTTTAAGGTGATTATATTTTGATAGGCGTCTTATTGCTTAGGTTAATATCCTCTAACATATTATCCGTAAACTTATAATGACCTTTGGTGGTTATAATTCTAAATCTATTAGAGTTCATTCTACTCAAGGTATCTAAAAACAACCATTTGGATTTTAATAACCTAGTTTTTGGTGATTTTAAACTAATATCGAAATAATATTTTCTACCATTTTTAATAGCTACTATGTCTGGAGTAACGTTGTCATCTTTCCCTTTTCTAACGTATGATTTTGGAGTTTCATAACCTTCAATATCAGCCTTAATATTTTCAAAACCAGTGGCTTCTAAATGTTGTATAGACTTTTCTAAAAATGCTGTGTTTTCTGACTTTTCTACTTTTACCATACCTAATAAGATAATAAAAAAAGTGACAATTCCTAATTTTAAACGTTGATTAACAATATGTTATGTTTATCAACATCAATATTTAGGAATTAATGGAAATACAGAAATGAGGAATAAAATTAAAAAGAGAGCACTAAAATATTAGATATGCATGTTTAAATTATGCTTCCATAATTTTTTCAGATAGTACTTTTCCTATTTTTTTAACCACACCTACCACTAAGGCATTACCCATAAAAAAAGCTCTTTTAGTATTAGAAATACCTTCTAGTAATGTATGGTTATCTGGGAACATATTTAAGCGTTCCAATTCTACGGGAGTTAATCTACGAAGACCATTTTTAGTGTTGATAACATGTTTAAACCGTGATGGGCTTTTACCGCCCTCACCGGTAATAATGGTTCTTGAAGCATTATCCAATGCATCTGGAAAAACCATACTACCTTCATTGTAATGATATATAAATCCAGATTTTGAAGTTCTGGTTTCTTTTTTAGCACCTTTTAAATAGTGCCATTTATCATGATCTTCTTCCGGAATATAAAATTCGTTTAAAATAGATTCTTTCTGTAGAATATCTCCCAAGACTGTTCTTTTTCCAATATAGCTAGCTGTTGTTTTGGTAGTATGAACCTTTCCTTTTATAAAAACTCCGGTATTTTGAAATGGAGATAATTTTTCGCCCAAATTAAAATTTTCTGACAGTGCTACCAGATTATCTTTAATATCAAAAGATTGCATTTTAGAGGAAGTACTGGTAATAGGAAACGCTGTTGCTATAGTTCCTTTTTCAAAAATCCACTCTGCGGCTCCGGCTTTTTTAAATTTTTTATAAAGCGGAGTAGATTTATGGTATCCTAAGAAAAAAATACGTCTTCGTCTTTGTGGCATTCCATAATCCGCAGCGTTAATAACCCTCCATTCTACTGCATATCCTAAGTCATCAAGACTTTTTAGCATAATGGCAAAATCTCTACCACGTTGTGTAGAAGGAGATTTCAGCAAGCGATCAACATTTTCTAAAAACAGGTATTTAGGAGGATGTTTTTTTTCAGATAAAATACGGTGAATACTCCACCATAGCACTCCTTTTTTACCAATTAGTCCTTTAGAATTATGAAGGGTAGTTGCTACCGAATAGTCTTGGCAAGGAAAACCTCCTACCAAAATATCGGCATCTGGAATTTCTTTTGTAGGAACTTCCGATATGTCTTGATTACGGTGGTTGTTTGATCCAAACCTAGCTTCGTACACCTTAGATGCATGTTGCATTTTTGTGCTGGGTTCAAATTGATTGCTCCAAACTACCTCAAAATTGTCAGTATCTTCTAATCCTAAGCGAAATCCACCTACACCTGCAAAAAGTTCTATGACCTTTAGTTTCTTCATTTGCGATAAAATTACATAATTTCACAAGGCTATTACTATTAGAAATTGTTTAAGGATGAAGAGAATATTGCTAACAAAGGCTTTTGTATTGATTTTGATTACTTTAAATAACTCGTGTGGAGTTCGTATGGGTCAAAAGAAAGTTCTTGCCAGTGAGATAGAACAAATTAAGAATACGTTTGCTCCAGATAAACGAACTGCGTTATTTAATATAGATGTTTTAGATGGTCCTTCAGGATTTACTTTAATAGGTGAAACAAATTTACCCAGGGCAATTGATTCTTTAGAAGCTGTTTTAAGTGAAAAGGGGATAGTGGCTACCAATGAGGTTAACGTATTACCTGCAGATAACCTAGAGGGTATGACAAAGGCAGTGATAAACATTTCTGCCGCCAATCTAAGAAGTAACCCTAAACATTCAGCAGAATTGGCAACTCAGGCTACTTTGGGTACAGTGGTCAATGTACTTAAAAAAGAAGGGGATTGGTATTTGATACAAACGCCAGATAAGTATTTGGCATGGGTAGATCCCGGTGGAATTCAGTTAATGAACAACGCTGAGATTACAGCATGGAAATCATCAGAAAAGATTATTTATACCAATACCTATGGGCATGCATTTAGTTCTATAGATGCAGTGAATAGAATATCTGATATTGTTGCAGGAAGTATTTTAAAATTAGTGGGTAGTGATGAAAGCCATTTTAAAATAGCATTTCCAGATGGTAGACAAGCTTATATTTCAAAAGATGAAGCACAAGAATATGAGACTTGGTTATCTAGTTTGGATTATACGGCAAATTCGCTGATAGAAACCTCTAAAACATTAATGGGTGTTCCTTATTTGTGGGGCGGTACTTCTACAAAAGGTGTAGATTGTAGTGGTTATACAAAAACCATTTATTTTTTAAACGGTATGGTTATACCACGTGATGCTTCTCAACAAGTACATGCTGGTAAGCCAGTAGATTCTATAGCAGATTTCAGCAAATTGGAAAAGGGAGATTTATTGTTCTTTGGAAGAAAAGCTACAGACTCAACCGCAGAAAAAGTTGTACATGTAGGTATGTGGATCGGGGACAAACAATTTATACATTCTTCTGAAATGGTAAGAATAAGTAGTGTGGATGAAGAATCTCCAAATTATGATGCCTTTAATGTAGGTAGGTATTTAAGAACTCAAAGATTATTAAATGAAGATGACCCATTGCTTCAAAATTTAACGATCAACCAACCGATCAAAGATTAAAAGGAAGTTTACTGAAAACTGAAATAGGTGGTTCATCGAATTTAAGAGAAAAAGTATAACATAGTAATTATGTACCCGTTTTATGATAGATATCTATCAATTACGTGTCATGAAAAAAACGTTTCTTTTAGTTTTAATCAGCTGTTTTGTAGGGTCATATATGGGCATTGCCCAAAAAGATGTTGCTACCTTATATTTTAAAGATGGTAAAAAGCTTACAGGTTTTGCTAAACTCATTAATGGTGATCAAGTAAAATTCAAAAAAAGCAAAAGTGACAAAGCGGAAAAATTTCACTTTGAAAATCTAGAACAAGTAGTAATTAATGATAAGGAAAAAGCCTCTACCTATATCTATTTAGAAACCCGTAAAGGCTATTTCAATGTGGTGCGGGAATTGGAGATAGGTACTGTTAATCTATATGTTCTTGAACAAAAAGGGTATTCTTCTCCAATGTTCGTAGGTGGTGCAAATGGGCAAATGAACATGATGCATGGTAATTACTATGATATAAAAAATCTATATGTAAGTAAAGGAGTAAATGGTGAAGTAACCCATTTAGGTTCTAATCAGCTCTTTAGTAAAAACTTTAAGAATGCAGCTTCAGATTACTTTGCCGATTGCCCAGAATTGGTGGCAAAAATTCAAAATAAAGAATACAGGAAAAAACATGTAAAAGACATTGTACACTTTTACAATCTTAAATGTAATGGACAACATGTGGTTTTAACAAAGTAAAGTAAAACACCTTAAGGCAAGTCCATGAGGCATTCAAAGGAAACAAACTTTTAAATTCCAGGCAAGCCTCGGGGTATTATACCCTTTGGTGGTGCCTATAAATAATATCGTAGAAACAGGTTAATTCTTAGTTATAAACTCACGAATATCTTTACTTAATTTTATTAGATCTGGTTCATGGGTGTACATCATATGACCTGCTTCATAATACTTCATTTCAACACGTTCCTTAACAATTCCGTTTCTATCAAAAGTATATTCAGCATCAAAAAACGGAGTAATCAAATCATAGTATCCGCTGGCTACCATTACTTTCATAGCAGTATTTCTACGCATGGTTTCACCTAGGTCAGGAGCCGTATTAACAGGCATGGGTTCCCAGTATTGACCATCTGGTACCGTTCTCCATCTCCAATTAGAACCTCCACCAGAAGTAATATACGGTCTATCCATTTTTACCTTTAATTCTGATGCAAAATAATGATTTAAGCTTGCGGTATAGGCAGCGCTTATTTGATAACTGGCTGCATCTCCCAAATGTGGTTTTTCAGATACTTTATCCTCTTCATTTCCCATAAATCTTCCGTCAAGTCTACCAATTGCCAAACCTTTATCTTCTAATAGTTTCTTCTGAAAACGGCCCATTAGAATTCTCAAATTAGATTGTAGAATATATGTTTTATCCAATCCAGTAAAATAAGAGAGTTTTTCTGCCAAACTATTCTTTTCCGGATCACTTAAAGAATTGCCTTTGTATAAAGCTGGCACATAGGTATTGTATGTAAAATCTCTACATTCCTGTGTAAAACTTTCCAATGTTTTGCCTTGCCCCGCTTTTTTATGGTACCAAGCTGTTGCCGCCATACTTGGTAAATAGGTAATGAATGAAGTTATGTTATTAGATATAGATGTTGAGCCTGCATAATCTAAAGCTTGGGAAATTAAAATCATTCCATTTAACGCCATATTTTGACCAGAACCTTCTAATGCTTTTCCAAGAGCGGCGGCACGTGTTGTTCCGTAACTTTCGCCAGCTAAATACTTAGGTGAAAACCAACGTTCATTTTCGGTAACCCATTTTCTAATAAATTGGGCAAAGGAATTTACATCTTCTTTTAACCCGTAAAAGTCTTTTCCTTCACCTTTCCCTACCAATCTGCTGTAACCGGTACCTACTGGATCTATAAAAACCAAATCTGTAATATCTAATAAACCATGATCATTATTTACTAAATGGTAAGGTGCCGCACCATCATCTGATTTGGCATCAGAATCTACTTTTACAACCTTGGGTCCAAAGAATCCCATATGTAACCACATTGAAGCAGAACCTGGTCCACCATTGAAGACAAAGGTTACCGGCCTTTTGGTAACATCTCCTATATTGGTTTTAGTATAAGCAACAGACCAAAATGTAGCTATAGAATCTCCTTCTTTATTTGTCAAGTAAGTTTCTTTTGCTGTAGTGGTGTATTCAATGTTTTTACCGCCAAAAACCCCTTGGTGTTTGGTAACAAAAGATTTTGTTGGGGGTATAGGTTTTATATTTTTCTCATTTTTTGAGCTTTGTCCATAAAGCGATGGAATTAGTAAAAAACAAACGGTAAGAAAGAATAGATTTCTCATGATATATTTTAGTAAAAGTAGTTTTGTTAGCTCTTTTAAAAGTAGCATAATATTTCTACGTATGATCCTCTTATTAAAAATCAAAGGTATTTTAATGAAACCTACATTTCTAACAACCTAACATTGAGTATATTTAGAAATAGAATAGTATTGTTTTATATCAATTTTTATAGCAACTATATGAAAACAACGTTACGTAAACAACATACCATGATGTCAACATTATTCTTTGTGATCGGATGTGGTATTGCCAGCTCACAACAATTAAATGATGGTTGGGAAACCATGTTCAATGGGAATGATTTAAAAGGATGGACCACAAAAGTACATCATTATGAAGTTGGTGATAATTATGCTGATACCTTTAGGGTAGAGGATGAGATCATAAAAGTAAGATATGATAAGTATGAGGGTGATTTTAATAATAGATATTCTCATCTGTATTATGATCGTCCATTTTCCGATTTTCATTTAACTATGCAATATCGTTTTGTTGGAGAGCAGTATAAAGGAGCACCAGATTATACTATTCTTAATAGTGGTGTCATGTTTCATTCACAAGACCCAAGAACTATGTTGAAAGAACAAGATTGGCCTATTAGTGTTGAAATGCAATTTTTAGCGGGAGTGGAAGAAGGTGTAGAACGACCAACAGGTAATATGTGCTCACCAGGTACAGATGTAGTTTTTGAAGGTAGAATAGACCCAAGGCATTGTATAAATTCTACATCGGATACCTTTTACGGGGATCAATGGGTAACCGCAGAATTAGTTGTATATCATGATTCGTTGGTTAAACATATTGTTAATGGTAAAACAGTATTGGAATACACAAAACCACAAATAGGGGGCGGTGTGGCAACCGGTTATGATCCTAAGATGAAACAAGATGGTAAACTTTTAAAAGAAGGATTTATAGCATTGCAAAGCGAGGGTCAACCTATTGACTTTAAGAATATTAAAATACGCAACTTAAAAGGCTGCACAGACCCTAAGGCATTGAATTATAAGGAGTACTATAAAATTTCAGATAAAGGGGCGTGTACTTATGAATAGGTCTAATTTAAAATAGCACTGTATTTTGAGTTATTGCTTAATAGTTCTGTTGCTGCTAAAATAGCTTCGTCATTATTCAAGTAATATTGGTACAGGCCATCTCTATAAAAATAGCGCTTTACTATTTCATCTTCTAAATTCTTTTGAATTTCGCTTTGGTATTTATCCAACGCATTAAGTTTGCCTTTTTCAATGTTGGCTAGCAACGTTTTGTAACTATCCTTAACATCTGACCCTAAAAAGTCGTTCTCGTCGCCTGAGAGTGCTTTTTTAATAGCTTGTTCCGCCTTAGTCTCAAAAGAGAAGCTACTTTGCTTTACATAATTTTTAAAAGCATTAAAATCGGCATCTGTAAATTTGAAATCGTTTACATCTGCATAACTGTGGGTGTAATGGTAGTCTGTGGCATAATCAAAAATGACATTGTTCTGTAAAAGTGCCAAGGTAAGATCATTGGTTTTAGAAGTGGCTACTTCAATATCTGGCAAAATACCACCGCCATCTTGTACTTTTCTACCATTACGCGTAGTAAAATCATTGAACGTAGTATTACGTACGGCATTGCCACTTTCATCTCTGTTCCAATAATCCAAAGATTGTATGCAACGACCAGATGAAGTATAATATCTAGAAATGGTAACTTTGAGTTGTGTACCGTAAGTTAATTTTAATGGGCGTTGTACCAAACCTTTACCAAAGCTTCTTGCACCCATAATCACTGCTCTGTCTAAATCTTGTAAACTACCAGATACAATTTCACTGGCAGAGGCGCTGCTACCGTTTACTAAAACAACCAGTGGTATTTCTTCATCTACAGGTTGGTTGTTGGTGTGGTATTCTCGGTTGAATTTTTTAACCTTTGATTTTGTAGTCACCACAAGCTCTCCTTTTGGAACAAATAAATTGGTAACATTAATAGCTTCAGATAACAAGCCACCAGGGTTGTCCCTTAAATCCAAAATGATTTTTTCGGCACCTTTTCCTTTAAGGTCCAATAATGCCGCTTTAGTTTGATCGGTAGCTTTCGCATTGAATTTTGCAAGAACAATGTATCCAGTCTTGTTATCTATCATTTTAAAGAACGGTACGGCATCTACCTCAATACCTTCACGGGTTATGCTGGTAGTTTTTAATTTGCCCTGTCTTTTGTAAGTAACGGTGACTGTAGATCCATTAGCTCCTTTTAAAAGCTCACTGGCGTTATTTTCAAAATCTGCTACTTTGATATCTCCGATCTGTATTAATTCATCACCAGCCTTTAATCCTGCTTTATCTGCCGGGTAGCCTTCATGTGGTTCAATGATTAATAATCTATCATCAAACGAACGTACCATGGCACCAATACCAGAATATTCACCGGCATTGTTTATACGATACGTTTCAACATCTTGTTCGTTCAAAAATTTGGTATAGGGATCCAATTCATTCAGCATATTTTTAATGGCGGTATCCATTAATTCTGCCGGGTTGGTTTCATCCACATAGTTCATGTTCAATTCTTTGAACAAGGTGGTAAAGATTTCAATTTGCTTAGCTATTTCGAAAAAATCACTTTTATAACTACTTCCAATGAAGAGAAAGGCAATGGCTATTATGGGTACAAGTACTTTTTTACTTAATATTTTTTTCATCAATTTGTAGCTTAAACTTGTTTAAAACGAGCTTCATTTTATGATCTAACTGCTCAAAGGTGGGCATATCCTTACCAAGGTATAAAAATAGAAACGCAAAGTTAGCATCTGTATTGTTAAAAACCTCTGCTTTATTACGTCTATAACTCTCTCTAAGTAAGCGCTTGATCCTGTTTCGATCCACTGCGCTCTTAAAATTTCTTTTAGATACGGTGACTGCTGATTTAATAGAAATCTCTTGCTTTTCCGTAGATAAATAAATCAATTTCAAAGGGTATACAGAAATACCTTTACCCTCTTCAAATAATTGGGTGATGAGTATTTTGCTTTTAAGTTTTTCCTTTTTTCCGAAGGATTGATCCATTATAAAAAATGCATTAAAAAGAATTAGCCCCCAAGTTGGGGGCATAAATATCTTAAACTTTACAAGAACTTACTATTCTGCTTGCCAAACATTATTCTCTAAATTAACATCTGCCATTAATTGAGAAGGGTCTATCACTATGGCTTGAATAGAAGATATTGGTTTTTGAATCTCAAAATCATAAGTTGGATAAGCCCAAGCCCAATCTTTGATAACCGTTCTTTTAATACCCTCATAAGGGTTTTCCTTTTCACCGCGCATCATTTGTAAAGGAGCATAGAAAGTTTCTCTGCTGCCATCATTATACACAATCAATATATCTAAAGGCATTGGCATTAAGCCTATACGTTCTAAGGTTACTTTTGTAACATTGTCTTCAGCGGTAACCGTTTTTATACCGTAATCAATGGTATTGGTAGTTTGTGTCCAATCTGTTAAGTACCAATCTAACTCAACACCGGATATTTTTTCTGCAACACGTTTAACATCGTTTGGTACTGGATGTTTAAATTTAAATTCATCGTAATAGGTACGAATTGTTTGCATCAATTTATCTTGACCAATTACATAACCTAGTTGAGAAAGGAAAATAGATCCTTTACTGTATGCAGAAATGCCATATGCAAAGTTAAGTGCATAACGATCGGCATGTGTTGTTTGTGGCTGTTCTTTGCCAGACAACGCTAAGTTTCTATAACCTTTGTAAGTGCTCTCGAACGGATTTTCCTTGTCCAAATCCATTATTTCACTCATACAAAGTTTAGAAATGAAAGAAGTAAACCCTTCATCCATCCATTCATGCTTGCTTTCATTTGTTGCCAATATATGTTGAAACCAAGAATGTGCAAGTTCATGAGCCATTACACCAACCAAACTACCAAATTTGCGATCACCCGTAATTAAAGTTGACATAGCATATTCCATACCACCATCACCACCTTGAATAACAGAGTATTGGTCATATGGATATTTACCAATATTCTTACTGAAGAACTCCATTGCCTCAATGGTCTTAGGTTGAAGATTTTTCCAGTTCTCTAATATTTTAGGATCATCCTTATACAAAAAATGTAACACAGGACCGTTAGGCACTTGTTGTATATCATGAATATAATTTGGATCTGCCGCCCACATAAAGTCATGTACCATTGGTGCCTTAAAGTGCCAAGTTAAGGTCTTACCTTTTTGCTTTTTAACTTTTGTACCGGGAGTTTCATATCCATGCCCTATTTCATCGGCATTTTGTAAATAACCAGTTCCGCCAACGGTGTAATCCTTATCAATAGTCAATTTTACATCAAAATCTCCCCAAACACCTTGAAACTCTCTAGCTATGTACGGATCGGCATGCCAACCTTCAAAATCATATTCCGCTAATTTTGGATACCATTGGCTCATAGATAAGGCAACACCTTCTTCGCTATTTCTTCCTGAACGTCTAATCTGTAACGGCACTTGACCTTTAAATTCCATATTAAAAGTAGACTTGGCACCTGCAGGAATGGGTTTTGCAAGGTCAACCACCAATATAGTACCTTCTTCAGAAAAAGAAACTTCGCTACCATCTTGTGTCAAAGAAGTTGCATGTAAATAGCCTTGTTCACTTTCTGCAAGCAAAGCTATTCTACTTTTCTTATCAGCCGTTGTCATTCTACCATCTGGGTCGGCTATGTTCTGTAGGCGAATATCCATTTCACTACCTGGTTGAAAAGCATTGAAATACAAATGAAAATATACTCTTTTAAGCTCATCTGGAGAGTTGTTGGTATACACTAGTTTTTGTGTACCGGTATACTGAAAATTATCAACATCCATGTCTACGGCCATGGTATAATCTACATGTTGTTGCCAGTAATTTGTAGTATTTTGGGCGAATACTGCCATAGAGCATAAAGCCGTAAAAAATGTGAGAAATGATTTAGTCATCTGAGTTATTTATAATTAAAGTTTAATCTGACCTGCTGCAACTTTACTCGCCATTACCAAGGCGTTATACGCGTTTGCAATTTTACCAGAGGTAGAGATTTCATCTAAAGAAGCACTTTTGCCGGTATTTTTACCTAAAACCACTTTTGTTTTAATTGGAAGTCCTGATTGTAAAATTATTTTCTTCACCTGCGCAGCCGTTAAACTTGGATATTGAGACATAACCAAGGCGGCAACCCCTGCAACACCAGGTGCGGCCATTGAAGTACCTGGAGAATATTCATAATCATTGTTTGGGTAAGTAGAATAGATATCTGTACCCGGGGCAAAAATATCGACATTTATTTTACCATAGTTAGAATAGCTAGCTACAAGCTCTGACCCATATTTAGGGTTTAAAGCACCCACCGTAATTACGTTATCTGCAATTTCAGGTCCGTTGTTAACTTGGTCATTTGGGAAGTTGGCGTTAACAGGATTATCAAGATCGGCACCATCATTACCGGCAGCATGTACAAAAAGTACGTTATTATCTGCAGCATATTTTATGGCATCATAAACCCATTGTGCATTTGGAGAAAAAGACTTTCCAAAACTACCGTTTATAATACGTGCACCATTGTCAACGGCATATCTTATACCTCTAGCAATATCTTTATCATATTCATCTCCGTTAGGTACTGCCCTTATGCTCATAATAGCTACATTGTTGGCAACACCGTTAACCCCAATTCCATTATTACGTTCAGCACCAATAATACCTGCTACGTGCGTACCATGGCTCTCATCATCTACCCTGTTCATTGGGTTGCCGTTACCATAATCTACATCTGTAAAATCATAAGGATCATCACCAACGCTCTCACGACCGTTAAAATCTTTGTTTAGATTGTAGTTCAGTTGCTCTGTGTAATATTTGATACCGTTGTTCAATTCTTCAAGAACTTCAGGTATAGTATCTTTTATACCGAACATTTGATTTAGAATGGCAATATTACGCTGCATGGTTTCATCGGTCGCGGTAATAGTGGCTAAATCTTGTTTAGTATACGTATCCTTTTTCAAGTATTTCCTTACGTCCGCATCGGCATTTTTTACTGCCTGATATATAGATTCATATTGTTCTTTACCTTGAAGAGCTTCGTTATATTTAGAATCAAGTTTGGTTTTTGCCTTGGCTAAAGTTGCTGCATCGCCTATGTTTAAACGAAGCATACGAACATATTCCAATTGTTCATTATATGACTCTCCTAAGAAATTATAGCCATGTATATCATCTATATAACCATTACCATCATCGTCTATACCGTTACCGGGTTTTTCTTTTGTATTGGTCCATAAAACTCCGTCTAGATCTTCATGGTCGAGGTCAATTCCAGAATCTAGGACGGCAACTATGGTTTTTGTTCCCTTTTTGTTTTTAATGATTTCTGCGTAAGCTTTATCTACACTCATACCCGGTATGGTATCTGTTACCAGATCCAAGTGTCCCCAATTATTTTTTTCAGCTGTTGTTAAATCTGAAATCTTTAAAGGAGTAGCATCAATGTTTTCTACTGGAGTAAGAATTAAACCGCTGCTAGTGGCTGTATTTGTGCTTCCGCATCCTGAAATTACGACCGCTAATGAAAGGGCAAAGATTGATTTAAGAGATGTATTTGTCATATAAGGGAAAACGTTTAGTTAATGTTTATCGTTAGAATTTAAAAGTGTAGAGTTAGTTGAAGAGCTCGTTGAAAGTATATACTTGATCCAACCTAACTCCTCTTTCTGTATGTTTTAAGGTACAAAGTTGATTGTGTGCATCGTGTTCAAAGAATAAGTAGTAGTTATTTTCCACAGCTTCATTTAAAAATATTTCTTTTTCGGTCATAGTAACCAATGGTCTGGTATCATAGCCAATAACATAGGGCAAGGGAATATGACCTACCGTTGGTATAAGATCTGCCATGTAGGCTATGGTTTTGTCTTGATAGGTAAATTGTGGCAACATTTGTTTCTCCGTATGGCCGTCTACAAAACGGATATCAAAACCAAGCTGACTGTTCTTTAAAAAGCTATTATCCGTTGGGTCAATAAAAGTTAATTGTCCACTTTCTTTCATGGGATATAGGTTTTCTTTTAAAAAAGAAGCTTTTTCCCTAGGGTTAGGTTCGGTAGCCCATTTCCAGTGTTTTTCATTGGTCCAAAACTTGGCATTTTTAAAAGCGGGTTCATACCCCGTTCTATCTTTGTTCCATTGGATTGCACCACCAACATGGTCAAAATGAAGGTGGGTCAAAAAAACATCGGTAATATCATCTCTATGAAAACCATATTTATTTAAAGATGAGTCTATATTAAAATCTCCCCATCTGTAGTAGTAACCAAAAAACTGATCAGATTGTTTATTGCCCATACCGGTATCAATTAAAACTAACCTGTCCCCATCTTCTATCAAAAGACTTCTGGCGGCAATATCAATTAAATTGTTTTCATCTGCAGGATTCGTTCTTTGCCAAATGGTTTTAGGAACCACCCCGAACATTGCACCACCGTCCAACTTAAAATTACCAGTTTCAATGGGATAAATTTTCATAAGGGGCAAAATAGTAAAAGTGTACCAAATCTTATGATTATTAAGAAGATATTATAATTTAACCTGGATAAAGGGTGTTTTTCTGATGTTTTCACTGAATTGTGAAAGGGAGAAAATATGTTTTTACCAAAGTTTAATCTTCAGCCAGTAGATCGCCAATTTTATGATGTGCTAGAGGTTTGGTCAAATGCTTTTTAACAATAGCATATTCTTTTCCCCTTTCGGAATCTATAGAATCTATAGATGAGCTCAATATGTAAATTTTACAATGATTTACGAGTGTTTCCGGTAGTTTTAAATATTCATCTAAAAATTCAAAACCGTTCATTCCCGGCATTTTAATATCCAGAAATATAACATCTGGAAATGCTTGAGGATTATCAATTACCCCATTCAAGTGCGTTAAAGCTTCTTGCCCAGAGGTCATAGTGGTAATTTGAGAAATATTATCCTCTTTAGAGATAACGGCTTTATTAATGAAGTTATCTACGTCAGAATCGTCAATCAACAAAATATTAATATCCTTGCTCATATTATAATTTACCTGATTCATTTGGTATTGTTATCGTAAACGTTGAACCTTGTCCTATTTTAGATGTTACGTCTATTGTTCCTTTTAATTTTGCGATTACCTCTTTAACAATAAACAGCCCAATACCAGAACCCATTACTTTAGAGGATACCCTATAAAACATTTCAAAAATTCTTTCTAATTCAACATCTTCAATACCAACACCGTTGTCTTTTACAACTAAGATAGCTTCTTTTTTAGATGTCTTTACATTTATATGTATATAAGGTGATTCTTTATTAAGATCATGATACTTGATAGCATTTGAAATAAAGTTATTCAATAAAACCGAAACTCTCTTACTATCAGATACAAATTGTTCTTTATCATCTATATTAATATCAATTTTAATTTTTTTACTGTTTTCTAAGTACCAGAAACTTTCAAGTGATTGTTCAATTAATGTATTAAAATTAATGGGTTCAAGATCAATATTTTTGTGTTTGTTTCTTGAGTATTCAATAATATCTTTGATAAAACTATCCAGTCTTTCTATTGAAATCTCCATCATATCTATATGCTGATATAACTTTGGATCTACCCCTTCCATTTTAATTAGTTGTATTAAGCCCAATACAGAAGATAATGGAGCTCTCAATTCATGTGAAGCACTGTATACAAAGCTATCTAGTTCTGAGTTGGTCTTTTGGAGTTCATTAAACTGTGATGCTAAGATTTCAGCGGTTTCTTTTCTTTTTGTTTCATCATTTATGGTGACCAAAACTCTTGTTTGATCTTTTATCTTTAAATATTCTTTAGAAACCAATACAGTTTTTTCCTGTCCGTTTTTAAGTGTAATTCTAAATTCTTCGTTGGTTACTTTTCCTTTTTCTTGAAGCTGGTTTATTGTTTGGTGTCTTTTCTCAGTATAGTGTTCATTAAGAAAAACAACTCCTGAATCCATTATTTTTTTATTTATCAGGTTTTCTTTTGATACGTTCAATATATTACAAACAGTAGTGTTTGCCTCTATTACTATTTCTTCTTCATCTAAAATGAGCATACCAATAAACTTATTTTCAAAAGCCTTGGCAAATTTCTCTTGACTTTCTTTAAGGGCTTCTTCCGCAAGTACATTTTTGGTAATATCCATAGCAGTACCTCTATATATTATTGGGTTACCAGAATCATCAAAAACTACTTCTGATGAGGCCAAAAAATATTTGAACGTATCATTTTTTAATTTTGATCGGTATATGTTTGGAGAATGGTGTTGTTCGCCTGGTTTGGATGATAAAATGTTATCCATTAGATACAAATCTTCATAATATATAGTTTTCCTAACTAAGTCTACGGTCATTTTAGTACTTGGATCTATTTCATGTATGGCATACATTTCATTTGACCATTCTACAATATCACCAGACATATCCCAATGCCAATACCCAATATTACCAATACGTATTGCGGCGTTCATTCTATTTTGCAGTTTTAATATCTCAAAATCAGCTTCTTTCTGTTTTGTGATATCTAAAATGGTCCCACGAATGTTGATAGCCCTATTGTTAGCATCCCTTTCTACTTCAATTTCTACCATTAAGTGCTTAATAGATCCATCTTTTATGATGATTCTATAGGAAAAGGTATGTGTTATTTTTTCTTTTAAAATTTGCCTTACATTCTTTCTATGCATTTCTAGATCATCTGGATGTATCAGACTTTCTAATAATGGTATATCTATGATAACATCTTGTTCTAAATCATATATATTATACATCAATGGGGAGCAAATAAATACTTTAGATTCCATGTCAAAATCCCAATATCCAATTTTACCTATTCTTATGGCAGCATCCATTTTGCTTTGTAGAGCAAGAATTTCTTTTTGAGTTTTTTTACGTTCTGTGAGATCAAATCCTATGGCACCTATAGCAATTGGCTGGTTGGTTGTTTTATCCTTAATGGAAAAACCAGAAAATTCTAAAGGGGTAGGTATATTGGTTTTAAAGTTTTTTAGGGGAACTTCACCGGTCCATAGTCCCTTTTCCCTAATGGTTGGCAAATGTTCATTTGCTATGACATCTCTATAGTCATCTTCAAAAAAATCATATATAGTACCGTTTTTTAGGTCAACATCTTTAGGTAGGTTCACTAATTTTTTTCCAGCATCATTTAAAAATAATGGTTTACCTTCTAAAGTTGCCAAACCTATAAAACCAGGACTGTTTTCTATTATAGAGATAAGTTGTTGCTTTTCTTCATCTGCTTTTTTTCTATGGGTGATATCTCTAAAAAATACAGATAGACCGTTTGAAGATGGGTATAGATGATTTTCAACCCATCTGTCCACACTTTCATGATATTGCTCAAAATGTGTATATACTTGCCTGGTCATAGCTCCCATGAAGATGGCATAAGCTTCGGAATTTTTAAAGGTGGGAAATTCGTCCCAAAGATTTTTACCGATCATTTCCTTGGCATCCATACCAACCACTTTGGCAGCCTTTGCATTAATATCCATAAAATTCCAATTGGCATCGAAGCTTACGTATGCATCAGAAATACGTTCAGTAAATTGTTTATACCTTTTTTCACTTGCTGCAATGGCCAAGTTTGCATTCTTAGAATCTGTTTGATCAATATAAATGCTAAGACTATATTTTTCACCTAAGTATTCATAGGGTTCAATGGATGTTATTAGGTGTAGGTTTTTACCATTTTTAGAGGTAAACTCAACTTCAATCTTATCAATTCTATCAGAATTAATAAAGGCATTGTATAAAGTATTTTCTTCTTTCGTTTTTTCTAGGGCAATTAAATTAAGGTCTTGAATTGTTTTCCCTTTTATTTCTTCTAATGAATAACCGATCAAGTTGAGAAAATAACAATTGGCATCTACAATTTTTTTGTGCTGATTTTTAATAACCATACCCACGAACGGATTGTTATAGGCTTTACTGAATTTTGCCAAATTTTCTTGGGCTGTTAGCTCAAGTTGTTTTCTTTGGGTAATATCCCTAACTATGCTCAAAATAGTGGAGTTACTCAACTTTTTGGCACTGACTTCACCATAGAATAGTGTTCCGTCTTTTTTTAGTAATTTACTTTCTGTACGTAGCGTTTGCCCTTCAAGTATTCTTGTGTAGGTCAAAGGCATATTTAGAGACTCATCTTTTAGTGATAGATCAGCAAGGTTTTTGTTCAATAGTTCTTTCTCACTATAACCGAACATTTTTATACCGTACGGGTTGGCATCTAACACATTTCCATTAAAATCATTTAAAAAAATACCGTCAGAGGCCTCATTGATCAATTGTTTATATCGCTTTTTACTTTCTTTTAAAAGTGCTGTTTTTTCATCTACCAATCTTTCAAGTTTAGCAGGTTGCCGCATTAAAAACCAAGAAAGTAAGCCACAAACAGAAGCAAGTAAAAAGCCTAGAATAGAAAAAAGAATTGCGGTAGCGTATGATTCTGTCTTATTTGAATATACATATAGTTTCCACTCCCCTTGGCTAGTGGTTAGTGGTAATGTAGTAATTCCGTCTTTGTAAATATTTTTAGAAACATAAAAGGTTTCTTCAGAGTTGTCAGAATTTATTTTTACAAGTTCATATGAAAAATCAGACTTACCTATAGAGTCTAATTTTACCGCATTTACTACGGTAGATAAACGTACTACAGCTGCAACAAAACCATTAAAGTCTCCATTTTTATATAATGGTCTTCTACCTATGATACCTGATCCACCTTGTCTTAAATAAATAGGACCGGCAGTATAGTAATCTTTTCTTTCTAAGGTGGTTATGGCGCCATATTTATTATCAGGATCGTCCAAGATATTTAATCCAATAACATCATTGTTTTTAAGTGGATAAACGTGTGTTATTATACCTTTCTCATTTACCAATTCTAATGCGTCAAGAGCCTTGTTACTATTTAGAAGTAATTGGGCTACACTATCAAAATTTTCTGGAATACCATATTGATCAACAATAAATGCTAGAGTTTGTGTAGCATTGTAGCTTTGACCTAGAACGTTCTGTAAATCAACTTTTAAATTTGATACCCGTTGTTCAATCTCTTGCTGATCTGTCTTTTGGTCTAATTGATATTTTTGATACGCAATAAATTGTGTAATAACCAGAACCAGTATAAATGATAAAAAGCCATAAAATAAAGGGCTTTTTAAAATTTTACGATTTTCTGGAACAGACATTTTTATTGATATGAGTTAATTGATCTAGCTTATTATTTTAGATTTTAAGGATATTGATTTAACCATAGTGGTAATTACGAAGTTATAAAAGTCTTGCCTATTATGATGTTTTTTCTGATACTTTTGTAAGATTAAACTTGGTGTATAAAACACATTTAATAATTGATATTGAAAGCAATACAGTTTTTTAAAAATTGCATGATACGTACCAAAGTGCTATAGTTCTCTTTTGTTAAACGTAACACCTTTACACAATGGAATTTTAGAATTACCTATAAAATACAGCAATTATCTTAAACATTAGTTGGATATTTATTTCTTTTTATGAGTTAATTACGAGCTATAATTATAGTTAGTTTGGAATTTAAGGAGAATTAAACTGCTCCATATGGTGTAGTTATAATTGTGCATAAAATAGGGTTAAAAGGGGAAGGCGAGTAGCGTTGTATAGCTTTTAGGTATCTTAATTTTAGATGTAGAACAAACAACTGAAATGTTTTACAAATCAAATTATATGCTTTCCGTCCGTGTTTTATAATAATCGAAAAAACAAATGATATTAAAATAGGTGTTATGGGCTGTAAATTATGACGTTTACTGGTCTAGAATTGTTATTTTTATCTCAAAACAAATTAAATGCTAGAGCTTGCAGGAATTATAATTTTAGGAATACTTGCTCAATGGGTAGCATGGCGCTTAAAACTGCCTGCAATTTTACCTTTGATACTTATAGGATTGATTGTGGGGCCTTTGTCCACACTATATACCGAAGATGGATCTAAAATAATTGAACCAATTTGGAACGGTGATAAAGGACTTTTTCCTGGTGAGGGACTATACTATTTTGTATCACTCGCCATAAGTATTATTTTATTTGAGGGCGGACTTACCTTAAAGCGCTCAGAAATAAAGAACATTGGACCGGTAATTACTAAACTGATTACACTGGGTAGTTTAACCACCTTTTTTGGGGCTGCATTGGCCGCATACTTTCTTTTTGGATTGTCATGGCAACTTTGTTTCCTTTTTTCGGCATTGATCATTGTTACGGGACCTACTGTAATAACCCCTATTTTAAGAAATATTCCGCTTAAAAAAGATGTATCTGCAATTTTAAAATGGGAAGGAATTCTTATAGATCCTATTGGAGCCTTGGCCGCGGTATTGGTATATGAATTTATAAGTGTGGGTGAAGGCCAGGCATACACGGTGACGGCATTAATAGAGTTTGGAAAAATTCTGTTATTTGGTTTTACCTTCGGGTTTACTTTTGCACATGCACTTACATTTTTGATCAAAAAGAACTTTATACCACATTATCTTTTAAACGTAGTGTCCTTATCTGTGGTACTCGGTGTTTTTGTAATGTCCGATGTTTTTGCACATGAATCTGGTTTATTGGCAGTAGTTGTTATGGGTATGGTCATGGGAAATACAGATTTACCCAACATTAAGGAGTTGCTGTACTTTAAAGAGTCTTTAAGTATTCTTTTAATATCCATATTATTCATTTTATTGGCTGCAAATATTGATATTGCCGATTTAGAATTGATATTCACCTGGAAGACCATAGCCCTTTTCTTATCAATAGTACTTATTATAAGGCCTCTTGGGGTATTTTTAAGTTCAATAGGATCTAATTTAAAATTCAACGAAAAACTTTTTATTAGCTGGGTAGGTCCTAGGGGTATTGTAGCTGCAGGTATTGCCTCATTATTTGGATCAAAACTTTTATCTAAGGGCGAAGCTGGCGCAGAATATATTACACCCTTGGTATTTATGATTGTTTTGGGTACCGTTTTGTTAAACGCAACTACGGCCCGTGTATTCGCTAAATTAATAGGAGTCTTTTTAAATAAATCTGAAGGTATTTTGATTTTGGGTGCCTCTAAGGTTTCACGTTTAATTGGTGATTATTTACATAAAAACGATAGGCATGTGGTTTTAATTGACAATAATCAATCCAATATTGATAAGGCCACCAAACTAGGTTTAGAAGCTATATCTGCAAACATATATTCTGATAATTTGACAGATAATATAGAACTCAATGACATTGGCTATTTAATGGCCTTGACCCCCAATTCGGATATCAACAAATACGCAATCAACAAATTTCAAGATGCCTTTGGTGAAAATGGATCCTTTAGATTGGTAGATGCCGATGAAATGTCTGACCCGGAAAACAACCCTAAAGAAGGGTTGTTCTCGCATACCGATGACTTTATTAAGTTGACCGAAGCTGCTAGAAAATTCCCTGCGATACATGAAATAGAACTTCATGATACAGAGCATTATGAAGGGTTAATTGAAATTACCAAGGCCGATGCCGATATTGTACCGTTATTTCTTTTAGATCCAGACGGCGACATACATATTATCACTGCATTCAGTAAGGACTTTACAGATATACAAAAAGGTTATAAATTGGCATATTTGGGTAAAATGTTCCCTAATGAGGATCCTGATATGGAAGCTCAATCGGAAACCGATGAGTTATAATGGGTTTACTGTTTTAAATAATGCCCCTTTTTTGGTATTGTGAGAACTACAACGCGTTAAAAAAAAATATAGCCTATCTCAATATCCAGAGATAGGCTATTATAATTGTAAGATTAATTAATTACTAATCGTTTAGTTTTAATACGGCCATAAATGCTTCTTGTGGTATTTCAACATTACCCACTTGGCGCATACGCTTTTTACCTTTCTTCTGCTTTTCTAGAAGCTTTCTTTTACGAGAGATATCTCCACCATAACATTTAGCGGTTACGTCTTTACGTAAGGCCTTGATCGTTTCTCTCGAAATAATCTTTGAGCCAATTGCTGCTTGAATAGGAATATCAAACTGTTGTCTTGGTATTAGCTCCTTTAATTTTTCGCACATCTTTTTACCAATTGTGGTAGCACTATCAAAATGTATTAGAGCGGACAATGCATCTACGGTTTGCGAATTCAAAAGAATATCTACACGAACCAGTTTAGATTCACGCATACCTATTGGTGTATAATCAAAAGAAGCATATCCTTTTGACACTGTTTTAAGGCGGTCATAGAAATCAAATACTATTTCTGCCAAAGGCATATCAAAATTAAGTTCAACACGTTCCGTTGTCAAATAGGTTTGGTTGGTAATCTGCCCTCTTTTTTCAATACAAAGAGACATAACATTACCCACAAAATCAGACTTGGTAATAATGGTTGCTTTAATATATGGTTCTTCTACACGATCTATGGTAGATGGATCTGGTAGATCGCTTGGGTTGTTTACAATTAACGGAACTTCTGGGTCTTTTCTAGTAAACGCGTGGTAGCTAACGTTTGGTACCGTAGTAATTACGGTCATATCAAACTCACGTTCCAAACGCTCTTGAATAATCTCCATGTGCAGCATTCCTAAGAATCCACAACGAAAACCAAATCCAAGTGCAGCACTACTCTCAGCCGCAAATACTAAAGAAGCATCGTTAAGTTGTAATTTCTCCATTGAAGAACGTAGCTCCTCAAAATCTTCGGTGTCTACAGGATATATACCTGCAAATACCATTGGTTTTACATCTTCAAAACCACCTATAGCATTTTTTGTTGGGTTTGCAGAGTCTGTAATGGTATCACCAACCTTTACTTCACGGGCATCTTTTATACCTGTAATCAAGTATCCTACATCACCAGTGTTTATTTCCTTTTTTGGGTGCTGGGTCAATTTTAAGGTACCTACCTCATCTGCAAAGTAACTTTTATCCGTAGCAACGAACTTTATTTTTTGTCCTTTTTTAATAGAACCGTTAACGACCCTAAAGTAAGTTTCTACCCCTCTGAACGGATTGTAAACAGAATCGAACACCAAAGCTTGCAAGGCTTCATCAGAATTGCCTTTAGGGGCAGGAATTCTTTCAATGATGGCACTTAAAATTTCTTCTATACCAATGCCCGTTTTTGCAGAGGCGGGTATAACCTCTTCTGCCTTACAACCTAATAGGTCAACAATATCATCGGTAACCTCTTCTGGGTTGGCACTCGGTAAATCTACTTTATTCAATACCGGTATTATCTCAAGATCGTTCTCTAGTGCAAGGTATAAGTTAGAAATAGTTTGTGCCTGTATACTTTGTGCAGCATCTACTACTAACAATGCGCCTTCACAAGCTGCTATAGATCTAGAAACTTCATAAGAGAAATCTACGTGACCAGGGGTATCTATTAAGTTCAGTATATATTTTTCGCCTTTATAGATATAATCCATCTGTATGGCGTGGCTTTTTATGGTAATACCACGTTCTCTTTCAAGATCCATACTATCTAGTAGCTGTTCCTTTTTTTCTCGATCGGTAACAGATCCCGTATATTCCAATAACCTATCTGCCAAGGTACTTTTACCGTGGTCAATATGTGCAATAATGCAGAAGTTTCTAATGTTTTTCATAGCGGAAACAGTAATATTGATGCTTTTTATACCATAAATTATACTCGGTACAAAAGAGCAATTGCAAATATAATCTAATTTATAGCGCTAAACTTTAGTGGGCTTACCTATTTATTTATTGTATTTATAACTTTGTATTACATATATTGTAAAGAATTACGACAATATTATATTTAGATTTGACAAAAAACCCCAAATTTCTGTTGAAACCTCTACTTGTTATTTTTTGTTTTGCCCTAGGTTTTTCACACGTTTCATACGGGCAAGGCTTTGAACTTAGCGGAGAAGTAAAAGACCAATACCAAGAACCCGTTGCTTTTGCTTCTGTTTTTCTACTAACGGTTACAGATTCAACCTTGTTAACAGGTACATCTGCAGATGAAAACGGAGCGTTTTTGTTCTCTAATATTGCAGAAGGTCTATATTTTTTAAAAGCATCTTATATAGGTCAGGTTTCTGAGAATTTGCCTTTGGAAATTTTGAAGGATACTAAAATTGGCGCATTAATTTTAGAACAAGAAGCTGAGCAATTGAACGAGGTAACCGTTACCAGTAATAAGCCCGTAGTCAAAAGAGAAGTAGATCGTATTGTTTTTAATGTAGAGAATACCGTAATCTCTCAGAATAGTTCATGGGATATTCTTAGGCAAACGCCCGGAGTACTTATGATGAATGATGAACTTAAAGTAAGAAACCAGGCTACTACCGTTTATATTAATGATAGAAAAGTTCAATTATCTTCAGATGAAGTCAAAAGTCTTTTAGAAAACTACCAAGGCGAGAATATTAAATCTGTTGAAGTAATACATAATCCACCGGCTAGTTATGATGCCGAGGGGGGATCTATTTTAAATATTATTACCAGTAAAAATGTATCTATTGGTTATAAGGGAAATGTCAATGCCGGTTATACGCAAGGTGTTTTTCCCAAATATAATTTTGGTACCTCTCACTTTTACAAAACCAAAAGGTTAAACGTAAACGCCAGTTATAATTATGCACCCAAAAAGGAGTATAAAAACACGTTGAACAATACTAATTTTATGGGCGATAGTGGTATTGTTTCTGTTTGGGATACAGATTTTGACCAAGTAATACGTAGCAATACACATAGTGCAGGTTTAGTAATAGATTATGATTTTAACGATAAAAATGTACTAAGTTTTACAAGTAATGCCCTTATACAACCTAAGAGAGATGCAGATTTCTTTCAGGAAACTACCATTAAAGATGCATCTGGTGTTTTGGATTCCCTATTTACCACAAATAGCTTTTTAAGTGAAAGAAAGAACAATATTTCTGGTGACCTTACTTTTAAACATCAATTTAAGGATCAGGGTAATTTGACCGTAAACGCACATTACACGAATTTTGATTTAGATAGAAATCAGGATGTCAATTCAGACTACTTTGAACCCAATGGATCATTTATTCGCGATTTTAACTTTTCTACACTTGCCGATCAACAAATAGAAATTAAAACCGCTCAAATAGATTACAACGATTACCTGGGCAGTGTCTTTTTTGAGACAGGAATCAAAAGTTCTTTTATAGACTCTAAAAGTAAACTAGATTATTTTTTGGAGAATAATGGCACCGAGTTTATTCCAAATTTATCCGATGATTACACGTACGATGAAAGTGTGTATGCTGGTTATTTTAGCCTTTCTAAAGACTGGGAAAAATGGAGTGTAAAAACAGGATTACGTGCAGAACAAACAGAAAGTTCTGGGGTATCTGTAAATGTATCGACTATCAATGATCTTAGTTATTTTGAACTTTTTCCTTCTTTCTACCTATTACATAACATTAATGACAATCACAGCTTATCTTTTGATTATGCTAGAAAAGTACAACGCCCTAGGTATGAAGATTTAAACCCCTTTAGAACCTATATCAATGAACGTACTTTTGAAGAAGGTAATCCTAATCTAATGCCTAGTTTTGGTCATAACTTTAATTTGAATTATACACTGAATCAGGAATATTATTTTGATTTCTATTATCGAGATAATGGTAGGTATATCTCTACACTTACTTTTCAAGACAATGATAATTTCGTTTTAAGGGATATCACACAGAATGTATTGGAAAGTACTTCGTATGGGATTGATTTTACCTATGGAAAATCCATTACCAACAATTGGTATTTGTATAGTTACATTTCACTGTTTCATGAAGATGAAACATTCATAGCCCTACAAAGCGATGATTACTCTTTTAAGAATGAGTATAATGGGGCCTATATAGACTTAACCAATTACGTAACGCTTTCCAACGATGGTAGTTTTAAGGGGGAATTAGGTTTTGTATATTTATCAGGCTGGTTGCAGGGTTCTTATATTCAAGAAGAATCCACAAATTTAACAGTAGGTTTAAGAAAGTCTTTTTTCAATAATAGAGCGGTTTTAAGTGTAAGTGCCAATGACTTATTAGGTAATTACAATTCTTATGTTTCTTCGCAGTATCTGAATCAAGACAACAGATTTCTAACCGTTCCTGAAACCCAATATGTAAAGTTCGGCTTTACCTACAATTTTGGAAATTTCCGTTTAGAGGACAATCAAAGAAGCATAGACAAATTAGAACTGGACAGATTGGAATAAGATAAAATGTTAACTATCAACATCTTATTGTTTTGTTAAGAAAATATTAAGAGTACTGTAAGATAATTCAATTTTACTTTCCTACATTTAGTTAGAATTCCGCTTATTAAATGATTAGGAGTACTTATTTAACGGTTATATTTTTTTTTACGTTTTCTTTAGCGTTTGCACAAGATTTTACCATCAACGGTTCGGTCGTAGACGAGAACAATACACCCGTTGTTTTGGCCAATGTAATCTTGATGAGTGAAGAAGGTGAATTCATTAAAGGTACGGTTACCAATGATCAAGGAGACTACAGGATTCATTCCATAGCAAAGGGTAATTATAGAATTGTTGCCAGTTATATAGCCAATACTGTTGAAAGTGATTTGTTAGTAGTAACAAGTAATATTGAGATGCCACCACTTGTTCTTCAAAGCGCTCAAGAATTAGATGAGGTCGTAGTAACCCAGAACAAACCAAAATTAGAACAATTGTCAGATCGCCATATTTTCAACGTTGAAAACACGGCAATTTCCGATGGTGATATTTGGGATGTTTTAAAGCGTACACCAGGCGTTATGGTAATGAATAATCGCTTGTATGTAAATGGTAGCGCTAATGTAAATATTATGATCAATGGTAAGCTGGTCAACTTACCGGAAGAGGATATTATTAATTTACTTAGCGGTAGTTCTGCAAGTAATGTACAATCTATAGAAGTAATTACGAGTCCGCCGGCAAAATATAGTGCAGAGGGTGGTTTGTTAATTGATATTAAAATGAAGAAAAACCTTGTTGCAGGGTATAATGGTGCTGTTTTTAACAGATATACGCAAGGTGTTTTACCAAAACATACAGTAGGTACAGATCACTTTTTTAAAGGTAAAAGAGTAGATTTTTCAACGAACTACAGTTTTAGTCATGATAGGGATTGGACCAGATATTCTGATGCTACCACGTTTTTTGAAGACGGACAAGAAAATGAGATTTGGACTGCAGAGCAAAAATCTATATCTAAAGGAAAAAGTCATAATCTAAATCTGTTTTTAGATATTGAATTAAATGAAAAAAATGCGCTAAGCTTTTCTTCTACCTCAAGTTTATCACCCGATAACAATACAATATATACCTCATCAACCGATATTGAAAGTACCAATGCAGATATAATAGCGCGTTTAAAAGGTCTTAATACATTAGGTGATGATACCTATAACACGTCTAATTATTTAGATTGGGTACATAAGTTGGATGATAAAGGGGCAGAAATAGCAACAAACGCCCACTTAACCTATTATGATTCTAAGGATAATCAAGAATTAAATAATGACATTGTAGAAGGTTTTACCGAGAATACTTCTGAGAATACCTTAAATATAAGTTCAGACCAGATTATAAACCTTTTCAGCGCCCAAACAGACCTAACATTACCGTTATCAAAACAGTCTACTTTAGAGACAGGCTTAAAATTTGCAAATATAAACTCAGAGTCAAGTATTCTACAGTCTGGGTTTGATGAAACCATTACCAACATTAACCCTTCAGAATCTGGAATTTTTAATTACGACGAACAAATTTATGCAGGTTACGTAAGCCTTAGCAACAGTTGGGAAAAATGGAAAGTAAATGTAGGTCTTAGAGCAGAATATACAGACACAAAGGGAGAATTAAATATTTTATCATCAGCAAACACAAATTCTTATTTTGATGTATTTCCAAACTTGTCTATGTCCTATACGAAAGACAAAAATGCTTTCATGGTTAAATATTACAGGCGAATTACCCGACCTAGATATAGCAGCATTAACCCTTTTCAATATTATTTATCTGCAAACTCTATTTTTGAGGGAAACCCTAATTTAAAACCAGCTTATCGCAGCTATATAGAAGTTGATTATGTGTATGATAAAGACTATAAGTTTGCGTTATTTACGAGTATAAAATCGGACCAACAGGTACAACAATTTATACAAGACAATACGACCAATTTTCTAATAGCGCAGTATATAAATTTAGAAACCAATTATAATTTTGGTGCAGATGCTAGCGTATCTAAATATTTTACCTCGTATTGGTATTTTTATTTTTTAGTGAGCCAATATTACAATCAGAATAAATTTGTTGATGTAACTACCAACGCTATTATTGACAACTCTACTTGGACCACATACCTACGAGCTAATAATTATTTTACATTATTAAAAGATGAATCATTGTATGCGGACATGGCATTCACTTATATTTCGCCATACGTACAAGGTAATGCCAGTTTTAGAGCCTATAGTAAATTGGGTATAAATTTCAGAAAGACATTTTGGAACAAAGATGCTAGCATTTCAATAGGTGTAGAAGATATTTTTAATAAGGGAAATATTTATTCTACAAGAAACTATCTTGAACAAAATAATTCTACAAGTACTAGACGCGAAAATCGACTGTTTGTATTGGGTTTTAGGTACAAATTTGGTAACACGAAAATTAGAGATAACTCTAAGAGTAAAAGCACAGATGAAAATAATCGATTATAGATTTGCTTAAGTCATCATAGATCCACAAATACCTAAACTAACTAGTAGGTAGATACCTGCCAAAATCAAAAAAACTTTACCGGCTTTTTTCTTTTGTTGAGAAAATAGAATAACTCCAATAATTAAAAACAATAATGCCGGACCAAACATTATAAGAAGTATTAAAGTAAATAGCCCATCAAGATTTCCAACCTCTAAAATCATATCATTTCGTTTTGTAATTCCTTTAATCGTTCTATTTTATCATCTCTATAAAATAAGTTCATAGTTTCAAAAGGGATAATTTTATAGTCTTTGTTTACAATGTGCACACAAGATTTCTTAATGGCACGGACATCAAAATTATGGGCATCTATAAATTGCATAATGATGATGCGAAACAGGTTATCATATCCAAGTTCTGGGGCGTCAATTTCAGGAAGGCAGCACATAATACTTTTTAAATTTTCCGATGCTTTTTCAACGGAATTGCCTGTACTAAAAAGCTCGATCATTTTGCCGTGCAGTTGTTCATCTTGCTCGTAAATAATGGTGTTTTTCCCTTCGTTCAATAAATCATCTGGGTTAATGAACCGTGTTAGCGGATTTACCTCATCGCCTAATTTTAGAGCATATGCCATCACCAAGGCATCGGGATTACAGGGTACCGGTATTAAATCGTCTGGTTCAAAAATGGGCGATTGCTCTAAAATTTTTCTACGTACTTCAGTTAAGGTAATACGGTTTTCATCTACTTCAAAATTTTCTAATCTACCGGCAATTTGAGTGGGCTGAAAAGTTACGCCGCGCACACATTTTTGTTTTAGGGCAAAGTCTATGGTGCTTCCCATTTCATGGTCGTTCAGCCCCTTTTGTAATGTGACTACCAATGTTGTGGAAAGGTTCAATTCATTTAGGTAGTCTAACGCTTGTAGACGAATATCTGCCAGGTCTGCCCCTCTTAAGGTTTGTAGAACATGGTTATCCAACGAATCAAACTGTAAATACACTTCAAAATCTGGTGCGTAAGTTGCCAATCGTTTCGCAAAATCAAAATCTTTTGCAATTTTAATTCCGTTGGTATTCAACATTAAATGCCGAATAGGGAGGGTTTTTGCGTAATCAAGAATTTCAAAAAAGTTAGGATGTATGGTAGGCTCACCACCACTAAGCTGAACCACATCTGGTTCTCCCTCGTTCTTAACGATAACATCTAACATTTTTTTAATCTCCTCTAATGTGCGGTGTCTACCATAAGTGGGAGATGATCCCGCATAGCAGGTAGGGCAGGTAAGGTTGCAGCGGTCGGTCAGTTCAATGACCGTAAGACAAGAATGTTGTTCGTGATCCGGGCAAAGACCGCAATCATAAGGGCATCCATAATGGGTTTTTGTATTGAACGTTTTTGGGTATTCAGAAGCCTTATTATAGTTTCTTATGTTCTTATAGTACTCAATATCGTCTGCAATAAGCACCTTAGACCTACCATGCTCTCTACAGTTTTTAAGCATATACACCTTCTCGTTCTCAAAAACGATTTTGGCATCTACCCTACATAAACATTCTGGGCATAGGCTTAATGTAAAATCATAATAGGTATAGTTTTTTTCTGACATATGTTATTCCCCGTAGGATGAATTTTTGGTAGTACACCAAACAAATTAGACATAATATTTGAATACTGCTTAGCCCTAAGAAATAAAAAGGGTTGGGTTTTAGAAATTCGATACCGAACCGAAGGGAGAAATAGGTAACCATAAAGAGCTTAAAAAAATCTCCGTTTTTAAAAGTAAGATTCAACTTTTGTAACCTTTTGATGATGAGGAAAAGCACGGATAAAAACAGCACTTCATAAAGTGCAATGGGATGCCTTAAAACACCATCACCTAAGTCCATACCGGTAAAAAAGGTAGTTTCTTTTCCATAGGTAAACTCTTTAACACCTGCTAAAAAGCAACCAATTCTACCTATGATAATGCCTAAGATGATAGGAAGTGTAAACAAGTCTCCAGACGAATGTTTTTCGCCAATAATTTTCTTCGCAAGCTCCACACCCAGCAAGCCACCAAAGAGTCCGCCCATTATGGTTTTGTTGTTTAGGTTATAAAGCAAACCTTGATCTATGTGGGCTATAGGGTTTTCTAAAAACGCCGCTAATCTTGATAAAAACAGCGCCCCAAAAATAGCACCTATGATTATGGAGAGTCGGTTATTGGAAGAAATGACATCAGCGCTCTTTTTCCGTAGAAAAACATAGTATCTAAATCCTACAAAAAACGCTAGGTATTCAAGAATAAGGTGCATGTTTAATTTTACACCAAATACAATAGGTTCAAAAGGTAGCGAGACAATAAGTAGCGTTTGGGTCATAAAGTTATTGTCAAAGCTTTATTTAAAATTTGAAATATATTTAGAAACGTAAATAAAGGCTTCATTTGGATACTAATTTACGTCGTTTCTACAAACAAGTGTTTTAACAAGTGATAATAGTCTGTAAAACCATAGAATTTATCAAAAAGCTTAAGTAATGCGCTTCCCGTATTTTTATATAACTTTGCAACCCAAAATTAGACAGCAGTGCCCAAGATAGGATACATACAACTACCTGATTTTCCGTTGCTTTTAGCGCCAATGGAAGATGTAAGCGACCCACCATTTAGAGCCCTTTGTAAAGAGCAAGGAGCCGATGTTGTGTATACAGAATTTATTTCTTCGGAAGGATTGATTCGTGATGCCGCAAAAAGCGTTATGAAGCTGGATATTTATGAGAAGGAACGCCCTGTAGGTATTCAAATTTTTGGCGCTAATTTGGACAGTATGTTACAATCTGTAGAGATTGTAGAAAAGTCTAAGCCCGATATCATTGATATTAATTTTGGTTGTCCTGTAAAGAAAGTGGTATCTAGAGGAGCGGGAGCCGGAATATTAAAGGATATAGACTTAATGGTCTCTTTGACCAAGGCTATGGTAGAGCATAGTAATTTACCCATTACGGTAAAGACCAGATTAGGTTGGGATGATAGTTCCATTAAAATTGTTGAGGTTGCAGAACGTTTACAAGATGTGGGCTGTGCTGCAATTGCAATACATGGAAGAACCCGTGCACAAATGTATAAGGGAAGTGCAGATTGGAACCCTATTAGAGAGGTTAAGAACAATCCAAGAATGCATATACCCGTATTTGGTAACGGAGATGTAGATTCACCGGAAGCAGCCATGAAAATGCGTGATGAATATGGATTGGATGGTGCAATGATAGGTCGTGCAAGTATTGGCTACCCTTGGATATTTAGGGAAATAAAACACTTTTTTGAAACAGGAACCCATTTAGCACCACCAACAATGGCAGAACGTGTAGAAGCTGCGCGTCGTCATTTACAGATGTCCATAGATTGGAAAGGGGAAACTTTGGGCGTGTTTGAAACTAGAAGACATTATACCAACTACTTTAAAGGAATTCCAAATTTTAAGGAGTATCGTATGAAAATGGTAACCAGTGATGATTCTGCTTCGGTATTCGCTGCTTTTGATGAGGTGTTGCAAAAGTTCGGCGATCACCAGTTTACGAATGCTTAGAGGTCTACCAACTTTTTATTGATTCGGCTACTTGCAATTTTAGAGGCAATTACACCCAATACAAGAATCGTTGCCAGTACTATGACAATATTGATAAATTCAAACTTTACCGGGTAAGCCAAAGTAGCCGTTATTTTTAGCCAACTGAAAGCAAGCTGCGACCAAACAATTAATACGCCAAGCAATACGCCAATTAATCCACCAAAACCAGTTACTAGAATGCCTTGTACAAAATAAATTCGGCGCAATTCTTTGATCGTAGTACCTAGGCTGTAGAGTGTTTTAGAATTCTGTTGCTTGTCTAAAATCATCATGATAATAGCGCCGACAACATTAAATAAGGCAATAATAAGTACTAAAGTAAAAATGAGATACGTGGCTATGTTTTCGGTATTCAGCATTTTGTAGAGTGTACTGTTCAGTTGCTGTCTGTTTTTTAGTTGTACGCCATCACCCAAAATTGTTTGAATTTCATCACGCACGGCGCTAGGTTCAACACCTTCATCCATCTTAAAATTAATACCGGAAATGGAGAGCGAATCTTTTTCCAATAAAGCTTGTGTCAATCGCAGATCGGCAAAAACATATTTATTATCCAAATCAGCTTCTACGGCATACACGCCACCAATGACCATGGGCAATTGATTGTAGAGCGATGAAATACTTTGTTGCGATATAGAACCCTTGCCCGGTTTAAAAGCATAGATCTGCATAGGGCTTCTATATTGATTGATGGTAACACCTAGGATATTGGCAATACCCAGACCGGACACTACTTGAGATTCATTTAATGTCCAGTCGCCAATATAAAGCGTACTATCTACACCGGTTACTTTAGTGTAGTTACTATCTACCCCTTTTATGTATGCAATATGGTTTTTTCCTCGGTGTTCAAGAGAAACTTTCTCTTCTATTTCTTTAGAGTAAAATGCCAATCCGTTGACCGATTGCAAACGTTCTTCCTGTTCTGGGGATAAGGTAAAGGTCTTACCAGTTACGGGTAACGCTTTTAATTGTGGGTCAAAAGACTCGGTAAAAGAAAGGCTAAAGGTTTTTAATCCGGCGAAGGCAGATAATACAATAAATAGTGCGGCAGAGCCAATGACAATAACTAAAAAGGTGATAAAATTAATAATGTTGACCGCGTTCTGGGTACTTTTAGAACGCACATACCTTTTAGCGATATAGAGAGGAAAATTCAACCGATCAGCTCTTTTTACGTTTAGGTAATAAATCTCTGTTCTCTATTGGGTTTTCTTCGCGCTTCAGTGATTTTTCGATGTTCTCTATATAATCTAGAGAATCATCTAAATAGAACAATAACTCAGGCACTCTACGTAATTGGTTACGTGTACGTTGAGAAAGTTCGTGTTTAATTAGGGGTTGGTTAGATTTTATGCCCTCCATTAACTCTCCAGCTTTCTCATTAGGAAAAATGCTCAAGTATATTTTGGCAATAGAAAGATCTGTTGTAACCGAAACCTTAGATACGGAGATAAGGGTATTACGTAACCCACCATCAATGGCAGCCTTTTGTAGAATGTCTACAATATCTTTTTGAATAACTCCCGCTATCTTACGTTGTCTTTGCGTTTCCATACTGCAAAAATACATAGAAAAATGTATCTTAACCCCTATATAATGCACTCTGAAGCAAATAAGGCATGAAAAAGATCGAACATTTGGGTATTGCGGTAAAGAACATGGAAGATTCTAATGCCCTTTTTGAGAAATTACTGGGTGTGGCACCCTATAAGCAAGAAGAAGTTGCTTCTGAAGGAGTACTTACCTCCTTCTTTAAAAACGGACCTAACAAAATAGAGTTGTTGGCCGCCACAACGGCTAACGGACCCATTGCCAAGTTTTTGGAAAAAAAGGGAGAAGGCATACACCACGTAGCTTTTGAAGTGGAAGATATTTTTGCTGAAATGGAACGTTTAAAAGCTGAAGGCTTTACTTTACTGAATGAAAAACCCAAGAAAGGGGCAGATAATAAGCTAGTTGCCTTTGTACACCCAAAGACTGCAAATGGGGTGTTGGTAGAGTTATGCCAAGAAATTGTCAAGTAGCGGTGAAATTGTTTGTGTTGGTTAAAAATAAGTAGTAATATTGCATCCGCAATTTGCGGGTTTTGTAATGCAACTGGTTTGAGCACTAGTTTAACCCATTAAATTCGGGTTACGTCTTACAAAATTATAACCGGTCCTATAGCTCAGCTGGTTAGAGCACCTGACTCATAATCAGGTGGTCCCTGGTTCGAGTCCAGGTGGGACCACAGTAAACCTCTCAGAACGTTTGTTTTTGGGAGGTTTTATTTTAAATAGGGGGCAGAAAAGGGGGCAAATAATCTATAATTTGTGTGTAGCTTTCCTTATTTAAGATAGATTGGCCACCGAACTTACTTTTGTTATAATACAGCCCCAAAAAGGTGCTCTTCATACGGGCGAATATTGTTTTAACCAGCTCTAATGGTTTTAATCTATTTTGCAAAACTCTCAAAGAAAATGAATTTCACAACAATTAAGGCGCGATTCACAACAAAAACAAGAAACAATACAACAACGGGGTAGGGAATTCGTTGTTACAGTTGTTTAAAAGTCAACAATAATATTATTTAAAATTAAAAAAAGTAAATTATGAAAACCTCAAATCTATTCAAATCAATCATTGCAGGAATAATGGTATTGACCGTAATTTCCTGTAGCAAAGACGATGACCCCACCGCAAGTGTTACGGTCAATGGAACTGCTTTAACAGCAACCCCTTCTGACTTTACAGTTGGTGACCAATCCGATTTCAATGGAGACATCGATGCAAGTTTTACGGGCAATGGTGGTTCCGCTACTCGAATGTTCAGCTGGAACAATGGCTTGACAACTGCGGATTACAATGCCGATATCACAGCGACTACAAATGGTACCTTCAATATGATTGTAACAGATGCAGATGCAAATATCGTGTTGAACAGATCTTTGAACGGAGCGGTTGAACCTGATTCTTTCTCTGGGGTAACCGAAGCGGGAACTTCTGGGATATGGACGGTGACGATAACCGTAGGCGATTTCAACGGCGATGGAAGTTTCTCTTTGAGCGAAGGGAACTAAATAACAACAAAGTATAGATAGTGTTTTGGTCAGATTTCCAGATTATTTCTGGTTAATCTGACCAAACTTTTTTTAACTTAAGATGAAAATTCTTATTATGAAATTACATGTATTTGTGTTATGCACATTATTAACAACCTCGGTTACCTCTTTTGCACAGAATGTCGAGTTCGGAGTCAAGGGAGGGCTCAACTTTTCAAGTATTTAAATACTTGAAAACCTAGTGAGATAAAAAGCTGTTCTACAATGGTTTCTGCAATCCTGCCTTTGTTTACTCCGGATACCCAAGGGTTTCCGTTTTCCTTTTGGTAGCAAGTCGTGCATAGTCCGTTATTAAATTTTGTATAAGCTTTACATTCGATACATTCCGGCATAGATTATAAAAGGGATTGTGGATGAAATTAATATTCTACCAAAATAGAAAATAGCCAACTATTTAACAATTATTCGCCGTGTTCAATTAGGAATTTTCCTATTTATCTCCATAACGACTGTTCTCTGCAACCTTGACGAAAGTGCAACTACGGTATTGGTTATTTGGATTTACTTTTTTCAAATGTCAAGGCATTATATTTTTCTGTTGCTTCTTTAACTATCGACAATAGGTCTGAAAAGTTTGGGCTTTCTTCTGGAATCATGTTGGTCTGCATGGTTATATAATCGGCCTCCCAAGCGTCTAGAAATTGATCTGGTGGAATGGGGTTTAGGTTTGGCGGATACAAGCTCTTGTAATCGACCCCTCGCATATTGTTAAACCGTTCCCGATGCCGAATAATGGAAACAATAAGCTCTTGGTCATATGCTTTGGAAAAATGATTGCTTTGATAAATTTTTGTGAGGTCATATAAATGCCTACTCAATCGTTCTACCCGGATTTTATCAATAGGTCGTTGAAACTCTTCATGCAGTAAAAACATTTTTTCCAAAAAGGTGCGTTCTGGATTGACACAGGGAATAGTAATGGGAGTATCTGCGAATGGTCGTTTGGGAAATTGTTCTCCTACAAATGATACTATTTCACAATGTGTAAAAGGGTCCTTTAATGAACGGCTTCCCAGTTCAACTTTTACCCTTGGCAATACGTATTCAGAATGTTGGGTTACCGCTGGATAATAAATTAAAATAGAAACGGGGTCTTGGTCGTCATCACCCAAATCTTCGAAACCAAAAGTTACATCTGAATACCCTTTTATATGAAAGCCTTTTTGCAGTAGTTCATAAAATTCAGTAGTAACAAATTTAAAAGACTTCTCCCTTAATTTTTTCACCTGAGACTTACTGATGGGCCTAGAATCGAACCCTAAATACTCTCGGTTCAAGGCCAAATCAATGTCTTCTGAAAAGCGATGTATGAGGTTCCATGCTTTGCTCAAAGATGTGCCGCCTTTGAACAATAGGTGCGGAGCCATTTCTAATTGAAAGATGATATCAAGGGTTTGCACTACCCACCAGTCTTTTTCTACTGCATAGTTGGGCAAACCTTTCTGCTGTGCGGTCGCTGTAAAGATTTCGCTCTTTTCTGCTTCTTTTAATGTATAAAAATCCTTTGTTGCCATTATAGTGCTTTTGCCATGATTTCTGCAATCCATTGTGGAGCCAATGCAATATCATGTTTTAAATCCTTAACATCTTCCTTTTGTAAAAGTGCTGTTATCTTTCTAAGCTCCTGATCAGTGGCTTTGTCTTTGCCTATTTCCTTTAACGCTTGAACCACCAACTTGCTTATCTCGCCCTTTAAAGCCAAGTTTTTCGGGGTTGTTTTTTTAAATTGTATGGTACGGTTGCCAATATTTATTTTTCGTGGCGAACCATCGGTCAGGTACACTAGTTTTAAGGGTACTTGCGTGGATAGGCCCAACATGTTCTGTGCATAAACTCCTGTTGGTAATAGACGTGCCCTGTCTCTTTCTGCTATGGCAGTGGCAACTTGCTCTGCTGAAGGCATAACATCTTGATTCAATAACTTACTGAATTTTGGTTTTGTGTATATACCTCGGGCTATTGTGCGCAATAGACCTTTTTTAACCATGCGGTGCAAGGCCACTTTAACCGCTCCAGAGCTACCATATTCTTGAAAGTCTTCTGTAAAAATAATGGAGCCAGGTTTTAACTCCCTTATTTTCTGTTCTATTTGATCATCTGTACTAAGCATGGTGTAAAGATAGTTATTTGTAATCTATTTTAAAATAATTGTAACTAATTTATACTAAAAAGGTTACATAAAAATAATTTGTAATAGTATCATTCTTGACTCTTGTTGATTACTGCTAAAAAATATCCCCAAATCTTACCAGAACTTACCTGCGCACGGATCCTGTGGAATTTTTGTAGTGTTCCGGTAGATAAGCGTCAAGCAAAAATTCCATAGGGCGCATTCTACTTTTGATTTGGAACACTATCCTGTCTTTTTGACCACGATTGAAAGCCTTTGTAAACATCTGGATGTTCATCGAAATAGCTTCTCAAATCTAAAATGACCTGTTCTTTCCCATCTTTAAAGGCTTCTATTTTGAAATCATCCAACTGGATAAAGTGATAGCTAAAATAACTTAGGGCTGTTACCACTAGTGTAAATACAATGCAAAATAGAGCCAACAGCCATTTCGGCGTGAGCTTTGCGATGGCCAGTTTTTCACTCAATTCCCGTAATTCTCCTTCGTGCCTTTGAAAATGAGCGTCCTGTTTTTCCCTAAGTTCCGATAGTTGCCGTTTGATGGTGTAGATATCCAGTACTACTTTGGAGCTTTTCAATTCCTTGGAGAGTTTTTCCAATTGGGTAATACCCTTTTTAAAAGCTTCCAGTTCGTCGGTCAACAGTTCGGTGATCTCATCCAGTTTTGCCATAATGGTTTTGTTTTAATATCCTATCTCGAATCCTACCGATTTTTTGATGGTCTGTTTGATAACCTGTTTCGTTAGCTTCAGGGCCAAATTGGCACTCAGGTCGGTCGCTTTTCCCAACAGGTTTACAGCTGTTCCCTGCTTTAACAGAAATCCCTTTTCCGCATTGCAAGAGATTCCAATGGCCAGTCTGCCGCCCGACATGGAACGGTGCACCTCGCTTCCTTTCAGGTTGTGTCCTTGGTATTCGAAACGGAAACCCTGTAGCTTCCCGGCTTTGTTGATGCTCGGGATAACCTTTACCTGATTTTGTTTCATGCGCTCGATATATTGGTCGAAGTCCCTCGGTCTGTGTTGGTTCATTACTTTTTCGTGGATTTCCTTGATCTGCTGTCTGACATTTTTGATCTCGTTCAGCTTTTCCTGTTGTACTTCCCGTACAGTGGTCAGCCCCATTTGTTTGGCGACCCTTTCAGCGGCATACTGGCTTTGTTTGCCTATAAAGCTGTCGTTGTAGGCCTTGCCGTCAAAACCGATACGGTTGACATAAACATGCACATGGGTGTGCTGTTGGTCCCGGTGTACGAAGGCGATGGCCTGCCGTTCCTGTAGCTTCATTTCGTTGATGAACCTTACTGTCAATTCCCTTAGTTTCTCTTTGGACAGGCTTTTCCCGTCCTCGATGGTAGGGCTCAGGATAAAGCTCAGGGTGTTCTTTTGGCACCTGGCGTTCTGTTCCTGTACGATCTTGAACTCCTCACTGATCTCCTTTGGACTTTCCTCGGACACGAATTGGCTATGGACAATTTCCGCTCCCTTCTCCTGGTTCCATCCGTATTCGATGCTCGCCCGTGCATGTACTATTGCTTTTCCCTTGCCTATCATTTCCTGAAATTTTGGATATGGTCCCGTATTTCCCGGGCCAGTTGCCTAACTTCCCCGGCTAGTTTTGGATTGCTTTTTTTGTACATATTACCGATACGGATAAAATTGTTCCGGTAGTCCACTAGCATTTTATACATGGCTATTTGGTCTTCGGAAAGACGTTCGATAATACGGTCATTAAAAGCGGCCCGTCGACAATACTCGCTCACGGAAAGGCCAGATTTTCTTGCCTTTACCCGAAGCCAGTTCCGCTCGAAGGTCGAGCACCTGAAACGTACCGTTTTGCTTTTCATTTTTTTACTTTGCGAATTCTAAGAGAAAACCAAATCAATTGATAAAATTTTGTTCATAAACTTCCACATAAGGGGACTGCCTTTTGATTACTGCAAAAATTCGGTTGACAAGTTTGCAACATACCGCATTGACGACGACCTTATGGTCTTTTCCCTCCCCACGTTTTCTTTCATAGTATTTTTTAATTTGTTTGTCATATCTGATCGCTGAATTCGCTCCGTTGTTCAGGAGCGTTTTGATGGTCTTGTTCCCGAATTTGCTCGTTCTGGTCTTGCTCCTGATAGAAGTCCCCGAAGTGAACTCAAAGGGCGCAATGCCGGCATAGCATGCATATTTCCTGCCGTTCTCAAAACTTGTGAAATTGTTCGTCGACACCAGCATGAAAGCCCCTATGATTACCCCGATGCCCTTGACCGTTGCAATAAGCCGATAATTTTTTAGCAGCTCTTGGTCGCTCTCTATGATCTCTGTAATTTGCTGTTTGATACCGGTTATTATTTGATCTTGTCTGTCTATCTGCTCCCTGATCTGAATTATGATATTATCCATACCACTGATAGTCTGATATTGTTTGTGACTTTTGAGACTGTTCTTTAAAGAAGTCCTGATCCTAACCATCTGTTCACGGTAAGTCAGCAGTTGCTTGATCTTGACCAAAAGGGGCGACGGCATTTCAAAGGGCTTTAATTTCGCCCTATGGGTAAATAAATAATCGGATATCCTCCTGGCGTCCACCGCATCGTTCTTACCCCTGGTCATGCCCAGGCTCCGTTTGATATGCAACCCCGACTCCACACAGAACAAGATTTCCATTTGCGCCAACCAGGCACAGAATAGAAGCCCGTACGTTCCCGTGTGTTCCATACAAAATGCACAGTCCTCTAATCGGATCCCCTTTTCTTGGATCCATTCCATGATTTCGTTGAACCCGTCAATGGAGTTCTTTGTTTTCAACTCGGAAAAGGAACTGTAGTCTCCTTCGTTCAACAAGGCCAGGTCCAATAACGCCTTGCTGATGTCGACTCCGATGAAATGCTTTTTCTCACTAAATTTGTCCATAATCTTATAGTTTTTTCAAACCGGAATTGTTGCCATGCTGATACCTTTAATAAGTCTGACTTAAGATTCTAATTTGCCATTGCAACTAAAAGGGAGGCCAGGACTACTTCGCAAAATGAGACTAGATCAGACCGTCGGATAGTTCACCTTGCCTCCCCCGGTTTTTAGTTATCAACTACTTTAAAGTTATGAGTCTCCCCCCAGACCCCCCTCTTGAATCATTATCAACATGTATTTTTAACTTTTGCGACCAAGGGCCTTTAATCTAAAGGACCCTACGGGAGCAAAGCAAGATCGTTTTTGTGGCTACAAAAACACATCTTGCCTTCCTTTCGCCACGTCATTTTTCACCTCCGCCATGAGTTTTTCGTTCATATCCTTGAAGCCTTCATAAAGCTTCGATTTATCAATACACTTTTTGGAACTTACCATTAGCTCTTCGGTCAGTTTTCTTCCCGTAATATCATTGTCGAGGTACAGTTCAAGAGAGTCATATTCTTCAATTTCATCAAGTATATTTTTTACAAATGCGGCCGAGTTCAATACCAGGAAATCGTTTTCAAAATTCAGTTACGGATTCATTTCCACCAGAGAGAGCAGATCGAACATTCCTTCCGTGACGATAAGCTTGTGGTTTTGATTCTTGATATGGGTGCAGTCTTTTGGAGAAGCGGAATTTTTATAGTATTTGTTCCGCAGTTCCCATCCGCCTGAATCGTTTTTCAACCCGATGGCGAAGTACCTCTTGCCTTTTAGACGATAATGGACTTCCCTGCAGAGTTTCTTGGCAGTTCCTATTGTAATTCCTCTGGATCGCACATATTCCTTTAAGGCATAATGATGGATTTCTTCGGTTTGTACTATTTCGATTATAGCATCTTTTTCCCCGTTCAGAATTTGCTGCTGCTGAAAAGAAAAAGAGATTTGGTCCGTGTTTAAAAACCGGAGTACTTCCTTGACGCTCCATTTATTAATAAGACATATTAGGTCGATAACGTTGCCACCTGTTCCCTCTCCATGGTCATACCATCTATTCAGTTTCTTGGACACCTTGAAAGAGGCTTGGGTCTCTGAGCGAAAAGGGCTCAGGAACCAAGCTTCTTTTTCGTTTGTCTTGGTCGGAAAGTGCCCGAGTTTTGCCAGCGCTTTTCCGATGGGAAAAGCTCGGGCTCTTTCACACGGTAATCCTTTTGTTCTTTCTTTTTTCATAAGCTAAATGGTTTTATCCATATTTTTGATGATTTGATGACAACATCCTTTAAAGCCTTGTCTCTATTGACTTTTACCTATCATCATTTTTTCATCATTTCATCACTTTAGTTTATTTGTTTCCCTTTTCCGTCATCACTTTTATTTTTGATGACAAAATGATGACTGTTTGATGACAGCTTCAGCCTTGGTAAACATTGACCTCGTCCTATTCTGTCATCGTTTCATCAAAATTTTTGGTCAAAAAATCTTTTTCGACCGTAAAATAGCGTCCCTTGGCATCCGCCATATGGACATCCCCATCGCTCCATATCACCATTTTCCGGTAGCTGTTGGAGTTGTCCTGATTGGTCAGTTTCCAATCGTTTTTGAGCAAACGTCGCAGCTGGGTCAAATCGGTCCGTACCCTAGTTTTGTTCAAGACATGTAAAGCATCTATGGGACATAGGTCCACCGCTTCCAGGTCAAACTTCTCCATAACGCTCAATAGGATACTTGCCAGTTCCTTTTCCACCCTGTTCCGGTTGTTCTGTACCAGTTTTTCAAGTGCACGGGTCTTTATCTGCCCGGGGGTAAACCACATTCTTGTGCTGTGCTCCGTAGAAATTTCTCGGTGCTGTAGATAGAATAGAAAAGCCGGTATTTCTGCTATCAGGAGATTCAAGAAATTGGTATGCTCCTTTTTCACGCTTGGGACTTTGATTACCCAGAACCGGGTCTCATTGCCATCGATTTTTATAAAATTGTCCTCATTATTGCTACAAAGGATGAACTTGCCGAAAAACTCTACCTCCCGCTTATCCTTGCCTTTGGCTTCCAGTTTATTGATGTTGGTAGTGCTCAGATATTTTATACGTTCGGTCATTTCCTCCTTATTAAAAAGAACCTCGTCAATACAGATGAGAAGTTTGTTCGCCCAATCCGCATTGAACTGACTGCTAAAACTGTCGTTCGTCAAGTAAGTAAGGTTGTTATCGAAGATTACCTTTAGCCACTTTAAAAAAGTACTTTTGCCCGTGGAACGTTCTTTGGAAACGAGGCACAAAATGGGCAAAACCTGAATAGGTCTTAGGTACAACAATTGAAGATAGTCCAGTCCCAGTTCATAATGTTTGCCGAAAATATGCCTAAGAAATATTAGACTGTGTTCCAATTTACCTTCGTGAGGTAATTTGGCCAAAGGCGAATAGGTATTGTAAAACCCTTTGAATTCCTGTTTAAAATCGATGTGGCTAGGGATGCAAGTAAAGCCATCAAATTTGGGAACCTTACTCAAATGGTCTTTCCCATGGTCCTGTTTAATGGTTTCCATGTTCCAATGAACTAGAACTTCGTTAAAGTGCCCTGCGATGGTAGGTGCATGGACTAACTTATAATAGGCGGTACCCACACGGATATAAGGAGTGTCTTTCATACTAATTGGATTATGAAGTAGAGTAGAAAGGGCTTGTTAGTAGTATTTTTAACTATTATGCCATTACTATTTTCTAACCGGCGTTACTAGTTTTTGGTTTTTTCTTGCACAATCAAGAAGTTCCTTTTTGGAGTAGAAAACGGAGCCGGCAATCTTATAAAATGGAATCAGTTTTTTCTTTCTCCATTGAATGAGACATTGCTCGGTTTTTCCAAGAAATTTTGCTGCCTCTTTTTGGGTAAGACGGTCTTCTTGGGTATCAAGAACCGTGTCGCTTATCAGCTCTGTTTTTCGAAGTCTTTTTACAACTAACTCAATGGTATATTCCAAGTCTTTCTTGGTAAAACCGTATAGAATAGGATTTGACATAATTTAGCAAGTGTTTGATTAATACTCATTTACATCCGCTAAATTCTAGACTTTTTAGACACACTTCATTTTACCCATTCCTGTGGGTAAAGCCGGCATTTTGAAATAAGGTATTGTGAAGTAAAAAACTTATGAAGCTATTTTAGGTTGGGGATACTTGTCTAGAAATGAATTGAGTTTTATTCGTATTTCCTTGGGTAATTCATCACCGCTCTTTTGAGAAAAGGAAGTTCTAATGCTTTCGAACCCAAGAACAGGTGTCTCTAAAAGATACTTCTCCAATATTCTGGATAGCTTTCTGTCGCTGTTGCTTTTTGAGTTAATAAAGACATTTTTTTGGCGAAGATATTTTAGCAACGCTATAAAATCTTTAAGCTCTTCCTTGCTTAGTTTAGGTCGATTTAATGTGCTTGAAGCATCCGTTAAACAGTGTTTTTCAGATACTTTTTTTGAGTATCCGGTACATGCCGTTATGAAATCTCTGGCATTTATTTTTTTCAAGTATTCTGTTGTGAAGACTTCAATAATTTTAACCAAATCGGATTGTCTATAAATCTTGTTTATTAAAATGCGTTCTTTCGGGATTGAGATTTCAGTATTGACTTTATTGATACGATAAATGGCATCTTTTAATCCTTTTTTATCCAACGAAACCCCATTCTCATTTAGATTTATATTAATCAAAAGTGCGTCCTCAATATCAGAAATGGAAGTAGAAATCTTTTTTTGATTCAACAGTACTAGAACGATTTGAATCCCGGTTTGAAAAGCGTAATGATAGTTAAAAATATCTCTAACCCATTTGGAATCACTATGCTTTTCGATTTCATTTCTGTACCTATCAAAATCGAGTTCAGATAAGATTCTATTTTTGTATTTATCGGCTAAGAGTTCCTTTAGCAAATGTTTTTTCTCCACCGAATAATTGCCTTTCTCAGTTTTAGCAATCGGATAAACCAAGTCATTTTCTAATATATGCTTTACCGAAATTTCATAAAAATTTCTTTGCTCTTGTTCGCTGAACAGTTTAAACGCTTTGGTGGAACAGTTTTGGAATTTGATTAATTTAAAATCCCTCTTATCCCGCCTAATAGCATTATACATCTTAAACCCTAAGAAGCTAGCAGCTATAATTATTAGCAGAACTATCGGAATAATATACTTCAAATCGATATTGGATTTGAAGGAATTGGGCCAAATGCTAAAGATTATTAAAAGTACTATCAACAAGGTAAGAGCTGGAAAAAAGAAGAGCAAGGTTTTGCTATTTTTCAAAACCAACTTATGCACCGCATATTCCAAAAATTTTCTCATCTTCGAATTTTTTCACAGCTTCAGCTATTTGGTGTTAAGCCGTAGTGCTCATTTTATCCCAGGTGTTATCCATTTCTTTTCTTTTAAAATCTTCCGCAATATCAACATAGCGTCTAAAGGAAGCTTCGTCTTTATGTCCGGTAATGTTTCTTACTACCATTGCCTTCATGCCCAACACCAAACTATTAGTAACAAAGGTTTTACGTGCTGTATGGCTTGTAATTAATTGATATTTTGGATAAGTCTTGTCAATTCTTTTTTGACCTATATATCTTGTTATGGTAGTCGGTGTTTTTATGCCTACCTCCTTACAGCATTCCTTTATGTACTCATTGAATTTTTGTGAAGAGAGTGTTGGGATAGGCTCGTAAATTGTACCAACATATTTATCTAAAATGCTTTTGGAATACTTGTTCAAAGGTATCTTTTGATCAATAGATCTTGTCTTTACGATATTTACCTTTAAGTGATCATCAAAAACATTGGATGCCTTAAGCCTTTTTATATCACTGAATCGTAGACCGGTAAAACAACCAAGGCAATAAAAGTCCCGAACATGTTCCAATCTTCTTGATTTAAAAGGGTGCTTATAAAGTTTCATCAGCTCATCAATGGTCAGGTAAATCACTTCTATATCATCTTGGGGTTTTATAAATCTTTTAAAAGTAAGGTTCTCGTGGTATTCCCTCTCCAGTGACCAATTCATAAAAGTTTTAATAATTGATATTAGCTTTCCAAAGTAGTTGTTCAGCGTGTTTCTTTTGAGAAAAGAGTAGTCCCGGAATTTTTCATAGAAGTCTATATGTATGGTATCGAATCGAACCGAGTAACCCGTACTGTTTTGAAAATCTTTCAAAAAGTTTTTGACGGTCGTGTATTTCTTAATAGTGCCTAACGCTTTGGTGGTTTTACTTGTTTCTATGAATTCATCGAAACAAGTAAAAAATTTAGGTGCCAAGCTATTTTGTCCAAAATGCTTGTCGCCAAGCTTGTTCAATATAAAGTCTTCGGAAGGTGTAATATTACGCAAATGGATAAATCGGAAAATGGCATTCACTTTTTCCTGAAATTCATCCAATATCTGATTATACTCAATATGATTGTTATAGGTTTCTGACTTTGTATTGGGTTTGATGCGCTGATTCTTCCAATGCTTTTCTTTGGTTTTAACGGATTTGATATTTTTTCTGATTCTTGCGCCTTGAAAAGTAATTACAGCCCTAATGGGCATGGTTCCATCTTTGTTCGTCTTGTCTTTTCTTAAAATATAGGTTGTCTGCATTTTAATGATATTTAATCCTCTTTAATTCAAAATGAACTCATCTAGATTCAAATTGATAAAAAGGGGGGCAAAAAGGGGGGCAAAATGCATCAAATATTATGTGAAAAATCATGAAACTGGATTCCGCTCAGCCCTTATGTACACTAATATAAGCAATTATTCTGGGTTATACTGGGTTAATCCAAAAAGGGGGTGCAGGTGGGACCACATATAAAACTCCTTTAAAATCACTAGATTTAAAGGAGTTTTTTTATTTCCAACCATGTCTTCACATACTTACATTCTATACAGCACAACACTTAACAAATTCTATATTGGTGCATGTCATAAAGATTTAGACCAACGTATTGAACATCATAACGCAGGTGTTTATGGTTCAAAAAGCTTTACCTCGAATACAAATGATTGGGTTTTATTCTTGAAGTTTGATTGTGATGATTATGCACATGCAATTCGCCTAGAACGAAAAATCAAATCAATGAAGAGTAGCGTTTACATTCGGAACTTAAATACATATGCCGAGCTACGAGATAAGATATTTAATGAAACCAGGAGCACCTGACTCTCCCGATAGCTATCGGGACAGGTGGTCTTCAGTTAAGTAAGGTGGGACCACATTTATAACTCCATTAGATCATTTGATTTAATGGAGTTTTTTCATTTATGGACAAATCACAAACATAAATTACACTTAGAGCTACTACTAATAGGCGCATTGTTCCGGTTCTTGTTGAGAAGAATTGTTGAAATAAAGTGATTTTAACAATATCAATCTTCCCACATGTAGTAGATTTTATCTTTGGATAAACCATTTCCTCAAAAACACCCCCATCAAATCACGAACTCTGAAATTAACATTTCTTTTAACATAATCTTTGTTTGTAAGATTTACGCAACTCTTTACTATTTCTTAATTTCCTAGTTCAAACAAACTAATTCAAAAAATGACTACAAAAAACTCTTGGTACAAGGCGGCATTGCTGACCCTTGTACTAGCCATTTCGTGTATGCCCATGACCATGGCGCAAACCGTACCTTCACCTGAAGACGTTTTTGGTTTTAAAGTCGGTGCCGATTATAAATTGGCAGACTACAGCCAAATTGAAGACTATCTTTCTAAACTGGACGCTTCATCTAATCGTGTCAAAAAAGTAGAAATTGGAACTACGGTACTCGGTAGAAAAATGTACATTCTGTTTATTTCTAGTGAAGAAAACCTAAAAGATTTAGATAAATGGAAAGACATTAGTACAAAACTTGCCCGTGTTCAGGTTTCTGACGAAGAAGCCATGAAATTATCCGAGGAGGGAAAAGCTGTGGTTTGGATAGACGGCGGTATGCACTCTACAGAGTTGGCACACGGACAAATGACCTCTGAGTTAGCATATACCTTGGCTACTGCAGAAACTACCGAGATTAAAAAAATTAGGGATAATGTGATTACCATATTAATGCCGGTAATGAATCCTGATGGGTTGGATATTGTTGTAGACTGGTACAAGAAGAATTTGGGTACGGCATATGAGACATCAAGACCTCCAATTTTATATCACTACTACATGGGGCATGATAATAACAGGGATTGGTTTATGAATACCATGCCAGAAACTTATAATGTAACTAAGATTTTGTACAATGAATGGTATCCGCAGATAGTATATAACCACCACCAATCTTCACCATCTTGGACAAAAATATCATTACCACCATATGCAGACCCCGTAAACCCAAGAATACATCCAGCAATCACTGCCGGTGTAAGTGAGGTAGGTTCTGCAATGACCAAAAGATTTTCATTGGAAAATATGCCAGGTGCCATTGCCGATAATTTTTATACCATGTTCTGGAACGGCGGTGGGCGTACCGTGCCTTACTATCACAATATGATCGGTATTTTAACCGAAACGGGACATACCTCGCCAACACCAAGATACTATGATCCAGAAAAATTACCGAAAACGGTAGCAGGTGGCACACCTACGGATGGTACCGATATTATGTACCCAGACCCTTGGAAAGGTGGTGAATCTCATTTTCGCGATGCCGTAGATTATATGTTGACCGCAACTTGGGCAACTCTGGATTTAGCAGCTGATCGTAAGAGCAACTACTTGTACAATATCTATAAAATGGGAGCTTCGGCAATTGAGAAATCAAAAGAGGAAGGTCCGTTCGCATATGTAATAGCAAAAGAGCAGTGGGATGCTTTTGAATCTGTAAACCTGGTAAACGTATTGTTAAAAGGCGGAATTGAAATTGAAAAAGCCACTAAGAATTTTGAGATCAACGGAAAAAAATATGAGAAAGGTTCGTATGTAATTTACACTGCACAAGCCTTTAGACCGTATTTAATGGATTTGATGGAAAAGCAGAATTACCCAACGCGTTTTCAATATCCAGGTGGTCCACCGGACACTCCCTATGATTTAGCTGGTTGGACATTGCCCATGCAAATGGGTATTGCAGTAGATAAAATTGCAGAACCTTTTAAGGTAAGTACAGAAAAAGTGCTTGCATCTGCACCGTATTATGAAGGTGGTGTGAAGGGGAATGCTTCCTTTGGATATCTATTAAGTGCCAATAGTAATGCATCTGTTGCTGTGACCAATAAAGTATTAAAAGCAGGCGGTACGGCACATAAAACCAAAGCAGCGTTTAAATCGGGTAAAACAGAGTATCCTGCTGGTTCATATATTGTTTCGGGTGGTAGTGCATCTATAGATGACTTAGCGGCAGAATATGGTTTAGAAGTTGTTGGATTATCTGCCGAGCCAAAAGTGGAAATAACCAAGGTACATACGCCAAAAGTGGGATTGTATAAATCTTGGATTTCCAATATGGATGAAGGGTGGACACGCTTTATCATGGATGAATATTCGTTCGAGACCGATACGCTTCACGATACAGACATACAAACAAAAGATTTATCGCAGTATGATGTACTGATCATACCATCGCAACGCGCAAAATCAATTTTACATGGTAACTCACCATTAAAAATGCCAGAGAAGTTTACAGGTGGTATTGGTTTAGAAGGTTCGCTTGCCTTGAGCAAATACGTAGAAAATGGCGGGACTTTAATGGCTTTTGATGCTGCTAGTAATTATGTAATAGAGCAATTTGGCTTACCCCTAAAAGACGCTACGGAAGGTACAGATAGCAAAGAATTTTTTATACCGGGTTCATTGATCAAGACAGGTATAGACACCACGCATCCGTTGGCATTTGGTATGCAAGATACCGTTGCTGTATCCTTTAATAAAAGTCGTGCCTTTGTTATTGATAAGCAAAGTAAAAAAGGCGAAGGTGGTACAGAAGATATAAAAGATGCACCTGCTCCAGAAGTTGAGGTAATTGCCACGTATGCAGCAAAAGACCTTTTAATGAGTGGCTGGGCCATGGGCGAGAAAAAGTACATTGCTAAAAAACCAGCTATGGTCAAAGCAACATACGGTAAGGGTTCTGTTGTGTTGTTCGCGTTTAGGCCACAATTTAGAGCACAACCAAGAGGTACCTATAAACTAATATTCAACACTATTTTTGAAGGAGCCGCAGAATAGTATTAAGTATATGAATTAACATAGGATTAAGTGATATCATCTTTCAATAACAGAAAGGTTAAGTACCAAAAATGCCCATCGAATTTCGGTGGGCATTTTTTATTTAATTTTTTTTTCGAATCAAATTATTCCTACAAACACCGTGGTAGTTGACCTCGTTAAATTATTACGGATTTCCGTAATAAATACATTACAATATTTTTAAAGGCTAATGGTTAAGTATAGACCTAACAATAAATAAAATCAAAATTTAAGCATGAGATCAATTAAACACTTATTACTATTTTCATCTGTTGCAATCCTTAACTTTAGTTGTGATGATTCTACCTCAGACGAGTTTGAAGAAGTAAACGGTAAAGTAGAAACAAAGCTAATAAGCTCAATAGATGTAGCGTCTGTCGAAAATTCAGATGATAGCAGCAGTATTATATTTTCTTATAATAGCGAGCTACAGTTGAATTCTATTTTTGATGGAACAGAAACCACTAATTTCATTTACGAAGATGGAAATTTAGCTAATGTTTCCGGTAATGTAGACAATGGTAATGTAGAAGAATTATACGAATCACCGTATGATGCTTTTGAAACTGGCCAAGTAGAGCAATATGATGAAAATGGCAATCCATCAGTGATCAAGTTTATAGAATATGATTATGATTACATGACCGGTGAAGAAGAAGTAGTGTATTACACCGCTGAAATCTCTTATGATGATAAGCCAAATCCTTTTTATAAAACTGCAGAAGCAGCAGGTTTGATCGATGTAATGGATCAAATTAGATTAAATTTTGCGGCAGCACCACAAGCAGAAGAAATTGTAAGGGCCAAAGCATTGTTCCCAAACAACAATCCGTCACAAGTACTATATAAAAATGAGGAAGGTGAAATAGAGTACACTATTAATATGTCATATACTTATGACGGTGATTACCCTACAACTGCAACGGTTTCAACAGTATCTGAGTATTCAGATGAGAATGAAACTTACGTAACTACGTTTACGTACTTAGGTGAATAAAAATATAAATTGTAAACACTAAAAAGCAGCCTAATCGGCTGCTTTTTTTGTTTTATATCATTTCTGGTAATGAAATACCATTGAATTTATATCTGATTTTTGTATTTCCTAATTAAATGTTAAATTGAGGCTGCCCTTAATATTAGTATACTAAAGTTCCCCCAGAATCTATTAGTGTTGCTCTTTATTAATGGGCTTTTTTTACCCTTTGATTGCACAAAAACTTTTTAGCATAATCTTTTCACCTTTACCTCAATAAAGAAAATGCTACTAGAAGTACATATAGCAGAGGTTTAGCATTGACAATTCATTGGCGTAATAAATAATTTTTCAATTAACTTTAATAGGTATATGTGTTGGGTAAGGTATTTCAATGCCCAAATTCAAAAGAATATTCCTAAATTTAGGCAAACACTAAAATAAATGCATTTGTAAACAATGGCAAAAATTGAAATTAAAGGTTCCCCCGAAGAGCTAGAAAGAGTAGCCACTTTCTTGGCAAACAATAACGTAAAATTTGACATTGTCAATGATTACGGAAACCACTCTTTAGAGGATTTAGATAAGTATGCGCATTTAAAATCAAGGTTCTCTGACCCAGTGCCAGAAAATTAGGATAAGATATGAAAGGCTTACAACAAATTAAATCTGAAATAGATCAGCTGGCGAACAATAGCAATAAGACCGAGTTAGAAGTGGTTGATGCCCTGCATAAATACTACTTCAATAAAGCCGTTACGGCAGAAATAAAACACTACAAAAAGAAAACTAAAAAGGTGGCGCAAATTACCAAAGACCTTAAAATAAGTCACCGTAGGTTTTATAAAATATTGGAAGATAAAAAAGTAGAGTTTACCAAATACAACAAGTCCAAGGACGATATTGAAGAATAGCGGTTATACCTAAATCATGGACTTGCCAAAAAAGAAATGAAATGACCAAAGAAGCCTTAGCTAAATTAAGTAATGAGGAACTGCTTAAAAAGCATACAGCAGCCAAAACTATGGTATGGCTCTTGGCAATTGTATTGTCCGGAATTTTACTCTTTTTTATCTACGTTTCTATACAAGATGGCTTAACTCCGTTATTGGCAGTTCCGTTTGCCTTGTCGGCAATTATTCCGTTGAATGTAAAGAATATGAATACCTTTAAAAAGGAATTAGATTCCAGATTGTAAAACACCTCAGGGCAAGCCCATGAGGCATTCAAAGGAAACAAACTATTAAATTCGAGGCAAGCCTCGGGGTAGTATACCCTTTGGCGGTGCCAATAAATAAAGTAATATGAGAAAAGCAATTTTTATTATTGGTATGGTTATAGCAATAATTGAAATAGCCTATAGCTTTGTTAGCAACAGTGAAACAGGTCAGTTTTTTGGAATTGACATGAATATCTGGATTTTCCGTTTGATTTGGGTTGCCCTATTTGGTGTGGTATTTAACGGGTATCTTAAGGAAAGCATAAAAGGATAATTCCTTAAGAATTTGCACAATTTTAACCTTATTTTGATTTAATCTGATACAAAGAGGTAATTACGTTCCACTGTTAGTAAGCACTATGTTTTTCGACTCACACCCCATATGAAAAAGAGGAAGTTCAAAATTAGTGATATCATATTTGTGGTGTTTATTGTTTTGCTATTAATACCACAGACCAGAACACCTATTCAAGTAGCGGTCAATAAACTAAAAGTAGCGGTTTGGTCGCCCAGTTTAGAAGACGCCAATGACCAAGATCAAGTGGCGCCATTTCAATACGCGGTTACAGATTTGCAAGGTGCTTCAAGAAATGTTGCCGTTGGTGAAGGCAAGGTTACCTTCATTAGTTATTGGGCAACATGGTGCCCGCCATGTATTGCAGAATTACCGGGAATTCAAGAGTTGTATAAAGACTACGGGGACAAAGTCAATTTTCTATTGTTGACACAAGAAGCCCCAGAAATTGTGCAGCGGTTTGTTCGTAAGAAAGGCTATGAGCTACCTATCTATTTTCCACAAATGGAGGCTCCGGAAATTTTACAAGAAAACAGTATACCTACCAATTATGTCATTGATGCCCAAGGTACCATTATCATTAAGGAGACCGGTGCAGCGGATTGGAACAGTTCTAAAGTGAGAAATTTGCTGAATGTGTTGTTGGCAAAGTAATAGTTTAGAATAAAAAAAAGCCGAAAACTGAATTCCGGCCTTTCCCACATTTCCCAATCAAAGAAACATCAATCAATCATTTCACTAAGTACTTTTCCATCTTCATTGAAAACAACGTCCTTTTCGTTGTTCCATCCTTTTTTAAGTTCTACTTCATACGTTGAATTTCCATTTACCGTAGTTTTTTCAATGGAATCTACTTTATAGCCGGCATAGTTTCCGCTTATGGCCGTTTTAATCGTTTGTGGTAATTCTGCCTCGGTCAATTCTTGTTCCGTTCTCGTAGCAGTACCATCTGTAGCGTACCATATTTCATGTTCATTTCTATTCATATCGAATTCTACTTTATAAGACTGTCCGTCCATTTCCCACTCCACATCGGTAGCCTGAGGAAAACTTTTCTGAAAATTCTGTTTTAAATTTGAAGGTACATTACTAGGGTTCATATCCTGCGCAAATATTGAGAATGCACCAAGTAATGTAAAAGCTGCAGTTATTATATTTCTATTCTTCATGATCAGATAATTTTTAAATTCAGTTCAAAGAAAAGAACCAAATCTAGAAGAAATTGGGAATGGAATTGATGTGCTCAATTTTAACAACTATTTAGTACCGAAACATTATTCCCATATCTTTCTAGAATTCTTTTATATTATTGATGCAAATAATGATGCCATGAAAATTCTAATTATAGAAGATGAACCCCAAATGCTACAGAATATGCGCCAAACGTTAGAGCGTGAACAGTATACTGTAGAAACGGCTTCTGATTATGAAACGGCAAAATCTAAAATTGGCATTTACGATTATGATTGTATTTTGTTGGATATCACCTTGCCTGATGGTAACGGACTGGAGTTGTTAAAACTTGTAAAACAACTTGGCAAGGATGATGGTGTAATCATTGTTTCGGCAAAAGATTCTTTAGATGATCGTATTAAGGGCCTTAATTTAGGAGCGGATGATTATTTGCCAAAACCTTTTCATATGGCCGAGTTACATGCACGTGTAAACGCCATAGTTCGTCGAAGAACTTTTGACGGTAATAAATTTATAGAAATCGGTAATGTAAACATTGATCCAGACAGTAGAAGCGTGCATATCAATGAAAAAGAAGTAGTACTTAACAGAAAGGAATATGATGTACTGTGGTATATGGTAGCCAATAAAACAAGGCTGGTGACCAAGACCGCATTGGCAGAACATGTTTGGGGCGATCATATTGACCAAACCGATAGTTTCGACTTCATTTATTCGCAAATAAAGAATTTACGTAAAAAGCTGTCAGACGCAGCTGCCACAATTGAAATTGAAGCGGTTTATGGTGTGGGTTATAAATTACTGGTCTTATAAGCAGCAGGTACTATGAAACTTCTAAACCACACCACAAAATATTTTGCCTTACTACTCATAGTTCTTATTTCCGTTTGGGCGGTTATCTTCTATTTTGCCATGATAGATGAGGTGTACGACAGTTTAGATGATGGCTTGGAAAACCAAAAAGAACTTATTATTGATGCGGTAAAAATAGATCCCAGTTTATTGCAGGATACGGAGTTTGGGGTAAACAACTATACCATTAAAAGGGTAGATGCAGTTAGTCACGACATCAATAAGGATAGTTATCGCGATACTTTAATGTACATGCAGAATGAAGATGAGTTTGAGCCCATTAGAATGCTTGAAAGTACTTTTGTGCAAGATGACACCTATTATAAGATCAAGCTTATAACGTCAATGGTGGAAGAAGATGATCAAATAGAGAACCTGTTTACTTATTTGGTGGGGCTGTATTTGGCGTTGGTATTGAGTATTGTGGTTCTTAATAATTTGGTCTTGAAAAAGGTGTGGAAACCATTCTACTCCTTAATTGATAAATTAAAAGGATTTAGAATTGAAAAGGATGAACCTATTCAGCAAGAGCCCACGGATATAGATGAGTTTAACTTACTGAACCAAAGTGTAGAAAAGTTAACCAAGAAATCTCGCGATAGTTATATTGCACAAAAGGAGTTCATTGAAAATGCCGCACATGAGTTACAGACCCCGTTGGCCATTGCAATGAATAAACTAGAACTACTACTGGAGAAAAATGAACTTACAGGGCATCAGACCCAAGAAATAGGAGGAGTTCTTGATAACCTCACCCGTTTAACACGCCTGAACAAGTCGCTATTATTACTGTCTAAAATAGATAACCGTCAGTATTTGGAAGAGGAGGATATTGATTTTAATGCACTTATAGAGAAAGTCGCGGCAGATTTTTTAGATTTTGCCACCCATAAGAACATGCAGGTCAATGTAATATCTAATGCCAAAATCCGGTATACCATGAATACCGATTTGGCAATTATAATGGTCAACAACCTCATTAAAAATGCCATAATCCATGGCGAAGAAGGTAAGGAAATAGCCATTGTAATTGATGAAAATAGTGTAACCATCAAAAATTATGGTAAAGAGAAAGCATTGGATTCCGGCGAATTATTTTCACGATTTAAAAAGGTTTCTGCAGATAGCCGTTCTACAGGGTTGGGTCTTGCCATTAGTAAAGCTATAGCTGATAAATACAACCTACAATTAAGGTATAGCTATAGCCGGCAACACCATTTTATGATCCTATTTAAGGTAAAGGGTTAAGGATTTTATAAAAAACGGATCAAAGCGCATTAGTTCCTATTTCTTTACAGATTTGAAGGCTATTTTTATCTAAATAGTTTTAAATAAAGGAATTATGACAACTAAGAATGCAACATTGAATATGGCTAAAGTAAAATTTTGGACCATTACAGCCATTGTTTTAGGTATGGGTTTCCTTTTTATGAACTTTAGAGATTGGTTACCCTATGATAGTGCTAATAAGGCAGTATATGAAATTTCAGAAAGATGGGAGTTGCCGGCAGAATTACGGGAAGTTTTAGGTATTTCATGGGTAAGTGAACATCAAATAGCTGCAATACAAGATGAAGACGGTATTATTTATATCTATGATCTTGAGCAGAGAAAAGTAGTAGAGGAAATTGAATTTGGCAACGCAGGTGATTATGAAGGCCTTGCCGTAAAAGGAAACAATGCCTATGCGCTTGAAAGTGATGGTACAATAACCATTATTGAGAATTTTCAACATAAGGATAGAAAGGTTACCGAGTATAAAACCAGGTTTAATGAAAAGAACAACATGGAAAGTCTTTGGTTAGATTTATCCGCAAATCAACTATTGATGATCCCCAAAGACCGTGATATAGATACTGATAATACAAAAGGTGTTTATGCCTTTTCATTAAAGGAGTTCACTATGGGTTATGATCCTGTAATGCAACTAGATATGGATGATGAGGTATTAAAACACTTTAGGGAGAAAAAGATTTATAATAATTTTAGACCATCTGATATTGCAATTCATCCGCAAACAAAAGAAATATACATGCTAGAAGGGGCTAAACCCAAACTGTTGATATTGGATAAAAACGGAGTGGCTAAGAATGGGTATAGTTTAAGCAAGAAAATATTTCCGCAACCAGAAGGCATTACTTTTAGCCCAGATGGAGACCTGTATATCTCAAGTGAAGGAAAAAAAGATGGTGTGGGCACCATCACAAAATTAAAATTGTTGCTTTAATTATATGCCAAACAAAGAAGCCGATACATCTAAAAGTAAGCTACCATTATATATCTCTATAGGTATTTTGGTGGCGTTGGTAATAGCTTATTTTGTAGTGCCCAGTGTACAAGATTTTTTAAATGAAGCATGGTCTGTTTTAACAAGTGATAATGAAGAGCGCATTCAGCAATGGGTATCTGGATTTGGATGGTTTGGTCCGGTAGTACTGGTGTTGGCCATGGTAGCCCAACTGTTTCTTTTGGTAGTGCCCAGTATTTTGCTAATGGTTGTTTCGGTATTGGCCTATGGTCCCGTTTGGGGCAGTGTAATCATAATTGTTTCCGTATTTGCCGCTTCTACGGTAGGTTACTTTATAGGTAGTTATTTTGGCGATGCATTCGTGAAGAAAATTATAGGAAAGAAATCTGAAAAAAAAGTAGCATCATTTTTAGATGACTATGGGTTTTGGGCCGTAATTATTACCAGGTTGAATCCCTTTTTATCAAATGATGCCATAAGTTTTGTTGGTGGAGTTTTAAGTATGGGGTACTGGAGGTTCATGGGGGCAACGTTGGCAGGTATATTGCCATTGACCATATTCATAGCCGTTTTTGGTAAAAATATAGACAACTTAAAAATGGGGTTGCTATGGGGTTCATTAGTGAGCTTGCTGTGTTTTATAGCTTACATTTGGTATGATAAAAAGAAAAAACCAAAAAGCAAGAAACTTAGCCAAGAGCATTCTTAATGTACTTAGCCATATAGTGTTTACGGTCCAGTGCTTTTTCCGCAAAATTAAAGAGACTAAGACAACGGTCTAAATTCTGATTTTCGTAGCTGACTTTGTAATATGTATTGTTGTTCAAATAGTCGGTCAACGCCCGTAAGCCATGAATAAAGGGCATAAATACAGCACCAAGCGGAAGACTTTCCTTTTCGGCTGATGATAAAAAGGGTCCGTTGGATGCCAGGCCGTCTACGAAGGAAGTAAACAATGCTTCGTTAAATATAATTAAGCTATGATCTTGCTCATCTTCTGCAGCAGTATTGACAATGGTTCTAATGGCATCACCAAAATCATAAAAGAAAAATCCCTGCATTATAGTGTCCAAATCAATTAGGCACAATGCTTTTTCAGATGTTTTTGAGAAGAGAATATTATTAAGCTTTGTATCATTATGGCAAACTCTAATGGGTAGGCTACCTGTATTCAAATGGGCAAGCTCGGTTATAAAATGCTGTGCTTTTTTAATAGCTTTATCGGCAACATTAAGCTTTTCTTTGGTAGCATTTTGCAAGGCTTGTTTAAACTCATCTTTTCTGTGAGACAGTTTATGAAAATTTGGCAACGTGTCTTCAATAAGAGTTGTATCAATATGTTGTAATAGTTGATGAAACTTACCAATAATACGGCCTGCCTCAAATGCGGTAGTTGGGTTGGTTGTGGTATTATACGTAGTACTGTTGGGAATAAAGGTCATCATTCGCCAAAACTCATCGTTTTGAACAAGATAATTTTTGTCGCTTCTCGTTTTTAGAAAAGTTATTTGTTCATAGTCATCAGCATTTAGAATGGGCAATGTAAATTGAATATTTGCCATTAATATACCGGCATTTTTAAATACCTGTGTGTTGATTTTCTGAAGGATATACTGCTCATCATTATCTTCTTTCACTAAATAAGTGTCATTGATAAGTCCGTTATTTAGCGGTGTCCACTGGGTAGAATTTCCGTTGAGGTTGAATTCAACCAGTATTTTTTTGATAGATGCCGAAGTCATTTATATGAAACAAGTTTAAGCATTTAAAGTTATAGAAAAAGGGGCTTTTGCGGTATAATAAATATACTTGTTTGATGATTAGGCGCGAACATTTAGTAAGAATATTCTTTAATTTATGCAGTTGGCCTAATAATAATACGATTTTGAAAATAATGTAGTTACTATCATAACCAATTATAATTCCCCCAAGAATGAACAAGATTAAAACCTGTTTAAAGGTGGCTGTATTATGTATTACTTCTACCTATGTACACGCCCAATGTGAAGTTTTTAAGAGTGAAATTAGCGATGTACAGCATTATATGCAACAAGTGAGTCAGCTTTCAGATTCGCTCAGTACTTCTGCGGAAATTGCCGCTTTTGATGCTTCTTTGACCAAAGCAAGAAAGAACACTAAAACTGTAATGCTTTTAATGGGACAAGCGGTGAACGCTGCGGATGAGGCCGTAATTTTAGCATCTGAAGCGCAATACGATTCTGAAAGTTGCGGTTTGGCAGAAGCCATTAGCTATACCATAGATGCTGAAAAGCATGCTATAGATACGAGAGACTTTTCTGCAGAAGCTTTTGAAAATGTAAAGAGTGCCGCAAAAGCGCGTAACCTAGGAAATTTACAATATCATATGCGCATTGCGCAACGCTTAATAAAAGAGGCGCAAGAGTCTGCAGATGCTTCTGTTTACGCTGCGGATAATGCACATTACAGTTGTAGCCATGATCAGGATCACGCAAGTTTAGAGAAGTAATTTTACTTCTCTTTTTTGTTGACCAGACCTTTGGTAAATTCATTTAGGGTTTCAACTTTTTCTTCAAAATCGCCCTTTATGGTTTTTCTAAATTCGTTGAGGTTTTTAACCAGGTCATCAATATTTTCCGGTATAACATCTTCAAAAAACTGTCGTAGCCTTTTGGCCGTGGTTGGGGATTTACCGTTTGTTGAAATCGCCACTTTCACATTCCCTTTGGTAACAATACCGCCCATGTAAAAATCACAGTATGGTGGGTTGTCCGCAACATTCACTAAAATTTGCCTTTCTCTACAATCATGATATACCTGTTCATTTACGGGTACGTTATCGGTAGTGGCAATGGCAATGTGTTTTCCTTTTAAAAATGATGCATCGTAAGTAGCATTATGCATCTTAATATTGAATTTATTGGCAAGTTCAATGGTTTCGTCCCTAAACATAGGTGCCACCATTTCTACTTGTGCATTAGGGCTAGACTTTAGAAGAAAAGTGAGTTTCTCTAGAGCCACATTGCCACCGCCAATTATTAAGATATGCAGGTTAGATACTTTTAAAAATATGGGATATAGCTCATTCCGTTCCATATGAAATTTTGTTTTCTTCTGTTTTGTAATTGATGGTAACACGTGTGCCCCTACCTATTTCTGAATTTATAAAAAGGCGTCCGTTGATATAATCTATACGTTCTTTCATAAAGAAAAGCCCCATGCCACCTTCACTGTTGTTCTTTGGTAATTGAGCCAATAAGGTGTCATCAAAACCTTTTCCATCATCATCAATAACCACACTTAATATAGGATAAGAGTAATTTAAGGTAACCAAAATATAATTAGATTCCGCATACTTTATAGCATTGTTCACCGCTTCTTGTGTTACTCTATAAATGTTGGTTTCTGCCAAAGAATCAAATCTGATGTTGGCATCTGTCTTATTTTTGAAGAGAATGGTCTTACCGGTCAATTTAGACAGTTCGGCAGTCATTTTCTGTAATGCGGGAAAAATACCATGATCACCAAGTTCAGGTGGGGTAAGGTTAAAAGTAGCGGTTCTCACCCCTTTAATTAAATCTGATGTCAGTGCCTTTAAATAGGCGATTTTTTCTTTCGTCTTGGTCTTATCCTCAGTATCAATGGACTCAATATTGAACTTTAAAGCGGTCAACATTTGTCCAATACCATCATGAATATCTTTAGCAATACGTTTGCGTTCTTCTTCTTGTCCCTCTACGATTTGACTTGCCTGCAGTTTTTTCTGTTGCATACGCTCCTCAAAATTCTGCTGGGTCAATTCTTGTACTTTTAGCTGGTTTTCTTTTCGTTCTGTGATATCTGAACATAGAATTAAAATATCCTGTTCTAGAGTAGAATGGTGCATGGGAACAATAGACATGTCCAACCATATGGTTGTGCCTTTAGTGGTCACTACCTGCAACTCCTCTTTTCTAATGATATTTTTTCTGTTGATTTTTAGAACCTCTTTTAGATACGATTGCTGACCCTCTTCTACCGTTAGAATTTCTGAAATCGGCTTGTTTATCGGGGTGTTCGTGTGCCCTAATAGGTCAAGAAATTTTTTACTGATGAATACAATGCTACCGTCTTTTCTGATACTTGCAAAAAGGGCAGCATTGTCAATTACGAAATTCAGTTCTTGTAGTTCTTTTAACGAGCGTTCCTTTTCGTCATAGAGGCTTTGTATTTTTTCGAGCTGATTTTTAGACTCCGCATCTTTTCCTATTAAATGGCCAATGGTATTTTTAATTTGAATGGATAAGGGCCTGAAAATAACAAAGATTTCGAGCAGAAGAATCAATAGCGAAAAAGCAAGTAGCCAATATTCTTTTCGTTTTAATTTTTGAAGCTGTTCGTTACTACGTGCATCATACTCATTAACAATTTGGTCCATGAGGTTTAAAAACTGCCGCTCATTATTTAATAAGGTATCTAAATCTGCTTGCTCTACCGGTGCATTAATATTTTGTTGATGGGTAAATAGTACATGTTCTATGGCATTGACCATGGCATTATGATGCGGATCAAGTTTTTTGAACAATGATTGTACTTTGGGGTCATCTTCATAAGGTAGGTTAAAGGAGGCATCGCCTAAATGAAGGCCCATATGGGAAACTTTCCAAATTTCTAGGGTTTTTGCAATTTCCGATAGCACTAATTTTTTCTCCTCAGGGTTGTTCAGTGCTTTTAATAGCAAAGTCTCTTTAGTCAATTTTTGACTAAAGGCACGTTGCCTACCGGCAATGTTTATAAGTTGAGAATCGCCAGATTGTGCCTTTAAATGTAGTTGAATAAGTACTTGGGCAATGATTACCGTAAGCGCAATAGCTGCCAATGCCAATAGGTACCATTTTCGTATACGTATAAACGTAGCGGTGTCCAATGGTATGTTACGCTCGTTATGGTCCATAAAAAAGCAATCGTATATTAAACTAGGCGTTTAGGGCCTTGGTAATTAAGTCTAAAGAGAATTTAGAAAGGGGAAGTTCTAGAGCTGCTTCTTGACCCTTGGTTGACATTTTTCTCCATGTTTTTTGAAGAATATCAATAGTTTTGTCCTCTGGGTGTTTATGGGCAAAGGGTTCAAAATAGAACTCTAAAAAGACCAAACAAATAACATCTTCCAAAGTTTGGGTTTCTTCGTTTTTCTTTAGTTGTTTTTTTTGTAAAAGAAATTTGACATTGTCAATGGTTTCCTTGTCATAGCCTATATCTTCTAAAATAGAAGCGGCTTTTGTGGCATGGAACTTTTTTAATTCTTGTCTCCATCTCAAATACCCTTCACGGTTCATCTCGTAAGACTCTCTAGGAATTTCCCATCTACAGATATGTTGACATCTTGCGGTTAGGCGTAATGCTTCAGATGCATTGGGGTCAAAGGCATTTAGTCTTTCTGTCATGCGTATACCGTACAATACTTCTTTTGGGTAGGTAGTACCTTCAAAAACTTCTGTATTTGGATCTTGCTTATTGGCTTCGTCAAATTGTTGAAATGCTAGTAGTAATTTATCTGTGGTCGCCATAAGTCTTTTATTTACTCAAAGCTATTCAGAAAAGCCAACATACACAAAGTCCGACTCTATTTTTACAGGATATGTAGCAATGGGATCTAAAGTCCCGTTTAAATTTTCTCCGGTTTTTAAGGAAAATGTATTCTTGTGAAGTGGGCAGGCCACTTTAGCTTCCATATTTTCTTCACCGATCATACCTCTGGAAAGTACCATTTCCATTTTATGAGGACAAAGATTTTGGCAGGCGTACCAAGTACCTTCTCTTGTAAAATTGAATACGGCGATCTGTTTGTCCTTATATTTGATACAAGCTCCGCCATTCTTAGGAAATTTGGAAATTGGCGCGGCTTTGAACCAAACCTTAACATCACTGGCAGCTACACTTGCATACGTATTCAAAACAGATAAAGACATAATTTCGTTTTTTTGATTTTTAATAAATTTCTACACTTAGATGATTGCAATAATGGTTTATAAATAACCAACAACTGTCAACCATCAACCGTTACGCCCACTCCTTTGGCATTTTTTGTTCTCTTAAAGACACAAATTCAATATTGTTATCCGTTTCTTCAGAATTGACAAAGTGTGTATAGCGCTCTCTTATTTCTGGAGTTTCTACCGCTTCTTTCCATTCACATACATAAGAATCTACCAAGGCTTGCATTTCGGCATCCAATTCATCAACAATGCCCAAAGAGTCGTTGATAACAACGTTTTGTAAATAGGTAATACCACCTTCTAATTTCTCTAACCAAGGTGCGGTTCTTTGTAAAGGTTGCGCTGTTTTTATGTAGAACATAATAAAACGATCTACGTATTTGATGGCGGTTTCCTTGTCAACTTTTTCAGCAAGTAAAAGGGCATGTTTAGGCGTAGCACCGCCATTACCGCCTACATAAACATTCCATCCGCCTTCAACGGCAATAAATCCGAAGTCTTTGCCCCTTGCTTCTGCACATTCACGAATACAACCCGAAACGCCACCTTTAAATTTATGAGGTGATCGTATGCCTTTGTATCGGTGTTCTATTTCAATAGCAAAACTTACGCTTTCATCCATACCATAGCGGCACCATGTGGATCCCACACAACTTTTTACCGTACGTAAAGATTTTCCATAAGCTTGGCCCGTTTCAAATCCTTCGGCAATCAATTCTTCCCAAATAGGAGGTAATTCGTGCAGTTTTGCCCCAAACATATCTATGCGCTGGCCACCTGTAATTTTGGTGTAGAGGTCATATTTTTGAGCTATTCTTCCAATGGCCATTAATTGTTTAGGTGTAATCTCTCCGCCAGCAACCCTAGGTACAACAGAGTAGGTACCGTTACGTTGTATATTGGCCAAATAACGGTCATTACTATCCTGTATGGTTTCTTGCCTGTTGGCGGTTTCATTATATAGACTAGCAAATATTGCGGCAACTGCCGGCTTACACACCTCGCAACCATGCCCGGTACCTACTTCATCTAATAGGGTATCATAATCAGTAATTCCTTTTAATTTGGCAAGATCAAAAAGCTCTTGGCGAGAATAATCAAAATGTTCGCACAAGCGTTCTTTTACCGTTTTCCCTAAAGTCTTTAAGCTCTCCTTGATTAAGTCTGCCACCATAGGTTTACACCCGCCACAACCTGTTGTTGCCTTTGTGGCTTTGGCTACATCTTTCATGGTTTCATTGCCATCTTCTAATACAGAACAGCAAACTTGGCCTTTGGTAACCGCTTCACAAGAACAAATAACTGCTGTATCGGGCAGGTCCATGGCACTACCAAAAGCAGAGCCGCCTTCACCTCTAGAACCAACGATCAGTTCTTCAGCGTTATCGGGCAGCGGCATATTGTTCAAGTACATTTGGTGTAAAATGCTATAATCTTCAGCATCGCCCACCATAATTCCCCCTAAAAGGGTTTTACCGTCATGGCTTACATTTATTCTTTTATAGATACCCTTTGTTTTGTTCTCGTAGATGATGGAAAGTCCCTTTTCCGCAGGCATATAAGGAATACCGAAACTGGCAACATCAACACCTATTAATTTCAGTTTGGTAGACATATCTATTTCCGGTTTCATGACAACCTCGTTTTGCTCAAGAATTTGATTTACGGCCACCTCGGCCATTTCATAACCCGGTGCCACTAAACCGTAGATCATTTGGTTGTATAGCGCTACTTCACCAATGGCAAATATAGTTGGGTCAGAGGTTTGCATTTTATCGTTGACCACAATACCGCCACGAACGCCCATTTCTAGATTACAGGTTTTGCCCAATTCATCTCTTGGACGTATACCGGCGGAAATGACCAACATATCTACATCTAGTTTATCGTCTTCGCCAAAGTCCATACCCGTTATGGCGCCGTTACCCATAATACTATTGGTAGCTTTTCCAGTATGTATGGCAATACCTATGGATTCCAATGTTAATTGTAGTACGTTACTACTTCTGGAATCTAGTTGTCTAGGCATTAATTTTGGAGCAAATTCAACCACATGCGGTTCTAGCCCCATGTCCATGACAGCTTTTCCTGCCTCAAGACCAAGTAGTCCACCACCAAGAATAGCCGCTTTACCGTTAGGTTTAGCTTTTTTAATTTCTTCGGCATATGCTAGCATTGCCTCTAGGTCTTCTATGGTTCTATAAACAAAGACACCTTTTTTCTCTACGCCTTGTATTGGAGGAACAAATGGAGCAGAACCCGTAGCCAATACCAGGTAGTCATATTTAAATTCTTTTTCACTGGCGGTAGTAATAGTCTTTTTACTTCTGTGGATATCGGTGACCCTTTCATTGACCACTAATTCTATATCATTGTCCGCGTACCATTCCAAGGGAGCCATTTCTAGAGCTTTGGCATCTCTATTTTCAAAGAATTCGCTTAAGTGAACCCTATCATAGGCTGCGCGTGGTTCTTCACCAAAAACAATTAGTTTAAAATGTTTGCTTTCTTCCCTTGCGGCAAATTTTTCACAGAATTTGTATCCTACCATTCCGTTACCGACAACAATTATTGTTTTCATACCCATATTGTTTAGCTACTTAGCAATATTACGTATAAATACGTATATAAATACTGATTTTATGAAAATAATTACGTATTCTTGTTGAAGAATCGATAATTAATAATGCTAAATACTATGAAGATGGAATTAGAAAAAACGGCAAAAGTAAGTTTAGTAGGTGCGGGTCCAGGAGCTAAAGACCTAATAACTATAAGGGGTTTGAAGGTTTTGAACCAAGCCGATATTATTTTGTACGATGCATTGATCAGTGATGATCTATTATCTGAAATACGTACTGATATACCTAAGATATTTACGGGTAAAAGATGTGGTCAACATTCGCATTCCCAAGATGAAATCAATGAATTAATAGTAAAATATGCCTTTGAATACGGTCATGTGGTACGTTTAAAAGGTGGCGATCCTTTTGTATTTGGCAGGGCAAATGAGGAAATAGAATATGTAGAGTCATTTGGCATACCTGTTAGTGTAGTTCCTGGAATTTCCAGTGCTATAGCTGTACCATCTGGTCAAGGTATACCGATGACCAAAAGAGGAATAAGTAGTAGTTTTTGGGTAATGACGGCAACAAAAAGAGATGGTACGTTTTCGCAAGATTTGCAATATGCAGCAAAATCTTCTACCACTATGGTTGTTTTAATGGGCATTAGAAAACTTAATGAAATAGTGAAAGAAGTTAGTAAATATAGGGGTTCAATGACGCCTATTGCGGTAATTCAAAACGGAACTACCCAACATGAAAAATGTTATGTAGCTACTTTAGATACATTGAACAATAGTATAGGGGAGGTTGATGTTACCAAACCGGGCATTATTGTCATTGGAGACGTGGTAGCTGATCATCCATCATTTTTTGAAGAAGAAGTACAGCGTATTCTACACCATGCTATTTAATCAAATAAAGGAGATTTCACCTTTATAGTAGTCTAATAAAAGGTAAACGGCAAGGCATTTTAGTGGTAGAAATTACACTATTTCAATTTTTTTGAGCATTTAATTTAGAATCGAATAATTGTAACAGGCTCATTTCCTTAATTCCTCAAAAATACGTAGTAATTTAAAATTATATTAAAAACTACGTATAATTACGTATTATTTATAGTAGGTTTGTATGCATTCAATAACGCAATCTGCTATATTATGGAAAATCAATCTAAAAAGTCCACCACCTTAAATTTAACGAATATAAAGAGTTTACCCATTCGTACTTTTTGGATAACTTCAATTGCATTTTTCATTTGCTTTTTTGCATGGTTCGGTATTGTGCCCTTCATGCCGGATGTTGTTAAAGATTTAGGGTTGACTCCCGATCAAAAATGGAACTCAATTATATTGGCGGTTACAGGAACCGTTTTCGCTAGACTATTAATAGGAAAGCTTTGTGATAAATATGGTCCTAGGTTATGTTATACCTATTTATTGATACTAGGTGCCATTCCTGTAATCCTTATCGGTTTTGTGCAAACGCCGCTTCAATTTTTAATTTGCAGATTGTTTATTGGTTTTATAGGTGCTTCATTCGTAATCACCCAGTTTCATACATCTATCATGTTTGCACCCAATATTGTTGGTACCGCAAATGCAACTTCTGCCGGATGGGGTAATTTGGGTGGTGGTGCCAACCGTTTAGGTATGCCATTAATTGCTGCTGCAGTGGTAAGCTTTGGGGTTGCCGATGAAATTGCATGGAGATATTCAATGATCATTGCAGGTATCATTGCCATGCTAATGGGGCTTGTATATTATTTCTTTACCCAAGACACACCAGAAGGTAATTTTAAGGAATTAAAGGAGGCAGGTAAAATGCCGAAGCTAAAAAAAGATGAGGAATCGTTTTTAAGTGTTTTAAAAGATTATAGGGTGTGGATTCTTTTCATTGTATACGCAGCATCTTTTGGAATGGAACTTACGGTGTATGGTACCATGGATGATTATTTGCAAAACACGTTTGGGTTAACACGGTCCACTGCGGGTAACTTGGTACTTTCTTTTGCCCTGATGAATATATTTGCCCGAACCTTGGGCGGCTTTTTCGGAGATCGTTTCGGTAGATTAAAAGGCTTGCGCGGTAGGGTACTTTTCTTAACGGTCATATTGGCTTTAGAAGGAGTTATGCTCTCCGTTTTTTCAATGGCAACAAGCTTTGCCATGGGAATTGTATTTTTAATTGCCTTTAGTTTAACGGTACAAATGGCAGAAGGGGCAACGTTTTCGGTAGTGCCTTTTATAAATAAAAAAGCTATTGGTTCTATCTCTGGTATTGTTGGTGCAGGTGGTAATGTAGGTGCTTTTTTGGCGGCATTATTATTAAAATCAAAATCCGCTTTGGCAGAAACCAATGCCTTGGCTGCTAACGCTAATTTAGGTGAAGAAGCAATGAAGGCCGCTCAATCTGCTGCGGCATCGGGGGCTGTTTCAAGTGGGTATTTACTTATAGGTGGCTTTGTTATAGTCACGGCACTTGTTACGCTGGCCATTAAATTCTCCGTCGAAGATGAAAAACTAGTTAAGGAAGAATTACAAAAGGCAGATAAGTCCGTTATCAATTTATCGCCAAGTAGTATCTAAATTCATGTAGTTATGCGAGCAGGTGCTAATCATATATCAACGCGTATTTCCGATTCATCGGAGCTGCTAGATAGTGCCTGTGGATTATGCTCCAATGAAAATTGTCTTATTCAAAAGAACATTCATACTTCTAGTATTGGCAAACTTGTAAAGGCAAGAAAAGAAATAAAGTGTAAAAAAGGACAGCAATTTATTATGGAAGGAGCTTCGGTAACCGGACTCTTCTTTCTTTTAAGTGGTAAGGTCAAAGTTTTAAGGACCGGTCTACATGGTAAAGAACAAATTGTTCGTTTTGCATCTCCAGGTGAAATCATTGGGCATAGAGGTTTTGGCACAGAAGAGACTTATCCAATTAGTGCCATTGCTTTGGTAGATTGCACCTTATGTTATTTCTCAAAAGAGTTACTTCAAGAATCATTAAGGGAAACACCTGGTCTTACGTATGATTTTATGTTGTTTTATGCCAATGAACTTAATCGTAGTGAAATAAGGGTAAAATCCTTATCTCAAATGACGGTTCGTGAACGGGTTATAGACACACTATTATATATTGACCGCAAATTTGGACAGGTAAATGGGTATTCTTCACTTTTATTAAGTAGGAGGGAATATGCAGATTATGCGGGTACTACCGAAGAGCAGGTCATAAGAATGTTCTCTATTCTTAAAAAAGAGGGCTTATTGATTACCAAAGGCAAAAGAATTGGTATTGCTGATATAGCATTACTTAAAAAAGAAATTTCAGAGCACAATTTCTATTTGGATAGTTAATAGTACGTACTATCTAATCACACATACTTACGTAGTTATTCTCAATGTTCTCAGTATTTATATACTGCTGATAAATAGGTTGTTATTGGATAAAAACTGCTTTTTCGCAGTAAAGGATATGTGTTTTACAGGGTTAATTATATGGTGTAAAAAGAGGTTTAAACATACCTAATAGCATTAACAAAAGTATAGGATACGTATATATTTGCTTCAATAAGTATTAATACGTAGAAAACTAAATGATATGATTATGAAAAACATTTTTACTTCATCTATTTTAACCCTTTCCCTCGCTTTGGTGTTTACCGCTTGTGGAGATACAAAAAGTAAGAAAACCGAAGCGGTTTCTGAAGAAGCTGTAACCTCAAAAACAAAAATGCTGGATATTGAAAAGCCACAATTAACTTTTGGTTTTATAAAATTGACCGATATGGCACCATTGGCCATTGCAAAAGAAAAGGGCTTTTTTGAAGAGGAAGGACTTTTTGTTTCGGTAGAAGCACAATCTAACTGGAAAAATGTATTGGACCGTGTTATTGACGGTCAATTAGATGGTTCGCATATGTTGGCAGGCCAACCAATTGCTGCAGGGGCAGGTTTTGGTAGACAAGCAGAATTGGTTACTCCGTTCTCTATGGATTTAAATGGAAATGGAATTACGGTATCTAATGATGTTTGGTCAAAAATGAAACCAAATGTACCTGCAGATTCAGATGGTAAGCCAATTCATCCTATTAAGGCAGATGCATTAAAACCTGTAATTACTTCTTATAAAAATGAAGGGAAACCTTTTAAAATGGGAATGGTTTTCCCGGTATCTACCCACAATTACGAATTGCGTTATTGGTTGGCTGCAGCAGGTATTCACCCAGGTATGTATACTGCGGATAATGTACAAGGGCAAATAGATGCCGAGGTTTTACTTTCTGTTACACCTCCGCCGCAAATGCCGGCTACATTGGAGTCCGGTACTATTTACGGATACTGTGTAGGTGAGCCATGGAATCAACAAGCGGTATTTAAAGGTATTGGTGTTCCGGTTACTACCAACTATGACATTTGGAAGAATAATCCTGAGAAAGTATTTGTAATGACCAAGCAGTTTGTAGAGCAGAACCCTAACACGGCAATTGCGGTTACAAAAGCATTGATCAGAGCGGGTAAATGGTTAGATGAGCCTTCTAATAGAGCAGAAGCGGTTGAGATTCTTTCTATGTCTCAATATGTAGGTGCACCAAAAGAAGTATTGGCAAATTCTATGACCGGTACTTTTGAATTCGAAAAAGGAGACAAGCGCGAAATGCCAGATTTCAATGTATTCTATAAGTACAACGCAACATACCCATTCTATTCTGATGGTATTTGGTTCTTAACTCAAATGCGTAGATGGGGACAAATTCCAGAAGCTAAAACTACAGACTGGTACGCTAGTACTATTAAGGATATCTACAGACCTGACATTTGGAAAAAGGCTGCGGATCTTTTGGTTGCCGAAGGTCAAATACCTGCAACGGATATACCTGCAACAGATGGATACAAAGCACCTACGGCAGATTTTATAGACGGTACAACCTATGATGCCAAAGATCCAATTGGGTATATCAATAGTTTTTCTATAGGTAACAAAGACAAAAAGTAAGCACATTTATTCATTGACTTTAAACAAATTATTATGGAGCAAGAAATGGTCTTAAAAAACGAAAAAAGCATGTCTGCAAGTTTTAAGCAGGTACTTTTAAAACTTACACCAAGTGTAAAAAAGGATGGCATTATAAAATCTATGAAGAATGCTGGGATAACACTTCTATCCATCTTATTGTTTATAGGTTTATGGCATATGGGATCTAAAGCCCTTTACAACAAAGAGGCAGATTACAAGGTAGAAAAAGCGTTGCAAGAACGGGGTGAAGAAGCTGCAGCGGCAGAGCGAGCTTGTATAGAGTCGGGTGACAGTAGTTGCCAGCCCAACACCCTACCATCACCTACACAGGTTTGGGCATCTTTAAAATCTTTGGTCGCAGATCACCAAGTTATAAAAGCGGACAAGGCTGCCTTTGCGGAAAAATTGTCGTCTACCAATGAAAAATTAATTGCTCAGGGCAAAGATCCTATTGTTTATACGGGTAGAGCGTCATTTATAGATATAGTACTTACAAGTATTAAAACGGTATTTGCAGGTTTTCTATTGGCATTGTTGATTGCTGTGCCCATAGGTATCATAATAGGTCTTAGTCCGTCTTTACGTAGTGCGTTCAACTGGTTCATCCAAGTTTTTAAACCAGTATCGCCCGTAGTATGGTACTTATTGGTTTTTATGATCGTAAAAACGTTGTACATAGGCGATAGTTCAGATAATGCCTTTGTTATTTCTTTTATCAGTGTTGGGCTATGTGCCATGTGGGCAACTTTGGTCAATACGGCAATGGGGGTATCATCGGTAGATAAAGATTATATCAATGTAGCCAAAGTATTGAAGTTAGGCACGTTTCAAAAAGTATTCAAAGTAATACTGCCATCTTCGTTACCCTTAATTTTTACAGGTCTAAGAATTACCCTTTCTGTTGCTTGGATGGTTTTGATCGCCATTGAATTGCTTGCACAAAGTCAAGGTTTAGGTCTTTTCGTTTGGGAGGAATTCCAGAATGGTGCCAACGACTCCAATTCAAAAATCATTGTGGCCATGTTTGTCATAGGTATCATTGGGTTTTTATTGGATAGGTTGATGTTGACCGTACAGAACATGGTTTCTTTCAACAAAAACGAGATGGCATAATTTATAAAAAGAAGAGCATGGCATACTTAGAACTAAATAATATATACAAAACCTATGGTGAAGGAGATGGAAGTACAGAAGTACTGTCTAACATTAACCTTACCATGGATGAAGGAGAATTTGTTGCCATTGTAGGGTTTACGGGTAGCGGTAAGACCACCTTGGTAAATTTGATCAACGGCTTATTACAGCCAACAAGTGGCGAAGTACTTTTTAAAGGAAAACCCGTAACCGATACCAGCCATGAACGTGGAGTTATTTTTCAAAACTATTCGCTATTGCCATGGTTAACTGTTGGGCAAAATATTTACATGGCGGTAAAAGAAGCTTTTCCAAAAGAAAGTAAAGCAGATTTAATGAAAAGGGTAAAGGAGTATGTGGCAATGGTAAGTCTTAGTCCCGCAATCAATAAAAGACCTAAAGAGCTTTCTGGAGGAATGCGCCAAAGGGTAGCGGTTGCACGTGCCTTGGCCATGAACCCTGAGATGATCATTATGGATGAACCCTTAGGAGCTTTAGATGCTTTGACCAGAGGTAATCTGCAAGATGAGATCTTGAATATTTGGAGCCAGGACAAGCGTACGGCATTATTGATTACCAATGATGTTGATGAAGGTATTTACATGGCAGATAGAATAATACCTCTTAAGCCGGGACCAAACGCCACTTTGGGTCCGGAGTTTAAAATAGATATAGAAAGGCCAAGGGATAAAACGGCCATGAATGACAATCCTGTTTACAAGAAAACTAGAAATGCCATTATAGAATATCTAATGGATATAGGCGAAGAGAGAAAAACGGTATCTAATGTAGAGTATAAATTGCCAGAGCTTACACCAAAAAGTTTTGTCGCTTAAAGAATTGGAAAATGAATACAATAGAACAATCTAACGAAGTATATTCAGAGAACGGCATTATCTACCCATCCAAGGTAATGCTAGATTTGGCCGACTTAAAAAAAGTGTACCCTACGCCAAAAGGGGACTACGTAGTTCTTGAAGATTTGAATTTACAGATCTTAAAAGAAGAATTCGTAACCATTATTGGGCATTCAGGATGTGGAAAAACAACCATGCTTTCCATGATAGCAGGTCTTAATCCTATCTCTGGCGGTAATATTTCAGTTCTGGGAAATCCGGTAAAAGGTCCGGGTCCAGATAGGGGGGTTATTTTTCAATCTCCAAGCTTAATGCCTTGGATGACCGCACTTCAGAATGTCTTATTAGGGGTCAACCAGGTTTTTCCTCAAGCCACCAAAGGGCAGCGAGAAGACATTGCCAAATACTATTTACACAAAGTAGGTCTTGAGAATGCCTTTCATAAAAAAGCATCAGAACTATCTCAAGGCATGCAACAACGTGTAGGTATTGCAAGAGCCTTTGCCATTAAACCAAAAGTATTGTTGTTAGACGAACCTTTTGGAATGCTAGACTCGTTGACCAGGGGAGAGTTGCAAGATATTCTCATAGAAATTTGGAACAAGGAGAAAATTACGGCGGTCATGATTACCCATGATGTGGATGAGGCCATTTTTTTAGCTGATCGTGTTATTATGATGACCAGTGGGCCTAGGGCAAAAATTGGGGATATACTCTCCATTGACTTTGAACGGCCACGAACTCGCAAATCTGTATTGGAAAGCGACGATTATTATACCTACAGAAAACACTTAATAGATTTTCTTGAACACTAACCATTAACTAACTCAAAATTTTAATTAGAAAAATTATGAAAAAACAATACTTAATCATCACCCTATTATTACTAACGGCTAACGCCATATATGCACAATTTACACTAGATGGTCAGTTTAGACCAAGAACGGAATACAGACATGGCTTTGGTAGTTTAATACCAGATGCGGCAGATGCCGGATTCGCCATTTCTACACGTGCACGTTTAAATGCCAAGTATGAATCTGAGGCATATCAGTTTTATCTAAGCCTACAAGATGTAATGGTTTGGGGTGAGAACAGACAAATTCTACCAGATGATCAAAACGATTCTTTTGCCGTATTTGAAGCATGGGCAAATATTAATTTAGGAAAAGGGTGGTCCACTAAATTGGGCCGTCAAGTGATATCTTATGATGACCAACGAATATTTGGCGGGTTAGATTGGGCACAGCAAGGAAGAAACCATGATGCCGGACTATTAAAGTACAAGAAAGATAAATTTATCTTGGACATAGGTTTAGCCTTTAGTCAAGATTTTGACAACCCCACAGGTTTTCAGTCTGTAGGTACGGCATATAATACAGCAGGATTTTTTACCTATAAGACCATGCAATATGTATATGCAAAACAACAATGGGACGGTTTTTCTGCAAGTTTGTTAGCCTTGAACAATGGCTTTCAAAATTTTGATGAAACAGACGCTGCAGACGGTGTAAGCAATTTGCAAACAATAGGTACACACTTAAATTTTAAGCAAGGAAAGTTCAATGCTAATGCCAACTTGTTTTTACAAACGGGAGAAAGACAAAACGAAGTAAAATCTAGTGCCTATTTATTAGGTTTGGAATTGGGTTATAAAGCAAGTGATAAAGTAGCGTTGGGTATTGGTACAGAAGTAATCAGTGGTAATAAAGCGGATACTACGGACAAAACTGAGGCATTTTTTCCATTGTACGGTACCAACCATAAGTTCAACGGATTTATGGATTATTTCTACGTGGGTAACCATGCCAATTCTGTAGGTCTTTTTGATATTCATGCGAGTGCAAAATTCGATTTAGGCAAGCAGTCTAGCCTATTGGTAAAGGTGTTGAACTTTAGTGGCGAGCAAGAATTACCAAGTGGCGAGAAATCATTGGGTACTGAAATTGATTTAGTATTTGCGAAAAAATTCAAAGGCTACGGTTTGGCAATCGGGTACTCTCAAATGTTCGCTGCAGATGGTATGTATGAACTTAAGGGAATTACAGAAGATCTAGCTGCCAGTAGCCAAAATTGGGCATGGGTACAGTTAACCATCAAGCCTCAATTTTTGAATACCAAAAAAGAATAATATTAGAACTTAAATTAGTTTGGTTTTACGGTCTATACAGCACTTTTTGTATAGACCGTATTTTTTTAAAATTATATGTAATTTAGCGGCATACGTATAATTACCTATATTTTGAGTGAAATAACAAGAATAGTATTGGCAGATGATCACGCTTTGGTAAGGGACGGTATACGTTCTTTATTGGAAACAGAGTCTGATCTACAAGTAATCGGTGAAGCGTCTAACGGTAAAGAGGCCATTGATTTGGTAGGGGAAGTAAATCCCGATATTTTGATCATTGATATTAGAATGCCCGTTATGAACGGTATTGATGCCGTTGCAGAATTGACGCAAAGCAAATCTTCGGTGAAAACTATAATCTTGTCAATGCATGATTCTGAAGAGTATATCTTGAAATCCATTAGCTCTGGAGCCAATGGTTATTTATTGAAAGATACTGATAAATCAGAGTTCATTAAAGCTATACATACCGTTAGGGAAGGTGGTAAATATTTTAGTGGAGATATTAGTAATGTGTTGGTAAACAATCTTTTGGGTGGTAAAAATGAAATTGTAAAAAAAGAAGAAACACTAAAAAAGACAGGTGAAAATGTTTTTGATCTTACCAATAAAGAATTAAAAGTGTTAGAGTTGGTACTCTCTGGCTTAACCAATCAGCAAATTTCCGAAAAGCTTCAGAACAGTAAGCGTACTATTGAAACGCATCGTTTTAATTTAATGCGTAAGATGGATGTAAAAAACCTCATTGATCTTTCTAAAAAATCGCAGAAGTATAATTTAATTTAATATCGTTTGTATTTGAGGTTGTTGTGCTACAAAAGGGAGCTGTAGCCTAAAACGGATATGATGATAAACAACTCTTTTTCAAATAGAGCTGAGGTTTAATACTTTAACGGGTATTAGCTCTAGAATGCTATTCTTTGACTTATTCTCAGTATTTGTCCGTTTTAATTTTGAATCACTAGTTTTTAGGCAAAACATTTATCATAAAAAAGTACGTATTTATACGTACTTTTTATAATTTGCAGTATACTTCTAAACCATTCTTTATCTCTGGTAAAATGAATAGTACTAAAACTCATAAAACAATATGTTCTTATTGCGGTGTAGGCTGTGGTATGTTGGTAGACGTTGATGCAAAAGGAACAATAAGTGTAGATGGTAATCCAGATTACCCATCTAATAAAGGTATGCTTTGTACCAAAGGACGAAATCTAAACTACGTAGCGCAAGATACAACAGATCGTATTTTGTATCCAGAAATGAAATGGAGTAGAAATCATCCTTTACAACGTGTTTCTTGGGATGCCGCCTTTGAACGTGCTGCGGCGGTTTTTAAGAGTATCATTGCAAAACACGGTCCAGATAGTGTAGGATTTTATGTGTCAGGCCAATGCCTAACAGAAGAATACTATCTAATAAACAAATTGACCAAAGGTTTTATAGGCACAAATAATATAGATACCAATTCTAGACTGTGCATGAGTTCTGCCGTAGTAGGATATAAGAAAACTTTAGGGGAAGACTCCGTTCCAATTTGTTATGAGGATATAGAATTGGCAGATTGTTTTTTAATAGCAGGAGCAAATCCGGCTTGGTGCCATCCTATTTTATATAGAAGATTGGAAAAGCATAAAGAAGAAAATCCGCAGGTTAAAGTAATTGTCGTAGATCCTAGAAAAACCCAAACCTGTGCAGGGGCAGATTTACATTTGCAGATTTTACCGGGTACCGATGTAATTTTATTTAATGCCATTGCGCGTAGATTAATAGATAAAAGAAAAATAGATGTTGCCTTTATTAAAAAACACACTGCAAATTTTGAAGCGTGTAAAGAAATGGCTTATACACTAACGCTCAAAGAGGCGGCTAAAAAATGTGGTATTCCAGTAGCGGATATACGTAAAGCGGCAGAGTATATTGGCAATGCCAAAAAGTTCATTAGTATGTGGACCATGGGGCTGAACCAAAGTGTTATAGGTGTTGCTAAAAATGTCTCGTTATTAAACCTATCGTTATTAACAGGTCAAATAGGAAAACCTGGTTCTGGTCCGTTTTCATTGACAGGGCAACCAAATGCCATGGGGGGTAGAGAAGTTGGTGGTATGGCCAGTTTATTGGCAGCCCATAAAAACTTGGGCAACCCTAAGCATAGAAAAGAAGTGTCCGACTTTTGGGGAGGTGGAGAAATTCAGGCAGAACCAGGGTATACCGCTACAGAAATGTTCGATGCCTTGGATGAAGGAAAACTAAAGGCCATTTGGATCATCTGTACCAATCCTGCAGTTAGTATGCCCAATGTAAAAAAGGTAGAAAGAGCATTGAAAAAGGCAAAATTCGTGGTGGTACAAGACATATCACATAACTCGGAGACGACTAAATTTGCAGATTTACTACTACCTGCTGCAGGTTGGTTAGAAAAAGAAGGTACCATGACCAATTCTGAAAGAAGAATTAGTTATCTGCCAAAAGTAATAGATGCGCCAGGAGAGGCCTTGCCAGATGCAGAGATTATTTGGCGTTTTGCACAAGCAATGGGCTATACAGGATTTGATTATGCAAATAGTAGTGAGGTCTATGATGAGCATTGTTTGCTTACCAAAGGCACGGAGATAGATATATCTGGTCTGTCTTATGATCGATTGAAGAATGAAGGTAGTTTTCAATGGCCCGTACCGCACAAAACACATAAGGGAACACCAAGGTTATTTACAGATCGTAAGTTCTTTACCAATGACAAAAAGGCACATTTTAATGCCCCTTCAACGCTTTATAATAAATCTGAGGAAACGGATAACGAATATCCATTAATATTAAATTCAGGTAGGGTACGCGATCAGTGGCATACACGTACCAAGACCGGTAAGGTTAAGAGGTTATTGACCCATATTCCACAACCTTATTTAGAAATGAATGCTGTAGATGCCTACTTAAGAAAAATTAAGGATGGAGATATTGCAGTGGTCAAAAGCAGACGTGGGCAGGTACAGGTGAAGGTACAGCTCAACTATGATATAAGAGAATCGGTAGTTTTTTTACCAATGCATTGGGGTAAAGTATTGAACAATGATTTTGGTAGGGCAAATAACCTGACCAACGATTTGGTAGACCCAATATCTAAAGAGCCGGATTTTAAATACTGTGCGGTTGAGGTCTCCAAATTTGTCAAAAAGAAGCAGAAGGTAGTAGTCGTAGGTGCCGGTGCCGCTGCATATCGTTTCATACAATCTTACAGAGAAAAAAATACAGAAGATGAACTTCATGTGTTTTCAAAGGAAAAAGACCCTTTTTATAATAGGGTTCTACTACCGGAATATGTTAGTGATGAACTTTCTTGGGAAGCTTTGGAAAAATTGAAGGAAGGTGAGTTGCAAAAGTTAGATGTCACCTTGCATTCCGGTATTTGTATTGACAATATCAATGCAGATGAAAAGACGATTTTAGATTCTTTGGGGAAAGTGCATTCTTATGATCTGCTTATTATGGCAACGGGTAGTAGGGCATTTATCCCTAGTGATGTTCAAATAAAATTACCTGGTCGCTTCACCATGCGTGAAAGAGGCGATGCCGATAAGCTTAGAAAATATTTAGCGGAAACCGGTCTAAAGGCAAAAGATCAGAATGTGGTCATTGTAGGTGGCGGACTTTTAGGTTTGGAGCTTGCAGCGGCATTGAAAAAGATCAACATCAACATTAGCATTATTCAAAGGGCACCGCGTTTAATGGAACGTCAATTGGATAGTGTTGCAAGTAGGCTGTTAGCGGAAGATGTGATGGAACGTGGCATAAACCTCTATTTTGATAATGAGGTAAGTACCGTTTTTGAGGATAAGGGCCAAAAACATAGTCTTTTAGTAAATCTAAAAACAGGTAGAACCATTCAATGTAATGCCATTGTGTATGCCATTGGTACTAGGCCCAATATAGAATTGGCAAAACAGACTGGGGTTCATACCCGAAGGGGAGTCGTTGTAAATTCATACTTACAAAGTAGCGACCCTTCTATTTTTGCACTCGGGGAAATAGCGGAATACAAAAATTCGTTGTTCGGAATTACCTCGGCAGCTGAACAACAAGCTGATATTGCAGCAAATTTTATTCTTGGCGATTTCAGCAGTATTTACAACGGCTCTGTTTTAATGAATATTTTAAAGTTCGAAAATTTAGATCTCTGCAGCATTGGCATGGTCAACTCACCGTTAGGGGATCCATCGTATGAAGAAATTATTTTAATGGATGTCAGCAAGCGCTTTTACAAGAAATGTATCGTAAAAGATGATACGCTTAAAGGAGCCATTTTAATGGGCGATAAAAATGAATTTGCAGAATTTAAAAGGCTCATAGAAGAGGAAATTGAACTCTCTGAAAAGCGGGATGAGCTGTTGCGTGGCGCTTCTACCTCTGTTCCGTTAAAGGGCAAGTTGGTCTGTTCCTGTAGTCAAGTGGGCGAGGGCAATGTTATTGATGCCATTAATGGCGGATGCTCCGAGTTCAACAAATTATGCTCAGAAACAGGTGCAGGTTTAGGCTGTGGTAGCTGTAAGCCAGAGATTAAGGAGTTATTACAAAAACAGCTGGTATTGGCTAATTAAAAATAGGACATTATGAACGATGATCTGCATAGAATATTGATCAAGGGAGGGGTTACTTCCCCGGGTGAATTAAAGGATATTATTACCATGCTAGAGTCTGCCGGTCTTACCAGTGTTAACTTTGGTTCTAGACAAGATATTTTATTTCCGTTGAAAGATGCCAAAGAAGAGCAATTGGAAAGTATTTCAAAATTTAATACTGATATCATTGCCAATAGATCGTATCAGAATATTGTAAGCTCTTACGTATCTGCAGATATTTTTGACATGACCCATTGGTTAAAGGGATCTACGTATTTATATATTTTAGAAGGTTTTGATTTTTTACCAAAACTCAAAATCAATATTACCGATCCTAAACAAAGGCTAGTGCCTATTTTTAGTGGCAATCTCAATTTTATAGCATCTGATCAAGAAGATTATTGGTATTTAAACATTAAACTTCCACACTGGAAATCATCTGCTTTTTATCCGGTTTTAATTTATAGTTGGGATATAAATTCCATTTCAAAGCAAATAGAGGAAATTCATGAAGACATTTCAGATATAGATGAGTTGTTCTTTGTAATGAACAAAAACTTGGAGACGAACAATAAAACCATGGAAAAGGAATTAAAGGTTCCTTTTCAGACCTTCCCGTACTATGAGGGTATGAACCGGTTGGGTACCGATCTTTATTGGTTGGGACTGTACTGGAGAAATAATAAATATGACCTATCGTTTTTAAAGGCGTTCTGTGGTTTTTGTTTAGATAATAGTATTGGTAAAATCTGTATTACACCCTGGAAATCTTTCGTGGTAAAAGGAATTAAAAAATCAAGTAGACCAGAACTTGAAAGGTTTTTGGGCAAAAGGGGAATTAATGTTAGGCACTCTCAGTTAGAGATGAACTGGCACGTACCAATTGATGACGGTGAAGCCCTTGAGCTTAAAAAATATTTGGTCAGAAGTTTTGATCAAAATGATATTAGTACCTACGGTCTTACTTTTGGTATAAGCAATGAAGTGGGTAAGCGTTCGCACTTTGCCTCGGTGATTATTGAAAAGAACAGCTTGCCCACCATTGTTAAAGAGTTTGAAGTTCGCCCAACGTACAATGTGCTACATTTTGAACATTTTGATCCCAATAGTCAAAAGTATATTACCTACGCCCAAGATATTGATAAAATAGAACTGCCCGGTCTGTTAATGGAGTTGAGTAAGATGTATTTTGACCAACTAGGGCAAGTTGACGATTTGGAAAAAACTACAGATGTTGAGGTGGTTGAAACTAAACAGCAGTTATATCAATGTCAAGATTGCTTTACGGTATATGATGAATCTTTTGGAGATGAAGATTTCAATATAGTTGCAGGCACAAAATTTCAAGATATAAGTGAGGCATATGAGTGCCCGGTCTGCTCCGCTCCTAAATCAAAGTTTAAGGAAGCCATGATACAAATGGGCTAATAATACTATATGGTTTTCTAGTTGCCCTATATTCAATAAGTTAGTGTATATTTAATGGAGGTAATAAATTCGCTTTTGGAGTTAAAACTTAAAAACGTGAAGCCATAATTTTGTGGTATTATTCTAAATAAACCAACACTCATGACCAGGGTAAATGTAAATGAAAGCCGTAAAGAACCGGTATTGGCCAAAGCATTAAAGTTCACTATTGTAATTGCCGTTATCGGTATTCTGTTATGTGTACTGTTTATGGCTTTTGGTATTTAAACTTTACAGTTATTGAAAAAACACCGTAATCAGCCTTACCACTTTTCTACTATGGTTGCATTACAGGAAGTTCAAGTATGCGGTCTGGTCCGTAGAATTTTAAAGCAATACCGAACACGATTACAGATAATACCATACCTATCATAAAAATGGTATATGTCCATCTTAGAATGCGATACTTTCTTTCCAGGACCACACCCAGAAAATATAGGTCTTTTGTTAGAGAACTATATATATAATCCTTGTCCTTTATAAGTTCTTTCATAGCCCAATTGTACTGCTCTAGTTTCATTTTGTGAAAATTACCGAAGAACAATAAATTGACTTTTTTGGTGGTAACCTCTTCTTCTGTAAACTGTCCAGTGGTTACGTTAGGTTTTGTGGCAATAATGGACATTACCATAGAAACTACACTAAAAATGATGAACAAAAAGGTAGGGTAGAATAAATAATCGTTTGTGGGGTTGTCTAATTTGGGCACCAAATTAGCGAGCGCCATAGATATGATAATGGCATTTACGGACAATAGGATGTTTGCCTTGGTGTCTGCAATGTCACTAAGTTTTAAATGATTTTGTAACGTAACTCTATACAATGTCTGTATTCCCCTATCTGGCAGTTCTCCTTTGAACTTAGCTTTTAAACTTTCTTTTTTTACGAGCTCTTTGTGCTTTTTTCTCGCTTTAATGAGCCTCTTAATATTTTTATCTTTTCCCTTTTGCCAATTATTTATGGCATAATCTGTATAAAAGCGATGATTGGTAAGTAAGAATTTTATATTCTCTTCGCGCCAATCTGCCGTTGTAAAGCTTTGTTTGCCAATAAGGGCGAGTTCTTCACGTAAAAGCTCTGTAGATGCAACAAAATTTTTAATATGAAAGTGTGATGAGTCTGCATCGCGAATTATTTTCTCTAATTCGTTTACTGGCTCGTAATTTTTTTTAGTGGCCATAATAAGGCTACAAACAACTTCAGAGAAGGAAACGGAAATTTTATATTCTGCCAAGAAATCTTTTACCAATAGGCAACTTTGCTCTTCGTGATCGGTATAAGATTTTGTGTAGCCCAGATCATGAAACCAAGCGGCAACTAATAATTGTTCACTTTCTTCGTCTGAAATATTCTCTCCTTCGATCAATTCTTTAGTACTCTCTACAACACGTTGGGTGTGCCTAAGATTATGATATAAAAATCTTGGGTCAATATTGCCGGTCAAGAGATCTGTGGCAAATACTTCGGCTTTTGAAACTATTGTAGACATAAGTTTAATGAAAAAGATAATACTTTAGAAATGTACAAAAATTATCTGCTTATGTTAAATGGATATTCCAAAACCAACCTGAATAAGATTACTTTCCTTAGAATTAAAATACCCAATATTAAACGTAAGTGCCTTTAAGCTGCTGATCCAAAAACCGCCGCCTTGGGAAGTATGCCAAACATTTGAACTTTCATTGGGCATCCATACCCTACCATAATCAAACCCACCATACATACCAATGGTCACAGGAGATACAGCGGTGATGTAACGCTTTAGTTTTAGTTTAAGATCTGAAGATTGGTAGAAATAAGACTTGCCGGTAAAACGTTCATCCCTAAATCCTCTAAGTCCGTTACCACCACCAATAGAGGGTGTATGGTAAAAATATACATCATTGTAATCAAAAAGTCCTTTGTATTCCGCAGTAGTACTAAATACAAGGTTTCCTTTATGTTCTAATTTATGGTCAAAACCTACTTTCAAAGAAGCATAACCAAACTTGTTGTCATTATTGGCGATATTCATTTTATAACCAGCGGAGAAGCCAAAGTAAATTGCTTTTGATGGAAAATCACCTGCGTCATCACGATCATATTCCCCTGTCAATTCTAGTCCTCCGTAGTTTTGGGTTTCAAATATTTCATTATTAAGATTGTTACTATTGAACAATCTGTTTGGGTTGTCATCTACCTTAAACGACTCAAATAACCCTCTGATACGAAGGCTGTAATATGCTAAACCGGCACTTGCCTTGAACATTCTAATTCTGCCTCTATAATAATCTCTATCAAGGGCATCTTCATTGTTTACAGTTTCGTTACCAAAGCCAAAAAAGTTCTTTACATAACGATCATTGGCAAAGTAGGCACTTGTTTCAAAATTCCATCCGGGGAAAACACTTCCGTAAATACCAGAGTAAGACAGTTCAGCAGCTTTAAAATTAAAGTAGTAATTGGCACTAATGCTATGCTGTTGTCTAAATGAATTGCCATCTATTCCTTTTTGGGTATAGGTGTTTGATGCTCCTAGAAAAAAACCATCGTCCGTTCTAAACCCTAATGTGGGCACCAATACATTGGTATTAGGCTCAAAATATCTAAAATGAAAAGTGTTCGTCTTATAATTATCGGTTAATAGGGTTTTAGGTTTTTGATCTTGAATATCAATCTTTTCATGTTCCCAATCGTACAATTTTACTTTTTTCTTATTGCCTATGGTGTAAGTATCGTCACCATAACCTCCAATTATTCTTAATTTGGTTTTAGGGTTTTCTTCACCTTCAACAACAAAAACATCATCATCACCTAAACCATAGATCCAGACTTCTTTCGTTAAACTATCATTGAATGTTCTTGAGTAGACCAATTCATTTTTTTCATCACTTAAAATACGTTTTACTACAACCTTGGTTTCACCATTTTTCATTCTGGTCATGGTAAAGATGTCGTCTTTTTCGGTACCGAGTACGGCTACAATTTTATTAAGGTAATTTGCATACGCTTCAGCGGTTTTGGGCAATGTTTCTAGTCGTTGTTTTAAACTTTGCTTAATATATTCTGAAGTTTCATCTTGCACCGCCATGGGCAAACGTTTAAAGGCTTTTTCTATAACCTCTGCCGTCATTCCATCTTGTATGGCTCTTGCCTCTTCTACCCATGCCTCTGGTCCATAACTAGTGGCCAATGTTCTATCTAATCTGTTACCGGAAAGGTTCAGCCATTTTACATTATCTACATCCTCATCATAGGTTTCCCAATTTCTTGTACCGGGAACAAACCACTGTACAAAAGGGATTACTTTGCCATCGAACCTTGGGAATGCATTGTCCCTATCTCTTGGAACGGGCATAAACTCTTTCTCACCATCCGGACTTTCATATTCGATCCACCTCCATTGATCTTGGTGGCGGTCCCAATCGCCAATAAGCATATCGAAAATTCTAGCTCTAATAAAGCTCTTTTCATCTACCCCATAAGACTCATCGCTCTTTATTTTTTCTAACATATCAGTAGTACTTTCATAGTCTACCACTTCACCGGAATTTTCATGGATCGTTCTTCTATAGCCCTTATAATGTGCTTGTTCTTCAGACGGTCTACGCTCTATATAATATAACTCATCACCATAGTTTTCATTGAACTGTTTAAGGCTGTCTTGCTTTGGAACATAAAACAAATCTGTATCAGAATGGTTTATTCCTACGGATTTAGCTAAAGGATTAATGACCAGCTGCATGTATGGGTGGGCAGTAGTAAAGAAATCTGAAATTGCTTTTTCTGCCCAAGTATCTTGATAATCTTGCGTATTATACGATATGCCCGGAAGCTTGAATTTTAAAAACTTAAGCGCGCTTTTCTTTAATGATCGCATGGCATATTGTTTGCCGTTTGCATCTTCTAAACGAAGGGAGAAAGATTGGTGTCCGCCTCCTTCTTTAACAACCGAAAGACCTCCGTAAAGGGTGTCTAATTGAACTATGGGGGCTTCTACAGGCTGACCATAATAGTTACGATAACGCTCTCCCCACAAAAATTTATAAAATCCACTTTTATTGTAATCCTTTGGGTCGTCTAAGATATTGGTCTCTTCTATTTCCTTACCATTTGCCGTAAATTGATCAAATTCTTTTTCAGGTTCTTTTTTAGAAAGGACATTAAAGGTCTTGCTAGATGAAAGATCGTTTTCAGAAACAAACGTTACTTTAGAACTACCATCTTTAAAATAGTCTAGCCTTGCAAAGCCACGCTCGCCATACACATATTCACCATGATAATCAATAGAACCACCTATGGCGGTAATTCTACCAGCTGTTAGTTTGGCCGCACTTTTTTCTCCTAAAGAGCCACTTACTATTTGGTGAATGCCACCACCTTCCAATAATTGCAGACTTTCTTCATGACCGGAAATCAAGGTAATTCTATCATTGGCCTGTGCCAAGGCACTTACTGCAATACGTAGATAATTATATCTTCTGGAATTTACATGTTCAGGATCAAACGCACCCAAGTCCATCACGGCATTTTTAATAGTACCCACTAACGGTAGCGGTGTAGCGTGATCTTTAACCGTTGTTTTACCAGCGTAGGTACCGTTGGTAAATACGGGGTGATGCATAGCTATGACAATATTCTTGCCTTGACCATCGCCTATGTACCCTTCCAACTCCTCCATAAATCGTCTACGGGTAATAATATCAGAGCACTTTTTGTTAATGTCTTCAACTCTGGACCAGTTGGATACAAACCATTTAGAATCCACTAAAATAAGATCAAGGTCGTCATTTATGACCTTGTGTTCTATAGGGCAACCATTATTTGGAAGTACTGCAGTGTTTTGTCGTTCAATATCCTTCAGATAGTTTTCTACTTTTTCTATCTTGTTTAGCTTATAACTTTTCCATTCGTTGTTACCAGGCAAGAATATGGTTTCTCCCTTAAAATTAGATGAAAGATCTAACTGTTGTTGAATAAAAAGGCTATCGATCAGCCAATTATTGGTCTCGGGAGATATATTATCACCCGTAAAGACCAACGTACTATTTTCTGTAGCTAGATCTAGTTCTTCTTTAAAGCGCTGTAAAAGTGCATTGTTAGGTACCGAAGATGCGTTGCCCAGACCGCCTGCAATGTAGAAGGTATGGGTAATATCATTAGTATTTTCCACAGTTGAGTCACTGTGAATATTGCTTTGCTCTTTGTATGTTGCGCAAGAAGATATAAACAGTAAAGCAATTAGAATACTAAAAGGTTTTACGGTCAAATAATTTACCCAAGAATGGTATGGTGGGTTGGTCATATAAATGTTTAAGTTGATACTGGTCTAAGAGGTTTTTTTAATTGGTAAAAAACACGTTTGAAACAATGATCCCAATTATGAGAATGACCAAAAATGATATTAAAATGGTTACGCCCAGTTTTGTTTTTTTGTTTTTCTGAAGGATAAATTCCCTGGTTTCTTCTTCGGGTTCTTTTACGAACTTTGTCTCTTTTGTATTCTCTTTCATGTTTTTATTTTTTAATGTATACTGTTTTTTTGTTAACGAATTCCAATATGCCTTCCCTAGACAGTTCTCTACCATAACCGGAAGCTTTTGTACCTCCAAATGGTAATCTAGGGTCAGATTTCACCATGTCATTGATAAAGAATGCTCCATCTGGAATTTGTGATATCATATCCATGGCACTATCTATATCTTGGGTAAATAACATACTACCCAGTCCAAATCTAGAATTGGTCGCTAATTGTATTGCCTCTTCTCTATTTGCCACTTTGGTAATAGCAGCTACAGGACCAAAAGTTTCTTCTTTGAACACTGGCATTTCTTTGGTGACATTGGTAAGTATGGTAGGTGAAAAATAAGCGCCATTTATTTCATTGCCAAGAATAACTTCTGCACCCATATCAATGGAATTCTGTACTTGTTTTTGAAGTTCTTCAGCCAAATCTTCCCGCGCCATAACACCGATAAAAGTATCTTTATCCATTGGGTCACCTGTTTTAAAAGATTTAATTTCTGCGGTGAACTTTTCTATGAAGTCATCATAAATATCAGCACATACAATGAACCTTTTTGCGGCAATACAACTTTGTCCCGTATTCTGCATACGTGCAGTGGCCATTGTTGATATGTATTGGTCCAGATCAGCATCTTCCCATATAATACATGCATTGTTCCCACCAAGTTCCAGGACAGATTTTTTAAGATTTTCACCTGCTGTACGGGCAATAGACCTACCTGCTTTCTCACTGCCGGTGAGGGTGACGGCCTTAATACCTTCGTGGGCAATAAGTTTTTCTATTTCTTCATGACCTGATTTTATACTTTGAAAACACCCTTCTGGATATCCGGCATCTAAAAACAATTGCTCTATGGCCAGAGAACATCCCGTAACGTTTTTTGCATGTTTCAATAAAGCGGTGTTACCAGCGGTCAATGTAGGTGCCGCAAACCTTAACACTTGCCAAAATGGATAATTCCAGGGCATAACCGCTAAAATGCATCCTAAGGGATCATGACTAATAAAACTTTCATCTGCATCCGTATCAATAAGTTCATCGGCTAAAAGGTCTTCGGCATTTAAAGCATAAAAATCACAGACCCAAGCGCACTTTTCAATTTCGGCAACGCCTTGTGATATCGGCTTGCCCATTTCTTGGGTCATTAGCTTTGCGTATTCCTCTTTACGTTCTATAAGCAACTCGGCGACATTGGTCAACAGTTGACATCTATCTTCAATTTCCATGTTGGCCCATGAAGTTTGGATTTCCAATGCTTTCTTCAACTTAGAATGTATAGACTTACTATCATCTAAAGTATAAGTAGCTATAGTATCGCCAGTGTATGGGTTTTTTAAATCGTAATCTTTCATAACGGCAAATTTAGGTGTAAGGGGTTGTGTGTATTAATTCGTTCCATATTATTCTTAACCCTTTAAGTTAGGTATTGTTACGGTCAATATTATAAGGTTTTGAGTTAAGTAATTGTATAGGTATTAAAGATCTTTGTTGAAGATGATAGCTAGACCGCTATTATTGAATAAAAGAAACGTTTAATCTAAAATTTAAAATATGAACAATAGTGGAAATACATTATTAGCAATTATTGCAGGTTCTGCCATTGGTGCAGCCTTAGGAATTCTTTATGCACCGGATAAGGGTGAGAATACAAGAAGATTAATTGCAGATCAAGCAGCATCTACAAGAGATAATTTTACAGAAAGTGCTTTAGATCTAAAGAACAGAGTAGTATCAAAAATGTCTGATGAAAGAGAGACTTTAGATACCAGGGTAGAATCTTTGGTTTCTGATATAAGTTATAAAACCGAAGATGTTATTTCAACATTGGAGAAAAAATTGGCCGAGTTGAAGACCAAAAATAAGAAACTGCAGAAAACAGTATAAATGGGAGTAATTGATTCACTTAACGAAACGTCTAATAAAGCTATTGATGTAGGAGAGGTTTATTATAAAAAAACCCAAGAATACTACAGGCTAAAAGTGTTTCAACAATTAACTATGACCACTGGTATGCTGCTGAAAACAGCTGTATTTGGTGGTCTTGGTTTTATGGCACTTGTTTTTATTACGGTTGCCGGTGTTGTGTATTTGGCAAAAATCATTGATAGTATGGTAGGCGCATGTCTAATTGCCGGTGCTTTCTTTATCCTTTTATTGATATTGGCCTATTTATTTAGGAGCAAAATTGATAATCTGTTGGTGAAAAAGCTGTCGGTCAAATTCTTTAATTAAATAGAGCTATGTATAAAAATTTTGAGGAAGTAGAGTTTCATTTAAAGCGCTTGAAATTAGAGCGTGAAATTGCTTTAGAAGAACTTAAGGGCATAAAGAATGACGTAAAACAAGATTTGAGTCCGTACAACTGGGTTTCCACTGCAATCTCCGCTGCCAAAAAATTTGGAATGCTTTATTTGGTACGTAAAGTGGTCAAATAAAATATATAACCATTTGAAAAGCATAAAAAAAGCACCTCATTAAATGAGGTGCTTTTTTTATGTGTAATGTTTGTTGATGTTATTCTTTGGTCCAAGCATCTAACATCCAACTTACTTTTTCAATTTCGCCAATGTATCCACCGATCATATCAATGGTTCCTTCATCGCCACCAGCCTCTGCAACTTTAACAACCTTGCTCATTTGCTTTAATAAGGTCTCATGCTGATCAAGTATATTTTTTACCATTTCGGTATCAGAGATTAGGGAAGACGTTTCTTTGATGGACGACATTTCAAAATATTTTGAAAATTCACTGGTTGGGTTATCTCTTAACGTTAAAATACGTTCAGCTATTTCATCAATTTTTATTCTAGCGTCTGTATACAGCTCTTCAAACTTAATGTGTAGGTCAAAAAAGTTTTTACCGGACACATTCCAGTGATAGCCTCTTAAGTTTTGATAGTAGAGATTGTAATCTGCCAACAATGTATTTAATTCATTGACAATTGGTTTAATATCCTTTGATTTTATATCTAAGTAGCTCATAAAAATTTGTTTAATTGTTTAGTACAAAATTAATAATGTTAACGGTAGGGTGTTGACCCAGAAAGCTTAATGATCAACATTTTAACCTTTTTTAACGTTAGTAGTGTTATTAAGGCTTTACAAGGGGCTTTAGGTTAATGTATGAATAGTTTATTTCACCAACATGTTCATACTCGGTAGAGTTTTGTTTTAAGGAACCCCAATCAAATTGATCATCCAAATTGTTCTCTTTGTAGAAATTGGTCAAGCCTTCGGTAAACAATAAATATTCGTTCATTCTTACCTTATTCTTTAAAAGCTTGTGGGCAATGATAAGGTCTTCGCCAAACAGCTTAATGCTGTTGCCAACCTTGGTCAATGCTATTTCTTTTCCATAATGCAGGATTATTTTAAGACCTAATATTTCAGGTATGGAAGCGGCATCTTTGTTTTTCTTATATTTTTCTCTCAACGCATCCAATTCCTTGTAGAATTCAGTGTAGAATATTCTACACTGTTCAATGAGTGCTTGTAATGATGGCATTTCTCCAGTCTTAAAAAAGAGTACGGCATCGCCTTCAATTTCAGAAACTTTTAATCCAATCTTATTCGTGTAGATAATCTGATTTAAAAGCGCAGGAATAATTTTTGAACTTAGCTCAAAATCCGTTTCGCTCATAAATTCAGTAAAGCCACTAATGTCTGGTATACAAATTAACATGGGTGATCCTTTCATATGCGGCAGTATAAAGATATTGGGGCAAGGTAGAAAACTTCTATTATCAAAAAGACCTCGTTTCATAAAAATGATATCACAATCCAACTAGCAAATGAAAAGTCATTTAGGCTATAAAACAGTTTTTTTGGGCACTAAAAAGATGACCGCATTATTTATTTTTGTTTCATGATATATTAAAAAGAATAAACAAAAAATTAATACCTTTCACTTTACTTCTCTAAAATGAATTATTCAGAACTATTGGCTAGTGAGCCCCATGATATTGCTGCACATATGCAATTAAAATATGTAGATAGAGAAGCCTTGACCATACAAAGGGTGAAAAAAAAAGACAAGTTTCTGTATTTGCTGAAGAATAAACCTTTGCAAAAAGAAACTGAACTAAAAAGGATAAAAAAGTTAGTAATTCCACCTGCCTGGCAAGAAGTTAAAATAGCATCGATAGCCAACGCACATTTACAAGCAGTGGGCTATGACTTAAAACATAGATTGCAATATAGGTATCATGAACTTTGGCTAAGGGTAAGAAACCGTACCAAGTTTTTGAGAATGCACCATTTTGGGCAGGCATTGCCCAGTATACGCAAACGGGTAGATGAAGATCTACAATTAAAAGGTTGGCCAAAAGATAAGGTGCTAGCACTTATAGTTAGGTTAATGGAAGAAACGCATATTCGTATAGGTAATCAACAATATGCCAAAAGAAACAAGACCTATGGGCTGTCTACACTTAGAAACAAGCATTTAAAAACCAGTAAGAACAAATTAAAGTTTGAGTTTACGGGTAAACGGGGCAAGAAACATAACATCACCCTAAATAATAGACGATTACGCAGGTTAGTACTGCAGTGCGAAGAAATACCCGGCTGGAATCTTTTTCAGTTTTACGATGAAGATGGGGTTAAAACAAATGTCGATAGTGGTATGGTCAACGAATATTTACAAGAGATCAGCAGAGACCTATATACGGCAAAAGATTTTAGAACCTGGTCTGGCACAATTATATTCTTTGAATCATTAATGGAGAATGAGCCGACAAAAGACGAAAACCAACTAAAAAAGAATATTATAAAAGCCTATGATGCTACTGCCAAAGCACTCGGTAATACTAGAAATGTTTGCAAAAAGTATTATGTACACCCATTTGTGGTCAGTTCGTATGAAAAAGGTGAATTAGATGAGGTTTTTAAAGGTTTGGAGAATAAGTCATCATCAGAATACCAAACAACCGCAGAGAAGGCATTAATCAAATTGATATCCGATTTTAACCCTTTACTAGACCTGTCAAGAAAGAAATAGCGTATAATTTATTATTGGTTTTCAATTAATCTGCACGTTCAACCTCACTTTCACTTTTTAGAACAAAATCACCATCTTCTTGCTTAATATATAGCGCTTTGTCGTCATCGCTATCATTTCTGGTTACTTCGTTCCCTTTTATGGTCTTTGTGGTTTTAGATGTATACGTTTCTTCTACAGTACCTTCTGCAGTACCATTACCCCATGACCATTTTACTACTGTACCTTTTCTAATCATACCTATTTATTGTTGTTTGTGCATTTCCATCACTTCTAGTTTTTTGGAGAACCAGTGATGGAAATTACCTTTTTCAGGGGCACAAACACGAGAACTAAAATTTGATATTGCAATTTCTATAATATTTGAAATTATTGTGTGAAATGCCGCATTTATTTTTTGCTCTAAACACCTGAATATTAACCCAATTCAAAGGAGTTAATGGATCTTTTTTTAAGGATAAAAAGAACCAATGATCACGTATATATTTGATATCAAAACAATGCGATGATAGATTTTGTTATAGGGATATCGATAATAATAGGTCTAGGTTATCTAGGTTTTTTGGTAAACGAATATTTGATCGATAATACTGTTGATGATTTGGGCAAAACCCAAAGAGATGAGTTTTGCGAAATTGATTTAGATCATATGTTGATGTATTCCGATCAAAGCAAGGCGAAAGATTTGAACGAGCTAAAAAGAAAATTACAAGATTTTAAAAACAGAAATAAATTTTACAAGATGTAATAGTGATCAACATCTTTAAAAAAGAGGTCACGTAATTAAAACTATATAAAATGAGTACATATACAGAAGAAGTTGGAAATAAATTAAATGAGTTGTTGGAGAAAACCTATGATGCCGAGAAAGGCTTTAAAAAAGCGGCCGAAAATACTGAGAATCCTCAATTAAAGGCGTTTTTTGAATCAAAGGCAAAACAACGTTATGATTTTGGTCATGAGTTAAAAACAGAGATTAGGTCATTTGGTCAGAAAATTGATAAGGGTGATAGTATTACCGGTAAAGCACACAGAGCTTGGATGGACGTTAAAGCCTTATTTTCACTTGATAATGCAGAATCCATGTTAGAAGAAGCTATTAGAGGTGAAAAAGCAGCTATTGAAGAGTATGAAGATGTATTGGAAGATACCTCCTTACCGTCTACCACGGCTACAATTTTAAGAAGTCAAAAAGAGGCGATCAAAAATGGTTTGTCCAATATTAAAATTTTAGAAGACGTACGATAAACAATAGTGTTTAAACTAATGAAAGAGGCTTATTTAAGCCTCTTTTTTTTGGATTGTATGCAAGAATTTAAGGAGTACATAAACTTATTTTTAATGCGTCATCATTTTTAGTTTCTGCAATAAGAGATCCTTGCTAAATAACTGAACTTTATGTCTAAAGCAAAAGATTGATATGTATTTTAAAATTTCGAATACAGCAAAGATGAAGGAGATAGAGCGAGACGTAAATGCTTTGTTCAAATATCCCAATTTATATACCCCCCAAGTTGTTATCAGCGGTCTAACGGAAGTGTCTATACCCATAGTAACCATGGATGAGCCAAACACCATATCTTTAGCTATCTGGGGTCTATTGCCCAGTAGTTTTAATGAGGATTGGGAGCTTTTTCAAAAACTGAACAATACACTCAATATACCCACCCATAAGATGGATACTGAAATCTGGTATCATGATTCTTTTTTAAACAGAAGGTGTATAATACCCGTTACAGGTTTCTTTACATCAGTACTAAGAAATGGAGAAATTTATCCGTACCACGTTAGTAGAACAAACGGTGAAATATTATACTTGGCAGGTATTTATACCATTTTGGACGATGGGTTTTTAACATGTTCGTTACTTACAGGACCATTGGAAGAAGAGGTTATAGACTATCAGAATTTAGTGGATTATATGCCTAGCATTATAGACCATGAAGATAAACAAGAATGGCTATCTGGTGATATTTCAGTAGAACAAGCTAAAACATTATTAAGACCACCGCATAAAACAGATCTTGCGGTAAGACCGATCGCTAAAAGTCTTTTCAATCAAGACATATCATACGATAGTATGCTCAACTCTTGCGAGTATCCTGAAAATTAACGTATAGATGAGTTTTTGTTCTTTATATGCTTTCTATACTCGGTAGGTAGTATATCATATGCTTCAAAGAAAATTTTAGAGAAATAACTTCTACTTTTAATTCCTATGGCATAGACTATTTCTGAAACGGAGAGATCGGAATTTTTTAGATAATTCTTAGAAATTTCAAGCTTTAAAGATCGTACATACTCATTGACCGTTTTTGAATATAAAATTTTAAAACCTAATTGTAATTTTTTAGGGCTTAGTCCAGACTCTTCACTTAAGGTGGTAATTGATATATTCTCGGATATATTTTCAATAATATAGGTGGTCAATTTGTGAATTTTTAGAATATCCTCTTTAGAAATAGCTTCAGGTAAATTCATATTTTCTTCAAAATTTTTATGTTCTAATAATTGCAGAGATAGTATAAGATAGACCCTACCCTCTAGTGATAAGGATCTTAGCATAGCGTTGTCAATATCTATGTTGTTGAGCAATTTTATTTCTTCCGCAATTCTTAGACTATAACTACCACCGTGCTGAAAAGCGGTGTCGCATTCATTGTCATTAAAAATTGAAACCAATAATTGATTTAATTGCGAAATGTCATTGTTCTTTTTTTGTAAATATTCTTGACGTTCTACCCGTATAAAATTGATCTTTAAATGCTCACCTTTTGGAAATAGAAATGTTTTTTTGGCATTTCTTTTATGAGAGATAATCGTATTTTGAAACTGCTTAAGCCTATTGAAAGCATCGGTACAGTTTTCGCTATACTCAAAATAGCCTTTTGTAATAAAAATGAATTCAATTGGCGATAGTTCATCGGTATCAAACACAATTTTTACATCTTCATTGAGCTTTAAGTCACAATCAATTAGAGATAGGCCCCAATTAAAATCAATGGTTCTCAGCGTACCTTTTCCTGTGCTATTATTGAAGGTTATGATTTTTTCGCCCCAGTCACCTTTAAGTTCACCCTGCAAACACGTTTGTATCTGGGTAAAAATGTTTTCTGACTTAGTACTATTTATAATCAACTCCCTCATTGTTTTATCATTGGTATACACTGGTAATTGTATACTACAAAACAACTGTAAAAAGCAGAATTAGGTTAACACTTTTGAAATGTTAATTGACACAAATGGGTGCTTTTAATTTTGTATGAAATGTTAAAAAATGAATGAAAGCAACTTTGATTAAATTTAAAAAGCATACCTAAATAGCAGTGGTATCATCTTTTTTCTTGGTGGTCTCTAATTTTTGCATATACTGTTTTGGCGACATAGAATATCGTTCTTTAAACAATTTAGAAAAGTAACTTCTAGAGTTTATTCCAATTCTATAGGTGATTTCAGTGATGTTCAAATTGGTATTCTCCATTAAATGCCTAGCTTTTTCCATGCGTTTATTTTGAGAATATTCTTTGACCGAAAGTCCAAATAAGCTTTGAAAACCGTTTTGTAGTGTATTTTGATTTAAGCCTACTTTTTTTGAAAGTGTTAAAACATCTGGTGCCTGGTCTAAACTTTCATCTATAATATTTGCGGCATTTTCTATTTTAACAACGGTAGACTGTCTAAGAATTGTTCTTTTTTCGCTTGGGGAGGCGTCATCTACATATTGCCTTAGATGGTGCGCCAGTATTTCATAGCACTTACCTTCAATAAATACACTTTTTGTAAAACCTTGATCTTCCGTTTGGTTGATTTCCTCAATACATTTTGCAATATCAAGGCTATAATGGGCTTTGTGAAAAAAAAGGTTAATACCGTTAACATCTCTAAACAGACCCTCTAGGTCTTCGTTCATTTCCGGTAAAAAAGACTCAATTTTTTCTTCGAACAATTTTCTATTGATCTCTAGGCTAAAAAAGCAAACAGGTTCTTTGGCTTTAAGTGTAAGTACATTTCCGTATTTACTGTTACAAGAAAAAATGGCACTTTCTAAATGCTTTATTTCTGTTTGTTTTTCTTGGCCTTCAAACTCATGCCAAATACTCTTTTCTCTGTTGAATACAATTTCCAATGGCTGCACTAAAGATTGATTAAGTACAAACCGTGTGTCTTTCTTAAGGGTAATATCAACATCTAAAATACCCACACCATGAGAAAAACTAATTGCTTTTATATGACCGGTACCAGCCTCTTTAGGGATATCCATACAAATTTCATTGTTCTCTTCCCTATAATCAACATCTAATCTGTGGGCAATATCCTTTACGACATCAACCACGTTCAACTCCTTAAACTCTTTTTTTGTACCCATACTAATTGGATTATGTGTACAAGATAAGTCAATTTACGAAAGGATATTTGGCTTATTAAAGTTTTAGATTAACACAAAAATGTAGGTAAAGAATTATATGTTAGTCAATTAACCATATTGTTTGGATGAGTTAAGATTTAATTTTTTACAACCAAGCAAAACAGGGTATTAGTGTCATTTTTGTATCAACAATAATGAAATACTGTTTAGAACATTTCATTATGAACAATCAAAATATTAACCTAATTATTAAAATCTATATTATGAAGAAGTCACTATTAATGTTCTTATTTGCTATTATGACTGTGAGCGTTGCAACCAGTTGTAGAGAAGAAAAATCAGCAGGAGAAAAAATGGAAGAAGGTATTGAAGATGTTGGTGATGGTATTGAAGACGGTGCAGAAGAAGTTGAAGATGCGGTAGAAGATGCTACTGACGACAACTAGTATAAAAATTGCTATGAAATTTAAAGCCAGATAGATTTTCTATCTGGCTTTTTTATGTTTGGCCTTTAGGCTATTCTTTTTTGCCATTGCTGGTAAGTACATCTACCAGGCCATCTTGTAGGTTTATCCACAAATAATTGAAAAACGATTTATGTTGTGTGCGTTCAACGGAAATTGTACCATACCTAAAACCGTTTTCATCAGCTTTTGAGCCATCGTTAACAAATAAATTACCAATAAAGGAAAGCACCTTTTTTACACCGTTTCTTTCTTTGTTCAACAACTGAAATTTAAAATCTTCATATCGCATTTTGATGTCTCCGCTAGAGGTGTATTCATCACCCGATATGGTAAAATAGAGTTGTTCAATGGTTCCGGTAGTTTGGGTTCTTAAGTTGGGTACAAGAAAATCGTTTAGCTTTTCAGTATAAAAATTTGAAAGCTTGCCAGATATTAAAAAAGAATCATGTGGATCGTTCACTTTGAACTTCCAATCTAAGTGCAGTGCACCGGCATCCATTAAATTAGCGTTTAGCTTAATGTTTACTGTATTGTTAACTGTTTTCAAATTGGATAGATTATTAATATCTGCATTTAAATTGGTAAAACGTAAAGCACCCGCTTTTACATTATTGGGTGCATCTTCTTTATAAACAATTGTTCCTTGTTGAATTAAAATGGTATCTATTGCTATTATAAAGGGTAGTCTTCTTAACAGTGTACCGTAAAGAGGCTTTGTACTAAAATCTTCCAATGGAGACTTATCCCTATAAATTTCTAGGTTGGGCTCTATGAGTTTTACTTCTTTGAAATTAATTTGAAGTGAATCTTTGTTGGCCACATAATTGTGATCGTTGATAGAAATAGCCGGAATTGTTAAGCTTACATGATCTCTCTCATAGGTAATTTGCTTACTGAGTTCTGCTTTAGAATATTTGGTTAAAAGAGAAATATCAGTCATGTCTATAGAAGAATTGTTCATCACTAAAGAGGCCATTTGCAGATTTTCGTATTCCCCAAGGGGAGCTTTAAATTGCGCTAATTCTATTTGATAATTAGAAAATGTAAACGGAACATATTTGGTAATTGTCTCGGGGTCGGTAGCTACATCTTTTAAATGAAGACCTAAAGATGCTACTGAAATGAGTTCAATTTCTTCATTGGCGTCCCAAATTTCCACAACACCAGATTCGAACTTTAATTCTTCAACAAAAATTTCTTTCAAGAGATTAATGGGATTGCTTTTGTTGGCAACTACGTTGTTAGGGTCTTTTGGGCAAGTTTTAAAATGAAGATGAGGTGTTGACAGTGTCAAGGTTTTTATATAAACAGACTTTTGAAAAAGTATTTTCCAGTAACTAAATCCTTCAATGGAAAGCTCGTTGGCATTTACTCTTATTTCGCACGAAGAGGTTTGCTTGCCTAAACTGACTACGGCAACGTCGGAAAAAGCAATGTTGCCCTCTAATAGGTTTATTGAAAGTTTATCATATGAAAAATTAATGTGATCGGGTACTTTTCGCTCTAAAAAACTGATAATCTCATGTTTCATTTTCCATTCGGCAAGCATATAACCACCTATGGAGAAAATGAGAATAACAACTAGCCATTTTAAAATCTTTGACATAAGGTAAAAGTTAGAGCTTAACAAAAGGTAAAGCACCTATTTGTTGAGAAGTAAATTCTAAAATGGGATTTAGGACCTTGTTACTTATAAGGCTTTTCTATACCCGCGCTATCAGGGTCCATATATTGTTTAAAATCCGATGCGCTGGTAAGTTCTATGAAATCTTTTCCTTTAATGACAATGGCATTTTTTAAAAGACTAGGTTTTTTATCTAAAATTTTCAACCAACCATCATCATCTAAATTAACGGTTTTATCGCCATACTCATCCTTAAAATCCGGGTGGTCGGTATTTATCAATTCAGAGATGGTCTTGCCTAGGCCATCTGCCAGCTCTGCCCATTGGGTGCCGGTGACATTTGTCTTAGAGATATCTATTGTTAAATGTTCTTTACCAGAAGATTCCACGTAAGCGTTCAATTGCTTACCAATTGAATTTTCTGAACTGTAATAAAGGGTTATCTGTTTTTTATCCATAGCAATTACTCCCATCACTTTTTTTTAAAAGTACTCACAACCACAACGAGTAATTAACTCGTTTAAAACTAAAAATATCTTGAAAGGTTAATTAGGGTGTACACCGCGCGATTTTATAGTATATTGTTGATAAACAATTTATAAGGTGGTGAATACTTTTTTTTGGGTTGCATATATAGCGGTAACGCTGTGGAGTATCGTCAATATTATTTTCAATGGATCAAGGGCAACTAAGATGATTAGTTGGTCTTTGTCTGTTATAATATTTCCTTTTTTGGGTCCGCTGTTATACTATTTGTTCGGTATTAACAGAAGAAAGTTCAAGCTGTTTAAATTAAAACAAACAGAGAAAAGACGATTATATTCTGAAACCTATAAAGAGTTGGAGGGCGGCGAACAAAGCGTTCATGATTTTGATGACTACAAGAGAGATAAATTAGCATCACTAATAAGAAAGAACAGTTATTTTGCCCCTTATGAAGGTAATGAGGTAACCTTGCTCAATAGTGGAGAAGAAGCCTTTGGTGCCATATTCAAAGCTATTAAAGGGGCTAAGAAATTCATACACATCCAATACTATATTTTAGAAGATGGAATGTTGTTAGACAAGTTCTATGAACTGTTCAAAGAGAAGGTAAAAGAAGGTGTAGAAATTAGAATGTTGTATGATTCTTTTGGTAGCAATTCAATGCGTGGTAAAAGAGTACAGCGATTTAAGGATATTGGGGTCAAAGCATTTTCAACAATGCCCATTCGTTTTGGAAACCTCTTGTTTACCCTTAACTATAGAAATCACAGAAAAATTGTAATCATAGACGGTAACGTTGGTTTTACCGGTGGTTTCAATGTGTCCGATAAGTATATGAAGCCAGTGTCAGAGCTGGGAATATGGCAAGATTTGCATGTACAGATCAAAGGACCGGCAGTAAATAGCTTGCAGCGTGTTTTTGTAAAGGATTATCATTTTGCAGGTAAAGAAGAATTATTGCTACAGGATAAATATTTTCCCAAAGTAGACTCTTCTGGCAAAACGGTTGCGCAGATTATTTCAAGTGGACCAGATTCTAGATACCCTGCAATTATGCAGCAATATTTGGCAATGATCAATATAGCCACAAAGAGTATTTGCATTGCCAACCCTTATTTTATCCCTGGTGAGCCGGTCTTGGAAGCCATAAGAATCGCGGCATTGAGCGGAATACAGGTCACATTGTTGACCCCTAAGATTTCAGATTCATTGTTGGCACAATATAGTATGTTCTCCACTTTTGAAGCATTGCTTGAAGTGGGCGCCAATATATATTTAAGACCAGATTTTTCTCATAGCAAGGTCATTATTATTGATGGGGAAATAGTATCGGTAGGCTCAGGTAATTTTGATTACAGAAGTTTTGAGCACAATTTTGAGACCAATGCTATTTTATACGATAAAGAAAAAGCATCGCATATAGAAAAACTATTTACAAAACACTGTACGGAAGAAGTCAAAGTAGATTTAGAAAAATTTAGACAGAGGTCACCGTTCAGTAAATTTTTAGAAGGGCTTGCTAAATTCTTTAGTCCGCTTTTATGATTACACCAGAATCCGTTAAAAAATTAAACTATTTAATCTTATTTATATTCAGTTTCCCTATGGTTGCATCTGCACAACATATAATTCCAGAAGTAATAACCCAAGAAGCAAAAATTGCGCTTTCCCATTATCCGGAACTTACAGATGTTGCTATTGAATTTAAGTTCAAGAAGAACATTAAAAAGTCTACCATGCAGGCACAACCTTCTTTTTGGAGTGTTTTTAAATCAAAGAAAAAAAGGTCATATAAAATATTGATAAGCGAAAGAATAAAAATAGCCGATTCTGTGTACTATACCAAAGACATTCCGTCAGAAATTATGATCGGATGGTTGGGTCACGAACTTGGGCATGTGATGGATTATCAACAGCGCAGTGGGTTGAATTTAATCGCATTTGGGTTTAAATATATAACCTCTAAAAATTATATACGTGAAGCAGAACGCCGTGCAGATTCTTATGCGGTAAACCACGGTATGGAAACCTATATACTAGCTACAAAAGAGTTCATTTTAAAGAAAGCTGGCTTAACCCAAAAATATGTGGATAGAATTAAGAATTTCTATCTATCCCCAGAAGAAATAATGGTATTGGTAGAAGAGAGAGACGCCGCGCTTAACGAGTAGCTTAAATATTATGATGTTTTTTAACGAACTCTTCCCACTCGGCAAACTTTTCCTCTTTCATAACTCGCTCCATTTTTACTTGTCCGCCTTTCTTTTTGTTACTATCGTTCCAATCGTAAAAAACTTCTGGATCTACGGTGAAAACCTTCACTCCTTTCAAAGCTTTAGACCTGGCAACCTTGTAATTTTTATTGGCAGCTTTTAATGATTCGTCAAGTTTTTCCGCAATCTTTTCAGGGTTTTGAGTAGCGGTAGTGCCTAGGTACCATGTATGGTAAAAACCATCTTCGTACTTTTTTGCACAAAGGGTGTATTCCGGCACTTCAATGTCAAAAGTTTCCATGATATCTTGTAGCGCATCATCCAATTTATTGACAGATAACTGTGAACCCACGGTGTTTAAGAAAAATTTGGTGCGCCCCGTAATTTTTATTTCGGCACGTTCCACATCTGTAAATTCTATGGTATCTCCAATTAGGTAACGCCAAGCACCGCTGACCGTACTGATAATGAGCACGTAGTTCTGTCCTTTTTCAACTTCAGAAAGAGTTAATGATGGTGCATCTTGAGCAAGAGAACCATCTTCAAGAATATAATCTGGATCAAAAGGAACAAACTCAAAATAAATACCATTGTCGGTCACCAACTTCATGGCATCGGTTTCTGGTCTTGCTTGAAAAGCAATAAACCCTTCAGATGCCAAATAGGTATCAATTACCGTAACGGGTTTGCCCATTAAGGCGTTAAAACTCTTTTCGTAGGGACCAAAAGCTACGCCACCAGAAGTGTAGACCTGTAGATTGGGCCATATTTCGTGGATGTTTTTAAGGTTGTGTTTTTTAATGACCTCCTTCAGCATTAGTTCTATCCAAGAAGGAATTCCGCTTAACGCTCCTATATCCCAGTCAGCAGCCTTTTCGGCAATCTTTGCAACACGTTCGTCCCAATCATCTATTTGGGCAATTTCCTTTCCAGGTTTATAATAACCACTAAACCATGACGGAATGTTACTGGCACTAATACCACTGATTTCACCTTCTAAATGATCATCGTTTTCAACCAAATCCGTAGAACTGCCCAGCATTAAAATGCCGGTTTCAAAGAAATCTGCCGGAAGATCGAAGTTTGAAATGGCCAGCACCTGCTTTATACCTGCCTGTCTTATGGCATCTATCATGGCATCTGTTACGGGAATACGTTTACTTGTTTTTCCGGTGGTGCCAGAACTCAGTGCAAAATAATCGGGACTACCCGGCCATGTGACATCGGTTTGTCCCTCATGTAATTTATGCCACCAAGCGTCATTGATTTGATTATAATCAAAATAAGGAACAGCATTACGAAATGCCTGTTGAGGGTTGTTGCTCTCTAGAATATCTTCAAATGCATACGCTTTACCAAAAGAAGTGTCTTTTGCCGTTTCCAATAGGTTTTGAAGCACAGCCTTTTGATCTTCAATAGGGTTGTCTTCACCGGTAATTTTATCGGTAACATTGATAATCCCTTTAATAAAGTTTCCTATGATATTCATGAGCCAAAAGTATTTCTAGATTAATGCCTATAAAGGTAGTTTGGGGTAGAGATAAAGATTAACCCTAATCTGAAATATGTGGACTTTATTAGGTTGGTGGACAAAGCGTTATCTTAAAATTATAAATAGCTAGAAATTCAACTATATAATATGTCTTGAAAATTATACTTTAATAATTCTTATTTACGTTCAATCGTAACCCAGGAATTATCAAATCCAATTGCATCGAGTATTTTGGTTTTGTCAAGCTTTTCTGGTTGCTTTATTTTTAATATCAAAGTTTTCTTTGGGACTTGCTCAGTTATTGTAAATTGAGATCCGTGAGGTTGCCATGTAAAACGCTTATTTTGGCTTTTATGCTCAGCACTTTTATCATAACCTTCTAAATTCCCATTCCTGTTCCAAATAAACTCATACTTGTCTGAATCATACCTTATAGTATCAAATTCGAAAACCGCTACTTGGGTTAAATCGCTTGATTTGACAAGCACAACTGTTCGAAGATGCTTAAATTTTTCGCGAATTGCAGATACTCTTTCGTTCCAAATTTCTAGAACCTGCTCTCCAATTATATTTGGATTTGCACTTGTGTCTATTGTTCCTCCGTAGGAATAAACAGGTGAATTTCGACCTGATATAAGCCGGATACTTTTTAAGTTTTTAAAGTCCTTAATATTTGATTTTACGGTTTTTGCCCCCCAAGCGGTATTGCCCATGACAACATCATCTAAACCAACATTAGAAGGTTTCCAATCTGCTCCAACACATTTAGCAAAAATTTGTTCCCATTCATCGCCTTGTAAATCTGCCCTACCTTTACTTGCTAGTAAATAAACAATTTCTTGACCTAATGTATATGGGAAATCAGCATTAAATTGATTTAATGGGTAAGCAGAAATAGACTTAGATACTGTTCTTAATTTTGGTGATAATTTTGCCATTAACTAGGATTGTATTTTAAATCATATTCTCTAAGTACCGTGGCTTGATCTAGACTCTTTGCAACGTATGGTAGAAGTTTATCAACAACTGCCTTAATCATATTTACAGGTACAGCGTTTCCAGCCTGTTTTTTTGCTTGAGCATCACTAACTTTTATCTCATACCAATCAGGAAACCCTTGTAGTCTAAACATTTCCCTAGGTGTCAATCTTCTTTCTCCATTTACTAAAAGATAATTATGAGAAGCACCTGAACGAAGTGCGCAAGAATATGGATATGAACAAATATTACCAGATTTATTTTCATGCCAAATCGATGGGTAATAAGATGATTTATGTTTCTTTTTTCTTTTTTCTCTTATATAATCAGATGCAAAATACTTATCATCAACTTCTTGTTCTAAAATCTTATTTAATGATATGTAAGGTTTTTCTGGGGTCGGAAAAGTAAACATTATGGGCTCACGATGACCAACGATTACTACTCTTTCGCGTTTTTGAGGTAATCCATAATCTAAGGCATTTAATACACTGTATTGAACATGGTAACCTATATCTGTTAATGATTGAACGATTACTTTTAAAGTTTTGCCGCCATCATGCCCTACAAGTTGTTTTACATTTTCTAAAATAAATGCTTTTGGTTTTTTCTCTTTTATGATACGGGCAATATCGAAAAATAATGTTCCTCTTGTGTCATCCATACCTTTCATTTGTCCAATGATGCTAAATGGTTGACATGGAAATCCTCCAAAAAGAATATCATGGTCTGGAACATCTTTTTCATCAATTTGAGTAATGTCGCCTGCAGGTCTTTCTCCAAAATTAGCCTCATAGCTATCTTGTGCATATTTGTCTATATCAGAAGAAAACACGCATTCAGGTTGAATGTCATTTTCCTCACAAGCGTTTTCAAAAGCTACTCTAAAACCTCCAATTCCGCAAAATAGGTCTATGAATTTTAGTTTTTCGTTGTACATATTGTAAAGATAATTAAAGATAATTAGCTATTATATTATTTTATAAATCTAAATATTTAAGTCAATGAATGTTGCTGAAAAAAACGAAAACACTAACTAAGCATAATAAGCACGGCACCTACAGCGGTCAAAACCAAAATCATTTTTCTGAAAAATGCTTCTTTAATGTATTTAATAAATTTGACCCCTACGAAGAAACCCAATAGAATGCCAGGCAAGAGCATCAAGTTTAATTGTAACGACTCTACGGAAATGGTTTTCCAAACAAAAAAGTGAAAGGGTAGTTTAATAATGTTTATGATCAAGAACAACCAAGCCGCAGTGCCAATAAAATGGTTTTTAGGTAGGCGCATGGCTAAAAAATAAATATTGGAAAAAGCTCCCGCCAAATTTCCCACCATGGTGGTAATACCTGCAATGGTACCAATAGATCCTGCAAACGACCAATGTGATGGTACGTTCTTATCTTTTTTACGGTCCCAATAGAACATCATACCTACGGTAATGATGATGATGGTGGCCATTGCTATTTTAAAAAACTTCTCAGGCAGCCCATTACCGACAAACACCCCTATTAAAAGTCCGACCAACATCCATGGTAGTACTTTAAAAACATATTTCCATTGTGTGTATCGGTTATAGTAAATTACTGCAAAAATATCGGCGAGAACCAGTAACGGTACTACCATACCCGTAGATTGTCTTGCGCCAAATGCCAACGCCATGATCGTAACGTTTAAAACGGCAATGCCTTTTATTCCCGCTTTGGATAATCCTATGATAAAGGTGGCTATAGAAGCAAGAATCCAGGCCGTTGGGGTAATTTCAGAAGTTATTGATAGTAGCACGTAGTACGTTTAGCGTATTAGATATAAAAATGTCCTAAAATAATATATCTTTAACAACCAACCTAAAACCAACTTATGGAACTCAGTACATTAGACTATGCATTTATTATAGTTTTCTTCTCTCTTGTCCTAGGAATAGGAGTATATGTGTCAAAAAAATCAGGTAAGAACTCTTCAGAATTTTTTCTATCGGGCCGTACTATGCCGTGGTGGCTATTAGGTCTTTCAATGGTAGCGACGACATTTTCAACGGATACCCCCAATTTGGTGACAGATATTGTTCGTACTAACGGAGTTTCGGGGAACTGGGTGTGGTGGTGTTTTTTGATTACCGGTATGTTGACCGTTTTCGTTTATGCCAAACTTTGGCGTAAATCTAACGTAAATACAGATTTAGAGTTTTATGAAATGCGCTATGGTGGTAAGCCGGCCAGTTTTTTAAGAAAGTTCAGGGCAGTTTATTTGGGCGTTATCTTTAATGTGATTACCATGTCTGCGGTAACTTTGGCAGCAATTAAAATAGGTAGTATAATGCTGGGTCTAGAACCATGGCAAACCGTGGTCAGTGCAGGTCTTATAACGGTTACCTTTAGTGCCTTAGGCGGATTCAAAGGTGTGGTATATACAGATTTCCTTTTGTTTTTTGTTGCCATGGCCGGTGCCATAGGAGCAGCATATTATTTAGTGAATATTCCTGAAGTTGGAGGAATTGAAGCTTTAATGGCGAATGAAAATGTAACAGAGAAACTGAACATATTGCCAGATTTCAGTAACAAGAAAGCATTGATAACTTTATTCATAATACCGCTAGCCGTACAGTGGTGGAGTTCTTGGTACCCAGGTGCTGAGCCAGGCGGTGGTGGTTATATTGCTCAACGTATGTTGGCGGCAAAAGATGAGAACCATGCTATTGGGGCAACCTTCTTTTTTAATATTATGCACTACGCATTAAGACCTTGGCCATGGATTTTAGTGGCATTGGCATCTATTGTAGTTTACCCAGATTTGGCGAGCATACAGGAAGCTTTCCCAAATGTAACGGCAGATAAATTAGGTCATGATTTAGCATATTCGGCAATGTTGACCAAACTACCAAGCGGATTGTTAGGAGTTGTTTTGGCATCTTTGGTGGCGGCCTACATGAGTACCATTAGTACCCAATTGAACTGGGGCTCTTCATACATCGTTTATGATTTTTATAAACAACAGATTAATCCTAATGCATCTGAAAAGCGATTGGTGGCGGTAGGTAGAATTTCAACCGTAGTATTAATGATATTCAGTGCGGCACTGGCATTATTGCTACAAAATGCATTACAGCTGTTCGATGTGCTATTGGCATTCGGAGCAGGTACAGGGTTGATTTTTATACTTAGATGGTTCTGGTGGAGGATTAATGCATGGAGTGAGATTACGGCAATGTTTGCATCGGGTATTATTTCTATCATCTTAAAATTAACTCCCGTAGGTACTTATTTATTTGCTACCGAAACAGGTTTGCTGCCAGATTGGTCAGAGTATATATTTATAGTAGTGGTAACGACCATTATTTGGTTGATCGCTACATTTATGACGCAGCCAGAGTCTAATGAAACGTTGAGAAGCTTCTACGGAAAAATACAACCAGGTGGACCGGGTTGGTCCAAAGTAGTTGATGAAGCAAAAACCGATGCAGTGGAAATTGTAAAGGATAAAGAAAAATGGAGCGTACCTGCAGGGGTTACCGCAATGTTATTAGGTGTATTATTGATCTATTCGATCATGTTCGCTACGGGATATTGGATCTATGGCAGAACTACCCAAGCAATCGTATTAACGGTTGTTTCAATAATAGCAGGTGTATTGCTGGTAAAAGCATGGAATCGCTTAAAAGGCAATATTTTATAAGATCAGCATGAAGAAGGACAGAATTGTTTCGGTCGACATCTTTAGAGGAGCTACCATACTGTTAATGGTATTGGTGAATACACCAGGAACATGGTCAAATGTGTACGGGCCTTTTTTGCATGCAGATTGGCACGGTTATACACCAACAGATTTGGTTTTTCCGTTCTTCTTGTTCATTGTTGGTACATCAATAGCCTTTTCCTATAAGAACAGAATTGTTGATGCAAAAGCATATAAAAAAATTGCGATCCGGGCATTGAAGTTAATTGCTTTGGGTCTTTTCTTAGGGGCATTTTTAATTCATAACCCATTCTTTAAAAAATTCAGTGACATTAGATTTCCTGGGGTATTGCAACGTATAGGAGTGGTATTCTTTTTAACAGCTATTTTGTTTATTAACCTAAGTTGGAAAAAACTAATTTGGGTAACGGGGGTATTACTAATAGGATATTGGTTGTTAATGACGTTCGTTCCTGTAGAAGGAGTGACATCCACCTTGGAAAGAGCACCCAATAATTTGGCAAACTGGATAGATGTAAAAGTTTTTGGTACGCATAACTATAAGGCAGATTACGATCCAGAAGGCTTGTTAAGTACAGTACCAGCTATTGCCAGTTCTTTATTAGGGGTATTTACAGGATTGATACTAACCGCTAAGCAAGAAAAGAAAGCCACTATTCTAATGGGCATAGGCGGTAGCTTCTTGATCATAGGGCATATGTGGGATCTAGTGTTTCCCATTAATAAAGCACTATGGACAAGCAGTTTTGTATTGGTCACTGCAGGTTGGGCAAACCTTATTTTGGCACTTATATATTACCTGACAGATGTAAAGAAAATTGAATTTGGATCTATATTCAGATATGCAGGAGCAAATGCTATTGTAATATATTTTCTTTCTAGCTTTATTAGCAAGGTGATGGGTCAAATACAAGTGGGCGACACCTCATTACACGGTTGGTTGTTTCAAAAAGTATATGTCCATGACTTTCTTGCACTAGAAACTTCATCCTTATTATATGGGCTAAGTGTAGTACTGTTCTATAGTCTTTTGGGCTATATCCTATATCAGAAAAAGATATTTATAAAGGTGTAGCAATAGGCTTACTTAATCATCAATTTTGCTACGTACTTGCCAATAACATCAAATTCCAAGTTTACAATGGTGCCCGGTTTATAGGTGTTAAACCTAGTGTGTTCGTAGGTGTAAGGTATAATGGCAACTTCAAAGGTATTCTTGCCAGAATTAACAACGGTTAAGCTTGTACCATCTATAGTAATAGAACCTTTTTCAATAGTGGGGTTACCAGTTGCCGCATCATAGGTGAAAGAGAAAATCCAGCTTCCATTATCTTCTCGAACACTTGTACATTCCCCGGTCTGATCTACATGGCCTTGAACAATATGCCCATCTAACCTAGAGCCCAAGATCATAGCACGTTCAAGGTTGACCGTATCATTTATCTTAAGTGTATCAAGGTTGGTTTTACTCAACGTTTCGGCAATTGCGGTAACCGTATAAGTAGTATCCGTAAGGCTAACGACAGTTAAACATACACCGTTATGAGCTACGCTTTGATCAATTTTAAGCTCTGGAGTTAAACTAGATGCTATCGTAATGTCCAAGTTGCCACCTTTAGGTTCAAGAGCGGTGACCTTACCTAATGTTTCAATAATTCCCGTAAACATGTGTCGTTTAATTTAAGTAATTTTGAAAATTCAAAATTGAGTACAAAGGTACAGATTATCATGGACGAAAATAGGAAAATAAGGTTAGGTATCTCTATAGGAGACTTAAATGGTATAGGTTGTGAGGTCGCTTTAAAAACATTCGAGGACAGTAGAATGTTAGATTTTTGCACACCGGTTATTTTTGCCTCAAATAAAACCGTTTCCTTTCAAATGAAAGAATTAAAATTAAATATTGCTTTCAATGGTATACCTCATGCTTCAAAAGCAATAGATAATAAAATCAATATTGTAAATGTTTGGAAAGAAGTGCCTAGGGTTGATTTTGGTCAAGCGACCAAAGCAGGTGGCGAGTATGCTATTAAATCATTAAAAGCAGCAGTGGAAGCTTTAAAGAATGGAGATATAGATGTATTGGTAACGGCACCCATCAATAAGAACAATATACAATCTGAGGAGTTTAATTTTCCAGGGCATACAGATTTTTTAGCGCAAGAGCTAGAAGGTGAAAGTCTAATGTTTATGGTTACAGATACGTTAAAGGTTGGTTTGCTTACAGATCATGTGGCCGTAAAAGATGTATCTGCCGCTATAGTACCTAGGTTAATACGTGATAAGATCAACACCATAGAGAAATCATTGAAAATGGATTTCGGTATTCGCAAGCCAAAAATAGCTTTGTTGGGTATTAATCCGCATAGTGGTGATAATGGAGTAATAGGCAAAGAAGATGATGAAGTTTTAAAACCTGTCATAAAAGAAATGGCCGAAAAGGGACATTTGGTCTTTGGTCCATATTCTGCCGATAGTTTTTTTGGTTCTGACGCCTATAAAAAATTCGATGCTATTTTAGCGGCATATCACGATCAAGGTCTTATACCTTTTAAAACAATATCGTTTGGGCAAGGAGTCAATTTTACCGCCGGATTGAATAAAGTAAGAACTTCACCCGATCACGGTACCGCATTTGAGATAGCTGGTAAAGGTGTTGCAGATGAAAGTTCTTTTAAAGAAGCTGTGTTCATGGCATTGAACATTTTTAAGAACAGAACAGAATATCAAGAGCTAACACAAGATGTATTAAAAAAGCAGCGTTTAAAGAGAGAACGTTAAATTTTGGTACAATAAAAAAGTTATAAAGATAAATAGTTGATAACTATTGTCTTTTATTAAAATAATAGTATCTTTGCACCCGCCTTTTATGGGCGATTAGTGTTAATTTAAGTGTGTACGTGATGAAGCAAAAGGAGTTCAATATTCCTTTCTCAGGTTTGAAGCAAGGAAAACACAACTTTAATTACCAGATTGACAATACGTTCTTTGATTCTTTTGGATACGATGAATTTAACGCAGCCAGCATCAATTTAGATGTAGTACTTCATAAAACAAGTACAATGATGGAGGTTGATATGAACGCATCGGGAACAGTTAATGTAGCTTGTGATATTACCAGTGAACCATACGATCAGTCCATAAGTGGAGATTTACATTTGGTGGTAAAATTCGGTGAGGAGTATAACGATGAAGATGATGAAATTTTGATTCTTCCTCATGGTGAACATCAATTGAACATTGCACAGTATGTGTATGAAATGTTGGTGTTGGCGGTTCCGCAAAAAAGAATACACCCTGGTATTGAAGATGGCACTTTACAATCTGAAGTGTTGGACAAATTGAACGAGCTTCAACCAAAAGAGAAAAGATCAAACAAAGAAGAAAACGATCCCAGATGGGATGAATTAAAGAAACTATTAACGGATAAATAAGGTTTAAATGGCACATCCTAAAAGAAAAATTTCCAAAACAAGGAGAGACAAGAGAAGAACTCATTATAAAGCGGTAGCACCTACTTTAGCAAAAGATTCTACTACAGGTGAAACACACCTTTACCACAGAGCACACTGGCACGAAGGTAAATTACATTATAGAGGTCAAGTTTTGGTTGATAAAACCGAAGAAGCAGAAGCTTAAGACTTTTTTACAATATACTAAGCTCCCACTTCATTAGAAGTAGGGAGTTTTTTTTAGTCCAATTTGTATTTTATCACCTTGTAACTCAGATAATTTAAAAGGTTATAGCCTTAGTGCTATCAATTGCAATTTTTCAAAAACCCGATAACTTTAGGCGAAAAGTCGTTGAAAATCACTAATTTTCATGACTTTTGACTCGTTTTTTAAGTTTTTTACAAGAAAGCAAATAAAGTATGACCAAAATTACAGCAGCTATTACCGCAGTAGGAGGCTATGTTCCCCAGTTTGTAATGACGAACAAAATGCTTGAGGAAATGGTTGACACCAATGATGAATGGATTACTACCAGAACAGGTATTAAGGAAAGAAGGGTGTTAAAAAAGGAAGAAGGGGAAGGTACTTCGTATTTAGCCATTAAGGCGGCCCAAGACCTTATGGAAAAGAAAGGGCTTGATGCTGCCGAAATAGATTTGGTCATTGTAGCTACCGCTACACCAGATAGTATGGTAGCTTCTACGGCAGCTTTCGTAGCTTCTGAAATTGGGGCTGTAAACGCCTTTGCTTATGATCTATTGGCGGCATGCTCCAGTTTTCTTTTTGGAATGTCAACGGTTGCCGGGCATATTGAGACAGGTAGATATAAAAAGGTATTACTTATAGGTGCAGATAAAATGTCATCTATAATAGATTATACAGATAGAACAACCTGTATAATTTTCGGTGATGGTGCCGGAGCAGTACTTTTTGAACCTAATACCGAAGGCTTGGGTCTACAAGATGAATACCTTAGGGCAGATGGTACAGGAAGACAATTTTTAGGCATGGAAGGCGGTGGATCTTTAATGCCGGCCACAATTGAAAGTGTAACCAATAAAAAACACTATATTTTTCAGGAAGGAAAAACAGTGTTCAAATTTGCGGTTTCCAATATGGCAGATGTAGCGGCCAAGATCATGGATAGAAATGATCTTACCGAGTCAGACGTTGACTGGTTGGTGCCACATCAAGCTAATAAGAGAATCATTGATGCCACAGCAAAAAGAATGGGTGTAGATGATTCAAAAGTGTTGATGAATATTCAGCGCTACGGTAATACCACATCCGGTACATTACCACTTTTACTTTTCGACTACGAAAAACAGCTTAAAAAAGGGGATAACTTGGTTTTCGCAGCCTTTGGTGGCGGCTTTACCTGGGGTTCTATCTACCTTAAATGGGCGTATAACTAACATCAACTACCAATTATAACTTAGAGAAATATGGATATTAAAGAAATTCAAAGCCTTATCAAGTTTGTTGCCAAGTCTGGCGCTAGCGAGGTAAAACTCGAGACGGATGATATAAAGATTACCATCCGTACCGGAAGCTTAACTGGTAATTCTGAGCCAACCTATGTACATACAATGCCTATGGCTCAACCTGCCGTACCTGCTCCTGTAGCAGCTGCACCGGCAGAAGTAGCTGCACCTGCAGCGGCTGCATCTGAAGCTGAGCAGAAAAAAGCGGATGATGATAAATACATCACGATCAAATCTCCGATCATTGGTACTTTCTACAGAAAGCCTTCTCCTGACAAACCAGTATTTGTTGAGGTAGGAGATACTATAGGGACCGGCGATGTACTATGTGTTATTGAGGCAATGAAATTGTTCAATGATATAGAATCTGAAGTTTCTGGTAAAATTGTCAAGATTTTGGTAGATGACTCTTCTCCAGTTGAGTTTGATCAGCCATTATTTTTGGTAGACCCTTCTTAACTAAATTTTGAGTAGTCATTGTTAGATGCCGTTATTGAACGGTGTGTAAGAATCATGTAGAACCAAGAACTTAAAATTTAAAAGATGTTTAAAAAAATACTGATTGCCAATAGGGGAGAAATCGCTTTGCGTGTTATCCGTACCTGTAAAGAAATGGGTATTAAAACGGTAGCCGTTTATAGCAAGGCCGATGAAGAAAGTTTGCATGTTCGTTTTGCAGATGAAGCTGTATGTATTGGTCCTGCCGCTAGTAGCGAATCTTATTTAAAGATCCCTAACATTATTGCTGCTGCTGAAATAACCAATGCAGATGCAATACACCCAGGGTACGGTTTTCTATCTGAAAACTCAAAGTTCTCACGTATCTGTGCAGAACACGATATAAAATTTATTGGAGCATCTGGCGATCAAATTGATCGTATGGGTGATAAGGCTACGGCCAAGCAAACCATGAAAGAGGCAGGTGTACCTTGTGTACCTGGTTCAGATGGTCTTTTAAAAGATGTTGCCGATGCCAAGAAAGTAGCCAAAAAAATGGGCTACCCGGTAATGATCAAAGCTACTGCCGGTGGTGGTGGTAAAGGTATGCGTGCCGTAATGTCTGAAGACAAAATGGAAGAGCTTTTTGATAGTGCCGTAAATGAGGCTACCGCTGCCTTTGGTAACGGTGGTATGTATATGGAAAAGCTGATAGAAGAACCTCGTCATATTGAAATTCAAATTGTCGGTGATCAATTCGGTAAGGCATGTCACTTATCTGAAAGAGACTGTTCAGTACAACGTCGTCACCAAAAGTTAACGGAAGAGACTCCTTCACCTTTCATGACAGACAAGTTAAGGGAGCAAATGGGTGAAGCTGCAGTTAAAGCTGCAGAGTACATAAAATATGAAGGTGCAGGTACCATTGAATTTTTGGTAGACAAGCACCGTAAGTTCTATTTTATGGAGATGAATACACGTATTCAGGTAGAACACCCAATTACGGAGCAGGTTATAGATTACGATTTAATTCGTGAGCAAATATTGGTAGCCGCTGGTGTGCCAATTTCTGGTAAGAACTATCTTCCAAAACTACACTCTATAGAATGTAGAATTAATGCAGAAGATCCTTATAATAATTTTAGACCATCGCCAGGTAAGATTACGACCTTACATACACCAGGTGGTCATGGAGTTCGTATGGACACCCACGTGTATAGTGGGTACAGTATTCCTCCAAATTACGATTCAATGATCGCTAAGTTGATTACCACCGCCCAAACTAGGGAAGAGGCAATCAATAAAATGAAACGCGCCTTAGATGAGTTCGTAATTGAAGGGATTAAAACCACCATACCTTTTCATAGGCAATTAATGGATCACCCAGATTATTTGGCGGGTAATTATACTACGGCCTTTATGGATGATTTTAAAATGGATCCTCCAAAAGAACATTAATAAAAACTCCAACAGCAATGTTGGAGTTTTTTTTGTTCTATTTTGTGATGGAATTTCTATCTTATATCACAATCAAAATAGTACTATGGATCTAAGCTACTGGGAACGTACATCATGGTTTTCTAATATCGATTTTACAATCGTGGGTAGTGGTATAGTAGGTTTAAATTGTGCTTTAGAATTGCGTAGGCAGCATCCAAAAGCACATATTCTAATATTGGAAAAAGGAAAACTGCCGCAAGGCGCTAGTACAAAGAATGCTGGTTTTGCCTGTTTTGGCAGTATTTCAGAAATCTTATCAGACCTTAAAACACATACAGAACTAGAAGTGGTGCAATTGGTACAAGATAGGTTCAATGGCATACAATCGCTTCGTACTATTTTGGGTGATGCTGCCATAGGATATCAAAATAATGGTGGACATGAATTATTTCTGGAAAAAGATTTGGCCTTATATGAGAGATGTATACAGAAGATGGAAACCATCAATGAGTTGCTACGCCCTGTGTTTAAAAAGAACGCTTTCAAAATAGCTCCAAATGATTTTGGTTTTAAAGGGCTTCATAAAAACTACATTTCACAAGTTTTTGAAGGACAAATAAACACGGGTAAAATGATGTGTTCTTTGGTACAATTGGCACATCAAAAAGGCATCAGAATCCTAAATTCAACACAGGTGAAAACTTTTGAGGATTCCGGATCGTCCGTAACGGTTAAAACAGACGACATAGAATTTGTGACCAAGAAATTGTTAATAGCTACAAATGGTTTTGCCGCCCAATTACTATCAGAAAATGTAAAACCGGCAAGAGCACAAGTGTTAATTACAAAACCGATAAATAATTTGGCCATTAAAGGCACGTTCCACTTAGAAGAAGGGTATTATTATTTTAGAAATATTGATGACCGTATTTTATTGGGCGGCGGAAGAAACCTAGATTTTAAAACAGAGGAGACAACCGAGTTTGGAACTACAAGTTTGGTAGGAAATAAACTAAAAGAGCTGCTTGCCAATATCATTTTACCTGAAATGGCTTTTGAAATAGATTACAGTTGGAGCGGTATTATGGGTGTTGGTCAACAAAAGAAACCCATTGTAAAACAAGTATCTGCTAATGTAGCCTGTGGTGTGCGTTTAGGTGGTATGGGCATTGCCATAGGTACCACAATTGGTAAAAAATTAGCACGTTTGGTCAACTAATAAATGCACCATTTAACCTGTTTTTTTAAATCTTGTCCAAAAGAGAGGTGTACTCTTGTTTTTATTTATAAATTGTATGCCCCCTCAGATTATCTATTACCCTAAATGCGCTTATAAGTTTGCCCTAGAACAGTGAACTTTTAAGAAGGTTTGTAATAGCATGTATACTATATGAGAACATTATTGAATAGAATTGCTACAGCTGTGCTAACAGTTGTAATGGGTTTTACTTGTTTAACAAGTTGTGGATTGACAAAAACCGATTATCAGCGAGAATATGCCAGGGTATGGAAAGAGCATATTAAGAGCGAAGCATGGAAACAATCTCTCATTTCAAATAATGAGTATGCCAAAGATGATTTATATGCCAGTACAGACACTGAAGTGACTTTAGCAGAAGAGGAAACAAAGGTTTCCGGATTCAATGCCACATATGAGTCTTTAGTTTCAAAAGCCTATTTTAAAATTATTACCGAAGCGGAAAAAGCAGATGCTAAAATTACAGCAGACTACAAGATGCTAAAGGATAATGAAACAGCACTAAAAGTAGACAAGAAGAGGGCACAAGCGATTACAAATCGCTATGAAGCACATAAAGCAATGCTTAGCGGGTTAAAATCTTGGAATATTTTTAGCGAAGACCGCTCTGGTGATTTGGAATATTTTAAGGCAGAAAATGAAATTGAGATTCAAAATATGCTCAGTGCTGGTGAAAGTGATAATCAAATTGTAAATTACTTGATCTATAAACTGGCAGATCTGTATCACATTGAAGGAAATTGATTCACTTAAAAATCTAAAAAAAGACGCTTACAACTTTTGTGTTCTTTTCGTTAACGAGAGGTTGGCGAGAATTCAAGGTCAGATCAAGGAACTTGAAACGGCTTTAACCTCAGAGACCAAAAGTAGTGCTGGTGACAAGCATGAAACCGGTCGCGCCATGATTCAGTTAGAACGGGAAAAACTAGGGCAGCAGCTGGCTGAACTTGAAAAAACCCAGCAATTATTATCTAAGGTCCCAAAGGAAGGAAATGCAGAAACTGTAGGTTTGGGAAGTCTGGTCATTACAGACTCGTTCATATATTTCATTGCTATATCAGCAGGCGAATTTAACGGTACGGGTAAGTCCGTCTACTGTATTTCTGCGGCAACGCCTATTGGTAAGCTTGTCTTTGGTAAAAAAGTAGGGGATGTTTTTAGTTTTAATGGTAAAGAACTAACTATCATTGATGTTCATTGATGAACCTTTGTGCTTAAATTTTAGCTAACTTATAGTGCTATATTAAATAGCTTTTTTTAATCACAGGTAACATTTGATTCAAGTAAATTTTTAGTCAGTAAATCATGGAAATATTCTACTTACTTATTGCGGTCATTGCCATAATTATATTGACGACTAAGCTTAAGATCCATGCTTTTTTAGCCTTGTTTATCATATCTATTTTATATGGGATTTTTGCTGGTATGCCTTATGGCGATATCATTACATCTATAAATGATGGTTTTGGGGGTACACTTGGTAAAATAGGGCTGATTATTGTACTGGGAGTAATTATTGGTGCATTTTTGGAGCATACCGGTGGTGCATTTGCAATTGCAGAAAAAGTCTTGGGGTGGATAGGTAGAAAACGGGTACCCACGGCAATGGGTATTATTGGTTATATCGTATCTATTCCGGTATTTGCAGATAGTGGTTTTATGTTGCTACATCCTCTGAATAAAAGTCTTTCCAAGAAAGCCAAAATCTCCATTGCCGGTCCGGCAATAGCATTGGGTTTGGGTTTAATGGCGTCGCATACTATGGTGCCACCAACACCCGGTCCTATAGCGGCGGCAGGTATTTTGGGTGCAGATTTAGGTTTGGTCATCGCATTTGGATTTCCCACCAGTATAGTCGCTTTGGTTGTCGGTATCATATTTGCTAAAAAGTATGCTTCAAAAACAATGATAACGCCCAATGTTGAAGATGCGCTAGAAGCAGAACAAGAAATTAAAGATTCGCCAAGCGCTTTAAAGGCCTCTATTCCTATTTTGGTCCCTATTTTATTAATTGTCTTGAAATCCGTCTTGAATTCCATGAACATTGGGCAAGAAAACGGACTTCTGGATTTCATCAATTTTGTGGGTGAGCCGGTTATTTCTTTATTGATCGGCGTATTCTTATGCCTGCTCTTGCCCAAAAAATTAAATTACGATATGCTTTCTTCTGCGGGGTGGGTAGGTAAGGCTATCAAAGACGCTGCGTCTATACTTTTGATTACTGGAGCTGGAGGAATTTTTGGTAAAATTTTACAGAACTCGGGCATAGCCGATATTCTAGGGCAAACCTTGACCGATTATAATATGGGTATCTTTCTTCCTTTTGTTTTAGCTGCGGCCTTAAAAACTGCACAAGGTTCATCTACCGTAGCATTGGTAACTACGGCATCTATCATAATGCCTATGATGTCCTCTTTGGGTTTTGATACAGAAATACAAAAAGCTTTGGTCGTAGTGGTTATTGGGGCAGGTTCTGCGGTAATTTCCCATGCGAACGACAGCTTTTTTTGGGTAGTAACACAAATGAGTGGTATGAACGTAAAAACAGGATATCGACTTTTTGGATTAGGTACGGGCGTTCTTGGTCTTACAGGAGCAATAACTGTATTTGTATTCTACACTATATTCGTTTAAAAATACAGCGTTTAATAATCTGGTTTACTTCGGTTAACTTTTTTGAGCGAAGCAATTTTCTTGCTTTTCAATCTTTTTTCTATAGAAGAACGGGTGGGCTTACTTTTCTTTCGTGCTTTGGGTACGATCAATGACTTTTCCAAAAGCTTAAAAAATCTTTTAATGACCAAGTCTTTATTCTTGTGTTGGCTACGGGATTCATCGCACTGTAAAATCAAAATGCCCTCTTTGCTGAGTTTGTTGCCTAATTTTAAAAGAAGCCTTTTTTTCTGTCGTTCTGTGAGTCCGTCAGAAGCTGCTATCTGAAACGACAATTCTACTTTAGAAGATACTTTATTTGCATGCTGACCACCGGGGCCACTACTTCTAATGGCTTTAAACTGGAGTTCATTAAGAATTTGTTCTTGGTTCACAATATGCTTTTTGTAAATGTAGTCAAAAAGTAAAGCGTTCTATATAGTGGCGTAATAGATACTATACTACGAATTTGAAAACAAAGCTATTACATTATAGATTAGATGCAGCTTCTTGTATACGCTGATTGATGGTTTCAATGGCTACATTTAAAAATACCTCTTTCCCCTTAGGGTATAGTTTGTCCCCATTGAAATAGATAGTTTCATTGTCATCACTCTTGCTTTCGGTTAAATAATGACTGCCCATAGGATAAGCCTTTTCTACGGTAACATGAAAACCAGAGGAGGGTGAAACCCTAAACTCATGTGCATAAACAATTATTTTTCTTTTGGTATTGGCGTACGTTTTAAGCACATCTATAGAGATCATACTGGCTTCACCAAAGAGCGATGCTACATATAAGCTTTTAGGGTTTTTATATAACTCCATAGGTCTTGCCCTTGCAATGATCTTGTTATCACGTAGTACAACAGCTCTGTCTGCAAACGGTAGAACATCGTTAACATCATGCGTGGCAACAATAGTCGTAATTCTATGTTCTTTTAAGTAATTAAAGATGTTACGGCGTAAACTGTTCTTTAAAAAATTGTCAATATGGCTAAAAGGTTCATCTAAAAGCAATACCTCTGGTTTTTGAGCCAGAACCCTTGCCAGTGCTACACGTTGCTGTTGACCGCCACTAAGTGTCTTTACTTTTTTATCTGCAAATGCTGTGAGCTCTATCATTTCTAAAAGCTCTTGAATTCTTTCCTTTAATTCATCTGGATAAAAAACAGAAAGGTATTGGCTAATATTTTCTGCCACAGAAATAAAAGGCATTAAATCAAAATCTTGAGAAAGGTATTTCATAAAAGGCATACCTGGAACCAAGTTGAATGCAGGACCTAAAATTGGCTCATCTTCCCAAAAAATCTCACCTTGTTCCAGATCCATTAGCCCATACATTAACTTTAACAAGGTGCTTTTTCCGCAACCGCTTTCTCCAATGATAGCCACATGTTCACCACGTTGAATACGCAGATCGATTGACGCTAATACTGGAAGTTTGTCATAAGAAAATGATAGGTTCTCTACTCGTAACATGCTTTTGTGCTTAGAACTGTAAAATTGAAAAATCCGTTCCAATTTGAAACGGATTTTTCGATAATTTATTGATTTAAAAAAATTTTACTCTTTAAATTCCTTTAAAACACTTTTATTGGGTAGTTCTGAGTATCCCATATTAAATAGGGTGAACCCAAAAATATCGGCATATTGTTCAATGGTTTTGCTTACGGGTGTACCTGCTCCATGACCTGCATTGGTTTCTATACGGATTAAAGTTGGGTTAGACCCTGCTTGTTTTTCCTGTAGTTCTGCCGCAAACTTAAAACTATGCGCAGGTACTACCCTATCGTCATGATCGCCGGTAGTTACCAAGGTTGCAGGGTATGCAGTACCTGTTTTTACATTATGTACAGGGGAGTAGCCTTTTAAATACTGGAACATTTCATCACTATCTTCTGCAGTACCATAGTCATAGGCCCAACCGGCACCAGCTGTAAATGTATGATAACGAAGCATATCCATTACACCCACTGCAGGTAGCGCTACCTGTATTAAATCTGGTCTTTGGGTCATTGTGGCGCCAACAAGTAAACCACCGTTAGAGCCGCCACGAATAGCTAAATACTCCTTTGAAGTATAGTTGTTGTCCACTAAATATTCTGCAGCTGCGATAAAGTCATCAAAAACATTTTGCTTTTTAGTTTTTATTCCCGCATCATGCCATTTTTTGCCATATTCACCACCACCACGTAAATTGGGTACAGCGTAAATTCCACCCTGTTCCATCCAAACGGCATTACCGATGCTAAAAGACGGAGTTAAACTAACATTGAATCCGCCGTAGGCGTACAGAATAGTTGGGTTTTTACCATTAAGTTCGGTTCCTTTTTTATAGGTAATGATCATTGGTACTTTAGTGCCATCTTTAGAACTATAGAAAACCTGTTCAGAAGTGTAGTTCTCAGGATTGAAATCTATATTCGGTTTCCAATACAGCTCATATATACCACTTTCTACATCATATTTAAAAGTTGATCCCGGCGTATTGTAATTGGTAAATGAGAAATACAATTCCTTATCTTCCTTTTCACCGCCAAAACCACCCACAGAACCAAGACCTGGTAAATCTACTTCACGTATAAGTTTGCCTTCATAATCATACTGAAAAACCTTTGAGATAGCATCAACCATGTATTCTGCAAAGAAATAGCCACCACCTGTATTGGGGTTCAATACATTTTCGGTTTCTGGGATAAAATCTACCCAATTTTTAGCTTCGGGGTTACTGGCATCTACTGTGACTATTTTTTTATTGGGAGCATTTCTATTGGTTACAATGTATAGTTTTGAACCAACATTGTCAATTACATAGTTGTCAGATTCCGTGTCTTCAACCATAGGTATCAACAATCCATTTGGATCTTCAAGGTTTCTTATAAACAATTTGTTTCCAGAAGTAGAAACCGATGCACTGATCAATAAGTACTTGTTGTCCTCAGTAACACTGGCACCAATATAACGATGTTTTTCTGTAGGTGTACCGCCAAAAATAAGTTCATCATTTTTTTGTGGAGTACCCAGTTTATGATAGTATACTTTATGTTGATCTGTTTTGGCAGAGAGTTCGCTACCTTTTGGTTTGTCATAACTAGAATAGTAAAAACCATCATTTCCTTTCCAAGAAAGTCCGCTGAATTTAATATCAATTAAGGTATCCTCCACAACCTCTTTGGTTTCGGCATTGAGAATAATAGCTTTTCGCCAATCGCTACCACCTTCCGAAATGAGATAGGCAGCTAAAGATCCATCTTTGGTAAAACTTAATCCTGCTAAAGATGTGGTGCCATCTTCAGAAAAGGTGTTGGGGTCTAAAAAAACCTCAGGTTCTTGATCTCCTTTAGCCCTATATACAACATATTGATTTTGTAGGCCGTCATTCTTATAGAAATAGGTGTAATCTCCCTTTTTGAACGGAGACCCTAATTTCTCATAATTCCATAATTTTTCCAATCGGTTTTTAAGGTCGTCTCTAAATGGAATTTTTTCTAGGTAGTCAAATGTAGTTTTGTTTTGATCTTTTACCCAAGCTTCTGTCTCTGGGCTTCTATCATCTTCAAGCCAGCGGTATGGATCTTTGACCTCGGTGCCAAAATAAGTGTCTACGGTATCTACTTTTGCGGTAACAGGGTAATTCACGATAATGGGTTCTGGTTTAGATTCGTTTTTACAAGAAGAAATTAGCGCAACAGCAAAGAGCGCCGGTATAACATTTTTCATGTGTAGTTCAGTTTGTACTAAAATACCATAAAAAAACCTTCAAAACTGTGAAGTTTTGAAGGTTTTAACGTTCTAAGGGTATAAATTAAACTAAGCCTTTTTCTACTAAATATTCAGAAATTTGAACAGCGTTTGTTGCGGCACCTTTTCTAAGATTATCTGCTACGATCCACATATTCAAAGTGTTTCTTTGAGTTTCATCTCTACGTAAACGCCCAACGAATACCTCATCTTTGTCATGAGCATAAATTGGCATTGGGTAGGTATTGGTATCTGGGTTGTCTTGTACCGTAACACCTGGCATTTCGTTCAATAATTGGCGCACCTCGTTTAATTCAAAATCATTTTCAAATTCCACGTTTACAGATTCTGAATGCCCACCTGCCGTAGGAATACGAACAGCGGTTGCACTAACTGAGAATGTACGGTCATCAAGAATCTTCTGTGGCTCACGGGCCAGTTTCATTTCTTCTTTTGTATAACCATTTTCTAAGAACACATCGCAATGGGGCAGGGCATTTCTACCAATAGGATAAGGGTATGCCATTTCGCCCTGAACACCGGCAATTTCATTCTCCAGCTGTTTAACTGCTTTTACCCCGGTACCAGAAACAGACTGGTAGGTTGAAACGACCACACGTTTCATTTTATATTTTTTATGTAAAGGGTGTAACGCCATGACCAATTGTATGGTAGAACAGTTGGGGTTGGCTATAATTTTATCTTCAGCGGTAAGCTCATGGGCATTGATTTCTGGAACCACTAATTTTTTTGTAGGGTCCATTCTCCATGCTGAGGAATTATCTACGACTGTAGTACCAACTTCGGCAAATTTTGGAGCCCATTCTAAAGAAGTGTCGCCACCGGCAGAAAATATGGCAATATTTGGTGTTGCAGCTACAGCATCTGCTAAGCCTATAACCGTATATTCATTTCCTTTAAAGGTCATTTTTTTACCTACGGAACGCTCAGAGGCAACCAATAATAATTCCGTTAACGGAAAATTACGTTCTGCCAATACTTTCAACATTACATCGCCAACCATACCTGTGGCACCAATAACAGCTACTTTCATTTGTGAAACAATTATATTAAGCGGCAAAAATACGTATTACAAGTACTTGCACAAGCAAAAAAGAAAAGAATAATCAAAATATAACAAAATGTTTTATTTGTAACAATTAATTAGTAGTGTGGACTTGGATAGTAGATAAAAAAGAACCGTCAATGTTGTTAGCGAAACAACGTTGACGGTTTAAATTAAAATAGGTTGCAGTGCAACGGTTCCCTTTTCCAAGGGTATATTTTAAATTACTTTTTTAAAGCATCTCTAATCTCTACCAATAATTCTTCAGCAGTAGGTCCTTTTGGAGCCTCTTCAACTGGAGCAGGAGGAGTTTTAGTTTTGTTGTAAGCTTTAACAATGATAAATAATACAAAACCAACGATAACCAAGTTGATGATAGCATTGATCCACTTACCGTAAAGAATAGCATTCTCTGGTTTGGTCACCGTTCCATCAGCAGCAACAACAGCTTCATCCAATACAACTTTCATATCGGCGAAATCAAGTCCACCACTAAAATGACCAACAATTGGCATCATTACATCGCTAACGAAACCGCTAACAACTAATCCCATAGCGCCTGCAAGTAATACGGCTACGGCTAAATCTATGACATTACCTGTCATAATAAACTCCTTAAATTCTTTTAACATGTTCTAGTGTTTTTATTAATGGTTAAATATAATAAGTGAGGCAATTTACAAAAAAAAGCGATTCCTTAAATAAATGTTAACAAATCAGTGAACGATTATTCTTTTAATTCGCTGTGAAAGACCTGTTAAAAGTTCATATGAAATGGTTTGTGCGGTTTCGGCAAATTCGTTTGCCGGTAAGGGTTTTCCAAAAATAATGACCTCATCGCCCTCATCGCATGCAATAGAAGTAACATCTATCATAATCATATCCATGCAAACATTACCTATTATTGGAGCCAATTGACCGTTAACGCTTACAAAAGTTTTACCATGACCGTATTCTCTACCTATACCATCTGCATGCCCTATGGGTAAAGTAGCGGTAATTCTTTTGGAATTGGAGGTATATTTTCTGTTATAACCCACAGACTCACCTTCAGAAATAACGTGTTTTTGGGCAATTATGGTTTTTAAGGTCATGACGGGTTGTAACGTAGCGTCAACTTCTGGTTCGTTTCCGTAACCATATAAGCCAATTCCACTTCGCACCATATTGTACTGCGCTTCTGGGTAATTTATAATACCCGAAGTATTTAATACATGTTTAAGCGGTTTATCCTTAAAAAGTTGGTCCACTTGCTGGCAAATGTTCTTAAATCGTTGTAATTGCAAATTGGTGAACGCTCTTTCATCATGATCTTCGGTTGCTGCCAAATGTGATAATACCGCCACAATTTTAATCGCTTTTTGTTGTTCAACAAGACTTGCAATTATGGGCAATTCATCTGCTGAAAACCCTAATCGGTTTAGTCCAGTATTAAATTTTAAATGTACGGGGTAGTCTACGATGTTCATAGCATTTGCCGTAGCAATAAAATCGGTCAAAATAGATTGCGAATATATGCTAGGCTCTAACCGGTGTTCAATTAGACTTGTAAAATGTACTTTTTGTGGGTGTAAAACCAAAATGGGTGCGGTAATACCACCTTCTCTAAGGGTAATGCCTTCGTTAACATATGCAACTGCAAAATAATCTGTACCCAACTCTTGTAAGTGTTTGGCAATAGCGACCGAATCGCTACCATAGGCATATGCCTTTACGACAGCCATAAATTTGGTTTCGGGCTTTATTTTTGATCGTAGTACATTGTAATTATGACCAAGTGCTTTTAGGTCGATCTCTAAAACGGTCTCTTCTGCCTTAGCCATTTTCGCTTTTTTTGACCGTATTTACCTCTTCGGAATTTACATCGATCGTTTTCACTTTCTCTTTAAGCATGGCTTTATAATAAGCGCCACGGCTTAAGGGTTCATATTCATTAACCTCACCTAGCATCACCAATTTATCGTTGCTCGATTTTCTAAAACTGTAGTTGGCCAAATTACCGGTACGTGTACAAATGGCGTGTACTTTGGTAACATATTCTGCAGTGGCCATAAGCGCAGGCATAGGTCCAAAAGGTTTTCCTTTAAAATCCATATCCAGACCTGCAACAATAACGCGTACCCCTTTATTGGCAAGGTCGTTGCAAACGGTAACTATTTCATCATCAAAGAATTGAGCTTCATCAATGCCTATAACATCACAAGTGTCTGCCAAAATACGAATGTTGGCTGCCGCGGGTACCGGAGTAGACCTAATTTCATTTGCATCGTGCGATACCACCATTTCATCATCATAACGGGTATCAACCATTGGCTTAAAGATTTCAACCTTTAATTTGGCAAATTGGGCACGTTTAAGTCTACGGATCAGTTCTTCTGTCTTTCCAGAAAACATAGACCCGGCAATGACTTCTATCCAGCCGAATTGTTCTTTATGATTAACTGTGTTTTCAAGAAACATTTTGTAATTTTAGACGAAAATAAGTGGATTTTCGTTTATTCTTTAAAGATGATAAAGGTATTTAAAAATCCTGCTATTTAGGTCTTGACCTTAAAAATTGTACTATGAAAAACAAGTTGAAACTGGAATTGAGAAAGTTATCTACAGAAATTTTGACTGCGGAGAACTTAGATGATGTTACAAGTTTGTATGAGATTTCTAAGAACTTGTATGAAAAATTAGCAGTATTAAAATTCATTGAGGTAGAGCTCAATGACATGGAAGTAGATGTTTCTAAAAATGCGATAGCGGCAAAATTTGAGGAAATGGCAAATGCCGTTTTAGATTCTAATAAATCTGTACCGGAAAGTAATCCACATGAAGAGGATATTATTCAATACCCAGGTATGGATACCATTAAAGGTTTTGTTTCTGAAATGCCCAGCACAGATGAATTAGAAGATGTTTTGACAGAATTTATGTCGAAGCCAGATTTAATGAAGAACGATAAAGAATTGTTCACCCCCACAAAAGCAGATCTTAAGCAGGCCGAAACATTACCAAAGTCCCTTAACGATCGCTTGGCAAAAAGTAATGTAAAGGTAGATTTAAATGATCGCTTGGCTTTTGTGAAGCATTTGTTCAATGACAGTATGGAAGATTATAACCGTGTGTTGTCGCAATTGAATACTATTGATACTGAAGAAAGGTCAATTGCGTTTATAAAGAATATGGTGAAACCTGATTACAATAATTGGGTAGGAAAAGAAGCATTTGAAGAACGATTCATAGAATTGGTTTCTCGTAGATTTTCTTAAGAGTTATAAAACTAAATATCATATACCCAGCACTTGTGTTGGGTTTTTTATACGATAATCAAGAGTTGAATCAAATCTACGCTTGCATCTAAATCTAAATTAAATTTTCAATACAATGCTTCGAGGTCGTGCCTTGAGGTTGTTCACTTTAAAACAAATGGGAAAGCTGTATTTAGTGCCAACACCTATAGGAAACTTAGAAGACATGACCTTAAGGGCCATACGGGTTCTTAAAGAGGTAGATTTGATTCTGGCGGAAGATACCCGTACCAGTGGAAAGCTCTTGCATCATTTTGAAATTGGTACACCAATGAAGAGTCACCATATGCATAATGAGCATAAAATGGTCGATTTTTTAGTGGGAAAACTAAAAGTAGGGGAGCATATTGCATTGATTTCCGATGCTGGCACGCCGGCAATTTCAGATCCTGGATTTTTATTGACCCGTGCCTGTGTAGAAGCAGGTATTGAGGTAGAATGCTTACCGGGAGCCACGGCGTTTGTACCTGCATTGGTCAACAGTGGTTTGCCAAATGACAAATTTGTTTTTGAAGGATTTCTTCCGGTAAAGAAAGGAAGGCAAACACGTTTAAAGTTATTGGCAGAAGAACCACGCACCATTATCTTTTATGAATCTCCACATAAACTTTTAAAGACATTAGGAAATTTTGTTGAATATTTCGGTGCAGAAAGACCGGTTTCCGTATCAAGGGAATTAACTAAGTTGTACGAAGAAACCGTTCGTGGTACTGCCGAAGAAGTTTTAAAACATTTTACGGAAAAACCGCCAAAAGGTGAGATCGTTATTATTGTTGGGGGGAATAAATAATAGTTTTACACTTAAATTAAAGTGAATTTAAATCTACATATTCTACAACAATTTTAGAATTTGAAATATTTTCTACAGCAATATATAAAGTATCGTTAACAATAGTTAAGCCTTCAATATCCACCAAACTCGGATCTATACTTTCAAAATTGATAGAGGTTTCTACAACAGAATTTGTTTCTACATTTAAGACACCAAAAAAGAAGTTTGGCTCATTCTCCACAAAAGGTAATTTACCAGAAACGAAGATTAGATTCTCATATCTGCAAGCTGTAGTTTCAAATATTCCTTTAGGTAAATCAAAATAATCTAAAGAGCCATTATCCAAGTTGTATTTAAAACCGGTTTTAATTAATTCATATGGATTTGAGTTCTCAACTAATCCGCCAAAAACATATAAATCAGAATCAACTATTTCTCCTTCTGCAATAGTCCTTGATTCCTCTATGGTAAAAACATCTTGCAAATCATAAGTGCTATTGTTTAAACTTCGGATTTTGAAAGGAACTTTTGGATTGTCTAGAACAGTTAAATCTCCTCCAAGTAAATACACTTGAGAATCAACGGCTGCAGAACCAGCTCTTGATAAATTAGAAGCATATGGGTAGGTACTAATTTCAGAATCCAATGTGTTTTTCATTGTTGATACTCGTCCTGAACCCACAACCACTAATTGATCATCAATTAAATGTAATCTGCTTGAAGTAAATTCGGAACCAGTATACGTTATTTCGGTAGAATCCAGAACCTGCGAATTAATATCATATTTGTAGACCCTTCTAACTCTTGGGTAACTGCTATCATCACGGTAAGATAGATATAAACTGTTGGTGTTATTGCTCCCTACAAATCCAGTAGTTTTACCATAGCTGGTAATATTGTTGAAATTTGCAAATGATTTAAAGTTAATGTTAGTGGGAGCTATTTTATAATCGTCACTAGTTTTTTGGACCAATGAAACCATTAATTTGGAATTAGTGGCTTCATCAACTATAATTTCACCGGAAATTTTATTTTCAGTGTCCTTGATCAGTGTAAACTCTGGATGTACTATTTCTATATTATCATTAATAATAAAGTCAAGCTCCACAGGCGACGAATAATTATCATTCGCGATTGATGAATTTGCATCAGCAATATGGTTTATACCTTTTCTCTTTTTCCAGGTTAAAATACCTGATACTTCATCGGAAGAATTAGAAGACGTAAAAATAAATTCATCATCCAAAATGCTGCTATTAGCGGTAATATCTAATGTCCCCGTAGCATTAATTAATGAAGCGCTTGAAATGTGCCAAGTCTTTTTTACTCCATTATTTAATGTATTCTCAATTAAAAGCTGAAGTAAATCATTCTTTGATTGCAATATTTCTTGCTCTGATGGTCCTTCTGGTAAAGGTTCTACAATTTCTTCTTCCGGTTCTTCGACCTCCTCGGTTATTTGATCATCATCATTATCAATTACGATGTCCTCATTTGAAGAGCAGGCTATAATAAAGATAAACAAGAATGAAAATGTGAATTTAATCGAAGATAACCTTAGGAGTCTATTGTTCATATTATAAATGCAAAAGGGTTTGTATATTGAAATATAACGTTTCTTTTCTGACTTTCTGATACTCATAAAACGCTGTTTACCTAAATCATTTAAAATCAATAGCCATAAGTGTTAATTTGGAGAAATAATTAAGAAATTTTCAAAATGAGAATTACCTTTACTCCAGTTTAGCATGAAAAAAATTCTCACATATACTTTTATCCTTCTTTACCTCACTGCAATGGTAAAGCCGGTATTGCCTGTGTTAGAGTATGTGTTAAATCAAGATTATATTGCTGAAGTACTGTGTATCAATAAAGACAAGCCCATGCTTAATTGTGATGGTAAATGTTACTTGGCACAAATGATCAAAGAGCAACAAGAAAAAGATCATCAAGATATACCTTCTGCCGATCTTCGCGAATATCCTATTGGCTTTGTAAATATTCTTGATGTTGATTTTGAAAGTGTATTGATCATAACAGCTTTGGATTCAATGCATCCTAACTTGAACGAACAACAGTTTATATCTACTGTTTTTCGTCCACCAAATTTCATCTCCTAAATAGCATTGTAGTTAGGCAAGCTTATTTAAAGTGATGCCCAGCTATGTGTTATTACCCCGGCTCAAATCCTGAAGTCGGGGGCAACTGATCAATTATTTTATTTAAAAATATCTTATGCCTGTGCATAAGGTGAAACCATTACAATGACAAGAATGTAACAAGCCAGTTTTACATGGCTTCTGCATTCACAATAATATATCAACAGATGAAATCTATATATAAAATATTAGCAATAACCTTAGTATTAACCGTATTCGTTAGTTGTAGCAGCGATGATGATACTGCTACGGAGTTAACTGGCGAGAACAGTGTAACGCTTGAGTTTGATAACAGTGTGGGATCAGATGATCTTTTACTGGCAACATCTAGCTATACCAATTCCCAAAATGAAACATTGACAATTACAAGGCTCAATTATATTGTCAGTAATTTTCGTTTAACCAATGATCAAGGTGAAACCTTTACTTATGAAAAAGATGACAGCTACTTTGTTACCAGTGAAGAAACCGGTAATACAGAGGTAGTGTTAGAGAATATACCTGCGGGAACCTATGTGTCTATCACTTTTGGTGTGGGTGTAGATCAAGAAAAGTACCTTCAAGGTGCTGAAGGCCAGGGCGATTTTTTAACCGTAGCGGAAGAAACCAATATGATGTGGTCATGGCAGGCAGGCTATAAGTTTTTGAATTTCGAAGGAACGTTTACTTCGGAAACCGTGACCGAAACAACAGATTTTAAAGTGCATATGGGTAGTCATGGTTCAAGCTTGGATAATTATAAGGAAGTTACCCTAAGCCTGGGTACAGATGCTTTGGTAAGTGATGAAATGTCTCCCATTATTCACCTAGTGGCAGATGCCAATGCTATTTTAGACGGAGCGCATAAATTATCACTTTCTGAACAGTCGGTAATTATGGTAAGCGAAGAAAAGTCGCCATTGGTGGCCTTAAATACGGCAAGTATGTTTACGGTAGATCACGTACATAACGGATTGGAACACTCTCATTAATCACATATGGGGTCGCTTAATTTTAGCGGCCCTGTTTTAAAATTAAAACAGATGAAATATCTATTTTGGGTATTTCTGTTAGTGTGTTTGGTGTCCTGCAATAATGAGGAATATCTACCATTGGAGAATACCTTGTTGACGGTAGAAGTTCCTGAGAATTTTCCTGATTTGGTGTATGACATAGAAGCCAACCCGCCAACACAATTAGGTTTTGAGTTGGGCAAAAAATTGTTCTATGATGGCAAACTCTCTTCCAACGGGTTTATCTCTTGCGGGTTCTGCCATGAGCAGAATTTTGCATTCACCCACCACGGTCATCAATTTAGTCATGGTGTAGATGATTTGGAAGGCACAAGAAATACGCCTACCATTGCTAACATGGCATTTTTTAATGAATTTGCTTGGGATGGAGCTACATCGCATTTAGACCTTTTTCCAATCATACCTATAACCAATGAGGTAGAAATGGGGGAGACCATGACAGGAGTCATCAATAAACTCATAGCGGACAGTGAATATCAGAAACAGTTTGAAAATGCTTTTGAAGAAGGTGGTGTAAACGCCGAGAATTTTTTAAAGGCCTTATCCCAGTTTATGGTCATGATGATTTCCTCAAATTCTAAGTATGACAAGTTTGTACGAAATGAAGAGGGCGGGGAATTAACCGAAGTTGAAGCATATGGTTTAACGGTTTTTCAACAAAAGTGTGCCACTTGCCATGCTACTGATTTATTTACCGATGGTAGTTTTAGAAACAATGGATTGCCTCCCAATCCTCAATTGAACGATGTTGGTAGGGCTGAGGTTAGCGGTAGTGTTCATGATAATTACAAGTTTAAAGTGCCCAGTTTACGTAATGTAGCGCTAACGGCTCCTTACATGCACGATGGTAGGTTCGGTAGCCTAGAATCCGTACTGAATTTTTATGCCAATGGCGTGGTAGATTCAGAAACATTGGATGATTCTTTAAGAACGGATGACGGACTTGGAATAGCATTAAACAATGAAGAAAAAGAAGGACTATTGGCCTTCTTTGAACTATTGACAGATGAGACTTTTATAAACGACGAACGATTTTCAGAATATTAAAAAATGAACAAGATTATAATATGTATGTTTTTGCTTGGCGGACTATTTAGTGCCAAAGCAAATGATTTGCCAGAAGTAGGATCTGATTGTATTTGGAAAAATACCGAATTTGAATATTTCTGCGACACCTGTGGCTGCGGGGGTAACGGTGGTAGCATGGGTTTTGGAACAGGGTTGAACAATAATTTCGTAGGGTTGAGATATATAGGTCAGAAGTATCGTTCAAGGGATGGTATTTTTGATAATTCCCCTTGGATCAACGAAAACTTCAATACGGTACAGGCCTGGGGAAAATTCCCGGTTGGGAAAAGGGTATTGATCAATGCCCTGTTGCCGTATCATTTTCATAACAGAACCTTTGCAGATAATACTGAGCAGACCATAACGGGCATAGGTGATGCTACTGTTTTGGCATATTACAATGTACTACGGCAAACACCTGATAGTATTAATTCTATAAAACCGGAACATGCCTTGCAAATTGGTGGAGGTCTAAAATTGCCTACGGGTAGTTTTGATGCCGCAAATATTGAGGGCAGTGTAAATCCAAGTTTTCAATTAGGTACCGGAAGTTGGGATTATATTTTGGCTGCCAATTATGGTATTCGCCATAGAAATTGGGGCTTGTCCACTTTAGTAAATTATACCATTAAAACGGAGAACAGTAAAAAGTATCAATTTGGAAATCAATGGAATGTAGCATTAAATACATATAAGACCTACTATGTATCCCCATCTGTATCCCTTACTCCGCAAATAGGTGTTGGAGGCGAATTTTTTGAAGAGAATTTAGAGTTTAGTTTAGCGGTACCAGATACCGGTGGCAATGTCTATTTTGGGCGATTGGCCGTAGAGTTAAATTACAATAGGTATGCACTTGGGATTTCTAGTATGCTGCCCATTTCGCAAAATTTGAATGAAGGTAAAGTTGAGGTAAAAAATAGGGTTTCATTATATTTGAATATCAATATATGATAGATAACCTTTTAAAAACCTAAATAACTGACCATGACATTAGTAGAGTTTAAGAAAAAACTAACTGCAGCACCAAAAGAAATATCTTTTTCGGACACTATGCAGGTAATAGATTCTAAATATAGTTTTACGCCTACGGCATTTACCAATGGAGAAGTAAAAAATGAAGCTGGCCAAAACTCTGGTTCGTGCAAATTATTTTCGTTTGCAATCAAAGAGGGCCTCACAAAAGAAGAGACCTTGGTTTGTTTTGGTTCTTATTATTTTGATGAGGTATTATTAGATTTAAAAGGAGACTCTCATCAGAATATTAGAAATTTTATTGAGACCGGTTTTGAAGGTTTACATTTTGAGGGCGAAGCATTGAAATTATTATAGAATAAGTAAAGAATCTTTATCACAAACCCATGCAAGAATTATTGGTTGAAATAAGAAATTGTAAGGTTTGTGAGGCACATTTGCCATTAGAACCAAGACCTATTGTTGCAGGTTCTGAGAATTCTAGAATAATAGTGATAGGGCAGGCACCTGGTAGAAAAGCCCATGTGGAGAATAAACCATGGGACGACCCCAGCGGAAGAAAACTTAGAGAATGGTTAGGGGTAACCGATGACGATTTTTATGATCCTGATAATTTTGGAATTATTCCCATGGGGTTTTGTTATCCGGGTAAGGGTAAATCTGGTGACTTGCCCCCAAGGAAAGAATGCGCCCCGTTGTGGCACCCAAAAGTGTGGGAAGAGTTCAAGAATGTAAAACTCATTCTACTTATTGGCAAGTATGCGCAAGACCAGTATTTGGGTCAAGAAGCTAAAAAGAACTTGACTGAGAATGTGTTGTACTACGAAGAGTTTCTGCCAAAATATTTCCTTTTACCACATCCATCACCAGTAAATCGTTTTTGGCGAAGTAAAAATCCTTGGTTCGAAGAAAAGGTGGTAGGGGAATTGCAGAAATTGGTTGCTAATATTTTAGGTTGATTTTATAAACATGAATGAGTTATTCTTCTACTAAAAATAATTCTTCTACACTAAGGCTGAACAATTTTGCCATTTTAATCGCTAAAATTACTGAAGGGTTAAATTTATTTTTTTCAATTGCATGAATAGTTTGCCTTGAAACCCCTAGTTTTTCTGCTAAATCTGCTTGAGTAAGATCTAATCGAGCTCGTTCTACTTTTACCAGGTTTTTCATTAGTGTAATTGTCTTTTTTTGAAATAAAATATAATCAGAAATATAATAATGAAGATATATAGGGGATAGGATAGATTAAACATCATTTCAGCATTGATTAAATGTAAAATGAAGGTAATCGCTAAACATATTATAGTGGCTAATTGATATGATTCTAACCTTAATTTGGTAATGTAATCATCCTCTACCTTTTCTTTAGATAGCATGTAAACCAGCATCCCTAGAATCGTCAAAATATTCGCATATTTCATTATGGTGGGGTTCAATAATTCATGAAGAAATGGTGAATTTTCATTGCTTTCAAAAGGTTGGGTAAATCCCATAAAAAAAGAAATAATTGAAGGTATTCCGAAGAAAATAAAGAAAGTAAATAGTCCAACTATTTTAAACTTATTAGGTAGTATTTGTAAACTCATAGTCTATTATTATAGACTAAAAGTACATAATACTTTACATAATGACAAAAATAATAGTTATATTAATTTATAGTAAAGAGTTTTAAGGTTATAAATACATATTGTAGTATGGTAAATAGCGTTACCAAATTCAGATGGTTACGGCTACTTTCTCAATGAAGTTTAAAACAAGACTTATGTAATTGATACAAGTATTTAATGATCATTTCGAGAAAATTTTTGAGGCACGAGAAAATTAGTATCGAGAAGCTTTCGTGTTCCAAAAGGCGATGTCCTGAGCTCTGTCGAAGGGTTCTCGATACTTTTTCTTATTTAATGAAATTATTTCAGCAGGCAACTAGCTCCTGTAATTCAAAATTTTTAACTTTTGCTAATTGCTAATTGCTAATTGCTAATTGCTAATTGC
>CERC01066871.1_pt1 | contig 181400 bp, 142 predicted proteins | sample 530921 | NCBI WGS metagenome assembly CERC01 (sample SAMEA2621099, study PRJEB7988) | marine metagenome | isolation source: saline water (ENVO:00002010), including
GACGATGATGCAATAGCTTCATATTCTTGGGATTTCGGTGATGGAACCACTGGAACAGGAATAAACCCGTCACACACTTACACCTCTGTAAACACCTTTACAGCTACATTAACCGTGGCAGATTCGGAAGGACTTTCGGATACTACCACTATTGAAATAATGGTCACAGAAGAAAACGGCACTCTTAATAACCCAGAATTAGAAGACATTAAAATTTATCCAAATCCTGTAGGGGATGAAAATCTAAATATCAACTTATCAGAATTCATGAATGAATCTATCTCACTTGGGGTTTATGATTATTATGGAAAACTGGTATTTCAAAATGTAATTCAAAAAGATCATCCGGAAGAAATTGCTATTGATGTATCATTTTTATCCGATGGCTTGTACTTAATAGAAATTACCAGAATAGAGAATAATGAATTTACTTACAAAAAGATTATAAAAGGTAAATAATAAAATTGATTTAACCTTTAATAAACTATCCCTATTGAAGTAATTTATAATGGTCAATAGTTACATTTGTATATCTAAAATTTAAAAATTTTGAAAATACTTGTAACTGGTGCTGCGGGCTTTATTGGCTTCCACTTATCGCTTTCATTACTAAGGTCTGGCCATACTGTTATTGGTTTAGATAATTTAAATTCCTACTACGATGTTAATTTAAAAATTGCAAGATTAACTGAACTAGGTATTTCCGTAAAGGAGATAGACCATAATTATAAATTTATTCAGAGTAATTCGTTTAAGAATTTTGAGTTTATTAAATGTAGTCTTGAGGATAAATTGAATATTGACAAGGTTTTTCAGAAATATACATTCGATATCGTTTGCAATCTTGCTGCTCAAGCAGGTGTGCGTTACAGTTTAGAACATCCGGATAAATATATAAATAGTAATATTTTAGGTTTCTTTAATATTCTAGAGGGTTGCAAGTCAACAAATGTTCCGCATTTAATTTACGCAAGTAGTTCCAGCGTATATGGCAATAGCACTACCACCCCTTTTAAAACATCCGATATTACGGATAGTCCCGTAAGTTTATACGCCGCTACCAAAAAGAGCAATGAACTAATGGCGCATACATATAGTCATTTATATGACTTCAAGACAACCGGATTGCGGTTTTTTACCGTATATGGACCGTGGGGTAGACCGGACATGGCCTACTTTAAATTTACGAAAGCTATTTTAAAAAATGAAGGTATCCCTGTATTCAACAATGGGCAGCTTGAAAGGGATTTCACTTATATAGATGATATCATTGGTGGAATCAATAAAATAGTAGAAAAAGGTTTTATAAGCAATTCAGAAAACAGCAATAATGCCATATACAATATTGGAAATGGCAAACCGGTTAAACTAATGGATTTTATTGCTATTCTAGAAAAGGAATTGAAAAAAAAAGCAACTTTTAACATGCTACCGATGCAAGATGGAGATGTTTATAAAACTTGGACGGATATTGAGGAATTGAAAGAAAATTACAATTACCGACCCGCAATAGATGTTGAATTTGGAATTCATCAATTTGTGAAGTGGTATACTAATTATTATAACTAAACAATTTATTATTTTTTTTTTAGTTTAACTTACATCTCTAAAACTTTATAAAAAGTAAAATAAACAAAAGACATATTTAATTTACAAAATTTAAAATAAATGATTAAAATAGGCATCATAGGACTTGGGTATGTTGGACTTCCACTAGCTGCTCTGTTCGGTACAAAGTTTAAAGTAATTGGATTTGACATTAATTCGAAAAGAGTTGATGAGATAATGTCCGGACGAGACAACACTCTTGAATTAACCAGTATGGATTTAGAAAAAGTTCTGGTAAAAAACATTAATTCAGAAGAAAAGGGGTTACAATGCAGTACTCAATTAGAGGATATAGAAGATTGTAATTATTATGTAATTACAGTCCCTACTCCTGTAGATGACACTAAAAGACCGGTCTTTACCCCCTTAATTAAAGCTAGCGAAACAGTAGGAAAAGTATTAAAAGAAGGTGACATTGTAATATATGAGTCAACAGTATATCCTGGGGCTACGGAAGAAATATGCATACCAGTATTAGAAAAAGTTAGCGGCTTAAAATTCAATAAAGATTTCTTTGCCGGATATTCACCAGAACGTATAAATCCGGGGGATAAAAAGCACACTGTAGAGAAGATTTTAAAGGTAACGTCGGGCTCTACTCCGGAAATCGGTAAAAAGGTAGATGAATTATATAAATCAGTTATTACAGCAGGTACTCATCTTGCCCCTACCATTAAAGTTGCGGAAGCCTCCAAGGTCATTGAGAATACCCAGAGAGATATTAATATCGCTTTCATGAATGAACTGGCCAAAATTTTTGCTCTATTAGACATAGATACAAATGATGTTTTGGCTGCAGCTGGTACTAAATGGAATTTTTTACCATTTAAACCGGGTTTAGTCGGCGGTCATTGCATCGGTGTTGACCCTTATTATTTAGCCCAGAAAGCGCAAGAAAATGGGTACAACCCCGATTTAATATTAGCTGGTAGAAGAATTAACGATGGTATGGGCGAGTACGTAAGTCTACAAATCATCAAATTAATGCTTAAGCATGATTTAATGGTAAAGGATGCCAAAATACTTGTTTTAGGTATTACTTTCAAGGAGGATTGTCCTGATGTAAGAAATACAAAGGTTGTAGACTTAGTGAATAGCTTAAGTGAATACAAGGTTAAAACTACAATTTACGATCCTTGGGCAAATCCAGAAGAAGTAGAACATGAGTACGGAATTAAAACAACGAAAAATAAGCCAAATGAAAAATTTGATGTCATAGTTATGGCAGTAGCACATGAATTATTCTTAAACGAAAATTTGGACAGCTATAAGCACGATAAAACTATAATCTATGATGTAAAAGGAAAATTGGTTTCAGGATATACAGCTCGACTATAATAAATTTTAGAAATTAGAAAATGAATTTAACGGTAATAGGGACAGGATATGTAGGTCTAGTAAGCGGAACGTGTTTTGCTGAAATGGGAAACACGGTTACCTGCGTAGATATAGACGAAAAAAAGATCACGAACCTAGAGAAAGGTATTATACCTATATATGAACCAGGTCTTACACAAATGGTGTTGAGAAATTTTGAAAACAAAACACTACATTTTAGTACCGACCTAGCCAAAACCCTTAAAAAATGTGATATAGCATTCATTGCAGTTGGTACGCCAATGGGTGAAGATGGTGCAGCAGATTTACAATATGTATTACAAGTTGCTTCAGACATAGGTGACCACATGCAGCAAAAACTGATCATTGTGGATAAATCTACGGTACCAGTGGGTACAGCGGACAAAGTAAAGGCTAAAATTCAAGAACGTTTAACCTTACGCGGAGTAAACATTCCTTTTGAAGTGGTATCTAACCCGGAATTCTTAAAAGAAGGTGATGCCATCAATGACTTTATGAAGCCGGATAGGGTTGTGATCGGTGTAGAAACACCCGAAGCTGAAGAACAAATGAGAACCCTATATGCTCCGTTCTTTAGAACACAGAATAGAATGATTTCTATGGATGTTCGTTCTGCAGAAATGACCAAATACGTGGCAAATGCCATGCTGGCCACTAAAATTTCATTCATGAACGAAGTTGCCAACATATGTGAATTGGTAGGTGCAGATGTAAACAAAGTTAGAGTTGGTATTGGATCGGACAGTAGAATAGGTTATAGTTTTATTTACCCTGGTAGTGGTTACGGTGGATCATGCTTTCCAAAAGACGTAAAGGCGTTAAAACGTTCCGCACAGCAGCACGGTTATACACCAAGGTTAATTGATGCCGTTGAAAAAGTGAACAATGACCAAAAATTTGTTATAGCCAACAAATTAGTCGGTCATTTTGGCGAAGACCTTACCGGGAAGACTTTTGCTATTTGGGGTCTTGCATTTAAACCGGAAACAGATGACATGCGAGAAGCCCCGGCTATTTATATCATAAAAGAATTGGTAAAAAGAGGTGCTACCGTAAATGCATATGACCCTAAGGCCATGCATGAAGCAAAGAGTTTCTACCTTAAAGATGTAGAAAATGTAACTTATTTCGATTCTAAATATGATACGTTGAAAGACGCGGACGCAATGTTACTATTAACGGAGTGGAAAGAATTTAGATCACCAGATTTTGAAGAATTAAAAATAAGGTTGAACCAACCAATTATTTTTGATGGTAGAAACCAATATACAGCATTAAATATGCCCGAAAAAGGGTTTACATATTACCAAATTGGTAAGAAATAACAACTTTTTACATAAGAAGTAGTTGAAGGTCAAGAACGTTGTTCTTGACCTTTTTTGTTGATAATCATTTAAAAATTAAAGAAATAAGTTTGCTCTTATCTAGTAATTTTGCGATTCAGCGATTAATACAAAAATTAGCTACTATGCTGACTATTTTTACCACGTTTAAATAACATTGAAACCTAAGTGTTATTTACTAATTACAAATAACCATTATGCAACATAGAACATTATACTTAGCACTTTTATGTTTAACATTTTCATTAATATCCAATGCTCAAGATGTTGATTTTGATGGTGTATTGGACGCTGTTGACTTATGCCCAAATATACCCGACCCATCAAATACGGATACTGATGGTGATGGTATAGGGGATGTTTGTGATTTAGACGATGATAATGATGGCATATTAGACTTATATGATTGTGAAATTGAGATACCTAATTACAGTTTTGAAAGCCCTATAGCTAATGATTTTCCAGATAATTGGGATTATTCACCTACTTTGTATACTACAGGAGAAGGTTTAGCAGGCACCCATAATATAGAGCCAGCAAACAATTACCCTATAGCACCAGAACAAAATCAATTCCTCTATATTAACTCAGACGGTACTGACCCTATAGTATCTATTACTCTAAGTACACACATAGGTATTTATTCACCAGGAAGTTATATTCTTTCTATAAATATTGGTGACGGTTTAAGCCCTACCAATCCTTATAGGAATGATGGCATATCAACTATAGAATTAGGATATGGAAATGATCCGGCCTCGTTTACTCCTATCAATTCCTTAATTGAAGATGGAAGCAATACTCCTGATGGCACCTTTAATGTTTTTTCTTTTAGCACAGATATAAATATTGGAGACCCCGCAGTGGGACAAGGTATATTAATTAGAATAACACATGAAAGACAGCCTGGTGCCCTTGCGGGTAATTATGATAATTTAAGATTAGTTAGAGACACAGATGGCGACGGAATTTCAGATTGTTTAGAAGTAGATTCAGACAATGATGGTTGTTTTGATGCTGTAGAAGCAGGACATATTGCAAATGCTATAGGTGAGTTAGATAATTCGGGAACAAATGCTGACGGAACTGTTATACACGTTGGAACTGGTTATTCTGGCAGTTCTCAAGAAGTCGTAGATAGTTCACTTATTGTTTGTGACCCATTTTATTATGATAACGATGGTGATGGAGTTTTAGATAATGTAGATCAGGATGATGATAATGATGGAATATCAGATATTTTTGAATGTCAAATACCTATTCCTAATAGTAGCTTCGAAGGTTTTAGCATTCCGGAGAATTTTATTGAATATTGGAGATTTACAAACATAAATGGAAGTTTGGACACAAATGCTGGTTTAGAAGACCCAGTAAACATAGGTGATGGAACAAATTATAACTCTGCAGCAGATGGAATAACATACGCCTATATAAACGGCAATGGAAGCATTACATCAAATGAGGTATACGGGACTTTTGAGGAAGGTAGCTACACAATGGAATTAATGATTGGCGATGGATTTAGCCAAGATAATCGATACCGTAATGATGGTCAAACTACCTTAGAAATAGGTTACCATGATGGAGATTACAATAACTTCACTCCCATTACAGGAGGTACTAGGGTAATCGAAGGCTGGCAAACACCAAATGGCACATGGTCTAGATTTTCCGTAACAGGAACTGTTATCGCTACAGACGCGGCTTTAGGCCAAGCTATTTCCATAAGAATTACCCATAACTGGAATTTTGATTTACTTCAATGGCAAGGTAATTATGACAATATTCAGTTATTCCGTGATTCTGATGCCGATGGAATTTCCGATTGTAAAGAATTGGATTCAGATAATGACGGATGTTTTGATGTCGTTGAGGCCGGTCATATTGATTTCGGTGGTGGATTGTTAGGCAACACGGTAGATGCCAATGGACTTGTAAATAATGGAGAAGGATACACCGGACCTAGACCTGAACAATGGAACAATATTTTAAATTCAGCATGTAATCCTTTAGACACTGATAGTGACGGCATTGAAGATGGAAATTATTATCGATATGACGCTGGAAATATATTACAAACAAATATTGATGAAGATGATGATAATGATGGTATTACCGATGAACAGGAAGACTGTAACTTATTAAATTCGATTTTTTTAAGACAACCTTTTGATTTTGAAAATCCTGAAAATAATTTTATTTTAGGAGGTAATAGTTCTCCATTTAGTAATCCTATGGATTATTGGTATAACGTTGCAGGATCTGGTGAAGCCTATGCCAATTTGGTTAATGCAGATAATTATACTTATGAAGAATACCCTTTGGGTAGTGGAATTTTTGTAACACCATCACCAAACTATAGAACTGATGGATCTTTAGTTCCCGATCTTGCAGACCCTGATTATCAAAACGATGCATATTTAGCTCTTAATGATGACATTACAATAACTCAAACAGGATCTAGATTAATTTTAGAAGAAGGTGTTTACATGCTTACAATAGCTGTAGGGGATGCTTTAGACTACGTAGACCGTTATCGAAATGACGGCACTAGTATCATTACAATTGGTTATGATACCGATTTAACCGATGGTGGTTTAAATTTCTTTGCTCTACCTTACGTTCTTATAATTAATCCAGAGGATACTCCAAATGGAACATGGACAGATTTTTCTATTAATTACGAGATTCCAGCAGGTTCACCCGCTATTGGGCAACATTTAAGTATTCGCATTGAACACCAAAGTAATGTTGCATTAAATCAACAATCAGGAAATTACGACCATATAAGAATTCAAAGAAATACAGATGGCTTAATGGGTACTGGAGATTTTATCCCTGATTGTCAAGATACCGATTCAGACAACGACGGCTGTCCAGATAGTATTGAAAATGGATATATAGATGATGATAGAGATGGAGTCATAGGAACTGGTGTCGCTACCACTGATGGAAACGGCTTAGTTACTAGTGAAGTTGGTTACACAACATTTCCTTTAAATGCTGGAGTTCGTATGATTTCAGAACCCGCAGTAATAGACACTGGTCTCACAGATCCAACCGTAGTTTGTGAAGGAGAAGATGCTATATTTACGGTAGTTGCATCCAGACCAGCTCCAAATACCAACATTGTATACGAATGGTATGAGATAACCAATACAGGAACAACATACACCTTACTTGTTGATGATGCAATAATTACAGGGGCAACAACTAATCAACTTACTATTGCAGCTGTAACAACTGCTGATGATGGAAGAATATTTGGTGTTCGTGTCATGGGAGATGACAATCTTTGTTACGAGGAATCTATTGCCACACTTAATGTAACGGCAGGCCCAACAGCAATTACCCCTGTAGCCACTGCGGCAAACATTTGCGAAGGCGAAGATGCCGAGTTTACTATAACCGGTACTCCCGGAGATATCATAACATACTCATTGGATGGAGGAACTACACCTGTTTCGGTAACTTTAGATGCCACAGGTATAGAAACAATAACCGAAACTTCTACTACAGCAGATATTACTATGGAAATTAGCAGTATAGAAAGTGGTACATGTATATTAAATTTAGTACCCGTAACCTCCGCTACGGTAACCGTCAACACCATCCCTACCTTAGACCCAGCTACTACCGCCACCTGTTCTGCAGATTTGGCGACCTATGATGTTGATGTGGTAGTAAACGCAGGCAACATTACAAATACAAGTGAAGGAGTATTAACAGGTAATACCATTACAGGTATAACCGCAGGCAATGACATTACAATTACGGTAGATAACAATGGTTGTATTAGAGACCTGAACATAACCGCACCAGATTGTTCTTGCCCTGTAATTGACATCCCTGTAAACGCAAATAATCCGTCTATATGTTTTGGTACCGCCACTCCTGATCTATCCGTAGATTTAGGAACCAATGGCGATGCCATAAATTGGTATGACGCTAGTACGGCAGGTACCCTATTAGGTACTGGAACCACGTATTCTTCTGGAGAAACGGCAGTTGGCACTTATACATATTATGCAGAAGCTATTGAAACAGTTTCTGGCTGTACAAGTAATAGAATTCCGGTAACCTTAACTATTAATTCAATGCCAGTTGTAGATACAAGTATGGACATTGATCAATGTGGTCCCTACACCCTACCCGTTTTATCTGCCGATAACTTTTATTACACTGCCCCTAACGGGTCAGGAACTAATCTTTTGGAAGGCTCTGATATTACTACTACTCAAACCGTATATATTTACGCAGAATCTGGTACCACGCCAAACTGTTTTGATGAAACCAGTTTTATAGTAACTATTAATGAAACACCACAATTGACTTTGATGGTTCCAACCTGTAGCGCTGACTTAAACACCTACTCTGTTGAATTTTCGAACAATATACCTACTGCTGTTTTAACAACATCTGCGGGAACTATTAGTGGTAATAGTATTATTGATATTCCATCAAATATAGGTTCCGTAACTATTACTGCGGATAACAATGGCTGTATAGCAACATCGACTACATTGGCCCCAGACTGCTCCTGCCCTATTATTGATGATGCGGCCAATCCAATAAACGTTAATACATGCGAAGGTAATCCCAACGGAACTTTACAAGTTTCTTTAGGTACTAATGGAGATACTATTAATTGGTACACCTCCGCTGCAGGAGGTACCAGTATAGCAAGTGGACTTTCCTTTACCCCTGCCGATTCCGCCATTGGCACCTATACTTATTATGCAGAAGCAAGTGATACTATTACAGGTTGTATAAGCGATAATAGAATTGCAGTAACCTTGACCATAGAACCGATACCGGTGGCAGACACTTTAAATGATGTTGGAGGTTGCGAATTTTTTGTCTTGCCAAATTTGAGCAACAATAATAATTATTACACAGGTGCAAATGGTACAGGTCAACTTCTTGCAGCAGGTAGCCAAGTGAGTCAAGACCAAACGATATACATATTTGCACAATCTGCTAACAATCAAGATTGTTCTTCTGAATCGCAATTTGAAGTAACTATATTAGAAGAACCAATTATTGATTTGCCGTACGAAGTATCTATGTGTAGTAATGAAAGCGGTATAGTTACTTCTACACCAATAGGAGTTGACTTGGGTCCTGATTACATTTATGATTGGACCCCAAATAACGACACCAATGGTGATGGAATTGAAGAAGCAATATTTAATGTCACCCAAGCTGGTGAATATAGCTTAAGAATTTATACCATTGGCAATACTATTAACTGTGGTGGTAGTTTAGAGCATATCGTAAATGTTACCGAGGCTCCATTGCCACAAGATATTGAAGTTGAAATTACCAGTGAAGGTTTTGAATTAAATTCTGGCAATAGAGTAAGAGCCATTATAAATAATGACATTTTTGCCTATACCAACTTTGAGTATAGTTTGGATGATCCTGATGGTCCCTACCAAACAGACAACTTTTTTCAAAATGTTGTTGGTGGTTTGCATACAATTTTTGTAAGATCTATTGGAGGTTGTGGTAGCACTTTGGAAAGTGCCCCATTCTTGATCGTAAATTACCCTACCTATTTTTCCCCTAATGGAGATGGATCAAATGATACTTGGTTTCCATTAGGTTTGGCAGACCCGAATTTAACAAATAATGTAGTTGCGGAAATTTATGACCGCCATGGTAAACTCGTACATTTCCTTGATCCTTTTGGTCCAGGTTGGGACGGCACCTATAATGGTGTGAGATTGCCAGAATCTGACTATTGGTTTGTAATTAGATATACCGATGCCACTGATAATAATAGAAGTATTCAATTTAAAGGCCACTTTAGTTTAATACGATAAGAATTAAAAATTGAATAAAAAAAAGTCGTCAGGGATCATACAATCTCTGACGCTTTTTCAATTTATACTATTGCCATTTACTTGTTATAAAAAACAGCCAATATATTTTTAACGGCATCTTTAATAGGTTTAGGAAAAAACCATGCAAGAGAATTAATTAACGTATTTCTTTCTTCATAAAACGACTTGTCAAATTCTATTTGAGGCAAAACATATTTAGGATGGCGTAAAGGAAAAGACAACTCCTCTCTCTTATCATAATTCATAAAAGGGCTTTTAGAACTATGCGTGGCATCTTCACCATATCCAATGTTACTTATAAGATTTACTTCTGGAAAAATACCTAATTGATTTTGAGCCGCTACACTATAGCACCATTGAAAATCCCAAGCACTAACTAGACCTGTTTCAACAGCTTTAATTCTTCGTTTCCAATAGGTATAATCTTTCCCTAAATAACCACAGTTAGACAAGATAGATTCTTCATAGTTACCAGATTTCCAGACCATATCATAATCCATATTTTCCCATGCCCTACGCCAAGTAGCCCAGCCCCAACATACAGCATATTTAGAAAAGCAATAAGAATCATTTACAGGTATAGTTCCTACTTGATTAAACCCGGAAATTAGACCAATACGTTGATCGTCTTTATAGTGTTCTAACAATGTTTGGCAAAATGGAAAAAAACTATCACTTGCAACACAATCATCCTCTAAAATAATTCCCTGCTCTTCATGATCAAAAAACCAATTGATTGCAGTATAAACACCTGGACCGCAACCAAGGTTTTCATCTTGAAATAACGTTTTTACTTCACAATCCCAATCAATAGCCTTTATAACGGCCTCTCTTGTTTTTCTAACCTTTTCCTCATCTTGAGGTACTGTATTTCTAGGTCCATCTCCAGAAATATACATTTTAGTAGGTTTACTTTTTTTAATAGCCTCCAAAGATTTCAAGGCAACCTCTGTTCTATTAAAAATTATAAAAAGTATTGGTGTATTTAACATCATTGGAATTTTAAGCTAGCGAATTAGGTAAAAAATTAGTGTTATAATCCAGTTCTTGAGCCCCTTTAATTAAAAAGTGTTTTATATGTGAAAGTTTCCAATCCGCAATAATCTGGTCTCTCCTCAGGAATACGGAATTTTTATCAAGTTGCCCTTTCCCATTTGTATGGCAGCCTCTAGAAGCCGATATACAAGACTCATATCCATTTTTCATCACAAATTCAAAAGCAGGTTTGGTAAAATTTTCAAACTTACCATAAGTGTATGCAAAGTGTTTTATAGGACCACATTTTTGAGTTAAAATTTCATCGGCCTTTAAAAAGTCTTCTTCAAATTCTTCTTGCGTCAATTGAGTAACCATATCATGCTTATAGGTATGGTTACCGATTTCATGACCTTGACTTTGCAGTAATTCTACTTCTTTCCAATTTAAAAATGCTACTGGCGGCATATCCAATTTATCATTACTAAAACTTTTAATTTGAGTAAATTCGGTCAATCCTATACTAGCTGGATTAATATAAAAACAGCAACTGGCACCATAATTATTAAGTACTTTTGCCGCCAACATATTATTTTGAATACCATCGTCAGAACTCCAGGCAATGTAGGGCTTGTCTATTCTATCTGTAAGCAATCTATCAACACCTTCGGAATGACTAATAAAAGAATGATCTTTAGAAAGGTAGGCTAACAGTTTCTCAAAGTTCTTTACCTCATCTTTAAATATATGATGAAAATATAAAAATTGAATTCTAGGCTTTTTTAAAAATTCATCATTTCCTAAGATACTATGCTTTAAACTAAGTACATCTAATACCGACGACCTTATTAATGATCTTAACTTACCTCCTTGGTTATTTTTTACAAGGGCATAAGTATCAATAATTACCGAATCTTTCATTTAAAATAATTTCATTTTCCAAAGATAGATTTAAAAATTTTCTCTGAATCTTATTTATAAACTAGTTATCGTTTTTAAAATTGTATGCTATGCTCAAATATTATAAAAATGTTAAAAAGAACGCAGTTGAACGAAAAATTGCAGTTGAAGACATCCAAATCATATTTTAGAACGTTTAATCCTAAAAGATATTTTTTTTGTGCATTTCATCGAATAAAATAGTTTTTAATCGACAAATTCAATTAAAAGTTGAATTTTTGAAACAAATAAACATTAACCTCTTTTACCTACTTAAATTATGAGTTTAAACCTTAGATTTCCCAAATTGTCTACGGCCCTTTTACTTTCGATTATTTTGACCTCATGTTCTAAAGATGCTGATTTACTTTCAGAATATGTTATCAACGATACTGACCAATATTCAGAGATCGGTATTTTAATTCGAAATGATTTTGTCACCACTCAGCCAAACCAAAGTATAGTTATTGATGTATTGTCTAATGATGATTTTCCTAATTGGGAAAACGTAAAAATTATTAGCGTATCATCTCCTAATAATGGCCAGGTTATTTTAAATGATAACAAAACCGTTACCTACATACCTGATGGTTTTATAAATACAGAAGATACTTCAAGTTCTGATCAGACACCTACTCCAGAGCCAGAACCTGAAACAACTCCTGAGCCGGAAACAACTCCTGAGCCGGAACCTACTCCTGAACCGGAAACAAGTACGGAAGAACCTGTTGAAGATACCTTTACGTATACAACAGAAGTTACAAACCCTGAAGACAACACCACAACAACAGAAGAAGCTACAGTAACAGTAATCGTTACAAATTCAACTTTAGCAACATCAGGTGAAAATGTTTACTACGTAACCACAAGTGGAAATTCAAACAACGATGGAAAATCAGAAAATTCTGCTTGGAGTCTACAACACGCTTTAAATATGGCAACTGCGGGAAATATTGTACATATAAAAGCAGGAAATTATGGTAATTTAAAACTAGAACAATCAAATAATGGAACTGGCAATAATCCTATAAATTTTGTTGGATACAAAAATACCCCCGGAGATATTATTTCTTCAAATGGATCAACTTTTACTTACGGAGATGATATAAATTTAATTGAAATGCCATTAATTAATGGTTATAATGCTAACTCATTAGGTACAGACATAGCTATATTTTCTAGGTCTGAGTTTGTAAATTTTTCAAATATTCAAATTAGAGGATATTCAATTGGTCTAATTGCACAAGGTAATAATCTAAATTTTGATAATATTGTGGTATCAGATGTTGGTGATTTCAGAGCTGGTTTATCAGGATTTCAAGATTACAATGGTGTAGGTATGAGAATTATCGGAAATAATAATTCTGTAAAAAATTCAATTGTTTTGAATTCCGGAGCTGAAGGCCTAGTTTTAAATAATTGTGATAATTGCCTAGTAGATTATGTTGAAGTAGCATCAGATAACAATGTTAATGCAACAGACTATTATCTATTATTAACGGGTGGTACTGAAAATACAACCGTGGAAAATAGCACAGTCAGAAGGAAAACTGGTTTAAACCATTTTGGTCACGGCTTAGTACTTAAGGCTGGTGCATATAATAATATTGTTAAAAATAGTAATGCTATTAATACTACCGTAGAATTATCATTCGGTAATGTTAGTTATAATCATATTACTAATATAAATGTAACTGGCACTTTTAGTGACAATAGTGATACCGCGGGATCTATAGAAGTTGCAAATGGTGCACATCATAATACTTTTAGCAATATTAGTATTGACAATGTATGGGGAGCTATTCGTTTTAGAGATTGGGAAGAAGGTTCAGACTCTAACAATTTAGTAAACGCTGGCAACAATAATTATTTTAATAATATTCAAGTTACCAACTCCAGAAACGCGATACATTTTGATGAATTCTCAAGAACTACAGGTGTTGCTAATGATAACGTTTTTGAAAATTGTACTTTTAAAAACATCTCTTATTTATTTATGGTAAATAGAAATAATTCAAACAATAAATTAATTAATTGCACTATTGAAAATACTTCTAATTTTTGGGCTAGCTCACCTTCTTATGGTTACTCTTTAAATAGTAATACAGTTTTCGAAAATTCAAATTTAATCAATGTAGGATTTTCACTTCCTTAACAATAAATATAATTTAATCAACTAAAAAAGGACAGTTTCTTGAAATTGTCCTTTTTTTTTTAAAGTCGTATTAGATTCATTCATAATATCAATTAAAATTTAATTTTTCACACAACAGAATTTTTTCCAAAAACTATCGTTTGTTAATTAAACTAAAAGTTTAAAAGTATTATACATGAATAAAGTTGCATTAATAACTGGAGTTACAGGACAAGACGGTGCCTATTTAAGTGAGTTTCTTTTAAAAAAAGGATATATTGTACATGGTCTAAAAAGAAGATCTTCACTTTTTAATACGGATCGAATAGATCATTTATATCAAGATCCACATGTAGAACATAGAAACTTCATTTTACACTATGGGGATATGACCGATAGTACCAACTTGATTAGAATAATACAAGAAGTTCAACCAGACGAGATTTATAATCTTGCCGCTATGAGTCATGTTCATGTATCTTTTGAAGTACCTGAATACACTGCTAATGCAGATGGGATTGGTACGTTACGAATTTTGGATGCTGTAAGAATGTTGGGATTATCTGAAAAGACCAGAATTTATCAAGCTTCCACTTCTGAATTATACGGTAAAGTTCAAGAGGTACCACAATCAGAAACTACTCCATTTTATCCAAGAAGCCCTTACGCCGTAGCTAAAATGTATGCCTATTGGATTACAGTAAACTATAGAGAAGCTTATGGCATGTATGCATGTAACGGAATTTTATTTAATCATGAATCACCAATTAGAGGGGAAACTTTTGTTACAAGAAAAATCACGAGAGCAACTGCAAGAATTGCTTTAGGTTTACAGGACAAAATTTACCTGGGTAACCTAGATGCACAACGTGATTGGGGCCATGCAAAGGATTATGTACGTATGATGTGGATGATTCTACAGGCTGATGAAGCGGAAGATTGGGTAATTGCCACCGGTAAAACTACTCCAGTTAGAGAATTTGTAAGAATGAGTTTTCAAGAAGTTGGTATTGAATTAGAGTTTAAAGGCGAAGGCGTTAACGAAAAAGGATACATAAAAGCTTGCGGCAACCCAGAATTTCAGTTAGAAATTGGAAAAGAAGTTTTAGGTGTGGATCCTAAATACTTTAGACCTACTGAAGTAGACCTATTAATTGGAGATCCCTCTAAAGCAAAAACTAAATTAGGCTGGGATACAGAATATGAGCTAAAAGATTTGGTTAAAGACATGATGCAAAGTGATGTAAAACTAATGCAAAAAGATCAATATCTTAAGGATGGCGGATACCGTATCTTGAATTACTTCGAATAAGAATATTTAAGCAATACATATTAAAATTATAGCCCCTAAGCTAGTAGTTGAATTTCAACATTGATTCTAACACTTAGGGGTTTTTTTGAATATTGAAATAAATTGTATTATAAAAAAATACAAGTCTAATTCAAAATTAAAATATAGTTTAGACTGCTAAATTGAAAAAGATTTTAATATTCTTGCAAAATTAATTAACAAGCACCCTCATAAAGAATAAATTTGAGTCAAAAAGCCAGTTTTAATTCTAAAATATTAGGAGGAATGCTTTGGAGTACTTTGGAAAAGTTCTCCGTACAAGGTGTTTCTTTTGTCATAGGAATCATTTTAGCTAGACTACTTACGCCTAAAGAATATGGAACCGTAGGTTTATTATTAGTTTTTATATCATTTTCTCAGGTTTTCATTGATAGTGGTTTTGGTGCTGCGTTAATTCAAAAACAAGATAGAACAGAAAACGATATTAATACCGTCTTTACTTTTAACTTTCTGGTCGCCATATTTTGTTTTGTAATTATATGGCTATTCGCCCCATTCATATCAGAATATTATGAAATTGAAGAGTTAACAAAATTTGTACGCATATTATCTATTACTTTATTTTTCCAAGCAATTGGCTTAATACCACAAACACTTCTAACTATAGAAATGAATTTTAAGTCTTTAGCAAAAATTAACATTATTGCTACTGTACTAAGCGGAATTATCGCAATTTATCTTGCTTATAATGATTATGGAGAAATGGCTATTATATGGCAAACAATCTTAAAAACATTTTTTATTGCTATAATAATTTGGTCCTTTGTAAAATGGAGACCTAACTTTAAATTTGTTAAAGATTCTTTTAATAGTTTGTTCTCATTTGGGTCTAAATTGTTAATATCTTCTCTATTAAATAACATAGTTAATAACATTACCTCATTATTTATAGGAAAATACCTTTCAGTAAAATCTTTAGGTTATTATACAAGAGGAAGTCAATTTTCAGATATGATTTTTGGATCTATATATTCAATATATAACAGTGTTTTACTGCCAAGCTTATCATCAATTCAAAACAACAAAGAATTACTTGTATCTCAAACTAGAAATATTATAAAAGTTTCATCTGTACTAATTTTTCCCTTTTTTATATTTTTAGCAGTAAACTCCAAGCCTATTATCATTTTATTACTTACTGATAAATGGATTGAAGCTGCACCAATTATGGGCATTATCTGTATAGCTAGAGCAATCACAATTATTTCAGGGGTAAACATTAATTTATTATATGCTATAGGACGAAGTGACTTAGTCTTAAAACAACAATATTTTAAATTATTAATAAGAATTGTATTCTTATTAATTTCTTTAAAATTTGGCATTGTTTGGATAGCAATTGCTGAATTATTAGCTACAATAGTTCATTTTTTCATAAACACTTATTATCCTGGTAAGATTATGGAGTATGGAGCTTTTAAACAAATTAACGACTCAAAAGTACCAATACTAATAAGTGCTTTTTTAGCCATTATTTCATTAATACTATTTAGTATAATGGACAATAACATTTTAAAAATATTATCCTCAACAATTCTTTTTACAATTATATATTATACTATTTCTAAATTATTCGGAAATAATGAGATAGACAGGTTGTCAAAAAAAGTTAAACAAGCTATATGGAAAAAATAATTTCTAAAAAAACTCTTTGTTGTATTCTTAATCACGCACCTCATTACAGAGATTCTATTTTTACAATGTTAGACAATGAATTTATTTGCTCATTTTACATCGGGGATAAAGTAATTAGTCCCGTTAAACAAATGAATTATAATAACCTAAAAGGTTTTAAGAAAGTCTTTTCGAATAAATGGATATTGGGAACAACATTTATGTGGAATAATGGAGTTGTAAGCTTGATTTTCAAAAAATTTGATTATTACCTTTTAATTGGTGAACCCTCTATTTTATCCAATTGGTTAATACTGATTATAGCTAAATTTTTAAATAAAAAAGTATTTATTTGGGGGCACGGAATTAAGGATTTAAATAAAAATAAGTATTATTGGTTCGAAAGATTATTTCATAGACTGCCATATAAAATTTTTGTTTACGGGGATAGAGCAAAACAGAATATGATAAGTTTAAATTACGAAAAGGATAAAATAATTCCAATTTATAATTCGCTAAATTATACTGAACAATTAGAAATTAGAAAACATTTAAATAGCACCGATATATTCACATCTTATTTTAATAATGATTATCCAATTATAATATATGTAGGTCGAATTTTATATTCTAAAAAATTAAATTTATTGGTTGAAGCCACTAATAGTTTGATTAAAAAAGGTACAAAAGTTAATTTAGTTATCGTTGGCCCAGAAGTCGACGACCAAAGTATTCCAAAATTAGTAGATGAACTAGAAATAAATAAGCATGTTTGGTTTTATGGACCCTGCTACGAAGAAAAGTTACTTGCTGAACTTTTTTACAATTCTAATGTAAATGTCACTCCAGGTGACATTGGGTTATCCGCCATTCATTCTTTAACATATGGCTGTCCTGTTATTACTCATGATAATTTTGTAAAACATGGACCAGAATTTGAAGTTATAGAAAATAATTTAACTGGTAGTTTCTTTAAAGAGAATGATTTGACAGATTTAATTGAAAAAATAAGAATTTGGATTAATATAGGTGATTCCAAAAAAACTGCAACTAAAGATTATGCATTTAGATTAATTGAAGAAAAATGGAATCCCATTAATCAGCTAAAAATTTTCGTAAAAACATTTAATTCTTAATTTTGAGAAAAATAAAAAACCAAATTGCAAAAAGTCCTTTTGTTTTAAAAATATGGACTTTTCTATATCTTTCACGGTTAAAAAAAGAAAAAAATCTTGAATTTAATTGGGGTGTTATAGTTTCAAAATCTTCAATATTTGAAGGAACCAATACCTTTTATTCAAATTCTGAATTATATTCATCTTATATTGGTTTTGGTACATATATCTCTGAAAATTCATTTCTTCAAGATATTAAAATTGGTAAATTTTGTTCTATTGGACCAAATTTAAAATGTATCTATGGCAACCACCCTACATCTAAATTTGTTAGCACCCACCCTGCATTTTTCTCGACTAGAAAACAAGTGAATTTAAGTTATGTTTCAAAAAATAAATTTCAAGAATTTTCTAAGAATGTATCCAATTCAAATGAATATTCTATTAACGTTGGAAATGATGTCTGGATTTCAGCAAACGTAACAATTTTAGATGGAGTAAAAATTGGAGACGGTGCAATCATAGCATCAAATAGCTTAGTTAATAAGGATGTGGAGCCTTATACAATTGTTGGAGGAGTCCCTGCAAAACCAATAAAAACAAGGTTTGAAAAAGATGAAATTGATTTCTTATTAAAGTTTAAATGGTGGAATAAATCACTAAATTGGATTGAAGAAAATTCAGATAAATTTACAGATATTAAACAATTCATTAAACAAAAGAACAACTAATTATCATTAACTAAAATTAATATGTTTAAAATTATTAATAAAATAGGGCTAGTACCATTTTTTCTTTTAGTGATATATCTAATCGATCCTTTTTATTATGGTTTTTTATTCGGGTATTTAATTTTTATTTACTTTTTCCTATCTGGGGATGTTTTAAAATCACTACTAGATACAGATGTATTATTACTTACTTTATTTTCTACGGTATATGCCATCTTTTATAGCTTTGACCCTATAAGAGGCTCTCAATTTATATTTATATATCTTCTATTTCCTCCCACGTTTTATTTACTGGGAAAACATATTTGCAAAAAAATAGATAATATAGAAGAGTCATATAAATTTTTAATTATAATTTCTATAATTTATTCCATTATTGCTCTTGTATCTATTCATTTAAATATAATTCAAAACGGATTTGTTCAAATCAATAGAGATGTTTCAATGATTTGGTCAAATGAACCAGTTACCGCAACAGGAATGGCTGCATATTTATTTGCTAATATGTGTATTCCGGCTTTATTAGTATTTAATTTTAAGAAAGAATTATTGAGGGAAAACATTATTTTAATAATAGTTTATATTCTATCTCTTTTGGCTGTATTAAGACTAGGTAGTAGGACTCAAATAGGTATTTCATTACTAACTTTATTTATATCCATTTTATTCTCTATTTCTAAGCAAAATGTTGTTAAAAAAGTAATATCTATCATTACCATTGTTTCATTAACATTTATATCCTTTACATACTTAACCATAAATAAAAAATCTGATTTTCTATCTGCGTATGCAGATAGAATGGACAGTAAAAAATATGGCGCAAGTACTGCAGGAGGAAGAACCGAAAGATGGACAAAATCATTAGATAATTTAATAGATAAGCCCTTAGGTTGGGAAATTAGTGATTTTGGATATTCACATAATTTATGGCTAGATGTTGCTAGATCAGGAACAGTAATAGCATTCATAATATTAGTGCTGTTTAGTTTACGTTCATTATTAAATACAAAAAATAGCATATCTAACAAGCACATTTCATTTCTTCCATACAAAAAAATAGTAATGGTGCTATCACTAGCATTCTATCTTCAATTTTTTGTTGAACCAATTTTAGAAGGATCTTTACAATTATTTATTTTCTTTTGCTTTTTTCAAGGTTTGATAAATCAAAACTTATTGTCTTTTAGTTTAACAGGTCAAAACAATAAATAATTAGCTTTTGGGTTAATTTAAATATTCACAAAATTAATTTATGACAATTGCAGTTCTTCTTACTTGTTTCAACAGAAAAGAAAAGACGTTAAAAGCACTTCATAGACTGATGCTTGCCTATAATACCTTTACTGATCAAATAAGTCTTAAAATTTATCTAACCGATGATGGCTCTACGGATGGTACAGGGGAAGCAGTAAGAGCAAAATATCCAGAAGCAATTATACTTCAAGGTAATGGAAATCTATATTGGGCAGGTGGTATGCGTAATTCATGGAGAGAAGCCTTAAAAGGTAATTTTGATGCCTATTTACTTTTAAATGATGACACCAATGTCTTTGAAAACGTATTTCAAGAGCTTTTAAGCGCTCATGAATATAGTCTTAAACAATTTGGTCGCCAAGGTATTTATTTAGGTTCTACCTATGATGAAAATACTAAAGAAATAAGCTATGGTGGAGCTAAACTCACTAACAAATTTATGTTCAAGTATCACTTTCTTACACCAAACGGAAAATTTCAAAATTGTGAGTTGGGCAATGCTAATATTATGTTAGTACCTAAAGAGGTCGTTAATGAAATAGGCATACTCTCTGAAGGTTATATACACGGTGTCGCCGATTATGACTACACCCTAAAAGCTATCCAAAAAAATATCCCTGTGTTGATTACACCTAACTATTCAGGTACCTGCACAGATGATCACAGTGATATATATATGACCTTTCCAGAAAAGACATTTTCTGAACGACTTGCTCTATTAAAAAGTCCTTTAGCACTTGACTTTACATCTAATTTTAATTTAATGCTACGGCACTTTCCTTTACGTGTTCCTTTTGTTTTATTTAGTGCAGGTTTAAAATTATTTATGCCCTCAATTTACGTTAAGGGGTTAAGAATAAATAGATAAACAACCATTGGTGAAAACTATTTTTTAAAACTTAATAGCTTTAGAATAAGCAAATTAATTTAGGCTATAGATTTCATTTTTATTGTAAGAAAATTAATCTACAGACATTATAAAAGCTTTACATCTATTAAATATTCTATATACCGATTAATACTTAGTATTCGTCTTTTTTATCTAAAATTTGTCTCAAAATAAAAGCATGACAAAATATATAGCCACCTGGGTTTATTTAGATTCATCATCTGAAAAGTCAAAATATCCAAACAATAAAGGAGATTCTACTACACCAGAGTTTCAAGCGGTTTATTGGCGCTGTATAGTTCTATTTTTTAAAACTTCTTTGCGGTTCAATAAAAATGCTACTCATTTATTATTTACGAATACTGCTGTTATACCTACCATTGACGGTATGGATTTAAGCATCTTTTTTAAAGAAAATAGTATTGAGGTTATTACATTAAGTAATAAATATCCATTACCGAATAACTACTTTGGTAAATTTAGAAACCAATATTTTGAATTCTCCATTATTGATCACATGGCTACCCGTATGCAAGATGAGGATGGCTTTCTACTATTGGACTCCGATTGTATTTTCACCCAACCAATGGATAATGCCTTTAAAGAACTAGAGGCAGAAGAAATGGCTATTACCTACGTAGTAGACCATGAAACAGAATATATGATCCATGGGGTCAGCGGTGATAACATGAAAGAGATTTTCAAGGACTTTGGCGTGGTGGTAGACCAAAATCCATATTATAGCGGCGGTGAGCTTCTATTTGCCAAAGGAGCCTTTATCAAAAATGTTTCAAACGATTTTCCTCAACTTTTTGACAACATGTTAAAGCGACACAAAGAAGGAAGAATAAAATTTAATGAAGAAGCCCACGTACTTAGTTATTACTTTTACAAACACAAAGCATTAATGGCCGGTATGGATAAGTACATAAAACGTTTGTGGACGAACAGAAACTATTTTAGAAATGTACAGCCAAATGACGTTAACCTTGCCATTTGGCACCTGCCAAATGAAAAGAATACCGGTTTAGATAAATTATTTGGTATGCTTACCAAGGGAAATGATTTTACTTTGTTACCAGAAGATGAATACTTGAAAACGGTACACGATGCATTATTAAGAAAATCTAACTACAAGAAAGACTATATTGCCATGTTCAAAGATTTTGGATCAAAGTTTTTAATGATGGTGGGTCTAAAAACTAAATAGAACGTTTGGCATTACGCAAAAAAAATATAGTTCAAATAAATGTAGAATCTAATTTTGGTTCTACCGGTAAAATTTGTGTGAACATTAGCGATTATCTAGCGTCTCATGAAAATGAACCTCATATTGCACATGGTCCTATACATAGAGATACCAATAACAGCACCTACCAAATAGGAACAAAGCTGGACTACTATCTGCACATATTAAATACCCGATTTTTTGACAAACATGGCCTTGGTTCTAAAAAAGCTACAAAGCATTTTTTAAATAAGCTGAAAGTTTTAAAACCAGATTTAATTCACCTGCATAATATTCACGGATATTATATTAATTATGAATTATTATTTGAATTTATAAAAGAAACAAATATACCAGTAGTATGGACCTTACATGATTGTTGGTCATTTACTGGGCACTGTACCCATTTTGAATATATTGATTGTGAAAAATATAAGACGGCCTGTACCAAATGTCCACTAACGTATACGTATCCTAAAAGTTGGTTGGTAGATCGTTCTTCAAAAAATTTCGCACAAAAGAAAGCATCTTTTACGGGAGTAAAAAACTTAACGTTGGTACCGGTTTCTAAATGGTTGGGCACTAAGGTAGAACAATCCTTTTTACGCCACTACCCTATTCATACCATAACAAATGGTATAGACGTTTCTACTTTTGAGCCTAAAAACACTACAGCTCATAAAATTGAAAAAGGTTGGAACAATTTTAAAATTATACTAGGTGTTGCAAGTGTTTGGGACAAAACCAAGGGATGGGAAGATTTTATAAAAATTGCAACCCATTTAAAAGAAGACGAAAAAATTATACTTGTAGGTCTTTCAAAACAACAGATAGAGGTATTACCTGAAAATATTATTGGAATAGAAAGAACCGATTCTAAAGAAGAATTGATTCAGTTATACTCATTGGCGGATGTATTTATGAACTTAACATATGCGGATACCTACCCTACCACAAACTTAGAAGCATTTTGTTGTGGCACACCGGTAATTACCTATAATACAGGAGGTAGTGTAGAAGAAATAACAGACTACAATGGCGCTATAATAGAACAAGGAAATTATTTAGAAGCATATAAAGTATTCAACAAAATGGGCGCTACATTTAAAAAAGAGCATTCGGAAACCATTAGAAATAATGCAATTAAGAAGTTCGACAAAAATTTTCAGTTAAAAAAGTACGACGAACTATACCAATCTCTTTTAAATTAACGTTAGACATTACGTATTAGCCTTATAATAAAAACTAATATTTTCAAAATCAATAATTGAAAATTGAAAAAGTCCTTTAATGAACTTAATTTTAGATAACATTATATTTTCTTTACAAGATGCAGGGGGTATATCAAATTATTGGTATCAAATCTTAAAACGAATCAAAGAAGAAGAGGACTTAAACATATATTTATTTGATGATTCAGAAAAATCTTCCAACATTTTTAGGCAAGAATTGAATCTTTCTAACTTTAGACAATTAGGAAAAAGTCCTGGCTTGGTTGGTAGATATACTAATCCTAAACTTGCTCAATTAAACAAACAAGCTATATTTCATTCTAGCTATTATAGATACTCAAAGAATTCTAAACATTTGAATGTCACCACTGTTCATGATTTTACCTATGAACATTTTTTCACTGGCATTCAATTATATGCTCATACCAATCAAAAAAGAAAAGCTTTAGCACATTCAGATGGTATAATTTGCGTATCCGAAAATACTAAAAGAGATATGCTCCACTTCTTTCCAGAGTTAGCTGAAAAGAAGACAGTAGTTATTCCGCACGGTGTTGGAAAACATTTTTATCAAATTGAGAAAAAAGAGTTAAGTAGCAAAGATTATTTTAACGGCAGACCCTTTATTTTATATGTAGGAGACCGAAAAGCTATATACAAGAATTTTAACCTTACGGTTAGGGCCAGTAAATTAAGTGGCTTACCTTTGGCCATTATTGGTGGTAGCCCTTTAACAGATAAAGAACAAGTTTTCATTAATTCTAAATTGCAAGTTGATGATTACGTACATTTTAGCGGTGTTTCGAATGAAGAACTGAACGAGTTTTATAATAGAGCACTTTGTTTAGTATACCCTTCATCCTATGAAGGTTTTGGACTTCCGTTATTAGAAGCTCAAAGCGCAGGTTGTCCAATAATTGCTATGAATACCTCATCTATACCAGAAGTTGTAGAAGATAGCGGTATTTTACTTGAAGAGGAGTCCCCAGAATTAATAGCAGGTCAAATAAAATTGTTACTGGATAATGACTACAGAAATAATTTAGTTGAAAAAGGTCTAAAAAATGTCAAAAGGTTTACGTGGAAAAATACATTTCAAAAAACATTTGACTTTTATAAAGAATTAATAAACCAATAAGTTTATAAATTTTGTAATGAACACAGAAAAGCAAGATATAAAACCATTGGTAAGCATTGTAACCGGTACTTATAACAGTTCTAGATTTATTAGTGACTGTGTAAAAAGTATAGATAACCAAACCTATAAAAATATTGAGCACATCATAATAGATGGCAACTCTAAGGACAATACGGTTTCTATAATTGAAGATATGCCGAATAGAGTTTCTAAAATCATTTCAGAAAAAGATGATGGCATTTATGATGCTATGAATAAAGGATTAAAATTAGCGGATGGTGAAATAGTAGGCATTTTAAACTCTGATGATTTTTATAATTCTAATGAAGTAATACAAAGTGTAGTCAAAGCCTTTGAAGATCCTAGTATAGATTGTGTTTATGGCGACCTAGTATATGTAGAGCAATTAAATACAGACAAAGTTGTTAGAAATTGGATAACTGGACCTTACAAAGAAAATGCATTTAAAAAAGGTTGGCATCCTGCACATCCATCTTTTTTTGTAAGAAATTCTGTTTACAAGAAATTAGGATATTTTAACCTAAATTTTGGTCTTGCAGCCGATTTTGAATTAATGCTTCGCTTTTTAGAAGGTAATAAGATAAAAGGTGAATACATACCTTCACCAATGGTTAGAATGAGACTTGGTGGTGCTACCAATAAAAGTTTAAAAAATATTTTACAAGGAAATAAAGAGTGCGTTGAAGCATTTAAAGCTAATGACTTGAAAGTCTCAGCTGCATACCCGATATATAGATTGCTACCTAAATTAAAACAATTTCTCAAATGAAAGTTTTAATAACAGGTGGTAACGGGTTTTTAGGCAGGTATTTTGTTAAACATTGGAACGGCAAAGGGCATGATGTATTAACCTTGGGCAGAGGCGACAATAGTGATATAAGATGTGACATTAAAGAAGAGGTACCTGAAATTGATGAAGATTTAGATTATGTTATTCATATTGCCGGTAAAGCGCATAGTATACCCAAAACGAAGGCCGATGAAGAAGATTTTTATAAAGTAAATGTAAATGGAACAGCTAATCTTCTTAAAGGTTTAGAGAATAAACGAATAAAAGGATTTATGTTCATTAGCAGTGTTGCAGTTTACGGTGCTAAAGACGGATCAGACATTACAGAAAAAAACGAATTAAAAGCCACGGATAGTTACGGAAAAACAAAAATTGAAGCTGAGAAAATTATTACTGAATGGGGCTTTGAGCAGAAGATTACTGTTTCTATTATAAGACCTCCTTTAATTGTAGGAAAAAATGCTCCTGGAAATTTAGGTAAGATGATTACCGGAATTGAAAAGGGACGATATTTTAATATTGATAACGGAAAAGCAAAACGATCCGTAGTTTTAGCGGAAGATTTAGCTGAATTTTCAACAGAGCTTATTACTATTGGTGGCGTATATAATTTAACTGATGGTTTTAATGCAAGTTTTCATCAATTATCAGATGTGATTTCAAAAACCAAGAACAAACAAAAAGTAAAAAATATGCCTCTTTGGTTAGCCAAAGGAATTGCGAAAACTGGAGATTTCATTGAAATGATATTAAAAAAAGAGGCTCCTTTTTCAACAAAAAAATTAAAACAAATGACAACTGATTTAACGTTCAGTTCAAATAAGGCTACTACAGTTGGTTGGCGACCGAAAAAGGTAGTGACGAACGTTGAGTTTTGGATAAATTAAAATAAGACCATTTTAAACTATAAATAATGATAATTTTAGGATTAAACACACATCACGCAGATTCTTCAGCAGCTATATTTGTTGATGGTAAATTAATTGCCGCTACAGAAGAAGAGCGTTTTACAAGAATAAAACATTGGGCCGGCTTTCCTGCCGAGGCCATTAAGTTTTGTTTAAAAGAGGCCAATACTACCTTAGAAGAGGTAGATTATATCACCTTAGGTAGAGACCCTAAAGCTAAAATTGACAAGAAGGCCTTATATGCCCTTACTAATTTAAAGACCGGAACATCATTATTAAAAAATCGTTGGGAAAATAGAAAGGATATTTCTTCTATGGCCGAACAATTTGAAAATGCTTTTAATATTCCTCAAGATATTATCAATGCCAAATTAGTTAACGTTGAGCATCATAGGGCCCATTTAGCATCGGCATTTTTTGCTAGCCCGTATGAAGAGTCTGCCATTATATCAATTGATGGATCAGGTGATTTTACAACTACAATGTTCGCTTATGGAAAAGGCAATAAAATTGAAGTATTAGATTCTATAGATTATCCGGTTTCATTAGGTTTTTTATATACGGCATTCACTCATTTTTTAGGTTTCCCTCATTATGGAGACGAATATAAAGTAATGGGTCTCGCTCCATATGGAGAACCAAAATATGTAGACAAGGTAAAGAAATTGATCAAATTCAAAGAGAAAGGTCTTTGGACTTGGAAAAAACAATATTTTGGAGAGATTAAAGCGTTATATGAAAACAATCAACCTATAGTTGAGCCATTCTTCACTAAAAAATTCGAAGAGCTTTTTGGAACACCTAGAGGTGCAAAAGAAGAGTTAACGCAGTATCATAAAGATTTGGCAAAGTCCGTTCAAACAGCCACTGAAGATGTAATTTTTCATATGGCAAACCATTTGCAAAAAGCTACGGGCAGTAAAAATATTTGTATTGCAGGTGGGGTTGCCCAAAACTCTGTTGCAAACGGAAAAATAATTGCAAATACGGATTTTGATAACCTATATATACCTTCAGCAGGTCATGATGCCGGTATATCAATGGGATCGGCACTATACCACTACAATCAAACTTTAGACTTTCCAAGAGCCGGAGAGCAAAAATCTGCTTCAACTGGTTCTCATTTTAATAATGATGAAATAGAAGCATATTTAAAGAGCAAAGGTGTTTCGTATAAAAAAATGGAAGATGCGGAATTGTATGATTACATTTCAGATAAGCTAATTGTACCTTCTGTAGTAGGTTGGTATCAAGGTAGGGCTGAATTTGGTCCAAGAGCATTAGGTAATAGATCTATTATTGCCGATCCGCGAAATGAGAAAGCTAAAGAATTATTGAATCTTAAAATAAAACGTAGAGAGAGTTTTAGACCTTTTGCTCCGTCCATTTTAAAGGAATATGTGGGAGAGTATTTTGAATATGATTCAAATGTGCCGTTCATGGAAAAAGTTTTTCCTATCAAAAAAGAAAAACATAAAGAAATACCTGCTGTTACACACGTTGATGGTACAGGTAGATTACAAAGTGTAGATAAAGTGGTTTCACCAAGGTATTACAACTTAATAGAAGCCTTTAGACAGAAGACAGGTGTTCCTATTCTTCTTAATACATCATTCAACGAAAATGAACCAATAGTGAACACGCCAGCTGAAGCCTATGCTTGTTTTGAAAGAACGGCTATGGATGTTTTGGTCATGGAAAATATCGTTGTAGAAAGATAATATTCAACCACAAGGAAGATAAATGAGTTCAATTACTCTTTTTGCAATCACATTCTTATTTCTATTTTTTTGCGCCTATTCATATATTAAAATAGCGCAAAAATTTGGGATTGAAGATGTGCCAAATCATAGAAGTTCACATACGCTAAATACTATTAGAGGGGGCGGTATACTATTCGTAATATCCTTATTCATTTATTTTTTTAAGCAGTCTCTACCACTACCCTTTTTATTTGCTGCAATATTTTTAGTAGCCTTTGTCAGTTTTGTAGATGATCTAAAATCACTTGGTACACTAAGCAGATTGGGGACACAGATAATTGCTGTTATTCTAGTTTTCTATCAATTAAATCTTTTTGATAATGCTATTTTCTGGATACTGCCGTTACTAATTTTCTGTCTTGGAATTATAAACATCTATAATTTCATGGATGGCATAAACGGTATTACAGGCTTTTATTCTTTAGTTGTTTTACTTTCTATATTGGTATTGAACTATTCATTTAATCTTATTGACTATCAAATTTTAGTTTTTGGAATTTTAGGAATCGTGGTATTTGGTTTCTTCAATTTCAGGAAACAAGCCATTTTTTTTGCCGGTGATATTGGTAGTATTTCTATTGGAGTTTTTATCACTTTCTTACTATTACTATTCTCTTTTATTTTGAATACTCCCCTACCATTTATGTTTATTACCGTTTATTTGGTTGATGGAGGTGTTACCATTATTTCTAGATTATTAAAAAAGGAGAATATTCTTAAACCACACAAAAGTCATCTTTATCAAAATCTAGTACATATAAAATCTGTTAATCACTTGACCGTTGCTGGTGGTTACGCTATAACACAGATTTTAGTTAACACCATTGTGCTATTGGTAATACACGAAAATTTAAGTTTACAATTACTTACAGCCGTACCATTAATTTTACTGCTAATTAGCGTTCACATTTTTTTAAATAAAAAGATGAAACTTAATATTAAAGAACAAAACACATAACTTATAAGTCGTAACTACCAGAACTCCTCTATGTATAAGAATACTTCTCTAGTTTTCTATTTCAGTTTTTTTTAACCGCATCGGTTAAATTGATTCTTTAAATTCAATTATTTATTACTTTCGCTTAGTTTATTGATCATCATAAACTAAGCTGCAGTTTCATTTAGTGATTTTAATATCAATTCCCCAAATATTTCATGGTTAATAACAAGTTTTTTTTATTCTTCCTTTTCTCTTTGTTATTCTTGTTCGCTTATAGCCAAGAACTATCTTATAAAGAGGCTTACCCGAACATTACATTCAATTTTCCTACTGAAATCCAAGCTAGTGTAGACGGTACGGATCGTATGTTCGTCGTTGAGCAGCCAGGTTTCATAAAAGTTTTTCCAAACAAAGAAGATGTTACCACACAAGAACTGGTTACATTTTTAGATATTTCCTCTAATATAGCGTATAGCGCCGGCCAAGAAATTGGACTTTTAGGTTTAGCCTTTCATCCAAACTTTAGAAATAATGGCCATATTTTTGTTTATTATATTGATCAACCAAGTAATTACAGAATTAATATTGCGCGTTATACCGTAGATAGTTCCAATCCTAATTTGATCGATTCTTCATCTAGAACAATTATTGCGCAATACACGAAAAATCAATCAGACTCCAACCATAATGGCGGCAAAATTGCTTTTGGTCCTGATGGCTATTTATATATTTCTATTGGTGATGGCGGCGGCGGCGGCGACCCGCAAGGAAATGGACAAAATTTGAATACTGTTTTTGGAAGTATGCTTCGAATAGATGTAGATTTAGACGGCAACAATCCTTTAGAAACAAACACTGAATTACCTGATGGCAATTATGAAATACCAAGCGACAACCCAAGAGTGGGCTTGTCAGGATTAGATGAAATTTATGCTTGGGGAATTAGAAATACATGGAAATTTTCTTTTGACCCTACCGGTAACCTGTGGGGCGCGGATGTAGGACAAAATTCCTATGAGGAAATTAATATCATTACCAAAGGCGGCAACTATGGCTGGAACAAGTTTGAAGCTAATACAGAGCCTAGCTATGGAAGTGAAACCTTACTTGCTACATCACCTGATATTAAGCCTATTTTCTTCTATAACCACAATGCATCTGACCTTTCCATAACCGGTGGATATACCTACAACGGTTCGTTGACGAGCAACAGTTTAAAAGACAAATACATCTATGGCGATTATGTTTCAGGACGTGTGTGGGCTCTTGAATATAATCCATTGAACGGTGCCACATCAAATGAACTACTTTTTAAAACAAATGGTGAGTTCATTTCCTCATTTGGTGAAGATGAAACTGGTGAGTTATATTTCTCCGATTACGGAGAAAATGCAAAAATTTTTAAAATTACGGAAACTGTAACCGGTCCCGTGACAACACCGGTAAATGGAACTGGAGAATGGAAATCACTATCCTTAGGAACAAATGGAATTGTAGAAGCTATTACAACTTCTACAAATGACTTAAGTTACATAGCAGGTTCATTCTCTAGTGCCGGGGGAATAAATGTTTCCAATTTAGCAACTTTAAGTACAAACGAACAATGGGCCACATTGGGTGTCGTTGTAGAAGGAACTATATTAACTACTGCATTGGCAACGGACGGAACATTATACATAGCCGGGGATTTTACAACAGTAAATGGTATTGAAGCCAACAATATTGCAAAATGGAACGGTAGCACTTGGTCATCTTTGAATTCCGGCACCAACGGTCAAGTTTCTACAATAGACTTTAATGAAGATGGAGTTTTGTTCGTTGGCGGTGTATTTACTACTGCTGGTGGCTTAAATGCCAATAATATAGCAAAATGGGAAAATGAAAACTGGAGCTTGCTTACAGACGCTTCAACAAATATTTCAGGAACCAATAATGAGGTAAGATCCATTCATATAGAAGACAATGGTCAAGTTTATGTGGGCGGGAATTTTGACACGGCAGGTGGTATTGCCGCAAATAGAATTGCTCTATGGAACGGTACTAATTGGTCTTCCCTGGGTTCTGGCACCAGCGGATTTGTACAAGCAATAGAATCTATAGGTAATTATTTATATGTTGGAGGCAACTTTGCCATTGCCGGGGACAAAACAGTAAATAGAATAGCCAGATATGATAAAAACAGTAGCACATGGCAAGCTATGGGAACAGGGGTCAGTGGAAACATAAATGCTATTACCCATAATAGCCCATACATTTATGTAGGAGGTACATTTGATACTGCAAGTGATAATGGATCTATAGATAAAGTAATGAACAATATTGCCCGATGGAGCGAACAAAGTGGTTGGGAAGCTTTAGGAACAGGTACCAATGTAGGTGTAAATACCAGAGTAAACACCTTACAATTTATAAAGGATGAAACCCAGCTATTAGTTGGTGGTAACTTTGATGTAGCGGGAAATGTGAACGCCAACAATATTGCTATATGGGCAGAAGCTTTTTGTACTGATGAAAACGTAATTCCAGAATATTTCATAAATGGTAGTTGGAATAGTGGCAGTGACAACTTAACGATTACTGAAGGTGAGGATATAACCTTAAGTATTTTACCCAATAATACCCCTTTTTCAATTACCCTTCCTGGAGGTGATATCGTTGAAAATGATTATTTAATAGAAAACGCTAGCCAAGCGCAGTCTGGCATTTACACCTTTACTACGATAGAAGGATGTACCAGAAATTTTACATTGATCATAGATTCAATTGATATCGATGATGGTGATGTTGACGGCGACGGAGTGTTGAATTCTGATGATTTTTGCCCTAATACACCGAGCGGAGAAATGGTGGATGAAAATGGTTGCATAACAACTTCATACCCTACCAATCAGTTTAAGATAACTTCAACTGGTACTTCTTGTATTGGTTCGGAAAACGGCTCAGTTTCAATAGAATCCATTACTACTGAAGAATTTTTGGCAACTATTACCGGTGAGGGCGTAAATAGTACAATACCCTTCACCGAAACGCTATCTATAAAAGATTTAGCGAACGGGGATTATAATTTATGCATATCCCCTATCAATTCTTCAAATTATCAAACATGTTCTAAAATAGTCATAACCGAGCCTGTACCCTTGAGCGTATTTTTAGATTTTAATGCTCTAACCAATGAGGCGAATATTAACATGAGTGGTGCAGAGGAATATACCGTTCTAGTTAATGGTAAAAGTTTTCAAACTAAAGAATCTCAAATTACCCTACCGCTCATTGAAAATGTAAATAATATTAGCATCAGTACAGATCAACTTTGTCAAGGCAAATATGAAGAAACCATATATTTAGGAAATACGGCTATAATCTATCCCAACCCTGTGGGCAACATACTGTCAATTGATTTAAAATCTCTTATAATAGATAAGCTTGAAATAGCTATTTTTACCGAAGCGGGAGTTTTACTATATTCTAACAATCTTGAAGTTGAACGATCCATAATTGAAATAAATACCAGCTTTTTAATTTCGGGCATTTATTTTGTAAGATTAAAGAATGGTAGTTTTAACAAATCCTTCAAACTATTAAAACAGTGAAAAAAAGCGGATTTTTAGTTTTTCTATTTTTAATATTACAGTCATGCGGTGTAGATTCAGATGTTCTGGGATATGCCAATGACGAAATAAGCATTATGCTTATTTTTCCTGAAAATGATTCTGAATGCACCGAAGGTATCATTGTATCAGACTCCCAAAGTGAACTGGTATTTAGATGGGAAGATGAATTCAATAACAGTCCATATACTGTTCACTTAACAAATCTCTTAAGTTCACAAACCGAATTAATACTAAGCGATACTGCAGAGGTTGCCATCATACTAGACCGCAGTGTTGCGTATTCTTGGTATGTGACAGGAAAAACAAACAGCAGCAGTGAAGTTTGGAGTTTTTACAATGAAGGACCAGGCTTAGAATCTTCTATTCCATACCCAGCATCAGCTATTTCACCTGTATCTGGCGCATCAATTTCACAAACCAGTACTACTGTAAATTTAATTTGGAAATCAGAAGACCCTGACAATGACATCATTTCATATGACTTATATTTTGGAGAAGCTAAAGACCCAGCACTTTATGGCACAGACCTAACGGACACCAGGTTTAATGATATACCTGTAGAAGCTAATAAAATTTACTATTGGAAAATAATAACTAAAGATAGTATTGGAAATGAATCTACATCTGAAGTATTTAATTTTAGTGTTGGTTAGGTATTAAAGTACACTAATCTAAATTAATGGATTGAAAATAAAAAGCCGATAAATATTTCTTTATTTATCGGCTTTCTTATGATATAACTTTATTTAAAACTCTAGAATAACAAACTCAGAACGTCTGTTCACAGCATGTTTATCTTCTGGACAATATGTATTATCATCACATTCGTTTAATAACATAGTTTCTCCGTAAGCTTCTGTAACCAGTTTATCTTCAGCTATACCTTTAGAAATTAAATAAGCCTTTGTTTTATCCACTCTACGTTGAGATAACCAATCATTATATTTAGAGGTTCCCCTTGAATCTGTATGAGAAGTAATCTTTAATTTTAATGTTGGTATTTCCTCTAGTACATTTGCCAAAGAATCTAAAACTTTCTTAGAACTAGTATTTACCACGGAAGAATTTAAGGCAAAATAAACATTACCCAAGCTTTCTATTCGTGATTTAATTTCTTCCTTTTTATTATTTAACGCATCTATTTTAGCCTTTTCAGCAGCTGCCAATGCATCTGCCTCTTGTTGCTTCTTAAGCCTTTCTGCCAATAAGGCTTCATCTTTTAAACGATTTACTTCATTGATCGAATCTTGCTGACGTTGTTTTTCCTTTTCAATTGCAGCTAACAGTTCTAATTTCTCTTCCCCTTTTTTGGAAAGCCCTTTTTCAATTCCAAATTGGTACACGGCACCAGCACCATATTGAATGTGATTAGAAACGCCTTCTCCTTCGCTCATGGCCCATTTACCTGTAGCATTAAAATCTAATCCCCATCTATCGGAAAACCAGGTTCTGAAGCCTACAACGGCATTATAAGTTCCTCTACCTCTATTATTGGCATCAGTATAGCCTGCACCAATACCTACATAAGGATCGAACCAAGCGGTTTCTCCAATTATTCTATTTAAATCATACGTTATTCTACCATCTACACCGTAATAACTGATATTTTCAGTTATAATTTCCCCATCAATATTTTTACCATTTTTATATTGGTTATAGGTTCCAATTGCTTCAAGACCTAGACCATTTTTAAAATAACGTCCAATGCTAATTCTTGAAGGGTAAGGAACAAAATTCCATTCATCTCCGAAATTAAAAAGTCCGTCGAAAACATTTCCAGAATCATCAACGGCATTTAAGCCTACTCCAAAAATCCATGAACTTTTCACAATACTATCTTTAGCCGTTATCTGAAGCTCATCTTGAGCAAATGTGACAGACGATAGCATGAGCAGAAATATAAAACTAAAAATTTTAGTAGTTTTCATAATTAATAATTTGGGTTATAAAATGTAAAAATAATTGTAAATGAGGTCGTTAAAAAATAATAACTGTATACAGCAGTTAAAATCGTTTGATAGTTGAATGTAGAATTATTATCGATTAATTACTTTCTAATTTTTAGACTTTTTGGGCTTAATGGTAATTTATACATACTAAAAGGGCTTACCACCAATTTACTTTCTTCTTTAAAAGTTTTGCTTTTAAGTTTATGAAGCTCTATAAATTTATCCTTTTCATTCAACTCGAAATTAGCATAGTTTGTTGCTGAACTATCGCCACACCAAACCAAAATCATTTCTGTATCAAAGTCTATTATTGGCGGAGTCAACCCCGGCTTTCTGGTTCTATTTATTTTTCCGTAAAAAGCACTTAATTCTTTTTCATTTTTTATCAAAAAATACTCCTCTTGTTCAAATCCGCTATAATTCTCATTTAAAATAAGTTCCATACCAACATCATCAGATTCTTGCAAATTACTTTGAGCTGTACTTTTACAAGAATTTAATTGAATTATGGCGACCAATAGTAAACAAATAGAATATTTAAACATTTTTCAATCTTCCATTATAAGCTCGCACATAAACTTCTTCGTATAGCGGCACCACTTTCTGAATATCAAAACGCTGGGCTTCCTTAAGTGCATTCAACTTAAATCTTTCCAGAACATTATCATTTTTCAAAATGGTAATTGCTTTAGAAGCCATATCATTAATATCTCCCACATCACTTAAAAACCCACTAACACCTTCTGTGTTGACCTCTGGTATACCACCCGCATTACTAGAAATAACAGGCACCTTATTGATCATAGCCTCAAGTGCCGCAAGACCAAAGCTCTCCGATTGCGATGGCAAAAGAAACAAATCTGAAAAACACAGAATTTTATCAATCTCATTACTATTACCTAGAAATATAACTTTATCGGAAATACCCAGTTCTTCACATAAACGTTCTGCACCAGCTTTTTCTGGTCCTTCACCAACCATAATCAATTTAGAAGGAATTTCTAACTGAATTTTACTGAAAATTTTAATTACGTCCGGTATACGTTTTACCTTTCTAAAATTACTAATATGGGTTACAATACGTTCCTCCTCTGTTGCCATGTTAGACCTTTGGCAGTCTGTAAAAGAGGTACTATACTTTTTTGCATCTATAAAATTAGGAATAACTTCGATGTCACCTTGTATATCAAAAGTTTCTAAAGTTCCTTGTTTTAAACTTTCCGACACTGAAGTAACTACGTCAGATTGGTTTATTGAGAACGTTACGGCAGGCTTATAAAAGGGGTGTTTACCCACCAAGGTTATATCTGTTCCATGTAATGTTGTTATCATGGGCACATAGATACCTTCTTCCTCTAACATTTTCTTAGCCATATAGCCAGCATAGGCATGTGGTATGGCATAATGCACATGTAAAAGGTCTATTTTATGAAGCTTAATGGTGTCAACCAATTTACTGGATAAGGCAAGTTCATATGGTTGGTAATGAAATAACGGATACTCTGGAACATGCACTTCATGAAAGAAAATTTTATTGCTCAGCAACTCCAAACGAACTGGTTGCTTATATGTAATAAAATGAATTTCATGACCTCTATTGGCCAATGCTATACCTAATTCCGTTGCTACTACACCACTACCTCCAAAGGTAGGGTAACATACTATTGCTATTTTCATTACAACAAAATTACCTTTTTTAATTCAGAATTGAATCGTAAATAGCTTGTTGAATTCTAGTTCTTAACCCAGATTTAACTAAAAGTGTATTAGATGCGGACGGATAAGTTCTGTTAGATAAAAATACATATACAATTTCCTCTTCAGGATCTGCCCACGTATAAGTTCCCGTAAAACCACTATGCCCAAAACTTTTTCGAGAAACACAACCACATGTTGGTCCGCTGTGCTGTAATTGAGGCTTATCAAAGCCTACTCCTCTTCTTACATTGTTTTCACAGAAATAACAAGTGTTGAATTTCTTAACCGTTCTAGAATCAAAAAATTTTGTGCCGCCGTAATAGCCATCTTGAAGGTACATCTGCATAATTTTTGCAATATCATTGGCATTGCTGAACAAACCTGCATGACCACCAACACCCGCTTGCATAGCCGCACCCATATCATGAACATAACCTTGAACCGTACCATACCTATAATAATCATCCTCTTCTGAAGGCACTATACTATTCTTATCAAATTTCTCTAAAGGATTGTAAGTTGTATGGTTTGCTCCTATTCTTTGGTATAAAAACTTATTGCTTAAATGATCTAACCTTTGTCCATAGCTATCCTCAATTACTTTTTTCATTACATAATAAGGAACATCACTGTACCGATACCTGTTAGATTTTAAATCTTGCCTCCCTATTCTGTTGTAAATCGAATCTTGGTAGGCATCTGTTAAATACAGATTATCATAAACTTTGGTAGAGAAACCTGGCAAAGGTGAATTTCTATAAAATTCACTTGAAGGCTTTTTGTTATCATCCAATGTTCTAATATAAAAAGGAATCCATGCCGGCAAACGCCCGTAATGGGACAATGCTTTAAGCACTGTTACGTTCTTAATTTCTGTATTGGAGTAATTAGGAACCAACTCCTCAAAGGTATTATTAAGCCCAATTCTACCCTCTTCCTCCATCTTCATGACCATAGGCAATGTTGCCAATATTTTGGTAAGGGAAGCTAAATCATAAATATAATCGTTAGTAATGTTCTCTTTAGAATCATAGGTAGGTTTACCAAATCCTTTTTGATAGATTACTTTACCTTTTCTAGCCACTAGCACTTGCGCTCCAGGAAACATTAAACTATCAAGGCCGTCGTGCATTAATTCATCAATTCGTTTTAGTCCTTGAGAACTCATACCCACACGTTCTGGTATACTATAGCCCAATCTACTTAAAGACTTAACTTCTACTCCGGTATGCACAGGAAACTCTTCATGCGCCGTAACGGGCAATTTACCTGTAGCACCTACAGCACCAAATAGTATTTCTGCAGTTTTTTCTTGGGCGATATCACTATTTTGATATGCCATTACCACAGCATCTATATTATTGAACGAATCGATATCCGATAGTGCGTATGGTTTTGCAAATACACATAATATAAGATTAGAAGTACGCTCATTAGCAATTTCCTGCAGCCATTCCAATTCGGAATTCGAGAACTTGTAAGACTTCCAAGGACTCTCATTATTCATATGATGACCAACAATTATCAAATTGAATTCTTTTAGTCTTGTTTTTAAAGTAGTAATATCACTTGCCTCAATTACGGTAACTTCCGCATAATTCTTTAACCCTTGGACAAATGCCTCGTTGTCCGAATTCCCCATTTTAACATAGGCAATTTTTTTATTGTCCAAGTTCTTAATGGATAGAAGATCCAGTTTATTCTTAACTACGGTAATAGCATTTTCTATAGCTTGCTCATAAACAATATCATCTTCAAGACCATTTAAATCGTTATATAAGTTTTCAAGCTTAATGGGTTTGTAATGATGTAAACCTGCCTTGTATTTTGCCATTAGAATTTTCTTAACCGAATAGGCTAAACGATCCTCTGTCAATTTACCTTTTTCATAAGCCTTAGTCAATTTCTCTTTGGCACTTACAATATTCTCTGGCATTAATAGCATATCATTACCTGCCATAAAAGCAGCAAGTTCTACACTACCCTCTTTACCGGTTGTGGATACTCCTTTCATATTAAGGGCATCTGTAAAAATCAAGCCATTATACCCTAACTCCTCTTTTAAAATTCCTGTAATTATTTGTTCTGAGATTGAAGAAGGCAGTTCTTTCTTCATTTCAAGAGCTGGCACCTCTAAATGGGCAACCATAATACTGCTTAAACCTGAACCTATTATTTTTTTAAACGGATACAATTCTAGACTATCCAACCTTTTTCTGGAAAAAGGAATTATGGGTAAATTATGATGAGAATCTACCTCGGTATCTCCGTGACCGGGAAAATGCTTCCCATTGGCCAACACACCAGCCCTTTCCATTCCTTTTATAAAAGCAATTCCTTTTTGAACTACATTATCCCTGTTTTCACCAAAAGAACGATTTCCTATAATAGGATTCTTTGGGTTGGTATTAATATCTAAATCTGGAGCAAAATTTATATGCACCCCTAAACGTTTGGCATGTTTACCTATTTGATAACCTACTCTTTCAACAATGGAACTATCTTGTATAGCACCTAGTGTCATATTCCACGGAAAAGCATAAGTAGAATCCAATCTCATGGAAAGTCCCCACTCGGCATCCATCCCGATCAATAAAGGGATTTTAGATACGGCTTGATAATTATTGGTAAGTTTTGCTTGACGTACCGGCCCGCCCTTGGAAAAAATAACACCGCCCAAGTGCTCCTGAACAATCAGGTTTTTAATTTTATCGGTAGCCTGTTTGCTTTGGTTAGATGCTACACTGACCATAAATAATTGCCCCAGTTTTTCATCCAAGCTCATTTGAGCATATTGGCTATTCACCCACGCTTGTTGTCCTAAACTGTCACTGGTAACTAACGGATTTTGGGCTGATAGTACCGAATAGCAAAACAACCCACAAATAATAATAAAAATATGGCGCATAAAATAATATGTACTGAGATAACTAATACAGGTTGAAATTATTGCATTTCATCGATAAAACCCAATAAATTCTAATACTTAAGAAGAAATTATGTTAAAGAAAACGAGCATGCCAACTTTCGGAAGCAGGTACTTCCCAATGCTCTAAATACTCTCCTTTATTGGCAACCAGATTGTTAAATACAATAGTATTTTTAGAAATGGCTTTTTGTTTCGCCATTGCCTTAAAATCCAAAAGACTTTTATAGGCTACGAATTCTCCCTGCTTATAAGAAACATTCATTTTATCCAAAAGCATAACATTGTACTTTCTTTCCAATTCTTGAATAAAACGCACAGATGCATCTATTGAACACCCTGTAGCACCTTGTGTAGATTGATCAAGTGCAATGATAATAAAGCGTTTATACTTTATTTCATAGCCGGCATTTAAATCATTACCATGCGCAGTCCAAGAAGTTAGAAAAGCATCTAAATCTGAACTGATTTCAGTTATTTCCACATCAGAAAATGAACGGTTGCACTGATAAATCCAAACTCTGGAAGTTTCCGGTAATGTTTTAAAGTCTACTAGCAATTTCTATACTTTTATATTTATAAATCTTCTGCGGTAGCAATTAATTCGGCAATATCCATTACCGCAACAGCACCTTCTTTTTCCTTGTTCTTAACACCATCGGTCATCATGGTGTTACAAAACGGACAACCTGCAGCAATTATTTCCGGCTTGGTTTCCAAAGCTTGCTCCGTACGCTCAATGTTTACATCTTTATCCCCCTTTTCAGGTTCTTTAAACATTTGCGCTCCACCTGCACCACAGCATAAACCTCTTTGCTTACAGCTTTTCATTTCTATAAGTTCAGCATCCAACTTTCTGATCAAGTCTCTTGGTGCTTCATAAACTCCGTTAGCTCTACCCAAATAGCAGGGATCATGAAAGGTAATTCGTTTACCCTTAAAAGAGCCTCCTTCCATAGCTATTCTACCATCATTCAACAGGTCTTTAAGAAATTGAGTATGATGTACAACTTCATAATTACCACCTAGACCAGGGTATTCATTTTTTATCGTATTAAAACAATGCGGACATGCCGTAACTATTTTTTTAATCTCGTAGGCATTTAGCACCTCTATATTGGTAACTGCTTGCATTTGAAACAAAAACTCATTACCAGCGCGTTTTGCCGGGTCACCGGTACAACTTTCTTCTGTACCAAGTACAGCAAATGAAACATTCGCCTTATTCAAAATCTTAACGAAAGCCTTCGTTATTTTCTTTGCCCTATCATCAAAACTACCGGCACAACCAACCCAAAATAATACTTCGGGAACTGTTCCAGCTGCAAAAAACTCTGCCATTGTAGGCACTTTTAATTCACTTGCCATATCTCTCTTTAAGATTCTTTACTCCAATTTAAACGGTCCATTTGATTAAATGGCCAAGGTGCTCCATTATTTTCAATATTACCCATCATATTATTCAAATCTGTTGGAGCGGCAGATTGTTCCATGACCAAATACTGTCTCATATCCATAATGATAGATAGTGGATCAATACTAATTGGGCAGGCCTGAACACAAGCATTGCAGGATGTACATGCCCATAACTCTTCTGGCGTAATATAATCGTTCAGTAATTGCTTACCGTCATCTTTAAATTCACCCTTATTTTGATCGATATTCTTACCTACCTCTTCAAGTCTATCACGAGTATCCATCATGATTTTACGAGGCGATAGTTTTTTTCCGGTTTGATTGGCCGGACACTCACTTGTACAACGACCACATTCTGTACAAGTGTAAGCGTTTAACAATTGTACCCAACTTAAATCTTGCACATCAGATGCTCCAAACTTATCTGGCACAGCAGCATCTTCAGCAGGTTCTGCATACGGATCCGCATCTGGGTCCATCATCATACGCACTTCATCTGTTACCGACTGTAGGTTCTTAAATTGCCCTTTAGGAGTAAGCTTACCATAATATGTATTTGGAAAGGCAAGAAGAATATGTAAATGTTTTGAATAATATAAGTAATTAAGGAAAAACAATATTCCGGCAATATGTAACCACCAAGCTATACGCTCAATAAGTACAAGTGTAGGAATTGACATATTCTCAAAAATTGGTGAAAGCATGCTACTTATTGGAAAAGAACCTGCAGCCGCATAGTGGTCTGCCCCCATTTGCTGCAATTGATAATCAGCCCCATTCATGGTCAAGAATAGCACCATCAAAACCACTTCAATATAAAGTATTAAGTTACCATCGTTTTTTGGCCATCCTTCCATTTCAGGCTTAAGAAAACGCTTTAATCTTATGATATTTCTTCTTATCCAAAAGATTACCACAGACACTATTACCAATAACGCAAGAACTTCAAAAGAGCCAATTAAAAAATCATAAACAGGCCCTAGAACGGCGAACATTCTATGGGTACCAAAAATACCGTCCAAAATAATTTCAAGTACCTCAATATTAATAATGATAAAACCAACATAAACAATGATATGCAGCATACCGGCAATTGGCCTTACGACCATCTTAGTTTGCCCAAGGGCAATTTTAGCCATGTTTTTCCAACGCTGTGGTTTATTATCATTCAAAGAAGCTTCTTTACCAAGGAATATATTTCTTTTTAACTTGCTAATATTCTTGACAAAAAAACCAACACCTACAACAAGTAGGATTACAAAAATTACATTAGGGAGATATTGCATATAATTAAGTCTTCTTTAATTCTCTATAGAATTTGCGGCAGGATCATCTTCTGGTAATTCATAATCTTTTTGTTTCTTACCAAAAACCGAAACGTTTACATACCTTTTAGGGTTTAAACGAAAATCTTGCAGCAATAAGTCTAGCTCTCTAGAAGCATTGTTTAGATTTGAATAAAGCTCCTTATCATTCATAAGTAAGCCCATAGAACCATCGCCATTTTCAATTTTGGCTGTTAGCTGATCTAGATTTGCCATGGTAGATTCTAAACTGGCCAAGGTACGGCCAAGACCGGCAGCGTTTAAAGAATCTGATAGTTTCGCAAAATTAGCCGTAAGCTTTTCAAAATTTTCAAATGAAGTATTTAGTTTTTCTTCATTTCCGGCCAAAACGGTATTAAGTGTTGATGCACTTCCGTTTAGGCTAGTGATCAGTTCGTTTAAACCACCTATAACTTCTTTCAGCTCTTTCTTGGTGTTTTCATCCAAGACAGAATTCACATTCACCAATACAGAATCTGCTCCAGAAATTGCAGATTCAACTTTACGTACCAATGGATTTAGTTTTTGCTGTGCTAGATCGGTAATACCGGGCCTTGTTTCAGTTTTTAAAGTATCTCCAGACTGCGCGGGTGCACCATCAAAAATAGGTTTTATCTGTAAACCCTTACCACCAATAATACCTGTATCATATAATTCTACCGTACTATTTTTAGAAAATTTAAAATCATTACCAACCGTAAAAGTTACCAATAGATTTCCCCTTTCATCTAAAAACCTAATATCATTAACCTTACCAACACTAAAACCATTAATAGAAACAGTAGTACCAGATTGGAGTCCGCCAACATTAGGGTAAACTGCAAAAAAGGTTTTGCTATTATCAAAAATTGGAGTGGACTTTAAATAACTGAATCCCATGATGAACAGTAGTATGCCACCAATTACAATAATTCCCGTTTTTAATTCTCTAGATAGTTTCAAGCAACTGTATTTTTATTACACTCAAAATTATGAATAATATTTACACTTTATGGATTAAATTGAGAAACCTCGTCTATAGCCTCTTGAATAGGAATTCTTTCTCCAAGCTTGTAAGCTACAATATATGCCGATTTATACCCTTTACCCTGTGCCTGACCTTGCATCATTTTAGCTTCTCTATATGACCTTGTTTCACCATACATATACCTATATAAGTTCTTATAAGGTTCTTGTGAAAGGTTTGAAAGTCCCTTAAAATTACCAGGGTTAAGTGCTACGTTCTTACTGCTTGCCATTAACTGAATTTTAAAGACAATGGATTTAGCTACTTCATTGGCATTGATCGATTCTTTTACCTGCACATTGGGAGCAACCTCTTCTTTCTTTACAGCAACCGCCGGTGTATTAATAGGTTCCGTTTTTTCAACCTCAGAAACTTTTTCTGCAACCGTTTCTTTTGCTACATTTTTTTTCTCTTCAATCTCAGCTATTTCTTTAACAGCCAGTTCCTTTTTTTCATCAGCTTTGGCCACCACTTCTTCTTTAATTGGCGGCACATTAGGTTTAGAAACCGTAGTTTCTACATTCTTTACAGTAGGTTGTACGCCTTCTTTATAATTCAATATGGCTTTCGCAATGGCATCTCCCATTTCATTCTGCCCTTTAGCAGAATTTAAATAAGCACCTTCATTCTTATTGGTAAGAAAACCGGTCTCAACAAGAACACTTGGCATAAAAGTTTGGTGCAAGACTATAAAACCGGCTTGTTTTACTTTTCTATCTGTCCTTTTAAGTTGCCTAGAAAAATTTTCCTGTATCATTGTGGCCAAAGCAACGCTCTGATCCAAAAACTCCTCTTGCATAATGGTCAAACCTATTACCGATTCCGGCGAATTAATATCATAATCCGCATACCTATTTTCATAGTTGTCCTCTAAATAAATTACAGAGTTTTCCTTTTTCGCAATTTCGAAATTTTGCTTATTGGCATGCAACCCTAATACAAAGGTTCCTGCCCCATGCGCATCTGAGGTGTGGGAATCACAATGAACCGACACAAACAAATCTGCATTGGCTTTATTGGCAACCTCGCCCCTAACGTACAAATCAATGAACGTATCATCCTTACGCGTGTAGATAACTTTAATATCCTTATTCTTTTCAAGAATTTCACCGACTTTTAAAACAATGTTCAAAGCGATTTTTTTCTCCAAATACCCATTTCCCAGGTTTCCTGGATCATGACCACCATGACCGGCATCTAAAACAACAATAAATGGATCATCAGATTCAACTTCTTGTTTATCAACAGTAAAAGACAGTAGAAATATGGCTGTAACTAAAACCAATGAAATGCTTAAGAATTTTATTTTCATATGTATTGGGGATTATATCGCCCTTATTATGGTTAAATTTATTGTAAGACCCTACATGGGGATTAAAAAATATATGTAAGTTTGACATCTCAAATAACGGCTCATTTGACCGCCAAACCTTTACAAAAATAGGATATATAGCCTTGCAATCAAACAAACAATACTTACTTTTCCTATTCATGGTTGTTGTCTGTGGTTTTTTTGCCATCGGTCAAGAAGGAAAAATCACTCCGCTCAATATCAAAGCAGAGAGAGATTCAATTATTGCACCACTATTTCCGCCAACCGCAATAAAAGACTCTATAGCCAATGATTCTTTGACTACAGATTCCCTTAATCAAAAGCCTCCTTTACTTTTAGATAAAATCACTTATAAGGCTAAAGATTATGTGAAATTAAGCCAAAAAGAAAATAAAATTTACCTCTATAACGAAGCTGAAATCTATTATCAAGATACGGAGTTAAAAGCTGGTATCATTATTATGGATTACATTAAAAATGAGGTGTATGCCGGTAGAATGGTTGACTCACTTGGCAATTACAGCCAGCTACCCTATTTTAAACAGGGATCGAACATTGTTATTCCAGATTCTATCCGTTTTAATTTTGATACGCAAAAGGCACTAATTTGGAACTCACGAACAGAACAACAAGCGGCAGCCGGTGCTTTAGGTAGTGATGCCATGAAGGTTTATGCCGAGATTACCAAAAAAGAGAATGATTCCGTTTACTTTCTAAGCGAAGGAAAATTGACCACCTCAACGGACACTATTAACCCAGATTATTATATAAGGGTTAGAAAAGCAAAATTTGTTCCCAAAAAAAAAGTAATTGCCGGTTTCAGCAATTTATATATTGCAGACGTACCAACCCCAATAGCAATGCCATTTGCTTATTTTCCACTGAGTGTTGGCCGATCAGCAGGTGTTTTAATGCCTTCTTTCGGTAACGACCCAGATGCCGGTTACTTTTTGCAAGATATGGGGTATTATGTACCATTAGGTGATTATGCCGACATTACTTTATCCGGAGACTTTTATACGAACGGAAGTTATGCATTTAGAACAGCATCTATTTATACTAAAAGGTACAAGTATCGTGGTAATGTAAACCTAAGATTTGAAAATATAGTTAATAGCCAAAAAGGTTTTAGTGATTACAGTCTTTCTAGAAACTATAATATTCAATTTTCTCACACACAAGATACCAAGGCAAGTCCCAACTCACGATTTTCAGCATCGGTAAATTTAGGAAGTAGCGATTATTACCAAAATTCCTTACAACAAAGAAACTTACCAAATACCCAGAACAACACCCTATCATCATCAATTTCATACTCTAAAACATTTCCAAATTACCCTTCTGTGAACATGAGTTTGACCGCTACCCACTCACAACTGACATCGGTAGCTACAGATGATGATGACGATGATGACAATATCAATATGACCTTGCCTACATTTCAAGCAAGTGTAGAGCGTATTTATCCGTTTGTAAAGCAAGACGGTGTAAAGAAAGGAATCATAGACAACATCAACTTTCAGTACAGCGTAAACGCACAAAATAGGCTAACAACAAATGATGAGGATTTTTTCACGGCTAGGATGTTTGACAATGCCCGTGTAGGTGCCAGCCATAGTATTCCTGTTGCAACGAACTTTAAGGTTGCTAAATTTTTCAGCGTTAGTTTGGGTGGTAACTATGAAGATGTTTGGACATTGGAAACTTACAACAGAAGCTATGACGATGTTGCCGAGGAAGTTGTTATAGATACGGTTAGTGGTTTTGACCGTTACAATACCTATAATTTAAGCGCAAGTATTGGAACTACCTTGTATGGTACTTTTAATTTTGGTGAGGACAAAAAAATTCAGGCTATTAGACACACGGTTAGACCTTCTCTTAGTTATGGCTATGCACCCTCATTTGAGCAATTTTATGACGAATATTTAGGTGAAGACGGTGTAGAAGTACAATACAGTCGTTTTACGGGAACATTAAACGGAGCACCTTCATTAGGGCAGTCTAACAGCTTAAGTTTTTCATTGGCCAACACTTTAGAAGCTAAGGTAAAGGATAAAGATTCCACAAAACTGGAACCTAAAAAAATATCTCTTTTAAGCAATTTTAATGTCTCCACCGGATATAATTTCGAATCTGATTCCCTTAGATTGAATCCACTGAGCATTAATGGTGGAACCAACATTTTGGACAACAAAATGTCCATTAACTTTTCTGCCGGTTTAGACCCTTATGCCATAGATAATAATGGTAGAAGAATAGACACATGGAATATTGACAATGGCGGTAGCTTATTTAGACTTACTAGAGCTAATGCCAATGTATCCTATTCTATTAGTAGTGATATGTTCAATAAAAAAGATGACAAAGGAAGGAAGGAAGAAGAAGATGAAGATCCTTTTGATTACGTAGCGCAAAGTGGTGGTAGAGATGACGACCTTTTTGGAAGAGCCGATGATTTCAATTCAAACCCCATTAGGAAGGACGACAAAAATGCCGATGTTGAAAACCCAGTATATGGAACCAAAATACCATGGAATTTTAGGTTGGCCTATTCCGCAAACTATAGCAACACAGCAAGGCAAAATGAATTTAGTAGTCACTCTTTAATGTTTTCTGGTGACATAGAACTTGCGCCAAGGTGGTCTATAGGAGGTTCATCTGGTTATGATTTCAAAAATCAAGGTTTCACCTTAACCCAATTGCGTTTTCAACGAGACCTTAAAAGTTTCACCATGCGTTTTAACTGGACACCTTTTGGGACCTATAAAAGATGGTATTTCTTTATTGGTATAGATTCTTCTATCTTAAAAGACCTTAAGTGGGAAAATAGGAGTCAGAATTAAAAATTAAACATTAGCTACGATGAAAAAAATTATAAATACAGAAAATGCCCCAGCACCAATTGGCCCATATAACCAAGCAATTTTAAGTAATGGCACTTTATATATCTCTGGGCAAATTCCAATTAATCCAAAAAGTGGCGTATTAGTTTCAGGTGATATTAAATTGGAAACTAAACAGTCTATGGAAAATTTAAAGGCCATTTTAACCGAAGCTGAAATGACCTTTGAACATGTTGTTAAATCATCAATATTTCTCAGTGACATGAATCAATTCACCGAAGTAAACGAAGTTTATGCTACTTACTTTAATGCAGAAACTGCACCTGCAAGAGAAACCGTTGAAGTAGCAAATTTACCTAAGTTCGTAAATGTTGAAATTTCAATGATTGCCGTAAAATAACGTTTTACATATTTGATCTGTGAAATTCTACAAGCCCTTCAATGGGTCTTTGCCTAATAACACCAACGATCAAATCATTTCTAAGCAGTACAGATGTTAATTCATCTCTTAGGTAATGCGCAATACTACCTACAAAATTGATCGGCACCTTTGTAGCCAATTCAAATTGCATTACGTAGTTATTTATAAATTGCTGAAAACCTTTATCTATAACCCCTTTAGAGTACGGGTGGTCTTTATTTTCAATTAAAAACCTTGCAAAGGTTGCCAAATACGTATTTGGGTTAGGCTGCTTATATAAGTTTTCTTTAATTACATCGGCATCTAAATCATGCGAAGCCGCAAACTTATGCGCTAGATCAGATGGCATTTTATGAAAATAGTAATCACGTATCAACTTACGTCCAAAGAAATTCCCACTACCATCATCCATAGGTATATACCCCAATGATGTTACTTTTTGAAATAATTGGTTACCGTCATAATAGCTACAATTAGACCCCGTACCTAAAATACAAACGATACCTTGGTGACCAACTTTGGTAGTAGCAAAAATTGCCGCATATGTATCTTCCTTTACATCTGCTTTTGCATTTGGAAAAAAGTCTTTGAATATACCTTTTAAAAAGACTTTCATACGATCGGTACCACAACCGGCACCATAAAAGTACAAATGACTGACTTTCTCCCTGTTCTTAGAAAGTTCAAAATTATTCGCTAAGCGATCTTCTATGACATCTTTTGTCAACACTTCTGGGCTTAAACCCAATGTTTGCGTTAAAAAAAGCTGTTCGCCATTTTCATCTAAAGCAATCCAATCTGACTTGGTTGCACCACTATCTACTATTAAAATCATATACCGAATGTCTTTAAAAAAATAAACCTGAAAACAAGACGCAAAAGCCTCATTTTCAGGATATATTATTGTTATACTAAAATGATGCTTACAACGTATTAACGTGCTGAATTAGGTCTACCATTTTATTGGAGAAACCAGCCTCGTTATCATACCAGCAGATCAACTTGAAGAATTTAGAATTCAACTCGATACCTGCACCAGCATCAAATACACTTGTATGAGACTCACCTATGAAATCTTGAGAAACTACAGACTCCTCCGTATATCCTAAAACACCTTTTAACTCTCCTTCAGAAGCAGATTTAAATGCTTTTTTAATTTCTTCGTATGAAGTTTCCTTTTCAAGACGAACAGTTAAATCTACAACAGATACATCTGCAGTAGGAACTCTAAAAGCCATTCCTGTAAGCTTACCTTTCAATGCAGGTATTACCTTGGTAACCGCTACAGCAGCACCCGTAGAAGCCGGTATAATGTTCAACATTGCACTTCTACCACCTCTCCAGTCTTTCTTAGAAGGACCATCAACAGTCATTTGAGTAGCCGTTGTTGCATGAACAGTGGTCATTAAAGCCTCTTCAATACCAAATTTATCATTTAATACCTTAGCCATTGGAGCTAAACAGTTTGTAGTACATGATGCGTTTGAAACAATTGTGTTGTCAGCAGTAACCTCTGTATGGTTAACTCCCATTACAAACATTGGAGCATCTTTAGAAGGCGCAGAAATAACAACCTTTTTAGCACCACCATCTATATGATATTGAGCAGTTTCTAATGTTGTAAAAATACCTGTACATTCAGCAACGGTATCTGCACCAACCTCATCCCACTTACAATTTTTAGGGTCTCTTTCCGCAGTAATACGAACAGTCTTACCATTTACGATCAATTGACCATCTTTTACATCAACAGTACCATCGAATTTACCATGTACCGAATCATATTTTAACAAGTAAGCCAAGTGCTCAACATCTAACAAGTCATTGATAGCTACTACATCAACATCTCCACGCTTGATTGTTGTTCTGAAGACTAATCTTCCTATTCTACCGAATCCGTTAATTCCTATTTTCAAATTTGACATTTTCTCTCTTTTTAATATTTAAATTATGTAGTCATTATTTCTGAAACTCGTATAAGTTCCTTATCAATTTTTGTATGTCCTTTTATCGCCTTGTTAATTGGCGTTAAAGTAAGTTGATTATCCTGTATACCCACCATAAGGTTCGTTTTGCCTTCTAATAATGCCTCAACCGCCTTTACGCCCATTCTACTTGCAAGCACACGATCAAAACAAGATGGCGCACCACCCCTTTGCATATGCCCTAAAACAGATACACGCACATCATATATAGGCAAATGTTCTTCAACATATTCCTTAAGTTCAAATACGTTTTTACCAGATTTGTCACCTTCGGCAACAATAACTATACTAGATGATTTACCAGACTCTTTACTTCTTTTCAAAGATTCTAACAACCTGTCTAAACCTAAGTTTTCCTCAGGAATCAAAATCTCTTCCGCACCTGCTCCTACACCGGCGTTAAGGGCAATATGCCCAACATCTCTACCCATAACCTCAACGAAGAACAATCTGTTATGGGAACTAGCAGTATCTCTAATTTTATCTATACACTCTACCACAGTATTCAAAGCTGTGTCAAAACCTAATGTAAACGTAGTACCAAAAATATCATTATCAATAGTACCGGGAATTCCAATTACCGGAAAGTTATACTCTCTATTAAAAATCATGGCACCGGTAAAACTACCATCTCCTCCAATAACGACAAACGCATCTATACCTGCCTTTACTAACTGATCATGAGCTGTTTTTCTTCCTTCTGGAGTTCTAAAGTCATTACATCTTGCCGATTTTAAAATAGTCCCCCCTTTATTGATAATATTATTTACACTACGGGCATCCATTGGTTTAAAATCTCCCTCAATCATACCTTGGTACCCCCTGTAGACTGCAACACAATCTACCTTCATATAGGCACACGTACGAACAACCGATCTAATTGCTGCATTCATACCAGGAGAATCGCCTCCTGAAGTCAGCACTGCTATTTTTTTAATTTGTGATAACATTGAAAAATTTAAGCCAACGAAAGTAACAAATCTTCATCAAAAAAGGAACTAACTTCCATCGCATTTTAAGAAAAAATCAACGAAAAGGATTTCGTTGTAACATATTGATGCTTAAATTCTTAAAATATTTAAATACTTAACAATTATGTAGCGTTTAGTTATTGATTTAATGATTTTGGCTTATTGTAAAAACGAATAAGGCTATCATTTCCCATGACAGATGATGGTGTTTCAATCTCTTTTCCAGGTACCTCTTTTTCTTTTGGTTTGGTAGCCAGTATTTTTTGAAAAAGCTCCTTAAAATTATTGAAATCAACTTCATACGAAATTCCCGCCCCTTGGGTAGACCCCTGTTGATCCGACAAATATGCCTGTATTTCACTTTGTCTACTGAAAAAATTTGCACTTAACGTACCTTCTTCATTTAGCAAAACCTGTATTTCAAAATCACCTGCGACCAAGGTTTCACTAGATGCACCCACCGGAACCCCTACTTTACCGTTAAATAGAATTCTATCCGATATTTGTGTTGATACCGTAACACCAATTCTATCGTCTGTCTCAATATCCGCAGAACGGTCTAAAATACCTTGCTCATAGGATAGACCAAGGTTGAACTTATCATTACCACCACTAAGAATTGAATTCAAAATGCTAGATGCGCTTTGAACCAAATTACCTGTAATTGCTTGTTGGTTAATACCACTTTGAGAATTTACAAAAGTACCTTGAGCCAATAGGAATATCGCATTTTTCTCCTCTACCGTGGGATCTTGCAGTCTGTATTCCAATTCTGATTTTACAATAGAATTAGTACCCGGAAAATCAATACCAAAATCAATATCTGGCTTTTGAAGCTGCCCGGTTAAACTTATAATTACGTCAGTAGGAATTCTACGGGTAAAACCGGCATCATCTAATAATGGAGCAGGATTCGCATTTAATGAATATATCGCCTCCATATTCAAAATGGCTTCTAATGGTTTTTGATCCCAATTAATGGTACCCCCGGGTTCAACCGTAAATTTCTTATCTATAATACCACCAAACTTATAATTGAATTCACCTGTTACCACAACATAATCACCATACATTTCAAATTTACCATTGGTATTGATCTGTATTAAAATAATACCTACCCCTGTTCCTTTTAGGGAACTACCGGTTTTTGTATCCGTTACTATTTCAACTTCGGCATCAGGCGTTACATCTAAGTTAAATTCAAGTTCAAGACCTTGATAATCCTTTAATTGTCGCTGACTCTCTATTCTCTTTTTATCGTTCTTTTCAATAAAATTGATAAAAGAATAATCCCCAACACTAGCAACATCACTAAGCGGAATTTTTAAAGAAGTACCTTTTGCGGTAGTACCATCAACCGTAATATTCAAAGCAGTAGTAGGACCATAGATTCGTCCTGTTCCATTCAAATAACCAGTACCATAATATAACTCACCCTCTTTAAATTCTGTATTTAAAATCAAGAACCTATCATTCTTGGTATCAACATTCAAGTCCAGAACCCAATCCTTAAAGAAACTATGAGTAATGGTACCATCTAAATTTGCCGTAGTACCCTTAGCAACATCTTTTAATGCTATATTTTCAAAATCAAATGTTTGATTACTTAGAACAACTCTAGACCGGGGTGCAAATTCATAATCTACATTCAGGTACGGCACTGCAATACCAGCATTGTCCAAAGTAAGAAGCCCGTCAAAGTTTGGATTATCAACATCTCCCTTTATAACCACCCTACCGTCTATATCTCCCCTAATATGATCAATAACCCCTTCACCCAAAGGGCTAAAAGGTTCTAAATTAAAATTGCTGAAATTCGCAATTAAATCTGCCCTTGGTATATCTCCCCTATTCTCTACACTACCAACTACGCTAAATTTTTCCAAGCCATTATCTGACAGTTGGGAATTCACTTGAAATTCTGTCAAATCTCTATTGCCAATGATATTTATAGCTAAATCACCTAAAGGAATATCATTAATACCGAATTTATCAATATTTAGATTTGATGATGGTAAATAAACACCATCTTTCTGTAAAACGTTTAAGGTTCCATTGACCTCTCCCTGTAATTTCAAACTATCTATTACCGGGGTTATCTTATCTAAGGAAACAATTTTAAATTGCAACTGTAGGTCTTTGTAAGTAGAATCTGCCAATTGTCCTTTTAACCTTATCTGCTCTTTCTCTTCATTGTTCATTACAATTTCTTGAATTGTAATACTATCTAAAGACCTACTTAGAATAACCTTATTCTTTGTATTTCCCTCTTTGTTTAAAACCCACTTATTCCCCTTAAAATTAACATCAGAGGTTTTAAGACCAATTACAGATTTATTTTCCTTATTGAATGTATGGTAAAAGTTTAGGTTGTAAGAATCATTGAACTCACTACCGCCTTTAAACTCTGACCTAAAGAACAAAGTATCCTTTAAGGTAGTATTTATCAGGTTAAAATCCTTAAAATTATAATACGGGGTATCCAACTCACCAACAGATACATATGTATTGAATAATGGGTTTTTATTATCTATACGCACTTCAATTTTATCGGCTGCCGTACCAAAGGCCTCTATACTTGGGGACTCAAAATTTAATTTGAAATCACCCTCATCTGCTACTATATTACCTTTAATAAACGTATTGGGATCAAAGCGAACTTCCGGAAAGAACACATCTACGATTTTATTATAAATCTTAAAATTAAAGGAGAGATTTTGACCATCTGAAATTTGAAAAGGCCTATAGTTTGTATAAATACTACCCAAGGAGTTCTGCACAAGTTTACCCAATTCTCTTACCTTAAAATTACCTTTCATAAATCCGGTAATAATATCTGGAGAATTTATATTTATGGTTCGTTCCCTCTCTTGATCAAAACTAGAGGTAACCGCAAAATCATCAAAATAGTAAGTATCATTTTTATTTTGATAGCTAGTTTGTGTAAAATTGATATCACCAACAATATTATCAAGCGTGGTGCCCGTAATATCCATACTTACATTTCCTTTAAATACAGAAACGCTATCATTTATAATATTCAGTTTCTTTAAATCGGCATAATCGACCGAAGCGATAAAATTAAAATTGTTCCTTGTCTCGGCAACATTTGCAAGACCCTTAAAATCGAACTTAAAATTCTCGTCATTGCTTACCAAAGAACCATCAAACAATTGATCTTTTATAATCCCCGACACTCTAATGTCTTGATAGTTGTACTTATTAAACTCCAAAGAATAAATTTGACCAATTACCTCGGTGTTCAATTTTTCTTTTACGAAACCTTTACCCTCCACATTAAAATCCAAGGTTGTTTTTCCCAAGTTTTTATTTTCGGCAAAATCACCTAAATCAAAATCTATCAAAGAAATAAAACCTTTATAAGTTGCATTGTCAATATTATTAAAATCGCTTAGTACAATATCTGCATAACTACTACCCACGGCAGTATTTAAGTTCACTTTAGCATCAATAGAAGAATTGGTAATAAAGGCATTACCACGAATTGTAAATTGCCCTAATTTGCTAAATGACGACGGCAAAGAGTTACCAATTAAATTGGGCAATAATGCATTTAATTGATAATAACTGCTTGTTACATTCCTCATTTCGGCATTTAAACTAAATGCTTTCTGTTTATTAAAGAGATTTTTAAAATTAAAATTACCACGAATACCGGTATCATCTGAAAACAAGAAAAGGTCATCAGTGTTCAAATCGTTCAATACTCCATTCACATTTGCATTGAAGGTTACTTCTTTACCTTTTCCAAATTCATCATAAAGTAAGTTGACTTCATCAAAAGCCACTTTAGACTCCTTAAACTCCGCAACTACATTAACCTTGTTCAAAAAATCGGCAAAATCTTCTCGGTTATAATTAAAAACCAAATTACCTTCTAAAGCAGATAATGGTGTATTAATGCTTAGAGAATCAAAACGCATTTGCTGCTTGGTATATTTAAAATTGGTAGCCAAACGATCTACTTTTAACCCTCTATTGCTAAAGAATGACATTTCTTTAATATCCGCAGAAACCTCTGGGCCTAAAATTAAAAAGTCGCCCGCATTTATGTTTAGGCTATCAAAATTTAAAACTGTAGTATTTTGTAAATTCTCATCAATATATTTAAAGCTACTATGCGCAATATCAACATTAGATGAAGATAATTTAAAAGGGGGCGTACCCTCTGTCCTTGGCTTGCCATCATCTAACTTATCTACAAACACTTCTAAGTTGGTATTTCTCTCGCCAAAATATGTTTTAAGTTTAAAGTTCAGTTGATCAACAGCGATATCACCAAATTCCAAATTACCTTGAGCAAGATTACCTAAACTTAGAATAGAGGTTTTAAGTTCATTTACATAAAAAAGTGTATCCTGCTGATAATCTTCAATATAGACACCTTCCAAACCTGTATTCCAAGAAATCAACGAAACCTTTAACCGCTCAATATTGATGTGCGTTCCATATTGATCGTTGATTTTTTTCGTAGCAAACTGTGCCAATAAGGTCTGTACCACTGGCAGTGAAAAAACGATGGTACCTAAAACACATATCAGTAAAATCACCAATAATGTTCTAACCAATATTTTTCTCAGTTTTTTGATAGGTCTTTATGTTTTACCTTTGTTATTCAAAATTTATTCCAAATATGCTGGAGCACAAAACAATTTATATACTTGCTATTGAATCTTCCTGTGACGACACTTCTGCGGCAGTTTTAATGAACGATAAAGTGCTCAGTAATGTTGTTGCCACCCAAGCAATTCACAAAGAATATGGAGGGGTTGTACCTGAACTTGCTTCAAGAGCCCATCAACAAAATATAGTGCCAGTTGTTCACCAAGCATTAGCCAAAGCAAATATCGATAAAAAACAATTATCAGCCATAGCATTTACACGCGGACCTGGCTTAATGGGTTCATTATTGGTAGGTACTTCATTTGCCAAATCGTTATCACTTGGTTTACAGATTCCTTTGATCGAAGTTAACCACATGAAAGCCCACATATTGGCCCATTTTATAAAAGAGGAATCCATGAAAGCACCTTCATTTCCCTTTTTAGCATTGACCATAAGTGGTGGCCATACACAAATTGTTCAGGTAAATGATTTTTTTGACATGAAAATCATTGGACAAACACTTGATGACGCCGTAGGAGAGGCTTTTGACAAAAGTGCAAAAATATTAGGGCTACCCTACCCTGGCGGTCCGTTAATAGATAAATATGCAGCTACTGGCGACCCACATAAATTTGATTTCCCCATACCAAATGTAAAAGACTTGGATTTTAGTTTTAGTGGATTAAAAACAAATATTCTTTATTTTATACAAAAGCAGACCAAGGCAGACCCAGATTTTATTAAAAACAACCTTGAAGACATTTGTGCGTCTATTCAATATACCATCATTACTATTTTAATGAAAAAATTAAAAAAAGCAGTGAAACAGACCGGTATAAAGGAAATAGCTATTGGTGGAGGGGTATCTGCAAATTCTGGAATACGCAATATTTTAACCGAAGCACAAACCAAATATGGATGGAATACCTACATCCCAAAATTTGAATTTTGTACAGATAATGCCGCAATGATCGGTATAGTAGGTTATCTGAAATATAAAAATGAAAAATTTTCGGATCAATACGTTACGGCAAAGGCCAGATATGTTATTTCATAGATTAAAACAAAAACCACATGCAACTTTTCTTTAATCCTGAACTAGACCCTACTGCCAACACCTTTACTTTTGACAGTAATGAAAGCAAACACATCATCAAAGTACTCAGAAAAAAGAATGGGGACAAATTATGGATTACGAATGGAGCCGGATACTTATTTGAAGCTACAATAATTGATGATGCCATAAAAAAATGTGAGGTAGAGATCAACTCATCTAAAAAATCACATGCCAAATCTCATTGGTTACATATGGCTGTTGCACCCACAAAAATGAACGATCGTTTTGAATGGTTTTTAGAAAAAGCCACAGAAATTGGCGTTGATGAAATCACTCCTATTATTTGTGATCGATCAGAACGTAAGATTCTAAAATTAGAACGAATGAAAAGGGTATTGGAATCTGCAATGAAACAATCATTACAAACCTATCTACCTAAACTTAACGAACCAATTTCCTTAGTTGAGTTTTTAGAAAAACCAATAACAGGGTTACCGTTTATAGCACATTGCGAAGAAACCGAAAGACATGAACTAAAAAGGCGTGTTGCCGCTGACAAAGACATTACTATACTTATAGGCCCTGAAGGTGATTTTTCAAATCAAGAAATTAAAAGTGCATTGGAAAAAGGGTATGCCCCGGTAGCTATGGGTAAAACAAGATTAAGAACTGAGACTGCGGCTATTGTTGCTTGTACCATTGTAGCATCTATCAACAATGGCTAGTAAATAGCAACCTTTGCAGCACTAGTAATATCCACCTTTTCATTCTCTACCAATAACATCAAAGTTAAAGCTTCATTTTTGCCTACAAGGTTTGGAATTTCAATAGAACCAAAGCCTTTTGGTTTTACATCATTTAAATATTTTTCGGCTACTACAATATTGGTATTCTTTAAAGTTCTATGACGATTTTCTCCCCTTTTAACCTCTGTGGTTCTTTCATTAAGCACTAAGACCGCCCTAATAGTTTTATCTTCAATTTTACCATTAACGTTATATTCAAAAGTTGCTTTATCACCATCTCTTGTAATATTAGATATACCAATAACATTTTGAGACTGTAAATTGCTAAATTTCTCAACAGCCCTAATAACATCCGCCCTATTTGACCCCACCATATGCTCTTTGCCGTTAACGACCAATTCTGGCGTATAATTACTGCGATACCTGAATTTTGTATTGTAGACACTTTGTTTCACGGTAAATTTCTGATTACTGAAAGGGTCTTTCCAACCTATATAATTCCAATAATCCACATGATAGCTCAAAACAAAAACATTATCTGGATATGAATCCTTAATAGTTTCTAAAAGTGCATCCGCCGGTGGACAACTAGAACACCCTTGCGAAGTAAAAAGTTCAAGCACCACACTACCCTTAGATAATTTTTCCGAATGTTCAGAAAACAAAGCATCATCAACTTTATTATCTTTACTGGATTGAGACCAAATAATGGTGGTTAACAGAAGGCCTACTATAGAAAATAAGAAAACATAATTTTTTTTATCAATCATAATAATGTGATTATACTTTATTATTCGAAATAAAATGAAAAACCTTACTATATATCTTTTTCTTATAATGGCGTTTACATGCCTTAACTTAAGAGCACAGGAGATTGCAATTCTAAAATATCAAGGTGGCGGTGATTGGTATGCCAACCCTACGGCATTACCAAATCTTATAAAATTCTGTAATGACAATATTGGAACAACAATACAAAACAAACCCGAAACTGTAGAAGTAGGTAGCAGCACAATTTTTCAATACCCGTATTTACATATGACAGGACATGGTAATGTGGTTTTTTCAGATGAGGAAATTGAAAACTTAAAAAGCTATTTAATGTCAGGTGGTTTTTTACATATTGATGATAATTACGGCATGAAACCATACATCACAAGGGAAATAAAAAAACTATTCCCCAACAAAAATTTAGAAGAATTGGGAGCTGATCACCCCATTTTCAATAATTCATATTCTTTTGCAAAGGGACTACCTAAAATACATGAGCATGACGGGCAACGACCACAAGCTTTTGCAATTTTACAGGATAATAGGATTCTATTATTATTTACCTCAGAGTCTGATTTAGGTGATGGCTGGGAAGACCCAACAGTTCATAACGACGCTCCAGAAGTAAGACAAAAAGCACTTGAAATGGGAGCCAATATTATTACCTACGCCTTTAAAAACTAAGCTATGACATCAAAAACAATCTCACAGGGCATATTAAGAGCTATTGGCGTATTGGTAGGTATCGCCATTTTGCTATACTTTCTTTATACTATACAATCTGTTTTGGCCTACTTGGCCATTGCCGCTGTAGTAGCGCTTATAGGCAGCCCTCTAGTACGTTTTTTTAGAAAAATTAAGTTACCCAATATTTTAGCAGTAATACTAACCATGCTTTTAATGGTAGGTGTTCTAGCCGGTATCATAGCCTTGTTTATACCATTACTTTCTGAACAAGGAAAGAACTTGTCCTTATTGGATATTGATGAATTACAAACCAGTTTAAACACCTTATACCATCAAATCACCAATCACCTTGGCCTATCATCACATATCGTAGAAGACGTTATAGATGATGCCGGTTTAGAAAAAAATATTTTACAAGGTTTGGATATTGGGTTCATTCCCAATTTTCTTAATTCATTTTTAAATGTATTAAGCTCTGCAAGCATTGGCTTATTTTCAGTGCTTTTTATTTCTTTTTTCTTTTTAAAAGACAGCAAATTATTTGAAAATGGATTGTTGATTTTCGTTCCAATTGATAAAAAGAAAGGCACAACGAATTCCATCGGAAAAATAAATGGCTTGTTATCAAGATATTTTGTGGGATTGTTACTTCAAATTTTTATTCTTTTCGTCATTTACACCATAGTACTTTTAATCGTTGGTATTGAGAATGCTGTAGTAATTGCTTTTCTATGTGCATTGTTCAATATAATACCATATATAGGTCCTATAATTGGCGGTGTAATAATGTTGACCCTTACCATGACCAGTAATTTAGGATCGGATTTTAGCGAAGTCATACTTCCAAAAACAGGTTATGTATTCTTAGGGTTACTCTTTGGCCAATTGGTAGATAACTTCTTCTCACAACCATTCATATTCTCAAATAGTGTAAAATCCCATCCGTTAGAAATTTTCCTGGTCATTATTATTGCGGGGCTACTATTTGGTGTTGTAGGTATGATTGTAGCCGTACCGGGTTACACAGCAATAAAAGTTATATTAAAAGAATTTTTATCCGATAACCAAATTGTTAAATCATTGACGCATAATCTTTAGGTAGAGGTGAATTCAGAAATAGTTACAGACGAGGTACAACAATATATTACGGATAAACTGGGCACAGATGTGCATAAAATACTTTTATCAAAACCGAGGTTCACAGAAGTTTCCTCCAAAGAATTGGTAGAGCAAATTGAATCTAAAACAAAAGCCAAAGCAAAATTACCTTCTTGGTTTTCAACGAAAAATATATACTACCCAAATAAACTGAACCTATCACAAACTTCATCTGAAGTTACGGCGCAATACAAGGCTTCATTAATCAATGGCAAGAGTATTGTTGACATTACAGGTGGTTTTGGGGTAGACGCTTATTCATTTTCACAAAAATTTGAACAAGTAACCCATGTTGAAAAAAATAGTGCCTTGTCTAACATAGCGCAACATAATTTTGAGCAAATGGGCGCTACTAACATTAACTGTATCGCGTCTGAGGGATTAGAGTTTTTAAAAGCCTCAACAACCACTTATAACTGGTTATATATAGATCCTTCCAGAAGAGACGAAAACAATAAAAAAGTATACTATTTAGCTGATTGTGAGCCAAATATAGTCAACCAGGCATCTTTTTTATTTACAAAAGCCAATAACGTATTGGTTAAAACAGGTCCGTTATTAGATTTAAAAATTGGACTAACAGAATTGAGCAATGTAAAAGAAATACATATTGTTGCGATAAATAACGATGTAAAAGAGGTATTATGGTTAATGGATAAAGAGTACAATCAAGAACCTATTATAAAAACAATCAATTTTAAAAATAGCATAAAACAAGAGTTCAGTTTTAAACCTAGTGATGAAGAAAATGCAATCTCCAACTTTTCCAAACCACAAAATTACCTTTACGAACCAAATGCAGCTATCTTAAAATCAGGGTCTTTTCAATTTATTGGAGCATTCTTCAAACTAAATAAATTACATCCAAACTCACATCTCTTTACTTCAACAGAGTTAATCAAGTTTCCTGGTAGAGTATTCAAAATTGAAAGTATCTATGAATATTCTAAAAAATCTTTTAAAAAATCCGGTATCAAAAAAGCCAATATTACTACGAGAAATTTTCCTGATTCAGTGTCTGAAATTAGAAGAAAACTAGGTCTAAAAGACGGTGGTGAAAACTATGTTTTTGCTACAACTGATTTAGAAGGAAAACTAATTTTAATTTCTTGTTTTCGTCACTAAAATGTTCTGAATTTCGATATAAAAAACGTTCAAAAATCACATCAACTTAAACAAGAAACTTCGCAAACTACAACGTTGTATATTATCTTTTAACCTTATTTTTAGATACATAATTGATATAAGTTGTTAAAATTTTAACACCAAAAACATGTTCTTTTCAACTCACAAATTATTGATATCTTAATATTTACGGTCTTCTAAAACGATTTTCATAATCAAAACAACGAAATTTAAAATTTTGACACTTGCAAATTAACGTTATCGAATCATCAATTATTAAAGGAAAATTGCTATTATTATACCGGATTTTGATTTTTTTAACATTTAATTCCGCAACTATAAATTTTAAAAAGTCAATTTCTACACAATTAATTTAAACTAACAAACAACAATTATGAGTCAAAAACGTGATTACACGTTGATGAGCTCCAGTAAAAGGTCTTCCTTTATTAAATCTGGGGTATTGTCAATGCTTGTTTGCCTAAGCACACAATTAGTGCAGGCAAATGAAAACACAAGTACTTCAAACAAAGTTGAAGTAGGAGCAGTTCAAACTACTGTTACCGGAACCGTTCTAGATGACACAGGTCAACCTTTACCTGGTGCAAACGTCGTAGAGAAAGGTACTACTAACGGTACACAAACAGATTTTGATGGTAATTATAGCTTAAATGTATCTGCCGGTGCTACGTTGGTATTTAGCTATATAGGATTTAAAAGCACCGAAGTTGCCGTAAACGGCCAGTCAAATGTAAACGCTACCCTAGCCGAGGATGCAGCTGCACTTGACGAAGTTATTGTTTTAGGATATTCTCAACAAACAAGAGGTGACCTTACGGGGTCTGTAGCTTCTGTAGATGTTTCTGAAGCAACCAAGGCACCAGTTGTAAATGCTGCCTCAGCATTACAAGGACGTGTTAGTGGTGTTACCGTAGTACAGAATGCTACACCAGGTAGTCCACCAAAAATCAATATTCGTGGATTTGGTACTAGTAATAACACCAACCCATTATTTATTATAGATGGTCTACAGACAGATGATCCATTTGTACTAAATAGTATAAACCCTAACGATATTGCCCAAATGAACGTTTTAAAAGATGGTGCAGCGGCAATTTACGGTGCAAGAGCATCTAACGGGGTAGTGATTATTACAACCAAAGGTGGTGGTTACAATATGGAAAAACCAATAGTATCTATTGATACTTATACTGGTTTCTCTTCAATAGCGAATACACCAGATTTTTTGAACGCACAACAATTAGGAGATGTCCTATTTCAAAGTGCAGCTAACGATGGTACAGCTTTTGACCACCCACAATACGGAAATGGTTCTTCAGCAATTGTTCCTTCTACCTTAAATGGTTATACCAGAGTTGTTTCTTATGACCCAATTGTAAGAGGTGACGCTTCGGCTACTGTTAACCCTAACGGTACTGATTGGTTAGATGCCATTACAAGAACTTCGGTAATACAAAGTGTTGCCTTTTCTGTTGCAAATGGTGAGGAAAATAGTAAATACTCTCTTTCAGCAAATTATTTAAACAACCCAAGTAACCTTGTAGATACATTTTACAAAATTGGTCAAATACGTTTAAATTCTGAATTTAAACTTGGAGACAAAGTAAGAATTGGAGAGCATTTTAGTGCTGCCTATTCCAATGGTAACCAAGGTGGAGCTGGAGCAAGATATGAAGAAGCGGTAAGAAGCAGCCCGTTAATTCCTTTATATGATGACAACGGCAATTTTGCGGGTACCGGTGCTCAAGGTACAGGTAACTCAAGAAGCCCATTAGCTCAATTAAGTAGACAAAGTGACAACTTTAATAAGACCTTAAGACTTCTTGGAGATGTATACTTATCAGCGGAGCTAATGGATGGCCTTACTTTTAAAACTACTATTGGTGGAACGATCAATTCATTCAACACCCGTAGTTTCCAAGCTTTAGATCCAGAACATAGTGAGCCGTTAGGAACTAACACACTAACAGAAATAAATCAAGATGGCTATTCTTGGACTTTTACTAACACCTTAAATTACAAGAAAACCTTTGAAAACAGCAAAATAGATGCCTTAGTAGGTATAGAGTCTGTAGAAGATGGAATTAAAGGAAAACAAGTTAGCCGAACAGGTTTCTTATTTGAAACTCCAGATTTTTATTTGTTGAACAATGGTAGCGGAACACCAAACATCGACAATGCTTTTGATTCGGCTACGTCTCTTTATTCTTTATTTGGTTCTGCAACGTATTCTTATGCTGACAAATATTTTATAACGGGTACCTTACGTAATGATACCTCCTCTCGTTTTTCAGGGGATAACAAGAGTGATACGTTCCCTTCTATTAGTGCAGGTTGGGTAGTTAGCAAAGAAGATTTTATTTCTTCTGATTCAGCTTTGAGCTGGTTCAAATTAAAAGGTTCATGGGGTCAATTAGGTAATCAATCTTTACCTGCAAGTAACCCTACTATAAATATTTCTTCACTTAATGAGAGTTTAGGTAACTATGCTATTGACGGTAATGCAATTGCTACTGGAGCAATATTATCTTCTGTTGGTAACCCAAATTTACGCTGGGAAACTAGTGAAGCTATTAATGCAGGTGTAGAATTAGGCTTTTTCAATGACAAGTTCAATGTTGATTTTGAATGGTTTAAGATCACTACAAAAGATTTGATTACTCAAGATAACAGTTTGATCAGTACTACAGCCATTGATGCTGCGGCACCATACGTAAACTCAGGTAATGTAGAAAACACAGGTTTTGACATTAATCTTAGATACAAAGATGAAACTACATCTGGTTGGAAATATGGGTTTGATGTAAATTTCTCTCATTACAAGAATGAAGTAACAGATTGGATCAGTGAATTCCAAACAGGTGATGATAGCTTCCGTGGTGGAGCAGTATCTAGAACTCAAGTAGGTCAACCAATTTCGTCTTTCTTTGGTAGAGAAGTAATAGGTTTTACAGATGAAGGTAGATTTGAATATAGAGATATAGATGGTAATAATACTATAGACGATAGTGATAGAACATTTATTGGATCTCCGCATCCAGACTTTACATATGGCTTTAACTTTAACCTAGGTTATAAAGCTTTTGACCTATCATTATTCTTACAAGGTTCTCAAGGAAACGATGTATACAACTACGTTAAGATATTTACAGATTTCCCAACTTTTGTTGATGGAAATAGAAGTGTCAGAGTATTAGATTCTTGGACACCATCAAATACTAATGCTACTTTACCAGCATTAAGTAATTCAATACAAAACAGCGAAACGCAACCTAATTCTTACTTTGTAGAGGATGGCTCTTACTTGCGTTTAAAGAATATACAATTAGGGTATGCTTTCCCTGAAAAAGTGACAAGTAAAATTGGTCTTGATATGTTGAGAGTATACATTCAAGGAACAAACTTGTTTACTATTACAGGATATGATGGCTTTGACCCAGAAATTATATCATCTGTTACCGGTAATAACTTAACATTGGGTGTAGACAACCAGGTTGTACCACAATCTAGAATTCTTACACTTGGATTTAATTTAAAATTGTAAAAAAATGAAAAAGAAATTAATTTATTTATTCACATTATTCGCCGCTATAAGTGCATGTAGCGATGAATTTACAGAGCAACCCGCTATAGGTGCGCTAAGTGATGCTGCCGTTCAAAATGAAGACGGTGTAGAACTACTTTTAATTGGTGCATATTCAACCTTAGATGGAATTAGAAACAATTTATCAGGTAACGGTTTTGCCGCTAGTGGTGACAACTGGTGGTTTGATGTTATCGCAGATGATGCCCACAAAGGAAGTACAGATGGTGACCAAGCTGATCTTTTTGAAATGGAAGTTTACAACTGGACCACAGGTAACCCATACGTTTTAGGTAAATGGTCGTCAATTTTTGCAGGTGTAAACAGAGCAAATGCCGTTATATCTCTTATTTCTTCAATTGAAGATGCAGATTTAACAGGTAAACTTGCCGAGGCCCGTTTTTTAAGAGGTCATTTTAATTTTGAGTTGCAAAGAATCTACGGAAATGTTCCTTACATTTCTGAAGAAAATTATGCAAATACAGAGTTTAACCAACCAAATCCAGGTCCTATTTGGGATCAGATTGAAGCTGATTTTCAGTTCGCAATGGATAATCTACCTGCTACACAAGAGCAATCCGGTAGACCTACATCTTGGGCAGCCCAGACTTATTTAGGAAAAGTACACTTACAGCAATCAGATTGGGCAGCTGCATTTGATTTATTAGAAGATGTAATCAACAATGGTCCATACAGTTTAAATGCTGAATTCTTGGACAATTTCATTAGCTCAGGTGAGAATAGTTCAGAATCTGTTTTCGCTATTCAGTTCACTGCAGATACCGGACAATCTTTTAACGGTAATATTGGTGGAGTACTAAACTTCCCTAATCCAGGTCCATTTGGTTCATGTTGTGGCTTTTACCAACCTTCTCAAGATTTGGTAAACGCTTTCCAAACTGATGAGGACGGATTACCATTATTAGATACCTTTAATGCTGCTGGTAATGATGTAGCCAATGATTACGGCATTGAAGATGAAGATGCCTTTACACCTCATACTGGACCTTTAGATCCTAGATTAGATTATACTGTTGGTAGAAGAGGTATTGATTATAATGGTTATGGCACCTTCCCAGGGCATTCTTGGATCCGTGCAACATTTGCCGATATATCAGGGCCATATTTACCAGCCAAAAACGTTTATCAATCTGGTGATACCGACAACCAAGGTACAGGTGCATGGGGTCAGCAACACTCTGGCATAAACTATAACATTATACGTTTTGCAGATGTTCTTTTAATGGGTGCAGAAGCTGCAGTTGAATTAAACGACTTAGCATCAGCATTAACTTGGGTAAACATGGTTAGAAACAGAGCAAAAAGCATGTCTTATGTACAAAATGAAGCTGGTGATGCAGATGCAGCCAATTATGTAATTGAACCTTACACAAGTTTTGCAGATCAAGCATTTGCAAGAAAAGCAGTTCGTCATGAGCGCCGTTTAGAACTTGGAATGGAAGGTCACCGTTTGTTTGACCTAAGAAGATGGGGCAACGGAGTTGAAGTTATCAATGAGTACATAGCTAATGAAAGCCGTACTATTGAAAATTTTGGTACAAAAGCAAACGCATTCGAAGCTAAACATGATTTATTGCCTATACCTTTAAGTGCAATTGACTTAAGTGGAGGTGTTTTAGAGCAAAACCCAGGTTTTTAAGTCTATAAATTCTTTGTAATAAGCAGGACATCTAATTGATGTCCTGCTTTTTTTATATCCTAAAAAACCTATCCTTATTTAGAATTACCCTGGTTAAATTTTAAATAATTTAAGCCTATAATGCCATCTATTTAACTTTCATAAATTCATTGTAAAACACTATTTTGCATAGTAGAAACAAATAGACCATTCATTCAAATAGTACTTCTCAACACTTGTCTAAACTCAATTATCTGATAAGAACAATACTTAAACAATAACTTACAACAAACAACACAACAAAAACTAACTGATATGCGTATTATTTCTTACTCTTCAATAATACTGATCGCCATTAGTATCTTTTCATGTACTAAACAAAAATCAACATTATTTCAAATGGTTCCTAGTAATGAATCTGGAATTACCTTCAACAATAAAATAATAGAAACGGATAGCTTTAATATTCTAACTAGCGAATACATTTTTAATGGTGGCGGTGTTGCCATAGGTGATTTTAACAATGATGAGCTACCGGATATTTTTTTTAGCGGTAATCAAGTAAATAATAAATTATACCTAAATCTTGGTGATTTTAAGTTCAAGGATGTTTCAAAAGAATCTGGCATAGAAGCTATTGCCCAATGGAATACTGGAGTTGCACTTGCTGACATCAATAATGACGGTAATTTAGACATGTATGTATGTTCTGCAATGTTGAATAGTGACGAGGCCAAAAAAAACATACTATTTGTTCATCAAGGTCTAAATGAAAATGGCGTTCCAATTTTTAAAAATTTAGCAAAACAATATGGTATAGAAGAATCTGGCAACAGTATGGGCGCTACCTTTTTTGACTACAATAAAGATGGCTTACTTGACCTATATGTACTTAATAATGTAGATATTCATATTTTACCTACCAACTATAGAAAGAAAATTACCGATGGAACTGCATTAAGCAATGATAAATTATACAAGAACAATGGCGACGGCACTTTTACAAATGCTACCGTTGAAGCAGGTATAACTATTGAAGGTTTTGGTTTAGGGCTCTCTATATCTGACCTTAACTATGACGGCTGGCCAGATATTTATGTAAGTAATGACTATTTGACCAATGACCTTCTTTATATCAATAACCAAGACGGAACATTTTCCAATCAAATTGCATCTCGTATAAAGCACCAAAGCAAATTTTCTATGGGTAATGATATATCTGACTTTAACAATGATGGTTATTTGGATATTGTAACCTTGGATATGCTTGGCGAAACCAACAGAAGGTTAAAAACTACCTTATCTGGGCATAAATACACTGAATATATTTTGAACGAAAGATTTGGTTATGAAAACCAACACACTAGAAACATGCTTCAAAAAGGCAATGGCAACAACATACCTTACAGCGAAATAGGTTTATTGGCTGGCGTGTCAAAAACAGATTGGAGTTGGTCACCACTTTTTGCGGATATGGACAATGATGGCTACCAAGACTTAATGATTACAAATGGCTTTCCTAGAGATATTACCGATTTGGATTTTGGCGATTTTAAATTTAATGTTAGTAGATATCTTAGTCCTGCACAAATTTTAGATTCAATTCCTAAAATTAAGATTCCAAACTATGCCTATAAAAATAATCGTAACAATGGTTTTACTGATGTAAGTAATGAATGGGGCATTGGCATACCATCATTTTCTAACGGTGCTGCATTTGCCGATCTTGACAATGACGGGGATTTAGACTATATCATAAACAATATTAATGATGAAGCATCCATATTTGAAAATACTACAGACACAAGTGATGAAAAACATAATTATTTGAGCATAGCTTTAAATAACACCTCCTCCAATACCTTAAAGGATGGTGCTAAAATTGTTGTTCGGCTAAATGATGGCACATTTCAGTATAAAGAATATCACACCTATAGGGGCTACATGTCTACCGTTGAAGATATATTTCATTTCGGTCTTGGTGATGCAACAAAAGTTAAATCTATCGAAGTTTTATGGCCAGATAATAAATACCAAAAATTGACCGACATTGAAAGTAACCAACGTATAATATTAGAGGCCAAAAATGCAAAGACAGTAAAAAATAACAGCCTTGTTTTTCCATACGTCCCCAAACAGGAAAAACCAATTTTTAGAGAAGTTTCAAAAGATATTGGGGTAACGTTTTTACATGAAGAAAAAGATATTATCGATTATAACATACAACGTACATTACCGCACAAACTAACACAAAATGGTCCATTTACCACTGCCGGAGACTTAAACGGTGATGGTCATCAAGATTTTATAGTTGCCAGTTCTGCCGGTATGTCGCCACAATTATTTTTCCAAAATGCACAGGGTCATTTTACGCAAAAACCTTTGTTCACCGATGAGGAAAATAAAAAATATGAAGAAGAAAGTATTGCTTTGTTTGATTTAGATAATGACGGCGATCTAGACATGTATCTCGTTTCTGGCAGTAACGAGTTTGAATTGGATAGCAATTATTACAATCATAGGTTACTAACAAACGATGGTAACGGAAATTTCATACTTACTACAGATAAAATGCCATTGGTTAAAACAAGTGGTTCTATAGTAGCCATTACCGATTACGACCATGACGGATATGTTGATCTTTTTGTTGGTGGCAGAACTCCTTTTTCTAAATTCCCCAATCCTGACAAAAGTCTTATCTTAAAGAACGAAAAAGGTATTTTAAAAGATGTTACGGACAATATAGCTCAAGACCTTCGTCAGATAGGAATGGTAACCGATGCTGTATGGGCAGACGTTGATTTGGATGGAAATGAAGATCTAGTTATTGTGGGTGAATTTATGCCCATTACCATTTATAAAAATAACCTTACACGTTTTTCGAAAATTGAAAATACCGGGGTTGACAGTTTATTTGGCTGGTGGGAGAGTATAACAAAAACAGATGTTGACAATGATGGTGATATAGATTTTATAATAGGTAATTTAGGAATGAACAACTTTTACAATCCTACAACCGAAAGACCTGTTAATCTGATTGCCAAAGATTTTGATAACAATGGTACTTTAGACCCAGTAATGTTCGCTTACTTTAAAGAAAGCTTTGAAAACCCTACCTACAAATCATTCCCTGTAAACTTTTGGGGAGATTTAAATGGTCAAAGTCCTATTTTTAGAGCCAAGTACAATTCTTTTAAAGCCTATTCAAGGGCAACAATCACAAATTTGTTTTCTAATGAAGAATTACAAAATTCAACTAAATTAACAGCTAATTACGACAAAAGCATAGTGCTGCTAAATGAAGGTGATGGTAAATTTTCACATATACCTTTACCTATTGATGCACAAGTAGCCCCTGTTAACGGTTCAATAACGGTAGATTTTAATGAAGACGGTTATAATGACATCTTATTAATTGGCAATAATTTTGGTAATGAAGTTTTTGTAGGTCGTAATGATGCCCTGAACGGTCTGCTATTGCAAAATGATGGTAATGGTAATTTTAAATCGGTATCAACTAGCAAAAGTGGCTTTTTTGTACCTGGTGATGCAAAAAGTATCACTACCGTTAAAAATAGTAAGAACGCACTACCCTATTATATTGTTACACAAAACAGAGATTCTATAAGAATTTTTCAAAAAAACTAGTTCGCATAAATTCATTAATTTGAGCAAACTTAATTAAATAGAAGATATTTAAACATCTCAAGAGAATATCCAACTTTTGTTAGCTACTTAAAATAAAAAAAGGGTGAAATAATCTGTAATGTTGCAGATTATTTCACCCTTTTTTTTGCTTGACACCTCACTTATCTTGTATTTATTACCCTACAAAATCATACCTGAACGACATCTAATAATCGACTAACAACACCACTGAAACCACAAATAAACTATTCATAAAATTTAATAGTTAAAATTGGTTTTTTGATAAATTATTAACTAATATTATAATAATATTACGTTAATCTTAACTAAAATTAAGATTAGTTAATAAATCAACAATTAATCAAACAACAACTAATTATGAATCAAAAACAAGATTTTAAATCATTAAAATCCAAAAAAAGACAGTCGGTCTTAAGAAGCGGATTTTTATTGATTTTAGCGTCTTTATGCTTTAATGGCCTTAGCGCTAATGAAAAGCCAAACGAAATTAAGTACAATGAACCCCTCAAGGTTCAAACAACTGTGACCGGTACGGTATTAGATGACCTAGGCACTCCGTTACCTGGTGCCAGTATCATCGAAAAAGGTACCACGAATGGTACCCAAACCGACTTTGATGGTAATTTTACCATAGACGTAGCGGCATCTGCAACCTTAGTAGTGAGTTACGTAGGTTTTAAAACTGTTGAAATAGCTGCTAGCTCCTCTCCTATTTCAGTAACCTTAACCGAAGATGCCGCTGCTTTGGATGAGGTTGTGGTAACAGGATATGGTTCTCAGTCTAAAAGGGATGTAACGGGTTCAGTTTCAACAGTAGATGTTGAAGAGCTAAATGCCGTGCCTGCTACTACTTTTGCACAACAACTACAAGGTAGGGCTGCCGGTATTGGTATTGTAAATGATGCAACTCCCGGTGGTGAGGCTACGGTAAGAATTAGAGGTTTTGGTACCATTGGCAACAATGACCCTCTATACGTTATTGATGGGGTACCTTCAAGATCACAAGCAAACCTTAACCCAAATGACATAGAATCTTTACAGGTTCTTAAAGATGCATCTGCAGCATCAATTTACGGTTCAAGAGCTGCAAATGGTGTAATAATTATCACCACCAAAAAAGGTAAAATGGGTAAACCGGTCATCACTTATGATACCTATTACGGTTTACAGTCGGGATTAGGAGAAGTAGAAGCCTTAAATGCTGCGGAGTTAGGTGAATACCTTTATTTAGCCGATCTATATGCTGGCAAGGATCCTAGTCATGGTCAATATTCTTTTGGCCCAAATGGAGAAATAGGAATACCTGACTATGTTTTCCCAAGTGGCGCCATGGAAGGTGATCCCGGTACAGACCCCGATTTGTATGCATTGGAAGAAGGTAATATTTATGCTATTGTGCGCGCCGCCGATACCAATTGGTGGAATGAAGTAACTAGAACCGCGCCAATTTTAAACCATCAAATATCAGCCTCTGGCGCAACTGAAAATGCAAGATACGCCTTTACACTAGGTTACTTTGCTCAAGATGCGATAACTAAATTTGTAGGCTACAATAGAACATCCATTCGTGCAAATACAGAATTTAAAGCATTAAATAAAAAGTTAACTGTTGGTGAAAACCTTTCTGTAAACTTTGACAATAGAAAAGGTGGTTTTGGAAATGATGAGGAACAAAATGCAGTTTCGGGTTCGTATAAACATCATCCACTTTTACCGATCTATGATATTGCCGGTAACTTTGCAGGTAGTAGAGGTGCTAACCTAGGTAACAACTTTAACCCATATGCAACTTTATACAGAGAGCAAGACAACAGAACATATCGTTTACGTGTATTCGGTAACGTTTTTGCCTCCTATGACATTACGGACGACTTGCAGGTGAAAACTAGTTTTGGTGTAGATGCTACAGGTGAAAGAGGTAGATATTTAAGAAGACAAAACCCAGAGTATGTAGAAGGAAACTTCATCAGCGGCTCAACTTCAACTAACAGGTATGAATATCAATGGCAATGGAATACGGTATTGACCTATGCTAAAACTTGGAATGAAGTCCATAATTTTGATGCTTATGTAGGGGTTGAGGGTATTGAGGCTTATGGTGAAGAATTTGGGGCCAGTAGAAATGGCTATGCTTTTGAAACGCTTGACATTCAACGCTATTTAGATTTAGGTGATGCTACCACGGCGAGTAACTACGGGTATGCATTTAGAGATTATACGCTATTTTCTGAATTTGGAAAGCTGAATTATAACTACGATGGAAAATATTTAGCTCAGTTTATATTAAGAAATGATGCTTCATCTAGGTTTCAATCTGCTTCTAGGAGTGCAATATTCCCTGCTTTTAGTTTAGGTTGGAGAGTATCAGACGAGGCCTTTATGCAAAATCTAGAAAAGGTAGATGAACTTAAACTTAGATATGGTTGGGGTAAAACGGGTAACCAAGAAATTGGAGATTACAATTCTTATACTACTTACCGTTCCAATATTTTCAACGCAGGATATCCAATTGATGGAGCAACGGGTGCACCAACTTTAGGTTTTGACGTTCAAAGTTATGGTAACCCAAATGCTAAATGGGAAACTACTACATCAAACAACATTGGTGTTGACCTTTCAATGTTCGATAGAAGATTTAATATAGGTCTTGATTTATGGGACAGGATAACGACAGACATGTTGTTTAGAAGACAAATCACGTATACCGCAGGTGATGCACAAGCACCGTTCTTCAATGTTGGTGAAATGACCAATAAAGGTGTAGACTTACAAATATCTTGGGACGATAAAAAAGGCGACTGGGGTTACGGTGTTAGCTTCAACCTTTCTGCTTACAAAAACGAGGTTAATAAATTAAGTGAAACAGATGACGGTACCGTTTTGTTTGGTGATGCTTCTAGAGTTCCTTCTTTAACCATTACAGAAGTTGGCGAACCAATATCATCCTTCTATGGCTTTAAAACCGAAGGAATTTTCCAGTCTCAGGCAGAGGCAGATGCTTGGCCTACATATGGCAGCTACAATGCACCTGGTAAATTGAAGGTAACAGATGTGAATAATGATGGGCAGATAGATGATGATGATAGAACGATCATTGGAAGTCCGCACCCAGATTTCACCTATGGTGTCAATATAGATGTTAGTTACAAAAACCTGGCCTTGAACATATTCGGTAATGGTTCTGAAGGAAATGACATTTACAACTACGTAAGGTATTTTGCAGATTTTAACACCTTTCAAGGAAACAGATCAAAAAGAGCGCTTTATGATGCATGGCAACCTGCCAACCCTTCTGCTCCCGTTAGCGAATGGGTAGCGGCTAATCCAAATGCCACTGTACCGATAATGGATGCTAACGATCAAATTAGTAGTAGACCTTCATCTTATTTCATTGAAGATGGTAGTTATTTTAGACTTAAAAATGTTCAGTTGACCTATTCCTTCCCTTCAGATTTAATGGAAAAAATAGGTATTTCAAGAGGACAGATATATGTACAGGGTCAAAACTTAGCTACATGGACAAAGTACACAGGTTTAAACCCTGAAATACAAGCAGGTAATAGAGATGACGCTACATTAGGCTTTGATGGCGGTTACATGCCGGTATCGCGTACCTATACATTAGGTCTAAGATTAACCCTTAACTAAAAAATCTAATTGCTTAAAAAAGCTATCATTTAATGAAACATATAAAATTTTAATGATGAAAAGAAAAAATATAATATTAATGGTATTTATCTGTATGGCCATCTTTACGGTTGGTTGTAGCGATGAATTTTTAACACGAACTCCAGAGGGGCAATTTGGTACAAATAGTCTTGAAACGGAAGATGGTTTAGATGGCATTCTATTGGGTGCCTATGCCATGATTGACGGTGCTGGTTTAGATGGCACTGCAGATTGGAACGTTACGGTAGAAAACTGGGCATTTAACATAGCTTCGGATGATGCACTTAAGGGTACCGATGCGGGTGACCAACCAGAACAGTCTTTTATTGAAGCCTATGACTATCAATCTTTCAATGGTCATATTACAAATAGATGGAGATCACTGTTCAAAGGTGTAGCTAGAGCGAACAATGCCATTAACGCCGCCAATAGTTTAGAAGATCTTTCTGATGAAAAGAGAACCCAAGTAATTGCTGAAGCGCGATTCTTAAGAGGTATTTTTCATATGGAAGCACGCAAAATGTGGAGAATGCCACCTTACATTGGCGAGGAAGATTACATTTTAGATGATGTTGAAAGCACCAAAGTGCCTAATGATCGTGAAATATGGCCGTTTATTGAAGCTGATTTTGAAGCTGCAGCGGCAAGTTTACCCACAACACAAAGTCAAGTAGGTAGACCTACTAGTTGGGCAGCTAAAGCTTTTTTGGCCAAATCAAAAATGTACCAGGGTTGGGACGAGAATGGAACGCCTAATACCGCAAAACTTGGTGAGGCCAAAACTTTACTAGATGAAATTGTGAACTCAGGTGTATTTAGCCTTGCCACTAAATTTGAAGATAATTTTTTGGTAGCCACAAGAAATAACCCAGAGTCTATATTTGAAATTCAATATGCCGTAAGTAGTGCTGCAGATCAAGCCTCTAGTAGAGGTATGGGTCTTGCCCACCCATATACAGACCCTTGGGGCTGTTGCGGATTTTATCAGGTATCACAGAACTTGGTAAATGCCTATAGAACCGAAGCCGGTTTACCTTTGATCGATAATTTTGATGCTGAGGACATCAGTATAGATACCAATGAAGACGGTACTAGTGCTGAAACGGCTACTTTAGACCCTAGAATAGATCATACTTTAGGAAGACCTGGAATACTTTACAAAGGTTTCAAAATCTATCAAACCGATTTTGTTAGAGATTTGTCATATGCAGGTCCTTTCTTCTCTAAGAAGCATGTTGCAGAGCCAGAAGGTTTTGGTGTTGGCGGATGGGGAAATCTATCAGCAAACAATTACCGATATATGCGCTATGGCATGATTCTATTATGGTTGGCAGAAGCAGAAGTGGAAGTAGGAAGTTTAGAAAGAGCTCGTGAACTTGTAAATGAAATTAGAACAAGAGCCGCTAATCCTGATGGATTTGTACCTTTGGCCACACAAGGAACGGACAGAAATGATTTCAGCATTGTAGAGGGCGAAGCTGCAGCAAATTATGATATTGCAACGTATGATGCACCATGGACGGACAAAGCTGCCGCCAGGGATGCCGTACGTTTTGAAACAAGATTGGAATTTGCCATGGAAGGTCACCGTTACTGGGATCTGGTCCGTTGGGGAATTGCCGCTGAAACCTTAAACAACTACATAGCCAGTGAGTCTCAACATAGAACATACTTAGTAGGAAAATCTTTTACGGAAGGAAAAAATGAATATTTCCCTATACCAAGTCAAGCAATTGATAGATCTGCAGTTGATGGTCAACCAACATTGACACAAGATCCAGCTTACTAATTAAAATTATTGTTAATTGTTAGTTGCATAAAGAGTGGTCAAATTATTTTTTTGGCCACTCTTTATTAATTTAAAACTACTTGGTTAAACGATTAATATACACCTATTAAATGAGTTCTAATATAGACCGGTATTTCGTTGAGACCATCGTCTAATTTTAATTTCATTACTTCAGAAGGTACCAAGGGCATATGGCAGGAAATACAATTTTGAGTTTCAATATGTTTATTTACCTCGACGCTACTGTTAATAGCTGTAATATTATGGCAAGACAAACACTTTGCATTGAAAACATCTTGTTCACCTCGTTCATTTTCATGTGGACTATGACAAGTAATGCAATCCATTTTTGAAGAATTCACAAAACACTTGCTTTCACTGAGAAGCCCCATTTGATTTCCATGAACATCTAATTTGAGATTTCTATTGTTATTCTGATAATTTTTGGAGTAGGCCGATAATGTATCGCCAGCAATAAAGGAGAACGGATTACCTTTTACCTGTTGTGCTTGTAACCCAGAGTGACATACGGCACAGGCATCTAAGCGCTGTTGTTGGGTGTACTTACCATAATTATCTACATGTACACCTACTTTTTCATTAGGTTTGGTCCTATGGTAAACTACGTGTTCTTCTAAAGGTCCATGACACCTTTGGCAATCAATACCTAGCAACAATTTATTGCGTTTATAAATATTTCCGTTACCAGTTTCATTTTTATTTTCGGCAAAGGTCACATGACATTTTAAACAATTATCATCTACAGGTCTATTGAAAGAGTATTTGGGAAAATTGGGACTATTGACCCAAGTATTGGCAGGCTCAAAATAGGATAGTTGTAATTGATATAGCTTATCATCTTCCCAGCTCAGATAACTTTGCCCTTTTACTCCAGAACCAATAGTAATATCCAGCTTAGATTTCACCAAGGCAGTATCGTCAAACTTTGGTTTGATCAATTGATAAATCCCATCGTTTTCTTTTATTAATTTTAAACGCACCCCTTTTAGATTCAGCTCATTGGAGCCTTCGGCAAGTTTACCTTTAATGTGTTCTTCATTGGCAATCGCTGACGTGTTGTAATGAGCTGTTTTTACATGACTCTTAAAAATATCTTCATGGCATTCTATGCAGGTATCCTGAGCTACAAAGTTTTTGCCATTATAATGTGTAGCTACGATTTCCGGCTCTAAATAATCCGAGATTGTAACAGTGTTTTTTAGATACCATAAGATATAAAAGAGCAATACAAGAACAATTGAACATAAAATGTATTTTGTATGCTTGCTTTTCATTGTAGTTTTTAAGATCTACTTTAATTCCTGGTTCATAAACCAATCATAAAGTGCATCGGTCTCATAAGCTTTTATCCATGCACTATGGCCTACGTTAGGATATCTTGTAAAAATTACCTCATATCCCATTTCCTTTAATTTAGCAACCATATTTTCAGACTCTGAGAATGGAATGGATTTATCTTTCTCACCATGAAAGACCCATATGGGCATTTCCCTATTGATCCATGAAGCATAGGGCAATGGTGCCATACCACAAACTACTGCCATTGCAGCAAATGTATTGGGATATTGTACCGCCATTTCCCATGCAGCGCCACCACCCCTACTTAATCCGGTTATATAAATCCGTTTTTTGTCTATTCTATTATTATCCACAATAGAATCTAACAACTGTTTAACAGCCCTTGTATTCCACCATTTCTTGGCGTTGGGGTTCTGTGGCGCCAAAATCAAAAATGGGAACTTTTTTCCTTGAACTATCAATTTTGGAGGACCATTTCTCTTCACCGTGACCAGGCTATCACCAGATTCACCTCCGCCGTGCAAAAACAATAAGATCGGAAACTCTTTATCAGGTTCGTCCTCATAATCCTCAGGATAGTACAAATAATAAGATAGTTTCTCTTTTACATTGGTCTCCATCTCAGCGTCTATTAGACTAGGCTTTTCTTGAGATGCACAACTTTGAAAAATAATCAATAGAACTATATACGGAACAATCCTCATCATAAAAACAATTTACGCTCAAATGTACCTAAAAACAAGTTGTATTAAAGTTAAAGTATCATTAGATCAATTTGGATTTCAAATGCTATTTACCAAAACTAAGTTATATACAATCACCCCTAAACAAAGAAGGAGATGCTCTTAGCATCTCCTTCTCTTAAAATCATATTATTTTAAAGTTATTACCTATACAATGTAAAGTGACCTACATATTTGATGGCATCACTATTTGCATTTACAACATACCAATAATCACCCGTAGGTACCTCTTTACCTTCATAGGTTCCGTCCCAGCCACTGACCTCATCCAATACAGCAACTACCCTACCGTAACGATCGTAAATTTTAACCACTACACCATCAAATAGCTCTCTATTATTTGGAGACCAAATATCATTCAAGTTATCACCATCAGGTGTAAAGAAATTAGGAAATTCTAACATTCCGGTGAATTCAAAAGGTACGCTAAGCTCCAGTTCACAACCTCTTGCATCTCTAACACGAACATTTACTATTCCGCTTTCATTGGTCGTAAATACGGTCTCATCTCCAAAAGATTGTCCGTTGAAAAAGAATTCATACTCACCATAACCACCAGCGGCAGAAGCTTGAACTTCATTGGGACCAGTTTTATCAACTACCAAACTTAATGGCTCATAACCATCAATACTGAACTCAACACTATTGGTACAACCATTTTCATGATAAATATATACAATGTGATCACCGGCAGGTAAATCTCCCCATACATACTCATCCGTAGCATTAGCCGTAATAGCATCTGTAGGATCTATTGGATCCAAAGCAAACATTAGTTCCGGCAAAAGATTATCATTTTCCAGTTGAATAGTGGTTGTACTGGTAGGGAATATACCTTCACAACCATACTGCACCTGAGCTGCTGCGGTTAAATCTACTCCAATATCTATAGTAAATAATTCCGAAGCCGTACATTGGTTTACATCTTGTATATAGATAACATAAGATGCTCCACCCTGTAAGTCTTCTATTATTTCACCAGTATAGGGTGCAAACGTGGCGGTACCCGATTCATCTACCGGATCGATCATTTCTATTTTATATTCAAAATATGGTGTAGCACTTACTAAAGGATTATTGAAAGGAGTACCTCCAATGACATCAAATATCACAGTACCATTATTTGCACCTATACACAACTCGGGTGTAGTATCTATATTGATCACCTCTATTTGATCAGGCTCTTCAATAGTAATAAAATCCTTTTCAAAACAGCCATTATCATCCTTGATCAAAATCTCATAAGTACCTGCCGCCAACTCATCAAAAGTATATGTACCAGGGTTATCCGAATCACTAAAGAACTCATTAAAATTAGGAGCAATCGCAAACTGTATTAACCCTTCACCACCGGCGCTAACAGATACGGTTATGGTACCATCCTCTTCACCGTTACACGAAACATTTGTAGGCACGGCGTCAAAAATTATAGGATCAGGTCTAACTATAGCGAACGGACCAGCAATATCACTACAAGTAGCTCCACTAGTTACCGCTATATAGTATTCGGTTCCTTCAGCTAAACCTTCAAATGTACCGTTATCTTGGGGACCTCTTACCAATGTTGCAGTAGCTGCCGGATTAAAAGCATCAACAGGATCACCTTCGTATAAATAGAACACATCTTCACCTACACCGCCGTTCACAAAAGATTCTATTCTACCATCCAATTCAGATGCACAAGAAATATCATCTGGTAAGTTAGGCAATAACGTTATTCCCGTAGCATCGGTCATGGTAATACCATTTGATCTAATTGCGGGGCAAGCACCTGCGGCATTTACCTTTCTCACATCAAATTGATAAGTAATACCCTGTACTCCAGATATGGTAACAGAATTCCCTGTCATTGGTTGATAGGTACCAATGGTAACACCGTTTTCTACCCTTAAATATTCATAAGTAAACAAAGGATCAGGGTTTTCAACGGTCATTCTCATTTCGCCATCCCCTCCACAACCAGGCACTCTTGTCTGTACCAATACCGGCTGAATTGGTGGTGGTGGATCTACATAATAAGCTTCGGTAACAAAAGAACATCCAAAACTAGACGAAACTTCTATTGCGTACCATCCAGCACTAATATACCCTCCACTATCTCCAATAAAGGTTGGTGTATTCTGCAAACCACTTTCAGATACTACAGCCGTATTATCATCACCACTTAAATATAATAATGTATAATTGTAACCCGCACCAGGAAAACCACCACTTGCTCCTGCTGTTGCAGTAATAGCATCACCAGACGTAATATCATAAGCTTCTAAAACCGCATTATTACCATTGGGACAATCTAAACTCTGTGGTTCTCTAATACCGGCAACTATTTGCGGTACTTCTTCTAATTCTATCTCCACTGTATTTGTACACCCTTCTACATCCCTAATTTCTATCTCATAGAAACCGAATGACAAGCCGGTAAATTCATTATCATTGGAAAATGCAGCAATTTCAGTGGTATAAGTAGCACCATTATCCGTGCTCATTAATAATCTATACTCATAAGGAGTAGTGTCCCAACCACCAGTACCTGTTGCAACAATTTCACCTGTGTCATTGGTACAGCTAACATTTCCTATAGACTCTGCCGTAACTTGTAGCGGACCGTTAGGTGTTCTAATATTGGCAACATTACTGATACCTGCACAATATGGATTACCCACAGAAACCACATCTACAATTAAATTACCACCAGGTAAATTATCTATACGGGCTTCATCACCATTAACATCAGGGAAATTATTGGTATCAAAAGTTCCTGAAGCCAAAGGAGTTGTTCTAGCATCATCAGTAGCCTCATAAACGATATAATCATATACACCATTATAATCACCTACGGTAATGAACAATGCTCCATCGTTACCAGGTACCGCACAGCTAACCGGTTTAGCCTCACTTATTAATACTGTTGGTGCAATTGGCGTGTTAACCGTGTGCACAGGCATTGGATAGGTACAACCTACTGTATTATCAACAATTTCAAATAAATAATCACCAACATCCGGTAAAAATACGTCTACATAATTATTTCCGGTTGAATTTGTTACTGGAGCAACTGCTGTAACCGAAACTGTATTTACAGTAAAGTCAGTTGTACCCGCAACTTCTATACGTACACGTTCATCATCTCTACAATTTAAAATATCAATATCTATGATTGTGGGTACAACATCTGTTGGCGGATTGATCGTAGGCACATCAAATGTAGTTTGACAACCATTGCCATCTATAGCATAAACCGTAATATTCTGAGCAGAACCATTATCAATGATTTCAAATGTATTACCTGTTTGATAGTTCTCGAACCCGGTAATACTATATTGATAACCAGAACCTATAGTACCGGCATCAACAACGTTCACGGTAATAATGGTAGAACTATATCTATTAGCACCTGGTTCACAGGAAAAATCCGCTGCGCTGGCAGTAATACTAAAATCATCGGGGTTATTTATGGTATGTACCGAAGACAACACCTCACAGTTACGTGCAGTAACTACTTGCACTTGGTAATCTCCCGCAGGCAAACCTGAAAAGGCTCCCGTATTATTCCTTGTAACTTCCGTTGTACCAGATGTAACATCATTTAGGATATAGGTTAACGGAGTATCTTGCGAAGTAAAAGGAACCATTGCATTTGCAGGACCAACTATTACTTCTATAAAACCATCGTTCTCATCTCTACAGCTAATATCATCAGCATCTTGAGCAACAATTACTGGTTGAGCAGCCTGATTAAGAATAATGTTAGATACCGTAGTTTCACAAAAACCAGTTCCATCATTTACAACACGGTCAGTGATTACAACTTGGTAATTACCAGGTTCTAAGCCTGTGAATACTGCATCATTGGTTTGTAAGACCGGTGCTACCGCATTTGAATTATAATCTATACCTGTTAATTCATAATCGAAATCTCCACTTCCGCCATTGGTAGTTATTGTAATTTCTCCATCAGCATCATTACAAGTACTATCAGTAGTAAAGTCACCTGTTGCAGACAAGAAATCATACACCGTGGCAGTACCTTGACTTGTACATCCATTGGCATCAACTACATCTACTACATAATCACCTGGACTACTTACCGTGTAAGTGTAAGTCCAATTTGTACCATCATCCGTAGGTAATTGTTCATCACCACCCAGAGTAAATCTCGGTGTATTCAAAGAATTTGGTACGGTAACTGTAATATCAAATGCCGTTGAGGTAGGATCACATTGATTAACAACGGTAAAAGTAGGAGCCGGTAAATCTGGATCTAAAGAAATAATGGTAGCAATATCAAAAGATGTACATCCGCTAGCATCTCTAACATATACGTCATAATCACCATCAGGAGCTGTAAATGTGGTATCTGTTGTCCAATCAGTACCAGTAGGCACATCACCATTGTTCATAAAGGCGAATTCATATGGTCCGCCAGAACCACCTCTTCCTTGAACGGTAACTTGACCAAAGGCATTACAATTTGCAGGAACTTCCTGTAAAATATCAATATCCGGTAAATTCTGATCAATAGTCACGGATGCAGCATCTGTACAAGTATCAGTTAAATTTTCAACCAAAATTTGATAATCACCAGGCAATTCCGCGTAGGTACCGTTATAAGGTAAACCTGTAGTTGTCAAAGCAGCTTCTAACTCCGTTTCTGATCCATCTTCGTTATTGATCAATACTATTCTTAACTGATCACCAATAGTATAACCAGTAATTTCATAGGCTATTTCACCATTTCTATTGATATCACAGGCACCAGGTGTGGAAGATGCCGTAACATCCAAAGAAGACGGACCCTCAACTGGTGGTATTTCTTGCTCATAGGTACAACCAGTACCCACATCCAATACTACAACAGTATACGCTACACCATATTGAATACCGTCTGTAGCGTTGCTAAAAGTATGGTCATTGACCCCTGGTGTATTATTTAGATTATAGAATGATGGCTGATCCAACAATCTTATCTGATAAGACCCTGAACCTCCACTAACATTAACAGCATAGGTGAAAGCAGTATCATCACAATCAGCAGGTGCTGGTTGCGGAATTGGTGTAATTACCACTTCATTTGATGTAATGGTAACCGTATCAATATCGGTACAACCATTGGCATCGATCGTAATAATAGTATAATCTCCAGTTACCAATGATGGATCTAAAATTTGGATAGGAAAAGTACTTTGATCCTCTACACGAGTAATTTCTACACCTGTATTATCCTCTATAATAAAATCAAAACTAGGCGTACCATCTGTAACTGCATCAATACTTATACCTCCACTAACTGGACCACTACCACTACAAACTGCCTGAACTTCTGAAACCGTAGTTGCAGGTGGTGGCGTACTGTCTAAAGTAATATCAAAAGTATCTGCAACGGTTTCACAACCTCTAGCATCTCTAACCAAATAAGAATACGTTCCAACGGTCAAATTTGAAAATACAGTTTCTGAACCCCAACCATTTCCGTTAAAATTAACTTCATATGGTGGCACCCCACTTGTTGCATCGGGTGTTATTGTTACTGCTCCATTATTAGTTGAGCTACAGCTAACCAGTCTAGTGGTAATATGGGCTGCCGCAATATTTTGCGGCGGGTTCAACGTTATTGCAACCGATTCGGCAACACAACCACTACTTGTAGTATTGTTATCCGTAATTCTAAAGACATAATCGCCTGGGGTAGCAGTATCGTATAAAAAGTTGTTGGAAGTCAATGGTATTGCCGCACCAAAAGTTACCCCGTTATCAGAACTAACTTCATATTGTTTAGCCCCAGGGCCTGCAGTATAGCCACCGTTCACCTGAACTCTAATTTGACCAGGAGCTCCTCCACAAGGTATTTCAGTTTCAATACTGGTGTTTACCCTTAATTGGGGCTCAATGGTTATAGGTAAGCTATCCGAGCAGTCATTACCATCTACCACCTCAATAGTATAGTTACCAGGAGATAGGCCAGAGAAAGAAGCGCTCGCCTGTAAAGTACCACCATTAATTCTATATTGGTGCGTACCTACTACTGCAGTACCAGCAGTGGAGGTTACGGCAACCGTAGCTCCTACACCGGCTACAAAACAAAAATCTGAAGACGGTCCATCTAATGCAATAGTTGGCGCATCAATTGGGGTTAAGTCAAAAGTGAAGGTATCTGTACAACCTTCAGCATCTTCTACAGATAATGTGTATGTTCCCGCTGCAGAAAGATTACTAAAGGTTCTTCCAGATCTTGGACCTATTTGTGGTCCTACCGGAGGAGTCAAGGTATATCTATATGTTCCCCAACCACCGGTTGCATTTGCTCTTACACTTCCTAAATTACCATTGGCACAGCTCATTGCCGTAACCGTACTCGTAGATAAATCTAAAACAGGAGCCTCTTCAATATCAAAAGAGGTAGTATCCGTACAACCGGTATCGGCATCGGTTACTGTAATGGTATAGGTACCTGCACCTGATAAAGGAAGTGCTGCTTCATTATTATTTTGAGGTCCTCCAGTGAATAATCCACCATTAATGTCATAGGTATAATTGTTAGCAAAACCATCTACAACAAAGGATCCCGTACCATCGGTTGCACCGTTACATACCCTTAAGTCGCCACCAGATTTTACTCGTACCCTGATAGAACTAATTTCAACCGGTCTAAAACCTTCAGTATATGAACATCCGTTAACGTCGGTTATTTGAAAGATATACGCTTGTGAGGTCATTAAACCCGTAAACGTATCATTAGTACCATTGTCCACATACGCCGGACTAATTATTTCATATCTATTTATTGCTGCATTACTAGTAGGTGTCAACTGAACATCTGTAGTACCTGCTGCACAACTTGTATTACTTTGTGCAAAATCTAAATCCGTAGGTGGATCAACATCTAAAATATCAATAGCAGTAAGTTCTAATCTACAACCGCCAGCATCACGAATGATCGGTGTATAAGTTCCTGCCGCCAAATCTGTGTACGAAGTAACAGTTGAGAAGTTTACACCATCAATACTAAACTCATAACCACTACCCGAGCCTCCTGAAAATGGACCAACAAAATCAATTTGACCACCTACCGTTCCAGCTCCAGAACAGGTTACATCTGCCACTTTAGTAGCGCTTCCGGTCAATGAACCCACAGTATCTACGGTTACAGATGGCAAATCTAAAGTACACTCAAAACCTCCTTGTTGGTATCTTACCTCTATATCATTATAGGTACCTGCCGCAACAGAAATCTGTGGCGTACTTACCCAAGGATCAGCTGCACTTTCCCTATATGAAATATTATAACCTCTACCATTATTAATGGTGAACTCCAATTTTGCACCACCGTTGCTACATGTACCATCTATACCTGCTACAGTTACATCTGGTGGTAACAGATCTTCTACATCAGATGATGCATTTATAATACAGCCGTTGCTATCAGTAATTACAAAATCATAAGTTCCTGCTGCAGTTACCGTATAAGTTGTAGTACCAGAATCGGTAGCAGCATTTCCAAATGAAGGTTGCACAGGACCACCGTTAACCGTAAACGTATAGGGAGCGGAACCACCAGAAGTATTTAAGGTAATATCTACACTTGAGATATCAGAACACCCAAAACTACTGTTTACCTCTGTAGATGCATCTAAAGCAGAAGCACCGGCACCAATAGTTAATGGATTACCATTGACATCAACACTTTGCCTAGGTGGATCAATTCCATTTAACGGATCACCGGTACATTGCTGTGTTTCTACCTGTACCGTATAAGTTCCAAAACCTACAGCAGAAAAAGTGTAGGGATTTGTAGAAACAAAAGCGGTAAACTCTTGGGCAACGCCACTAGAATTAAGCAAGGTATATTTATATGGACCAGGAACGTTTGAGGCGGTTACGGTAATACTACCGGTATCACCACTACAAAGGGCATCTGTAAACGTTGCCGAAATCTCAATTTCCTTTTCTTCTATAACTATAGGCTCATATGGGTATTCGCAAGTATTTGCCGTATTTCTCAATCTAGCTTTTACATTATATGTACCAGGTGCCAAATTTGAGAAAATAGCTCCTTGCCAAGCTCCAAATCCGCTACCACTATCAATAGCAAATTCATAGGCACTAGAAAGATTTGTTATTTGAATTCTACCATCAACCCCACATATATAGTCTTGTTTTACATAAGTTTGGGTAATGGTACTTTTTTTAACCTTAAAGTAATAAGGTTGTCCGTCTACTAAAACCCTATACTCAGCTCCAGAAGTAGAGGGTACAGAGCTCGCATCAAGAGTAAAGGTTTGTTGACCAGTTGCAACATTTGAATAACAAGAAGCGGTGGTATTAGGACATTCAGTATTAACATCAGGTGAACAAGAACCTCCCAATTCTTGCCATATGACACTACTATATGGACCACCTGATAAACTAATAATACGATCATCATAATCACCACATAAGTTAAAGCGGGCAATTGTAAATCCGTTATCGTTACACGTTTCGGTAGCATCTGCACCTACAATAACTGTATTGAACATTGCAGGAGCTGCCAAGCTAGCTTTTTGCGTAAGCGCTTCTTTATTTTCTTTTATGGGTTGATTTGTGGTAGAAATCGAAACAGCCTTTTCGATTACATGGGCCACCTCTGCATACAAAGTACTTACTTTGGAGTTGGCCAGAGCCGTAGTACCAATTACTGAAATAACAATCAGAAACAGTACATACAGCGTATACCGCTGTTGTTTTGGGAGCATAGGTTAAGTTTCGTTTTTAAGAACAATTTCGATTTGGGATCTTTATAGTTCTTTGGTGTAATTTTTTACTTATATTTTGTCTTTAATTTAATCACGTGTTCTTTAATATATTTCTAACGCCTCAATATGAAAAATAGTATTATCATCCCGCTTTTATTCGTTGTAACGCTTAATTTTTCTTGCGCACAAAACCCTGAAAATAAAGTAAATACCCCAAAAGAGATGTTTTTTACCCCTGAGCTGTTCGTCGATGAGCTACAGATTCCATGGGGCTTTACATTCCTTCCCGACAATAGTTTATTAATCACTGAAAAAGAAGGGAAATTGATACATTTTAACAAGGGCAAAAAATCGATAATCGGTAATGTTCCTGAAGTTTATAATAGAGGTCAGGGCGGACTTTTAGATATTGCATTGCACCCAAAATACAAAGAAAATGGTTGGATCTATTTAACCTATGCTTCTGTAGAAGGAAAGGAAAAAGGAGGGCACACTGCCCTAATGAGAGCAAAATTAAAGGACAACTCATTGACTGAACAGCAAGTATTGTACAAAGCAACACCTAACACTACCAAAGGACAACATTTTGGATCTAGAATTGCCTTTGACAAAAACGGTTTTCTATACTTTTCTATAGGTGAACGTGGCGACAGGGATACCAACCCGCAAGACATAAAAAGAGATGGGGGCAAAATTTACCGTTTGCACGATGATGGACGTATACCAGCAGACAATCCCTTTCAGGATGTCAAAGGTGCCAAAACAGCTATTTATAGTTATGGACACCGAAATCCCCAAGGCTTGATCATGCACCCCGTAACAGGAGAAATTTGGGTCCATGAACACGGACCGCGAGGTGGCGATGAAATCAATATCATTAAAAAAGGTGCAAATTATGGTTGGCCATTAGTTACTTATGGCATTAATTACGGCGGAACACCTATTACAGATAAAACCGAAATGAAAGGTATGGAACAACCTATTCATTATTGGGTACCCTCTATTGCACCTAGCGGCATGACTTATGTTACCAGTGATACCTACAAAAACTGGAAAGGGAGTATATTAGTAGGATCTTTGGCCTTCCAATATTTAGAACGATTGATTTTGGATGGTAACAAAGTAATTGCTAGGGAAAAATTAATGGACGGTATGGGAAGAGTTCGTGCCGTACATGAAGGTCCGGACGGATTAATTTATGTAGCTATTGAAGGAAAAGGAATCTATAAATTGATACCGAAAAGCTAAAGCATAAAAAAAGCCTGAATAGAAATTTAAATATTCAGGCTTTCTGTTTAGCTAGAAGTAAGCATCGCCTTTATTGTTTACCAGCATCTATAGCCAGTTTAACAGACCCATGCTTTTTCAATAAGGCAGCAGCTTCGGTATAATCAATATCAAGACCTTCCATAATATAACGAGTACCACGATCAACAAGCTTATCATTGCTCAATTGCATGTTTACCATCTTGTTCCCCTTCACCCTACCTATTTTAATCATTAAGGCAGTGGATATCATATTTAATACTAATTTTTGAGATGTACCGCTTTTCATTCTAGTGCTCCCGGTCAGAAATTCAGGTCCCACATTAATTTCAATGGGAATATCCGCAATTTTTGCAATAGGAGCGCCAGGATTGTTGGTAATTGCAGCCGTTAAAATTCCATTTTTCTTTGCATCTTCCAATCCTCCAATCACATAAGGAGTACTACCAGATGCCGCTATACCGACTACAACATCGGTATCATTGATATCATGCATCATTAAATCTACCCATGCCTGCTGTGTGGCGTCTTCAGCATTTTCTACAGCTTTTCTTATAGCCGTATCTCCGCCTGCGATCAAACCAACTACGCGTTCATGTGGCATACCAAAAGTTGGGGGTATTTCAGAAGCGTCAAGAATACCTAAACGCCCACTGGTTCCTGCCCCAATATAAAATAGCCTACCTCCTTTTGCAAAACGTTCTGCCAAAGCATCTACAAGCTTAGTAACCTGTGGAATAGTTTTCTCTACCGCCAATGCCACTTTCTTATCCTCTTCGTTTATTTTCTGAAGAATGGTCTGGGTATCCATTAACTCCAAATTATTATGATTAGAAGGAGTTTCGGTGATTTTTTTATAATCCATTTAATTATATAATTTTTATATCGTGATTTTTAAAGGCTTTCAATAACAGATCACTGGGGTTCAATTCAGTAATCATAGTATTAATAGAACTAATATCACAAGTTTTATATCGATGTTGAGAATTTAATTTTTCTGAAATAGACAATAATACAGTTTTTTTAGAGGCTTTTATAATCGCTTTTTTTATTTGCACGATATCCCAATCAAATTCTGTTAAGCCAAAGGTAGCATCTACATATCCCGTTCCTATAAAACTATAATCGAACCTAATTTCAGAAATATGGTGAATGGCATTTGCACCAATAGCGATCTGTGCTTCTTTTGAAATTTGACCACCAATAGAAATCACATTAATATTGGCTTTATGAGAAAGTTCCATGGCCACGGGCAGACTTATGGTAAAACAGGTAAGATTTAAGTTTTCAGGTATTATTCGCGCCAATTCCATACATGTGGTTCCTCCGTCCAAAAAAATAACCGCACCATCTCGCAACATGGCAACTGCCTTGGTGGCAATAGTAACCTTATCCTCTAATTTATAAATATTAGTATTTCTTGCACTATTGGTCATATACCCCATAGAAATGGCACCACCATGTACTTTTCTGAGCTTATTTTCCGCATCAAGCTCTTTTACATCTCGCCTAATGGTATCAATAGATACATCTAACGCCTCGGCAATATCTGTAATAAGAATTCTATTGTGCAGATCCACCTCATTTAAAATGGTCTGTTGGCGTTCCTCTTTTAACATATTAACGGCAATTTTCTAATAAACATGGCAAATATAGCGAATTTTATCAGATGCCGTTTTATGACGTTAATATATTGTAAAGTGTAGTTAAGGATAAATTAACCGCAAAAAGTCGCAAAATTTATTGCAAAAAACTGCAGTTAATAAAAATAACGCATATATTTGCATGATTTAAAAATCCAAAAACCCATCAATATCAAATGAAAAACGCCGTAATAGATTCCAAAATTGACATTAGTCATAAACCCATTGGACAATTCGAAGAAACCAGGTTTGAAAAAATTCATAATGTAATCTTTCAAGATTCAAACGAAGCTTCTATTCAAATTGCTCATGAAATTGCAGCTTTAATAAAAAAGAGACAAGGGCAAAAAAGAAATTGCGTTTTGGGTTTAGCCACAGGATCGTCACCGATCAGGGTCTATGAAGAGTTGGTTCGCATGCATAAGGAAGAAGGTCTAAGTTTTAAAAATGTAATCACTTTTAACTTAGACGAATATTTACCCATGGAGCCAAATAATATTCAAAGTTATTTCTACTTCATGCACGAACATCTATTTAATCATGTAGATATACCTGAAAAGAATATTCACATTCCAGATGGCACGGTAAGCAATGAAGAAACTACGGCTTACTGCTTAAGCTATGAGCGTAAAATTAAAGAACATGGAGGGCTGGATTTTCAACTTTTAGGTATTGGTAGAACAGGGCATATTGGTTTTAACGAACCTGGATCTCACTTTAATTCCGGCACTCGGGTAATTACATTAGATCATATTACACGTGTAGATGCCGCACCTTCTTTTTTAGGCATAGACAATGTACCTAGAAAAGCCATTACCATGGGTATTTCAACGGTAAGAAAAGCTAAACGTATTGTTTTATTAGGTTGGGGGCAAAACAAGGCGAACATTATTAAGAAAACAATTGAAGGGGAAATATCTTCACACGTACCGGCCACATATTTGCAAGAGCATGACAATTGCACCTTTGTTCTTGATACGGGTGCCGGAAGCGAGTTGACAAAAAACAAAACTCCTTGGCTGGTAGATGCCTGTGAGTGGACAGAAGAATTGAAAGCTAAAGCTATCGTTTGGCTTTGTGAGACTACCGGAAAAACGATTTTAAGTTTAACCGATAAAGATTACAACGATAACGGTATGGCAGACTTACTGGCTCTAAATGATGCTTATAACCTGAACATTGAAATGTTCAACAAACTGCAACATACCATAACAGGTTGGCCCGGCGGAAAACCTAACGCAGATGACACTCACCGCCCAGAACGTGCCACTCCTGCAAAAAAGAGAGTGATAATATTTAGTCCGCACCCAGATGATGATGTCATATCAATGGGCGGTACGTTTGACAGGCTTGTAGAACAAGGTCATGAGGTGCACATTGTATATCAAACCTCTGGTAACATAGCGGTTTCTGATACAGACGCCAGGAAATATGCAGAAATAGCTTTACATATCAGTCCGTCAGACGAAGCTAATAAAATCATCAAATCTCTTTCGGAAAAGAATGAAACCCGTATAGACTCGCCAGAAGTTCGAAATTTAAAGGGCAAGATAAGAAGAGGAGAATCTTATGCAGCAACAAGATACATGGGGTTACAAGATGAAAATGTGCATTTTTTAGATCTGCCATTCTATGAAACGGGCACCATAAAAAAGAAAAATCTCTCTGATGAAGACATTACCATTGTCGCCAATATTATAAGTGATATAAAACCCCATCAAATATATGCAGCTGGTGATCTTGCCGATCCACACGGCACGCACAAAGTTTGTTTAGATGCAGTGTTTGCAGCCTGCGAAAAACTAAAGACCGAAGACTTTATGAAAGATTGTTGGTTATGGCTTTATAGAGGTGCTTGGCATGAGTGGGACATCAATGAAATTGAAATGGCAGTACCAATGAGTCCGGGTCAGGTTTTGAAAAAGCGTAATGCTATTTTCTGTCACCAATCCCAAAAAGATGGTGTCATGTTCCAAGGAGATGATTCAAGAGAATTCTGGATGCGCGCCGAAGAAAGAAATCGAGATACCGCTAATAAATACAAAGCAATGGGCTTATCATCATATGCAGCAATGGAAGCCTTTGTAAGACATAAATTCAACTAACAACTGAATTGAATTAAAAGGCCTATTTTTAAAATTAAAATGGGCCTTTTTTGTTAAAAGTCATCTAATCGGCTTCTACTTTATGATAAAACAGCTAACACTATTTGCTTTACTACTTATTCTTAATTCATGTGGCATTTTTAAGTCATATGAAAAATACCCTAAAAGAGAATTTAGAGGGGTTTGGGTAGCTACTGTGGTCAATATAGATTGGCCAAAGAATGGCAATGATTCAGCAGAAAAACAAAAAACCGATTTTTTAAAGATTTTAGATTTTTATGAAAGAGAGAATTATAATGCCGTTATAGTTCAAGTACGTGCAGCCGGCGATGCTTTTTACCAATCTGATTATGTGCCATATTCACGATTTTTAACAGGAGAAGAAGGTACAGCCCCTAAATGGAATACAGACGTCCTAGAATGGATGATCAACGAAACCCACGAAAGAGGCATGGAGTTCCATGCGTGGTTAAATCCGTACAGGGCAACTTTCGATGAAAATTTCGAAGTATTATCAGAAACCCACGACTACTGTACCCATCCGGAATGGATCGTACATTACGGCAAGAAAAATTATTACAACCCAGGTTTGCCAGAAGTTCGCAACCATTTTTCAAATATTATAACGGAGTTGGTGACTAATTATGATGTAGATGCCATCCATTTTGATGATTATTTTTATCCTTACAAGGTTTTAAATGAAGTTTTTGATGACTCGGTCGCCTTTAAAATGTACGCACAAGAGCATCAAAAATTAGATGATTGGAGACGTAGTAATATTGACTCTTTAGTAAGACAGTCTCACGAAACCATAAAATCAATTAAACCTTGGGTTCAGTTTGGTATAAGTCCGTTTGGGGTTTGGAAAAATAATAGTACAGATCCAAAAGGTTCTGACACCAAAGCAGGACAAACTACTTATGAAGATTTGTATGCCGACCCATTACTTTGGATAGAAAAAGGTTGGATAGATTATTTAGCACCCCAAGTATACTGGAGCATGGATCTACCTGTAGCATCGCACAGAAAAATTGTTGATTGGTGGGCAAAGAACAACAATAACACTAATCTATATGTTGGTAACGGACCTTATAAGATTAGAAATAACAGCGATAAAGCTTGGGAAGAAAAAAAAGAATTGCCCATGCAATTAGAGTTGGCGCGTAACACGCCACAAATACAAGGCAATATCATGTTCAGTGCCAAATCATTAATGACTGACAAGGATGATGTGGTAGAATATATTCACAAAAAATACTATAAGAGACCAGCATTGAATCCTATTTCTGGCTTAGCCAAAAACCACACGGTAAAAACACCAAAATTGGTAAGTGCAAGTAAAAACGATACTGAATTATCACTAGAGTTCAATGACTTGAAAAATATAAGATTTGCTTTAGTCTACTCATCTGGCATAAGGGTAAAAGACACCTATGACATAAAGAAATTAAGATCGAAAATTTATGTTGAGAACAATAACACAAGCCTAAACATACCACTTGACCAGTTGAAGAAAAAGTACAACGCCATTAGTTTCATAGATGTTTACGGTAAAGAGACCACTCCAATAATTATTAATTTAAAACAAGTGAATAAGTAGTATGGTACAAAAAGACAAAGGAGCTTGGGCATGGGTACCTGTGCTTTATTTCACACAAGGTTTGCCCTATGTATTGGTAGTTACGGTTTCCGTAATCATGTACAAAAAATTAGGGGTCAGCAATGAAGACATAGGCCTATACACCAGCATTCTCTATTTACCATGGGTACTTAAACCATTATGGAGTCCGTTCGTTGATTTAAAAAGCACCAAGCGTAAATGGTTTTTGAGCATGCAGCTTTTAATCGCCATTGCGCTACTAGGCGTTGGACTTACCCTACCAACCAATATGTTTTTCATTTCATCTTTGGCTTGTTTCTGGATGGCTGCATTTGCCTCTGCCACCAATGACATTGCTTCAGATGGATATTACATGCTTGGCTTAACAGAAAAAAAACAATCGTTCTTTGTTGGCATGAGAAGTACTTTCTATAGACTTGCCATGGTAACGGGCGAAGGTTTAATAGTTGTACTTGCCGGTTTCTTAGAAAACAAATATGGCGACAACACCAAAGCTTGGAGCATAACCATGTCAGCTGCCGCTTTTTTAATGTTGATCATGACTGTTGCCAACTTCTTTGTTACACCAAAATATGAATCTGAAAATACAGAGGATAAAGAAAAACCAGCAGGCTTTTTAGAGGTATTTGCATCATTTTTTAAAAAACCGGGCATAGGTATTGCGTTAGCTTTTATTCTTACGTACCGTTTAGGTGAATCACAATTGGTAAAAATGGCGTCCCCTTTTTTATTGGACTCACCTGATAAAGGCGGATTAGGATATTCTACGGAACAATTAGGAACTATTTTCGGTACCGTAGGAGTTATTTTTCTTTCCGTTGGCGGTATATTGGGTGGTATCTTAATTTCACGAGATGGTTTAAAAAAATGGATGTTACCCATGGTACTTTCATTGAACCTGCCTAATATTCTTTATGCCGTTTTGGCCATGACCAATACTACAAGTATCTATGCCGTTACGGCAACAGTGGTTTTTGAAAAATTTGGATATGGTTTCGGTTTTGCTGCCTTTTTAATGTACCTCATTTACATTGCCGAGGGCAAATCTAAAACATCTCACTACGCCATTGCCACCGGTTTTATGGCCTTAGGGATGATGCTACCCGGTATGATCAGCGGTTACATGCAGCAATGGCTGGGGTATGACGGCTTTTTTGTATGGGTAGTCATTGCGGCCCTACCAGCACTCTTACTTCTAAAATTTATTACCTACCCAGCAGATTTCGGCAAAAAAACAACGGTTACCAATGAATAGATTACTACCTACGGATAAAGCCTTAAAGCAACTTTCACTTTCAGAAAAAGTTGGTCAATTATTTATGCCCGCAGCTTTTATAAATGATACCGAAGAAGAAATACAGCAGCTAGAAAAATTAATTTCTGAACACCATGTTGGCGGGCTTTGTTTTTTTCATTCTCGGGCAAGTGCGGCAACTAACTTTGAAGGCAAAAAGAAAATTGTTGTCAATGAAAATAGTTTTGAAACTTTAAAATACCTCATCAAAAGATATCAAAAAGCGGCTACTTACCCCCTATTGATTTCCATTGATGCGGAATGGGGCTTGGCCATGCGCATAGAAAACACCCCCCAATATCCGTACGCCATTACCTTAGGAGCTAATAAGGACAATAAAGACTTAGTATTTAAAATAGGCCAGAACATTGCCAAAGATTGTAAAGCCGCAGGAATACATTGGAATCTTTCTCCTGTAGTAGATGTCAACGTAAACCCTAACAACCCTGTAATTGGGTATAGATCCTTTGGTGATGACAAAGAACAAGTAATTACATTGGCAAAAACATTTGTAAAAGGAACCCAGTCCGAAGGTGTACTTACAAGCATTAAGCATTTTCCCGGACATGGAGACACGGCTACAGATTCACATTTGGGGCTTCCTGTTATAGAGAAAACAAAAGCCGAGTTATTGGAGACTGAGCTCTACCCTTTTCAAAAATTAATTGATGAAGGTGTAGATTCTGTGATGGTAGGTCATTTATCCGTGCCTGCACTAACCACTAGCCCAGAATTACCATCTAGCATTAATAAAGATATAATAACCGGTGTATTAAGGCATGAAATGGGCTTTGACGGAGTAGTCATTTCAGATGCCTTGAACATGCATGCAGTATCTAAAAACTACCCAACCAAAGGAGAATTGGAATGGTTGGCCTTTAATGCAGGTAATGACGTTTTATGTTTTGCCGAGCATATAGAAGAAGGCATTCAATGTATTTTAAAAAATGCATCGGAAGCACAAATTAACAAGAGTATAGAACGTATTTGGAAACTGAAAGCAAAGGCAATATCAGAAGTTGATTCCACTCTAGAATTAACAGACCCAAGTGCTCTGAACAAACAAATAGCAGAGCGATCAATCACCCTACATAATGGCACTGCGCAAGGTATTGAACATTTTAGAACAACCAATTTCTGCACATTGACACTTAAAAGGTTTACCACAGATCAAACGAACCAAGATATTGTTAAAAATGTTATGGCAATGCGAAAAGAAGTTGAAAATGAAACCGAGATTCTTTTGCTGCTAACTCCTCCTCAAATAAAACCAACCAATAATTTTGGTTTTCTTCAAGAGGAAATAGATTTTTTAAATGATTTAATCACTACCAAAAAAGTGGTCCTGTATCATTTTGGAAACCCATATGCTCTACAATCTTTTAAAACGGATAAAACAATGGCTACCGTAATTGCATATCAGAATTTCAAAGAGTTTCAAGACGTTGCCACAGCACATTTTATGGGTACATTAGAGGCAAAAGGAAAATTACCTGTAAAACTAAATTAAAGTCTTATGAATCATAGTGGGTGGGCTAGAGTAATTGCATTGATATTTCCATATTTTATAATAGTTGGTCTATTTCAACTTGCCGGTGCTTTCGTTGCCGGTATTCCATTTGGTGATAACGATTTTCAAGAAACCTCTCTTCAACAACTGATCATGACATTTTTCTCGTTTTTAGGAACGCTAATTTTAGTCTGGATTTTCATGAAATATATGGACAAGCAAAATTTTATGGACGTTGGGCTTCAGATTAAAAACAGAAAAAACGATATTATAATAGGTACTCTATTTGGGTTGGTCATAATGGGATTGGCCTATGTTAGTTTATGGGCTGCCGAAGAAATTATCTATAGTGAATTTAACTTTGATGTATTAGAGTTAATTTATACCACATTACTGTTCTTACTTGTAGCCATTTTAGAAGAAGTTCTTTTTAGAGGGTATATTCTAAAGAACCTTATGCTATCCTTTAACAAATATATCGCACTTATAATTTCTTCTATAGTGTTCGCTATAGCTCATGGTGCAAATCCAAATATTAGTCTTTTCAGTTTAACAGGGCTTTTTTTAGCAGGAATTGCACTGGGGGTCTCATACATCTACACAAAAAATTTATGGTACCCTATAGCCTTCCATTTTAGTTGGAATCTATTTCAATCCTTGTTCGGCTTTAATGTAAGCGGACAAGATATCTATAGTATCATAGAGTTCACTGTTCCAGAAAATAATATGATGAACGGAGGGCAATTCGGTTTTGAAGGCTCTATTTTTTCATTAATAACAGAACTAACACTGGTAGCACTAATCATTTATTATTATCAAGTAAAAAAACGGCAAACCATCAGAAATGAAAACATATAGAATTATCGGTCTCATGTCAGGCACATCATTAGATGGCCTTGATTTAGCCTACTGTCACATTTGGGAGAAAAAAGGAACTTGGCAATTTGAAATCAAAGAAACCAAGAGCATTAAATATTCAACTGAAATGTTGAACACCTTAAAAAATGCCATTGATTTATCTGCAGAAAAACTTATAGAATTACATAACACCTATGGCACTTGGCTAGGAGAACAGGTTTTGACCTTTGTTAACGACTATTCGTTGGTAGTAGATTATATTGCCAGTCATGGTCATACCACTCACCATAGACCAGAGATGGGGCTTACTTTTCAAGTTGGCTCAGGACAGCATGTGGCAAATGCTTGCGGCATAAAAGTCATCTGTGATTTTAGAACAAATGATTTGGCATTAGGTGGTCAAGGAGCTCCTTTAGTACCTATTGGAGATAGTATTTTCTTTAGTCAATATGATTTCTGTTTAAATTTAGGTGGCATCAGTAATATATCTTTTGATGTAAAAGGAAAGCGAATAGCTTATGATATTGGTTTAGCAAATATGATTCTCAACCATATTACCAGAAAGGTGGATCTAGAATACGACGAAGACGGTAAACTAGCCCGCAAGGGCAAAATAAACAAAACCATGTTAGAAAGGTTAAATGGTCTAGAGTACTATTTATTACCACACCCAAAATCTATTGGGTATGAGTGGTTTTTAGCCGAGGTAGTGCCCATTGTTGAAGATACCAAAGATACCTTAGAGAACTTGTTACACACCAGCGTTCATCATATCTGCGATAAAGTGGCACAACAGATTCAATTGAATTTTAAACACAACAACCAAGAATTATTGGTAACCGGTGGCGGAGCTTTAAATTCCTTTCTAACCGAAACATTACAAGCTAAATTGGGCGAAACCACAAATGTAGTGGTGCCCGAAAAAATAATTATAGAGTTTAAAGAAGCTTTGGTATTTGCTTTAATGGGCGTTTTAAGAGTTGAGCAACTAACAAATGTACTTTCCTCTGTAACTGGAGCAAAAAAAGATTCATCAAGTGGAGTATTGTTCATACCTAATTAAACTTTTATGCCTAATTTACTTGATAATCGAGATTTAAAATAATAGAACCTTTGCCCTGTCATGGTACAAGTTTTAAACGAATACGGCTTTAGTGCACTCTAAGCGTATTCACTCATTAAAATAGCATATAACATGTCTGAAAAACAAAAGAAAGCTACCGCTTATTGGAAAGAAAATGTACGTTATTTATTCATCTTGCTGGCCATTTGGTTTGCTGTATCATTTGGAGCTGGCATTTTATTTAAGGAAGCATTGGACACTATTAAGATCGGCGGATTCAAATTAGGTTTCTGGTTTGCGCAACAAGGGTCTATTTACATCTTTGTCATCCTAATTTTTGTTTATGTAAGACTCATGAACAAATTGGATAAAAAATACGGATACAACGATTAATCACACCAACCAAAACTAACAAAATGAGTGTACAGACCTGGACATATATTTTAGTAGGACTCACCTTTGCTCTATACATAGGTATAGCTATATGGTCTCGCGCAGGTTCTACAAAAGATTTTTATGTTGCGGGTGGCGGTGTTTCTCCATTAGCCAATGGTATGGCCACCGCAGCAGATTGGATGTCGGCAGCTTCATTTATCTCTATGGCAGGCATCATCTCTTTTGCTGGCTATGATGGTTCTGTATATTTAATGGGATGGACAGGCGGATATGTGCTTTTAGCCCTATTACTTGCCCCTTATCTTAGAAAGTTCGGAAAATTTACCGTTTCGGATTTTATTGGTGACCGCTACTACTCAAAAACGGCTAGAATTGTAGCTGTGATCTGTGCACTGATCGTATCGTTTACTTATGTGGCAGGACAAATGCGCGGTGTAGGTGTAGTATTCTCAAGATTTCTTCAAGTAGATATCAATACGGGGGTGATTATAGGAATGATCATCGTATTATTCTATGCCGTGTTAGGTGGAATGAAAGGTATTACCTATACCCAAGTAGCACAATACTGTGTACTGATTTTCGCCTTTATGGTTCCCGCAATTTTCATATCCATACAAATGACAGGAAATCCTATACCTCAATTAGGAATGGGCTCCACCTTAAATGATGGGTCTGGAACTTTTTTATTGGATAAACTAGACGGATTATCTACAGAACTAGGTTTCAACGAATATACCGATGGATCTAAATCTATCACCGATATTTTTGCCATAACCTTCGCTCTCATGGTAGGCACTGCAGGCTTACCTCATGTCATTGTTCGCTTCTTTACGGTGAAAAAAGTAAAAGATGCTCGTAAATCTGCTGGACTCGCCTTATTACTAATCGCTATTTTATACACCACGGCCCCAGCTGTTTCCGTATTTGCAAAAACTAATCTCATCAACACGGTCAGTAATGAAGAATATTCAAACATGCCTGTTTGGTTCAAAAATTGGGAAGAAACCGGACTATTATCTTTTGATGATAAAAATGAAGATGGCAAAATTCAATATGTAGCTGATATGTCAAAGAATGAATTGACTATTGACAATGATATTATGGTATTGGCAAACCCCGAAATTGCGGATCTACCGGCTTGGGTGATTGCTTTGGTTGCCGCTGGCGGTCTGGCGGCTGCCCTATCAACGGCAGCAGGGCTATTGCTTGTTATATCTGCCTCGGTATCACATGATTTGGTCAAAAAAGTCTTTAAACCTAACATCTCGGATAAGGCAGAATTATGGGTCGCAAGGGGATCGGCCACCATTGCCGTAATAATTGCAGGGTACTTTGGTATAAATCCGCCAGGTTTTGTAGCTGCAGTTGTCGCCCTGGCATTTGGTCTTGCTGCCGCATCTTTTTTTCCGGCAATCGTACTTGGTATATTTTACAAAAAAATGAACAAAGAAGGCGCCATTGGCGGCATGGTCGTCGGCATCTTACTTATGCTCTTCTATATGACCAAATTTAAATTCGGTTGGTTTGGGGGCGGAACATCAAACGATTGGTGGTTTGGAATTTCACCAGAAGGTTTTGGTAGCATTGCAATGATCGCTAATTTTATAGTAGCCATCATTATACTGCAATTTACTCCTGAACCTCCAGAAGATGTTCAAGAAATTGTAGAAAATATTAGAATACCCAGTGGTGCAGGTGAAGCTACGGGACATTAAACAACATAAATCAATTAGAAACAACAACGACCAAAGGCCTCAACAACCTTTGCATATTAATTAACGCATACCATGAGTAATTACCACATTAAACATCTTGAGGAATACTATCAAGTCTATAGAAAATCGATCAGAAATCCCGAAGCATTTTGGGAAGAGATTGCAGAGGAGCATTTTGTCTGGCGCAAGCGCTGGGACAATGTATTGAGCTGGGATTTTAAAAAGCCCGAAATAAAATGGTTTGAAGGTGCAAAACTTAACATCACTGAAAATTGTTTAGACAGGCATTTACCCACAAGAGGTGACAAAACCGCCATCATATTTGAACCTAACAATCCTAAAGAAGAAGCTCTTCATATCACCTACAGGCAATTGCACGAGAGAGTTTGCCGCATGGCAAATGTATTATTGGACCATGGCGTAAAAAAAGGAGACCGTGTCTGTATATATCTTCCAATGATTCCTGAGCTATCTGTCGCATTATTGGCATGTGCACGTATTGGCGCCATACATTCCGTAGTATTTGCAGGATTTTCTTCAAATGCCCTAGCAACACGGATCAATGATTCTGATTGTAAGGTTGTCATAACTGCGGATGGTTCTTTTCGAGGTAGTAAATCTATCGACCTAAAAGGAATTGTCGACAAAGCATTGGAAGGATGCCCTGGTGTAGCCAATGTTTTAGTGACCAAACGCACAGGAACCAAAATAGACATGCTAGATGGTAGGGACAAATGGCTACAACCCTTATTGGACGAAGCTTATGCAGATTGTGTTGCAGAAATCATGGATGCCGAAGATCCATTATTCATACTGTACACCTCCGGATCAACCGGTACCCCCAAAGGAATGGTACATACCACGGCAGGTTATATGGTATATACCGCCTATACATTTAAAAACGTATTTCAATACAGAGAAAATGATGTCTACTGGTGTACTGCTGATATAGGCTGGATAACCGGGCACTCGTATATAGTGTACGGTCCACTTGCCAACGGAGCCACTACTTTAATGTTTGAGGGAGTTCCTTCCTACCCAGATTACGGACGTTTTTGGGAGGTTGTAGAAAAACATAAAGTTAATCAGTTTTATACCGCGCCAACGGCCATTAGAGCTTTGGCAAAAGAAAATTTAGATTTCGTTGAAAAACATGACTTATCTAGCCTTAAAGTGTTAGGCTCAGTAGGTGAACCCATAAATGAGGAAGCATGGCATTGGTACAACAACAATGTTGGCAAAAAAAATAGCCCTATAGTGGATACTTGGTGGCAAACGGAGACAGGCGGAATAATGATTACACCAATACCGTACGTAACTCCAACTACGCCTACATACGCGACTTTACCTTTTATTGGCATTCAACCGGCACTAATGGATGAAAATGGTAAAGAAATAAAAGGCAATCAAGTTGATGGTAGACTGTGCATTAAATTCCCATGGCCGTCTATTGCAAGAACGGTATGGGGCAATCATGACCGTTACAGGGACACCTATTTTTCTGCCTTTGAAAACATGTATTTCACAGGTGATGGCGCGTTGAGAGATGCCGTTGGGTATTACAGAATTACAGGTCGTGTAGATGATGTAATCATTGTCTCTGGTCACAATTTGGGTACCGCTCCTATTGAGGATTCTATTAACGAACATCCTGCTGTTGCGGAATCCGCTATTGTAGGTTTCCCACATGATGTTAAAGGAAATGCACTTTATGGCTATGTTATTCTTAAGGAAACTGGTGAAAGTAGAGATCGTGAAAATTTAAGAAAAGAGATCAACCAGCAAATTACAGAACATGTAGGTCCTATTGCCAAATTGGATAAAATTCAATTTGTATCTGGTCTGCCAAAAACTCGAAGTGGTAAAATTATGCGAAGAATTTTACGCAAAATCGCCAGCAACGACACTAGTAATTTAGGAGATACCAGTACACTTTTAAACCCAGAAGTTGTTCAAGAAATTATGGACAATGCACTATAGTTTACAATTACAACACATACTTTATTTAAACCAAGTTCGTCAAGCTCATTGAAAAAATGGGTTTGGCGAATTTTATTTTACACGAGAGGTGGTCAAAACAATATCGGCATTTTCCCAACTTTGCTTTCTTAGCAGTTCAACCTCTTTCACCATATCCTGATTGTTTAAGTTTTCGTAAGCCAGTTTTAAACCGTGTAGCGCCCATCCGTTTTTAGGTAGCCTCAGCAAATCTTCTTTGTACGTACTTACTGCATCATTGTACAACCCAGCTTCTATTTGAATTGCTCCAAGGTGATGTCTTACTGAAAAAAACCAATCTGGCGGTTCATTATAATTTAATCCATCTTCTACTTCAATCGCTTCGCGTAACAATGATATACTTTCAGAATATTTAAATTCCTTTGCCAAAATCTCAGCTTTTAAAACATTTCTGGCAATTTGAACCAATACCGAAACGGTATTAATATCCCAAATGGTTATTTCTTTTAAACTTTCATCTTTCGCAAAAGTTTCCAAAGAGTATAATTCTTTTTTTGCTTTTTCCATTTCACCTAAACTTAAAAAAGCCATACCACGTGCATAATTAAGAATTGCGGCAGGGTATTTTAAAGAAGGTACCTCATTCTCCAATTCCAATATTTCTTCCCATTTGCCAAACTTTACACAAATATAAAACGGTATCGTGTAAAAATGTTGCAGTGTTCCCCAGCCCGGCTCTTTCATTAAGGTAGTACTTGAATGTTTTGCTACATTGTACGAAGCATTTAACGCCAAACTACTATTTCCTTCCAACGCAGCGGTAGCAGCCAAAAAATGATAGTTATGGGGAAAATAGGCTATTGGGTATGCACCTTGGGCATTACAAGCAGCCACATAATTGCTATCTACTACCACAGCCCGCAAATTTGCCAAAGTACCTTTATGATAATCACCCGTTCTTATATATACATGAGAAGGCATGTGAATTAGGTGTCCAGCTCCAGGCACCAGACCTTCGTCAAAAATTTTAGCACTTTCCAAGGCTCCATCTGGGTGTAACGATGCTTCCATCATATGAATTTTAAAGTGATGAGCACCCGGGTGTTTTGGATCTATTTCCAAAGCTTTATTTACAACTTGAACAATTTCATTTGTTCTTTCTCTTGGAATTCCATTTTCATCCCACAAATCAAAAGGAAACATATCCATGATAGATTCGGCATATAAGGCAGCTACATCTGTATCATATGAATACTTATTATAAACTTCCCGTAACGCATTTGAATATTCTAGATCAAGTTCACTTCTATCCTCGACCGGGAATTGAACATATCTTTTGGATAAGGCATTAATTAAATCCTTTTCTTTTTGAGATGCATTCTTACTCGCTAATTCTTTTGCCTTTTGAACAGCATCATACGCTCTTTGGTAATTATCCGGCTCCTTGCCCGCATTATAATTTGGACCCAAAACATAGGCAAAACCCCAGTATGCCATTGCGCAATCAGGATCCAATTTAGTTGCATAATAAAAAGACCTTGCCGCTTCTGCATGGTTGAATCCATAAGCCAATACCATGCCTTGATTAATATATTTTTGAGCCAGCCTATCATTAGTAGTTACAGGAAACTCCATTACATCTAAACCATCGATCAATGGAGCCATATTATCAGATTGATACCAAGATAAATCTGTTGTAATAGGCGCACAAGCTATAAAAGGTCTGTTTGAAATATCGTGCGTATTTCCCCTATTCTTACATGCTACAAAAACAAGCCATAGTATTAGCACATAGAGAAAAGGATTTTTCATAGCTGTAAACATTATTATTTATTAAAACATAACATTCACAATATAAATTCACAGTTCTGAAAATCAACCAATTAACGTACATAAAGCCATAAAAAGCGTATAGATAACAAAAACTCTAAAAATTTAAACCTCAAGCAACAATTAGACGACGCTTTTACAAAGATTACTTAGAGAAGGCATGATTATTTGCGAACAAGGGCCTGGTTTTAAAAGACATAAACAACACTACCGAAATTAAGCCGCATACCCCTAAACCAGCAAACAGTGCCCAAACGGAATCCTCAATAAAACTTCCAACAAATATAGAAATAGGAATGGACAGAATTGTAGAAATGAATCCTGTTATGGCAGCACCTATTCCTGCAATGTGCCCAATTGGCTCCATAGCAATAGATCGCATATTACCCCAGATAAAACCTAAACATAAAAATTGTAACGAAAGAAATATCAATAGTATCGTTATACTCGGGTTTTGAGAATTCAAGAACAGTAAACTGTAAGACAAAGCAATTACCGTAAAGGCAACCAGTGCGGCAAAAGAGAGATTACGCATACCAAAACGCAAAACCAATGTACCGTTCATTAATGTTGAAAAACCAACGGACAATGCCAAACCTGCAAATACATATGGAAATGTATCTGTTAAACCATAAAGTTCTTCAAACACGTGTTGCGCAGAGCTTAAGTACACTAAGAAGGATCCTGTGATCAAACCCGAAATCATGGTACACGAAACAGTTTCTTTATATTTAAAAATCTCTTTGGCACCTCTAACAAAAACATGAAAAGAAAATGGCACTTTATATTGGGGTTTCAACGTTTCTTCCTGTCTTTTATAAAACCAGATACCTACTACAAGGGCAAAAAACAATTGCATATAAAAAATTCCTTCCCATCCGGTATATTCCATTACCGCTTTACCTATTGCAGGAGCCACTACGGGTACCAAAATAAAAAATGCCGTAACAAATGACATGATTTTTGCCATGTAATCTCCTCTATAAGTATCACGAATTATAGATATACTGATTGTTCTTGGAGCAGATAACCCAATACCTTGCAAAATACGCCCCACCAACATAATTTCAAGATTGGGAGCCAACAAGCAAATAACACTAGCAATAAGAAATACCGTAAAACCTAAATAAACAATGGGCTTTCTACCTAAACTATCTGACAGTGGTCCGAAAAAAAGTTGACCTACCCCCAATCCCAAAAATATCATGGTTACCAATAGTTGATTCCGGGTTGGGTCTAAACTATTGATAGCTATACCTATGTCTGCCATAGCCGGTAAAATGGCATCAATTGTTAAGGCAACAATTGACATTAAAGAAGCCATTAAGGCTACAAATTCAAAATTTGGCTTTACTTGTTCATTCTGCATTGTGCAAAAATACGGCTTAACCATGCAAGCAATGTTAATTAAAAGTTGATTTTTAAGTTTAGGTAATTTTGAAATTCAAATATGTACTTTTGCATTAAATTTCAATGTATGCTCGTTATAGGTATTGCTGGTGGAACCGGTTGTGGAAAAACCACGGTAGTAAATCAAATCATCAATGAATTGCCCAATGAAGAAGTTGGTGTAATCTCACAAGATTCTTATTACAACGATCTATCTCATTTATCATTAGAAGATAGACGAAAGACCAATTTTGACCACCCAAGCTCCATTGACTTTGCCTTATTGGAACAACACCTAATCGCCTTAAAGAACGGAGAATCAATAGAGCAACCAGTCTACTCTTTTCTTGAATGTAACAGAACCGCAAAAACTGTACTTACCCACCCTACAAAAGTTATCATAGTAGAGGGTATCTTAATCATGACCAATTCTGCTATTCGTAAAATGTTCGATATCAAAATATTTGTTCATGCAGATACAGATGAGCGATTAATCAGAAGACTAAAACGAGATGTAAACGAACGTGGTTGGAATTTAGATGAAACCCTTGAAAAATATCAATCGGTCATTAAGCCAATGCACGAACAATTTATTGAGCCTACCAAAGAATACGCTGATATTATTATACCTAATAATAAATACAATACAGTAGCCGTTGAAATTGTAAAGAGTATCATCAACGAAAAAATAATGCAGTCATAATGGCATTCAAAGATTTAAAACAAAAAAAATGGTTTAAGATCATGACCAACATGTATGTGTTGGTCTTGACCGTTTTTGTTGTTTGGATGCTTTTTTTTGACACCAATTCATTGTTAATACACCTAGAGTTAAGAAAAGAAATTAAGAAGCTTGAGAAAACACAAGAATTTTTAAAAGAAGAAATTGCCAAGGATAAAAAGATTATAGAAAAATTATCTGACGAAGATGAGTTGGAACGGTTTGCCAGAGAAGAGTATTATCTTAAGAAAAAAAACGAAGAAATTTATCTTATTGAATATGAGGATAGTTTAAAACTTAAGGATAAAAAATAATTTTCATATCATTTTAATAAGTTTTTCACTTTCTAAATACTTTATGTTACACCAAGTCTTAACCTTTTCAAAACTAAAAGTTTAACGCATAATTAATGAAAAGTGAGTGCTTATTCACTTAGTGTTAACAAAAAGCTTTCATTAGCCTCATAAATAATTGTATTTTTACCACCTAACTTACTTTGAACATGGGCAAGATTATTGCTATAGCCAATCAAAAAGGAGGTGTAGGCAAAACTACTACCTCAGTAAATTTAGCTGCCTCGCTAGGTGTATTGGAAAAAAAGGTATTATTGATAGACGCTGACCCCCAGGCGAACGCTACTTCTGGGCTTGGTATAGATGTCGATGGGGTTGAATTGGGTTCTTACCAACTTTTGGAACACACCAAAAGTGCTCGTGAGACGATCATACCGACCACATCACCCAATGTAGACCTTATTCCGGCACATATTGACCTTGTTGCCATTGAAATTGAACTGGTAGATAAGGATGAGCGCGAATACATGATGAAAAAGGCCATTACGGACCTTAAGAACGATTATGATTATATTTTAATTGATTGTGCTCCTTCTTTAGGATTGTTGACCTTAAATGCATTGACTGCTGCAGATTCAGTTATAATACCTATACAGTGCGAATACTTTGCACTTGAAGGTTTAGGCAAACTGTTGAATACAATTAAGAGCGTACAAAAACTACATAATTCTGAATTGGACATTGAAGGTATGCTGTTGACGATGTACGACTCAAGGTTGCGATTATCTAACCAAGTGGTAGATGAAGTAAGAAAGCATTTTGGAGATATGGTATTTGACACCGTAATTCAACGAAATGTTAGGTTAAGTGAAGCTCCTAGTTATGGTGAAAGTATTATCAAATACGATGCTGCCAGTAAAGGGGCAACAAATTATTTGAACATGGCTAATGAAATAGTCAAAAAAAATAAGCAGACGGTTTAAGTATGGCAAAAGCGACTAAAAAACAAGCTTTAGGTAGAGGACTTTCGGCTCTTTTAAAAGATCCGGAGAATGACATAAACACAGCATCTGACAAAAATGCAGATAAAGTTGTTGGAAATATAATTGAATTGGATTTAGACCATATAGAGGTAAATCCGTTTCAACCACGTTCAAATTTCAATGACGAACACATAAAGGAACTAGCTACTTCTATAAGAGAATTGGGGGTTATACAACCAATTACCGTTAGAAAACTAGGTTTTAATGAATTTCAGCTAGTATCAGGTGAAAGAAGGTTTCGTGCTTCTAAACTATTAGGTTTAGAAACTATACCTGCGTACATACGTATTGCCAATGACCAAGAGTCTTTGGAAATGGCTTTGGTTGAGAATATACAAAGGCAAGACTTAGACCCTATAGAAATAGCACTTTCATACCAGCGTTTAATAGATGAAATAAATCTTACACAAGAAAAATTGAGCGAACGTGTTGGTAAAAAAAGATCTACTATTGCCAATTATTTACGCCTTTTAAAGCTAGACCCTATTATTCAAACAGGCATGCGCGATGGTTTTCTAAGTATGGGGCATGGTAGGGCTTTGGTCAATATTGAGAAAAAAGAAGATCAAATTTCAATTTACGAGAAAATTATATTTGACAACCTTTCTGTTAGAGATACCGAAAGCGCCGTAAAAGCATATCATTCTAAGGCAGAAGCCCCTACAGAGGTCAAAAAACAGGCAAAGAACGATCCAGCTGTATTTGTTAGAAAAGGGATAAAAGAATTAACGGATGCCTTATCCGTAAAGGTAGATATTAAATCTACCGATAATGCCAAAGGAAAAATAACCATACCATTTAAGTCTCAAGAGGAATTTGACCGTATCAAAAAATTGATAACAGGTGCGTAACTATCTTTTATTATTTAGTACACTTTTACTATTTATAAATTTCACCTTCTCACAAGAGGAGCAAGATTCTATACCTAAAACCGAAATAGATAGCGTACAGGCAGACCTTGCCAAAAAAGGGGTAGTCATTAAAGATTCTGTTGCCTTGAAAAAGGTAGAAAGAGAATTTAAACCATTAGCCCCTAGTAAAGCTGCATTTTACTCTGCCGTACTACCCGGTATGGGACAAATCTATAACAAGAGATACTGGAAAGTTCCAATTGTTTGGGGAGCCATTGGCGGCAGTATATACGCTTATACATGGAATAACAATCAGTACAAAAGTTTTAGAACTGCCTTTAAAAGAAGGCAGGCCGGGTTTACAGATGATGAATATTATGATATCAATGGAGATAACCCAGAAGGTGCAGACCCAGATTTGGACTTAGATGACCTTGAATACCAACAAGAACGTTTTCAAAATGACCGTGACCTTTGGTTGGTTGCAGCTATAGGGTTATACGCCCTAAATATTGTAGATGCTAATGTTGACGCACATTTAAAACAGTTTAATATTGACGATGACCTCAGTATAGACTTTGAGCCTTACTTGGATTTTAATCAAGTAACCAATAGTCCAAATTACGGCATGGCATTAATTATAAAATTTTAAGAATGAAAATTGCACTTTTCGGATACGGAAAAATGGGTCAGATGATAGAGCAAATTGCCTTGAATCGTGGTCATGAAATAGTAGCCAAAATTGATGAAAATACAGAAAACATTGACTTTAGCGTAATGGATGTTGCCATTGATTTTAGCATGCCTAGCGCTGCTTTCAATAACATCACTACTTGTATCAATAACAATGTACCGGTCATATCCGGAACAACGGGTTGGTTAGATCATTATGAAGATGCCGTTAGTTTGTGTAAGGATAAAAAAGGAGCGTTTATATATGCTTCTAATTTTAGCTTGGGTGTAAACATATTTTTTGAGCTGAATAATTATTTAGCTAAAATGATGCAGAATATACCAGAATACAAGGCTGAATTGGAGGAAATTCACCACACGCAAAAATTAGATGCTCCCAGTGGCACAGCTATAACTTTGGCTGAAGGGGTTATTGCAAACTCCAATTATAAGGAATGGAAACTAGATAGTGCGTCTGCTGAAACATTGAAAATTACATCAAAAAGAATTGGCAAGGTTCCAGGAACACATACCGTTTCCTATGATAGTGTTGTTGATAGCATTCAGATAAAACATACCGCGCATAACAGAGAAGGTTTTGCTTTGGGTGCGGTAACCGCAGCAGAATGGATTATTGGAAAAACAGGTGTATTCTCAATGAGAGATGTGTTAAACCTTGGTTAAAAACGTAACAAAAATAAATCTTTAAGACTCATGGATTATTGATATCTAGCGCATTTTATCATAATTCAAACTATTTCAATAAAAAACAAAGAAGATGAACGGCACTCAATGGATTATATTTATTCTCATTGTACAAGTTATCCATTTTTTAGGAACTTGGAAATTATACGTTAAAGCCGGTAGAAAAGCTTGGGAAGCTGCAATACCTGTTTATAACGCCATTGTCTTAATGCAAATCATCAATAGACCAAAATGGTGGGTGATCTTGTTGTTCATACCAATTATAAATCTTTTAATGTTTCCTGTTATTTGGGTGGAAACCATTAGAAGTTTTGGCAGAAATAGCAAGTTAGAAACATGGATAGTAGTTCTAACGCTAGGTTTTTATATTTACTATGTAAATTATGCCTTAGAAGTAACTTACATAGAAGACAGATCTTTACAACCTAAAACGGCTGCCGGAGAGTGGGTAAGTTCCATTTTATTCGCTGTTGTCGCGGCCACCTTGGTACACACCTATTTTATACAACCGTATGTAATACCTACAGGTTCATTAGAGCGCACGCTTAGGGTGGGTGATTTTCTTTTTGTTAGCAAGTTTCATTACGGAGCAAGAACACCAATGACGACGGTTGCTGCGCCAATGGTTCACGACACACTTCCTGTTTTAGGTGTGCCATCTTACTTAAAAAAGCCACAACTCCCTTATTTTAGACTACCAGGATTTACCAAAGTAGAAAGAAATGACATTGTAGTTTTTAGTTGGCCTGCCGATACAGTTAGGGTTTTCTTCAAAAAGGAAAAAGGTGTAGACAAACCTATTGACAAAAAATCCAACTACGTAAAACGCTGTGTGGGTATTCCAGGGGACTCATTAGAAGTCCGTGATGGTTACGTCTTTATAAACGGCAAGCAATTAGAACTACCTAAAAGTGCTAAACCTCAATTTGACTACACTATTTACAGCTCAAAAGGGGTTTCATCAAGAGCTTTGGACAACTTAGGCATTACGGATTTTACACGAAAATACCTATCAAACCCCTTAAACCAAGAACAAGTTAATGGAATTAGAAACTACATTATTGGGTTTAACCAAAGTGAAAACGGACAAATTGAATTATTTACCAAAGCAAACGGAATTCCTGCCAACCTAATTTCCAAATACAGATTATCGTTAAAAGAAATTACCGATCGTGAGCGTACAGTTCCGCTAACCGCGGAAATGGTCAATTCACTAAGAAAAGATTCCAACATAGATTCTGTTGTACAACAAGTAACAGAAAAAGGTAGACGAGGGATCAATTTGTTTCCTCAAAGTCCTGACTATCCTTGGAACTATAGTCAATTAGGTCCTATTTACATTCCTCAGAAAGGTGCTACTGTAGCTTTAAATTTAAAAGTTCTTCCATTATATAAGAAGATAATCGAAGAATATGAGGACAATGAAATTTCTATATCCGGAAATCAAATTAGCATCAATGGACAACCTGCGACCAGCTATACATTTCAACAAGATTATTTTTGGATGATGGGAGACAACAGGGATCATTCTGAAGACAGTAGAGCTTGGGGCTATGTGCCTGAAAATCATATTGTGGGCACCCCTATCTTTATTTGGATGAGTTTTGACAACTTTACCGAAGGCATTTCCAATTGGAGACCTAGATGGGATCGTATTTTTACCACAGTAAATGGCGACGGAGAACCACAATCTTATTTTAAGTATTTCTTAATACTATTAATTGCCTATCTAGTTGGTAATTGGTTCTGGAAACGTAATAAGAGCACTAAATAAGGCAGATGAAAGTAATTCATCCTTCATACTTTCCAAATATACTAACGTTTAGCTATGTTCTGCATGAACCTACATGTTGGGAAGTACATGATAATTATCAAAAGCAGACATTTAGAAATAGAACCTACATTTCAAATGATCGCGGCAAGCATATTTTAAGCATACCGATTATTCATGTTGGTAAAGAACAAGGCAGGCAGAAGTATAAAGATGTTTTAATAGACAATTCCTATCCATGGCAAAGGCAACATTGGCGCACCCTACAAACTGCTTACAGAACATCTCCGTTCTTCGAATTTTACGAAGACGAGATTAAGCAATTATATGACCAACCATATGATAAGTTGTTAGATTACAATCTAAAAACAATAGAAACAATATTCGAGTGTTTACAAATGGAAATGCCCAAAGAATCTACAAAAGAATTTGAAGTTTCCCTAAGTGAACATGAAGATCTTAGATTCTTGATCAATGCCAAATTAAAACACAACCTCACTATAGAACCTTATACTCAGGTTTTTGGTGACCGTCATGGTTTCATACCTAATTTAAGCATTTTAGACCTGCTTTTCAACATGGGACCAAATTCTATAGAATATCTCCAAAGAGATTTTATCGATAAGGATAATGCTTAGGTTTATAGCACATTATGGCATTCATTTTCTAGTACCGATTGTCATTGCCATCTACTTTTACCGTGAAAACAAATTTTGGTCTGCAGTAATTCTTTTATCCGGTATTATTATAGATGTTGATCACCTGTTGGCTACACCAATGTTTGATTCTAACCGCTGCAGTATTGATTTTCACCCATTACATACCTATTGGGCGATAGCCATTTACATTTTATTATTTACTTATAAGAAAACGAGAATCATTGGTGCGGCACTGCTCATACATATATTGGCAGATGTAGTTGATTGCCTTTTTATTACTAAGGGATTTTAACAGTAGCCATAATTGGCTCATGATCAGATATATTGATCTTGTAATTTTTATGTGACACAACTTCGAATGAAGGGTCTGTTAGAATCATATCTATCCTAAAAGGAAACTTCCAAAACTTGATGGTTTCCCCGTAACCATGACCCGCTTCCAAAAAGGAATCTTTTAAATTTCCTTTGATATTAAAATACACTTTTGAGAATTGCGTATTGTTGAAATCTCCGCCAACAATAACCGGATATGGACTGCTTTCTATATGCTCTTTCACCAAATTAGATTGTCTTTCTTGCTTATCAAAAGAATCCCTTAATCGTACAAATAGCTTGTCTGATCTTTCTTTTTTAATGTAGTTAGGTCTAATGCTCAACGATTCTAAATGTAGGTTGTAAAAACGAATCGTATCCCCTTTAAATACGATATCAGCATACACTCCACCATTGAAGGTATTGGGAAAATCCAACTCTCCATTTCCAATGATTTTATATTTAGAGAAAATAGCTAAATTTTTACTAGACTCTCCGTTTTTAACTTCAAATTTATTAGCCTTAAACGGATAATCCTTCAGCATTTCATCTTTGAGATAAAATGGCTCAAATTCCTGAAAATAAATAATATCGGGATTCTCGCCTTCTATAAACTGCACCACGTCAGGACTAGTGATTTTTTCCCATTCATTTTGATGTTTACTATGAAAACCCAATGAATTATAACTAAGTAGAGAAATGGTATCTTCTTCAAGTTTCTCATTACTTCTACCATTAAAAGCGATAAAGGAACCCAAGGTGATATATCCATAAATCAATACGGACAGCGACAATAACATATTGATTTTTCTACCAATTAGCCAATATAAAAAAAACAACATGTTGAACAACACCAAAACCGGCACCGCCAAACTAATAAAGGCTAAACTAGCAATTGAGGTATAAGGTACTATACACGCTAAAAACAAAGTAAGAGTTGTAATCACGTTTAAAAACCACATGATTTTATTGAAAAAAGATAATTTCTTCATCTTAATTTTCTTTTCCCGCTTTAAACAAGAAATCTTTTTCAGCCTTAGATAAGCTTTCATAGCCAGATTTACTTATTTTATCTAGAATTGCATCTATTTTCTTTTGATGAGATTTCTTATCATAATCACTGACCGTGGATTTAGATTTTGATGTATTCTCTTTCTTATATACGGTCTTCATGTTGGACTTCTTTCCTGTCCCTTTGAACATGTTTGCTATACTATCCATAAACCTAGAAAAACCAGAACCAATATCATTTCCTTTTGCCAATTGACTAGCATATAAATACCCTAAAAACGCACCACCTAAATGCGCTAAATGTCCTCCTGAGTTACTGATCGGCAACTGTATTAAATCACTAAGCACCACGACTGCGCCCACAATCCACAACTTCACATTAAAAAATATAACTCTAACCTCTTGATTGGGTAGATAGGTACATATAAAAATCAAGACAGCACTAGCCCCTGCAGACGCACCAATTAGATAGGCATTTGTATTAAAAAATGCCGGAAAAATATTGTAACCCAAAACAAAAAACAATCCCCCAAGAATAACTCCTAATACATAAACATTAAGAAATCGTTTTGCATCAAAGAGATTTAAGAAAATGCGTCCAACAAAATAAATTAAAAGCATATTCCAAAATAAATGACCAAAACCACCATGAAAAAAAGAATAGGTAATTATAGACCATGGCTGAAAAGCAATATCTACAATATCATTTGGCAGTTCAAACCACTTAACAATACTATTGCCGGATAAGCCTAAGAGAAAAGGTACCAACGCATTTATTAGAAATACAATGACATTAATAACAATTAATTTTTCGGCAATGTTTAGCCTACTATATTGATATTTTAAATCTGGTTGAGCCATACTTTAGTTCCACCTATTATTATTAAACTGATTTTTCTTCCAATACCACATCATCAAGAAACCAAAGAGTGCCCCACCAACATGTGCAAAGTGGGCAATTCCTTGACCAAACAAACTATACCCGGTAACGCCAGAAAACAAATCTAATGCTATTAAAACGGGAATAAAAAACTTAGCCTTAATAGGTACCGGTAAGAAAATTAAAAACAATTCACTATTTGGAAAAGACATACCAAAAGCTACCAAAATACCATAAATAGCCCCAGAAGCACCCACTACAGGTGTATTGAACGCCCCTAAGAAATTATCTATGGTTGAACGATCCGCTATATTGTACCATTCTGTACTATACTGACCGCTATTAATGATTTCAAGAATACTACTTTCAGCTAAGCCTGCCTCCATTAAAGCACTCATACCCTCATTATAATAATAGTAGTTCACCCCTATATGTATTAAAGCGGCACCTAAACCAGCTGATATATAAAAGAACAGGAATTTATTTCTGCCCCACATTTGCTCCAAAGGCGAACCAAAAGCCCATAGCGCATACATATTGAAAAGAATATGCATAAAACCCCCATGCATAAACATATGGGTAATTATTTGCCATAGTTGAAAATGCTCGTTCTTAGGAAAATAAAGAGAAAACAACTCATACATTTGTTCCCCATACAACTGTGTGGCAATGAAGAATAGCACGTTAATAATCAGTAAATGCTTTATAGTTTCTGTTATTCTTCCCATCTATATAAATTTTCGTTCAATATCATTCTCGGTAATGGTTACGTATACTTTTTTGTTAAAAGGGCTTAATGTAGTCTCTTTACAAGCAAATAAATCGTTGACCAACTTTACTTGAGAAAACTCGTCTAATGATTCCCCTGTTTTTACAGACAGGGTTTTTGCCAATGTCTTTGCCAACATATCACTTTGGGAAAAACTATCTCCAGGCACCTCTTGTTGAAAATCTGACATCAACTGCTCCATGATCATTTGTACTTCGCTCTCAGCGACCAAAACAGGAACTCCTTTTATCTCAACACCCTCATCGTCCAAATCACCAAATACAAAACCAACAGTGCAAAGGTTATCTTTAATTTCCCTTAAAATATTCATTTCACCAGGTGAAAATGACAAAGTCAACGGAAAAAGTAACTGCTGACTTACGGCTTCTTTAATAGTTATGTTCTTTAAAAAGTTTTCATAAAGCACCCGTTGATGTGCCCTGCTCTGATTTATAACCACCATTCCAGATTTTATAGTCGTAATTATAAATTTTTTACGCAATTGAAACGTAGTAGTAGTCGGCTCAATAGATTCTTTTTCATCATCAAAGATACTGCTATTCACTACCTCAGATTCAAATTCCAAATGACTAACATTACTTTCTACCTTGGTTTCTAGTCCCGCATATAAATTTTCCCAACCTTCAACTTTTGGTTTTTTATAATTACCTGTACTGTTATTTCCTTTTGATGTTTTAACAGTTGTTTCAAACGGATTAAATGAAGCATCTACAACTACCTGCGGAATACCAACCTGCTTATTTTTATAAGAGTACGGAGTATCTAAGTTTTGGTCTTGTTCAAAATCAAGCGCTGGCACAACGTTAAATTGCCCCAAACTATGCTTAACGGTAGATTTCAACATAGCGTACAACGTATGCTCATCATCAAATTTAACTTCTGTTTTTGTAGGATGTATATTAATATCGATTGTACCTGGATCCACCTCTAAATTCAAAAAATAACCAGGATGCGTTCCTGGTCTTATCACTCCTTCAAAAGCACCTAAAATTGCATGATGTAAATACGGACTTTTTATAAATCTGTTGTTAGCAAAGAAAAACTGCTCTCCTCTACTCTTTTTAGCAAATTCTGGTTTTAGAATATATCCTGATATTTTTACTACCTGAGTTTCCTCTTCGACCGGAACCAGTTTCTCGTCGGTCTTTCTACCAAAAATATGAACTATACGCTTTCTGAATTCATTGGCCGGCAATTGAAAAACATCACTCCCGTTATTATAAAAACTAAATGCTACCTGAGGGTGTGCCAATGAAATTCTATGAAATTCATCGGTAATATGTCTATACTCGACTTGGTCAGATTTTAAAAAATTTCTTCTAGCCGGAATATTGAAAAATAAATTCTTCACCAACATAGAAGTCCCTTTTGGAGCAACTACTACTTCTTGTGAAACAATTTTACTACCTTCAATCTTAATTTTTGTACCAATATCATCATCTTCGGTTTTGGTCAACATCTCTACATGGGCAATAGCAGCAATAGATGCAAGTGCCTCTCCCCTAAAGCCTTTGGTATGCAAATTAAATAAATCTTCAGCTTTTTGAATTTTTGACGTTGCATGGCGTTCAAAACTCAAACGGGCATCTGTACCACTCATACCCTTACCATTATCAACTACTTGAATAAGTGTTTTACCACCATCTTTTATAATTAGTTGAATATCGGTTGCACCGGCATCGATGGCATTTTCCATCAGCTCCTTAACTACTGATGATGGGCGTTGTACCACTTCACCAGCAGCAATTTGGTTTGCTACATGGTCTGGTAAAAGTCTAATAATATCGGCCATTATGAAGAAAAGAAAATTGAGAGGTCAAAATCAATTATATAAAGAAAAATCAAAACCAACACAGCTATAATGATAACCATTCTCATCTTAAGGTTGCGATCACCTTTTCTTTTAGCATCTTCTATGGCACTGTTGATTTTCCTCTTTAAACCTCGAGATGTATTCAGTGTACTGCGAAATTGGTCAAATTTAGGCTCAATTTTGTAAGGATTCCCTTTTCCTTTATCATCATAAAATCTGGGGTTATACTCAAACCGCCTATTCTTTCGCAACTTTGTTATTTTACTCAACATCCCCATAACCTCAAAGTTACTTAAAATAGAAAAACAGGGCATAATAGGAATGCCAAAATTTGTTAACAGTTGAAGCTGTCAACCGTTACCTCTAAAATAGTTTGAAACAGATTAAAAATAAAAGACCGGAAACCTTAGTTGCCTAGAACAGCCATTTTAATTGCTGCAATAGCTGCCTCTGTGCCCTTATTACCATGTTTACCTCCACTACGATCAATAGCTTGTTGCATGTTATTATCCGTCAACACACAAAAAATAACAGGCACATCTGTAATCACGTTCAGGTCTTTAATGCCTTGCGCAGTGGCATCGCAAACAAAATCAAAATGCTTGGTCTCACCTTGTATTACACTACCAATGGCAATCACAGCATCTACTTTATGGGATTGTATCATTTTTTTTGAACCAAAAGTAAGTTCAAAACTTCCAGGAACATCCCAGCGAATAACATTTGAACGTTGGGCACCACATTCTAATAATGCATCAATAGCACCATTATACAGACCTTCGGTAATCTCTGAATTCCATTCTGAAACAACAATCCCAAACCGAAGTCCGTTCGCGTTTGGGATTGTTGCCTTATCGTATGCCGATAAATTTTTATTTTCTGTTGCCATTATTCAGCACTTTTAGCTATACCAATAAACGCATCTATTGAACTAGCATTTTCTGATTTTGGAAAATCGTTCTTTATTCTTTCAAAAAACTCCAAAGCCTTATCCTTCTCTCCCATTTCCAATGCAGTAATACCTGCTTTATATAGAAATTTAGGAGCTGTATATTCATTACCGCTATGTTTTACAGCAGCTTCATAATACCCTAAAGCATCGGAAGGTTGGTCTAATTGCATAAAAGCATCTCCTAGACCTCCTTTGGCCAACGAACCTAAAATAGCATCGTCAGAACTAAAATCCTCTAAATAAGTGATAGCCTCTTGATATTTGTTCATATTCAAGTAAGACATACCTGCACCGTAATTTGCCAAGTTTGCAGCTTTAGTACCACTATACTCCTCAATGATATCCAAGAAACCGTATTTACCTTCAGCTCCTTCTAAAGCCAAAGTAAACAATGAATCTTTTTGACTGGTCGCTACTAAAGCTTGGTCAAAATATTGCTGCGGATAATACATTTCATTTGCCGCATTTGATTCCTTTGGCTTTTCAACAAACTGATTGTACGCCAAATATGCCAAAACACTAATAGCTATTAACCCAATGGCACCTAAAATATAGTTCTGATTCTTAGAAACCCACTCTTCTGACCTTGAAGCTCCTTCATCCAAAGAACTAAAAACCTCAGCTGTTGTGCTTTCCTGTTCATCAAATTCTTGCTGTTCAGCCTTTGTTTCAGGTTTATATCCTCTTTTCTTATATGTTGCCATCTGTAAATTTATTGATCGCGCAAAAATAATGGTTTTATTGAAATCGCAAAGTGTATTTATTCGTTATTTTTGGATATTTTAAGCTAGTTTTCATCCTACCAAATCTAAAATCGGAAATTTTTAATGCTGCTGAGACAATTATCACTGATCAATTATAAAAATTTTGAATCTAAAGAACTTGCTTTTGATGCAAAAATAAATTGTTTTGTAGGCGCTAATGGTATAGGTAAAACAAACATCTTAGATGCTATTTATCATTTGTCTTTTGGAAAAAGTTATTTCAACCCAGTCTCTTCTCAAAACATAAGACATGGGTCAGATTTTTTTGTGATTGACGGTACGTTTGAAAAAGAAGGTAGAGAAGAGAAAATTGTCTGCAGCCTTAAAAAAAACAACAAGAAAATAATTAAGCGTAACGGTAAGGCTTATGAACGTTTTGCAGACCATATAGGACTGTTGCCGCTAGTTATCATATCTCCTGCAGACAGGGATTTGATCATTGAAGGAAGCGAAACACGAAGAAAATTCATTGACGGAGTCATTTCTCAATCAGATAAATCGTATTTACAAAACCTCATTAAGTACAATAAGGTTGTTTCTCAAAGAAATGCACTTTTAAAATATTTTGCGGCCAATAGAACTTTTAATAACGACACCCTGGCAGTTTATAATGAGCAAATGCATACTTATGGTTCTGAAATCTATAAAAAAAGAACTTCTTTCCTAGAAGCATTTATTCCTATTTTTCAAGAACAATACAAAGCTATTACCGGCAATTCTGAAGATGTTTCCCTCTCTTATGAAAGTAAATTAAAAGATTATGATTTGCTTACGCTATTAAACAAAAATCTAGACAAAGACCGCGCTCTACAATATACAAGTGTGGGCATCCACAAGGACGACCTCAGCTTTGAGATCAGCCAATACCCCATCAAAAAATTCGGAAGTCAAGGCCAACAAAAATCATATTTGATTGCCCTTAAGTTTGCTCAATTTCATTTTATGAAATCTCAAAGTGGTACAACTCCTATTTTAATTCTTGATGATATTTTTGACAAGCTAGATGAACATAGGGTCTCCCATATCATTACATTGGTGAACAATGAGAATTTTGGGCAAATATTCATTAGTGACACCCACGCCGACCGTACCGAGAGCATTGTTAAAAAAATTCATCAATCCTATAAAATATTTAAATTGTAATGATAAAAAAGCTTATTCTTATTCTCTCTCTATTTCTAATTTCTTGCGGTGCTAAAGTTGACAAAGACAAATTACACTTGCTAAATGGGTATTGGGAAATAAAAGAAGTTACCTTCGTAGATGGAGCAAAAAAAGAATACTCAATTAATAGTACGGTCGACTATATAAAGTTAGATTCGTTATCAGGATTTAGGAAAAAAGTAGATCCAAAATTTAATGGCACCTTTGAAACCTCAAACGACGCCGAAGCTTTTTTTATTAGAATTTCTAATGACTCTATTTTTATGAAATACACTAACGATTCCAACATATGGGAAGAAGTGTTGACCTCATTAGATGAGAAAAGTTTTTCGGTAAAAAATAGCGAAGGTGTCACCTATAGATATAATAGATTTGAACCTATAAACATAACCCCATAATGGCAAGCAGAGGAAACGAAAATACTTCAATGAAAGAGGCACTTTCTGCATTTATTCAAAAGAATAAATTAGAAAAAGGAATAGACAAAGTCGATGCAAGAGCTGCATGGGCTAAATTAATGGGTAACGGTGTAGACAACTATACTACAGAGATTGAGTTGAAATTTGGCACCTTGTATGTTTCTTTAAGTTCTTCCGTATTGCGCGAAGAGCTAAGCCTAGGCAAATCTAAAATAGTAAGAATGATCAATGAAGAAATTGGAAAAGAAGTAGTGAAGAAATTGATACTTAGATAAACATCTATAATTGAATAAGACAAAAAAAGCCAGTTCTTTAGAACTGGCTTTTTAATTCATAAAAATATTGTCTTAGAAAATTTCTCTTCCTGCAAAGTGAAAAGCACCTTCAATAGCCGCGTTTTCGTCACTATCAGAACCATGTACGGCATTTTCACCAATACTGGTAGCAAACATTTTACGTATAGTACCTTCTGCAGCATCAGCAGGGTTTGTAGCACCGATCAAAGCTCTAAAGTCTTCAACTGCATTTTCTTTTTCTAAAATTGCAGCTACAATAGGTCCTCTGGTCATAAACTCTACCAATTCACCAAAGAAAGGGCGCTCTCTATGCACACCATAAAATTCTTGTGCATCCCTTAAACTTAACTGTGTATATTTCATCGCTACGATTTTAAAACCAGCAGCAGTAATTTTTTCTAAAATAGCCCCAATATGTCCGTTTTCAACGGCATCTGGTTTAATCATTGTAAACGTTCTATTCGTACTCATATCTTAATTTTTGCGCAAAAATACGTTTTTCCACATATCTCACAACTATTCATAGACTTGTTCTAATTGCCCTAACACATTTCCGTTATCACCAATTATTTTAAAATCAACCGTTTTAGCCTTAAAATCAAATTCCAATATTCCGAAACTTTCGGTATAAACTACCTCTCCAACTCTGTATTTATTAGGTTCACCAGAAAATTCCTTATACGCATGAGTGAGCCCACTACTGGTAAAATCAATTAAAGGATAATCTATACCCTCTATTTTGATTTTTGAAAATTCAGAAATATGGCGGTCTCCAGATAACACAACAACACTTTTAGGCTTAGTATCCTCTATTAATTTTGCCAGCCTATCCACTTCATGCGGAAAATTCCCCCATGCCTCAAAACCATGTTCCTGAGATAGATATTGAATACTACTTACAATAATGTTGAAGTCCGCAGTAGAGTTTTGCAACTCCTTTTCTAGCCAGTTCCATTGTGTATCACCTAAAATAGTACCTACACCATACTCATTTGGTTTAATTCTCTTGTCCGTTTCGGTATCTGGTGTAAGTGGTGTTCTAAAATATCTTGTATCTAAAAGTATAATACGGACCTCATGACCATCAATTACATAATTTTTGGAATTATATACCCCTTTTCGTTTTCGCAACTCGCTACTCTCAGGTACGTTCATAAAATTCAAAAACTCTTGCTGGCTGGCATCTTTAGCCTTAAACTCAACACCTCCGTCATTCAACCCATAATCATGATCGTCCCATGTGCCTAAAACATCTGTTGTCTGAGCCAGTTTTTTATAACCAGGTTCATTCTTTTGTTGATTATACATTGCCCTCAAAGCTTTCATATCATCTGTATCTGCATAGATGTTATCCCCGCCCCAGATCCATACATCTGGTTCTGTATTAAGAATATCATCCCACAAAAGGTTAGGCAAATCAACCCTATTGCAAGATCCAAATGCAATTACAAAGTCTTTTTTTTCAGTTAAACTCTTTTTAGACGAACAAGAAACGAGCAGAATACCCCAAATTAAAAAAGCAATTTTTTTCATGTAAAATAGTTAAGTCTGGGTAAAATTAAGGTATTCCGTTTAAAGCCTATATTATTAAATTGTATCTTTGCCGCCATGAATTTAGAGCACTTGAACGCCCTTAAAAAGCTACTTTCATCACCAAAGAAAATAGCTATTATACCACATAAAAATCCTGATGGTGATGCCATTGGATCTACATTGGCACTTTGGCACTATTTATCCAACAATGGTCATTCAGCAACTATTGTAGCGCCCAACGACTTTCCAAAATTTTTAAAATGGATGCCCGGGGCACAACAGATATTAAATTTTGAACGAGAAAATTCTCAGTCCAAGACAGTAATCAACGAAGCGGATATAGTTTTCACGCTAGACTTTAACCACTTAGGTCGCGTTGGTCAAATGAGCGAAATTTTAGAGTCGGCGCAGGCTACTTTTGTGATGGTAGACCACCACCAAGAACCTTCTGACTATGCCAGTATCATGTATTCTGATGTAAGCATGAGCTCTACTTGTGAAATGGTATATGTACTCATTAATCAACTAGGTGATGAAAATAGCATTACCCCAGATATGGCAAACTGTATCTATACGGGAATTATGACAGATACCGGTTCGTTTAAATTTGCAGCAACCACAAGTAATACACATAGAGTTGTAGCAGACCTTATGGACAAGGGTGCTGAAGGCACAGAAATTCATCATCGAATTTATGACACCAACTCCCCAAGCCGACTACATTTATTAGGTTGTGCGTTAAAGAATATGGTCATTTTAAACGAATATGCTACGGCATATATAACTTTGAGCCAAGATGAACTGGACAAATACAATTACCAAAAAGGAGATACAGAAGGTTTTGTAAACTACGGTTTAACCTTAGACGGTATTAAATTTGCCGTAATTTTTATTGAGAATAAAGAAGAAGGAATTTTTAAAATTTCTTTTAGGTCCGTTGGCGATTTTTCTGTCAACGACTTTGCAAGAAAACATTTTAATGGTGGCGGGCACACAAACGCCGCAGGAGGCAGAAGTGAAGACAATATAGCAGATACCATTGCCAAATTTACCGCGTTATTACCATTGTATAAGAATCAATTACAATCATGAGAATATTATCTATTCTATTTTTAGCTGTACTATTTAGCTGTTGTGATGGTCCTGAACCAAGAAAACCGGTACAGACCAAAAGCGGAAGCTTCTTTAAGGCATCTATAGAACGAAGCCGAAAGTTGCTAGAAGCCGAAGAAAAGAAAATTCAGGCGATTATTGAGTTAGATTCATTAAAACATTATGATCATAGCAAATCTGGCTCGTGGTATCATTATTTAACAGTAAATGAAACAAGTGACTACACACCTAAAACGGACGATTTGGTTGTATTTACTTATGATATATTAACATTGGACAATGACACCATATACTCTAAGGAAGATATTGGTGTTGTTAATTACAAGGTAGATAAACAAGAATTATTCCTTGGCTTACGTGATGCCGTTAAAATGCTAAAAGAAAAGGAGCGCGCCACGTTTTTGTTTCCTTCCTCCATAGCCTTTGGTTATCATGGCGATGAAAATAAAATTGGCAGTAACGTTCCCCTTAAGTCTACCATAACAATTTTACAAATAGAAAAACAACAAGAAAATACAGTAAATTAAAATGACCATTATGATTAAAAAAATGTATTTGCTTGCAGTTATCGGTTTAATTATGACCAGCTGTAAGACTAGCAAAAGAGCAGACTTAGGTGACGGTTTATTCGCCGATATCAAAACCTCTAAGGGCGATATCATTGTTCGCCTAGAGCAAGAGAAAACACCCGTTACCGTCGCAAACTTTGTTTCTTTGGCAGAGGGTACAAATACTTTTGTGAGCGAAGAGTACAAAGACAAAAAGTATTATGACGGTTTAACCTTCCATAGGGTCATGAAAGACTTTATGATTCAAGGTGGCGACCCATTAGGTCAAGGTACCGGAAACCCTGGATATAAATTCATGGACGAGTTCAATGATTCTTTGGTACACGACAGAAAAGGTATTTTGTCCATGGCAAATTCAGGACCCGCAACAAATGGTAGTCAATTCTTCATTACACATAAAGAAACACCTTGGTTAAACAACAAGCATTCTGTTTTTGGTGAGGTCGTGGAAGGTATGGACGTCGTGGATTCAATTGCCAATGTACCTGTAGGAGCAGGCAACAAACCGGTAGAACCGGTTATTATGAACACTATAGAAATAATTCGCAATGGTAAAGAAGCTCGTAAGTTCGATGCTGTACAGATTATGACCGATTATTTTGATGGTGAAGAAGATAGACTGGCCGCCATAGAAAAAGAAAAAGCTGAGAAATTAGCTGCAGTGCAAAAAATAAAAGATGAGTTTGCAGCATCAATAGATGCTCAAAAAGCAAAAGCTAAAACGTTGCCATCCGGACTTAAGGTGTTGACTTTAGAAAACGGTACCGGAGAAAAGCCAGCAATTGGTAATAAAGTCAATGTTATGTATGCCGGGTATTTAATGGATGGTACCTTATTTGACAGTAACTATCAAGAAATAGCAGAAAAATATGGTGCTTTCGATGAAAGAAGATTGCAAGGTGGTGGCTACATGCCGGTACCAATGGACTATTCTCCTGAATCTCGTTTAATTGCGGGCTTTAGAGAAGGTCTTTTAAGCATGAAGGTTGGTGATAAAGTACGTTTATTTATTCCGTCTCATTTAGGCTACGGTGAACAAGGTGGCGGACCAATACCGCCAAATGCAGATTTGATCTTTGATCTTGAAATAACAGGTTTAACGGAGTAATAACTTCTCAGAAAAAAAAAACCCTTTAGTGATATCACTAAAGGGCTTTTTTATTTAAAATAGAATTTCTAATTGGTACGTTTTAAAACTTCTAAAAGTAAACTCCAGAACTTTTGAACAGAAGTTATACTTACACGCTCATCTGGTGAATGCGCCCCTAAAATAGTTGGACCAAAACTGACCATATCCATTTCTGGATAATTTTGACCTAAAATACCACACTCCAAACCTGCATGACAAGCTACCACTCTAGGCTCATCTTTAAATAAACTTACATATGTATCTTTTACTACAGTAAGAATCTCAGAATTAGGATTAGGGTTCCATCCAGGGTAATCTCCGCTAAATTCAACATCAAATCCACTTAATTCAAACGCCGATCGTAAAGAATTGGCTAAATCCAATTTTGCCGAATTTACCGAAGAACGGGTTAAACAACCAATGGTTATCTTACCATCTTCTACCTTTACCTTGGCAATATTGTTTGAAGTCTCTACCAAGTCATCAATTGCCCCACTCATGGCATACACACCATTTTGTGCTGCATAAATGGCTTTGACCATTTTTTCTTGCGCACCTAGACCCATCACTCTTTTAGCTGGTTTTATATCTTCAATCTCAATAATCAAATTCGGCTCTTGTTCTTTTAGCTCCTGAATGATAACATTGGACAGTTCTTTTACTTTCTTTAAAAAACTATCTGCCTGTTTACGTACAATATTCAATTTACAAACACTTTCCCTGGGTATAGCATTTCTTAGACTACCACCGTTTAAAAAGCTAACGCGTACATTATGGTCTAACCCCAAGTATAGTAAACGGTTCATTATTTTATTGGCATTACCCCTGCCCCTATGAATATCCATTCCACTATGACCACCGGTTAAACCTTTAACGGTAATTTGAAATCCCGCATCGCCATGTGTGCCCTCTTTTTCATTATATGTTCTAGTAGCGGTCACATCTATTCCTCCGGCACAACCAATATCAATTTCATCGTCCTCTTCAGTGTCTAAGTTTAAGAGTATCTCCCCTTTTAAAACTCCCTCCTTTAAAGCAAATGCACCCGTCATACCCGTTTCTTCATCTATAGTGAACAAAGCTTCTAGTGGTGGGTGAGGTATATAATTACTTTCTAAAAGCGACATAATAGCGGCAACGCCCATACCATTATCAGCACCCAACGTAGTACCTTTTGCTTTAACCCAATCTCCTTTAACGAACATTTCTATGCCTTGGGTATTAAAATCAAATTCAGTATCCGCATTCTTTTGATGCACCATATCCAAATGACTTTGAAGGGTGACCATCTTTTTACCTTCCATACCTTCGGTAGCCGGTTTTCTAATAATAACATTACCTGCTTCATCAGAAAAAGTTTCCAAGCCCAGTTTACTTCCAAATTCCAGCATAAACGCAATTACCTCTTCTTCTTTTTTAGATGGTCTTGGCACTGCATTAAGCTTGGAAAAATTCCCCCAAACAGATGTGGGTTCTAGTTTATTGATTTCCATTCTACAATTTTCATGGTTAGATCCCACAAAAGTACTCATAGAAAAAGGATTTCGCTATTTTTGGGTTAATGAAGATATCCTTTAAAACCTCCGTTGCCTTAACTATAATTCCTCAAATTATTGTTGTGAAATGGCTTGCTACCCGCACAGATTTAGTTGAACAATATTATAGCACAGGCATTTACCCCGTTATCTCTAATTTCTTCAGGCTTTTATTTGGATGGATTCCTTTTTCCATTGGTGACCTTTTATATTTCAAATTGACATTTCTTGTCTTGTTTTATTTAGTTAGAAAAAGAAAACACATTTGGCGACATAAGTTGAAATTCTTGGAAAACGTGGGTATGGTACTAGCCGTTGTTTATTTTACGTTTCATATTATGTGGGGCATGAACTACTACAGGGAACCCTTATCCCATAAATTACAACTTACCCCTAATAAAGAATATACCGACCTTTTAAAGTTTACAGAATTATTGATTCAAAAGACCAATGAATCTCAAGTATTCATTACCAAAGATTCTAGCTTAGCGGTAAAGATTCCCTACTCACAAAAAGAGATATTCAACAAAACCATAGATGGCTATAAACACCTTAAAACTATTCATCCGTTTCTTACCTATAACCATCCTAGTTTGAAAAAATCATTGTTCAGTACCGGACTCACGTATATGGGTTATGCGGGGTATTTAAATCCATTCACGAACGAAGCTCAGGTAAATGACCTATTGCCCAATTTTAGATTTCCTTTTGTTGCAGGTCATGAAGTAGGACATCAATTGGGGTATTCCGCTGAAAACGAAACAAACTTTATTGGCTACTTGGTCACATCTAACAACAAAGATCCATATTTTAAATATGCTGCCTACGCCTATGCCCTTGGCTATTGTTTAAACGATGTTAGGCGAACTAATAAAGAAGATTTTGACAGAATTATGTTGGCGCTGAATGATGGTGTAAAAAAGAACTTTCAAGAAATGGCCATTTTCTGGAATTCTTATGAAAACCCTATGGAACCCGTCTTTAAATCAATTTTTGATACGTTTTTAAAAGCTAACAATCAAAAAGAAGGTATAAGAAGCTATAACGCGGTGGTTCTATTTTTGGTTGCTTACCACAAAAACCATCCGCTTTAATCTACCTTCAAAAGTTCGTGATCTTAGAGCTTTATTTCGGGTCATTTTATAAAATATTAAGAAAATAATCATTATTCCTAATTACGGATATTTCAACTGTTAAACAAAAGTGAAATACACCGTATTTAGTGTATAATCCGTGTATTTTTAGAATACTAATTCAAACCAAACGTAATGAAAAAACTATTCTTTGCACTATGCCTACTCGGGTATGGTTCATTTTTAACTGCCCAAGATTATTTTCCGGAAAATGCCGGAGTAAAGGTCAACAATAACAATTATACCGCCTTTACCAACGCTAAAATCTATGTAACTCCAACACAAGTAATCGAAAAAGGAACTTTATTGATCCAACATGGAAAAGTGGTCAATGCATCAAGCAATGTCAATATTCCTAAAAATGCCGTGGTAATTGACTTGCAAGGTAAATCAATTTATCCATCATTTATAGATGTATACTCAAAATTTGGGGTAGAACAAGCCAAAAGAAAACCAGGTCGTGGAAGATCCACCCAATATGAACCTTCTAGAGAAGGATATTATTGGAATGATCATATTATGCCAGAAAATAAGGCAATAGAAAAATTCACATATGATGATAAGGAAGCCAAAACACTTAGAGCAGCTGGTTTTGGTGTAGTTAACTCTCACATACATGATGGTATTGCCAGAGGTACAGGTGTGCTTATAGCTTTAAATGGAAAGGGCACCAATGCCAATAGAATTTTAGACGATCGTTCTGCGCAATATTTTTCATTAAGCAGAAGTATCACTAAAGCACAATCTTACCCAAGTTCACTAATGGGAACATTAGCATTATTAAGACAAATGTATAGTGATGCAGATTGGTATGCTAAAGGGAACGCCACCACAACAGATCTTTCTTTAGAAGCATTGAACAGTAATAAAAGTTTGGTTCAGATTATTGAAGCCAAGGACAAATCGCACGACTTACGTGCCGATAAAATTGGCGATAGTTATGGTGTACAGTACACTATTTTAGGCGGTGGAAACGAGTTTGAACGTATTGAGGAAATTAAGGCCACTAATGCAAAATTCATTATACCAATAAATTTTCCAGATGCGTATGATGTATCTAACCCATATGCGGTTGACTATGTTTCTTTACAGGATATGCGTTACTGGAACCAAGCCCCATCTAACCCAAAAGTGTTAGCGGATAACGGAATAAAATTTTCGCTTACTACATATGATTTAAAATCTCCGGCTAATTTTAAGGAGAAATTGATAAAAGCAATAGATTATGGTCTTTCATCGACCAAGGCATTAGAAGCGCTAACAACCGTTCCTGCAGAAATTCTAGGAAAATCAAATGAAATAGGGGCATTAAAGACAGGCTACCTTGCCAACTTTTTAATTTCATCTGGCGACATTTTTGACAAAACTACCACCTTATATGAAAACTGGGTACAGGGAACAAAAAGCGTTATCAACGCTATGGACGTTAAAGACATTCGTGGAGATTACCAATTAATGGTTCAAGGAAAATCTTATGACGTAGTTATTTCAGGAGATATTTCAAAACCTAAAATTGAAGTTAAGCAAGATACGACCAAACTAAGTTCAAAAATTGCATATGACAACAATTGGGTAACCCTTTCATTCGCTACAGATAAGGGTGAAAAAACCTATAGAATGATTAGTGCCGTTACCAATACATCGGATAACCTATCTGGGCGATTGGTTTTACCAGACGGAACCGAATCTAAATTTACGGCGACCAAATCAAAATCTTTTAACGAAAAAGAAACTGATAAAGAGAAAGCTGACAAATCTATACAGGTGGTACCGGTAACCTTCCCTAATGTTGGGTATGGCTTTGCCGCTAAACCAAAGGCTCAAAATACCTTGTTCAAAAATGCTACGGTATGGACAAGTGAAGAAGCAGGTATTTTAGAAAACACTGATGTGCTGGTCAAAAACGGTAAAATAGTAAAAATAGGTAAAGACTTAGGTGCAGGTGGCGCAACGGTAATAGATGCTACAGGCAAACATTTAACCGCTGGTATTATAGATGAGCATAGCCATATTGCGGCGTTATCGGTAAACGAATCCGGTCAGAACAGTTCAGCAGAAGTTAAAATGGAAGATGTCGTAGACCCAGAGCATATGGGTATTTACAGATCACTTGCTGGTGGAGTTACCTCATTACAGTTACTGCACGGTTCCGCTAATCCTATTGGTGGTAGATCGGCTATATTAAAATTAAAATGGGGAGAAGAAGCTGATGGCTTGATCTATGACAATTCACCTAAATTTATAAAGTTTGCTCTTGGTGAAAATGTAAAACAAAGTAACTGGGGTAGTTTTTCGCGTTTTCCTCAAACACGTATGGGTGTAGAACAGCTGTACATGAACTATTTCCAAAGAGCCAAGGAATATGACACCAAAAAGAAAAATGGTGAGCCATATCGTTATGATGAGGAAATGGAAGTTCTAGCCGAAATATTAAACGGTGAACGCTTTATAAGTTGCCACTCCTATGTACAAAGTGAAATCAATATGATGATGAAAGTTGCAGAGCACTTTGGATTCAGAATCAATACGTTCACCCACATTCTAGAAGGCTATAAAGTAGCCGATAAAATGGCGGAACATGGTGTTGGCGCAGGAACGTTCAGTGACTGGTGGGCGTATAAATTCGAAGTAAATGATGCTATACCTTACAACGCGGCAATTATGCAAAAACAAGGGGTTGTAACTGCCATAAACAGTGATGATAGAGAAATGATAAGAAGGCTGAACCAAGAAGCTGCCAAGACTATAAAGTATGGTGGCATGACGGAATTGGAAGCTTGGAAAATGGTTACCATAAACCCTGCTAAATTATTACACCTAGATGACCGTGTTGGTAGTATTAAAGAAGGTAAGGATGCTGATTTGGTATTGTGGTCCGGCAATCCGTTATCGGTTTATTCAAAAGCCGAAAAAACAATGATCGAGGGTATTACTTATTTTGATTTAGAGACCGACAAAAAAAATCGTGAGGCCATAAAAAAAGAAAGAAATGAATTGGTCACTATGATGCTTAAAGAAAAAAGCAGTGGTAAAAAAACCCAAGGTCCTAAACAAAGTGTCAAAAGAGATTTCACTTGCGAAAGCCTTTAATAGTATAAGAAGTATTCAAAATATATAAAACTTTAAAAATGAAAAAATTAATAACCTTGATCATTGCCCTTGGCTTGGTATTACCGACTATAGCGCAACAGACACCGGGCAATAAACAAACCGAAGCTATTACCATTGAAGGAGCAACGGCTCATTTGGGTAATGGCGAAGTCATTGAAAGTTCACTTATAATGTTCGAAGATGGCAAGATTACTTTTGTGGGTGATTCTAAAATGAGAATTGCAAGAAAAGGCAAAGTAATAGATGCAACAGGCAAACATGTTTATCCTGGCTTTATAGCGCCAGCGAAAACATTGGGACTAGTTGAGATCGATGCCGTGAGAGCTTCAAAAGATGAAGATGAAATTGGCGATTTTATTCCACATGTTAGAAGCTTAATAGCTTACAATGCAGAATCTAAAGTAGTAGAAAGCATGAGACCCAATGGAGTTTTAATTGGGCAAATAGCACCTTCTGGAGGTTTAATTTCAGGCACTTCAAGTATTGTACAATTTGATGCATGGAATTGGGAAGATGCCGCTATAAAGGTTGATGACGGTATTCATTTAAACTGGCCAAGTACCTTTAAGCAAGGTCGTTGGTGGGCAGGTGAAGACCCGGGTTACCATCCAAATAAAGACTACGCGGAAGAAATAGAAGCCATTGCTACCTTTCTTAAAAATTCACAAGCTTATGGCAAGACTACTCCTAAAGAAGTAAACCCCGCTTATGCAGCTATGAAAGGTATTTTCGACGGTACCCAAAAACTATATGTTCATGCAGATGACGAAAAGCAAATTATAGACGCTGTAAACACTTTAAAAACAAATGGTGTAAAAGAAGTTGTATTGATCGGGGGATACCATGCTTATAAAATTCCCGAATTTTTAAAGAGTAATGATATTCCTGTTTTAGTACAGTATACGCATAATCTTCCAGTGTTTGATGATGATGATTATGACCTTCCCTACAAACTTCCTAAATTGTTAGTAGATGCTGGTTTATTAGTGGGAATTCAAAATTCAGACGCGGTAAACTTTCAAACTAGGAATTTACCTTTCTATGCGGGTCAAGCCGCGCAACAGGGGTTGGACAAGGAAAAAGCCGTTCAACTACTGACCGGAAATACAGCTAAAATATTAGGTATTGATGACCAATATGGTACTTTAGAAAACGGTAAGAGCGCTACTCTATTTATTTCTGAAGGTGATGCTCTTGATATGGCCGGAAACATTTTAACCCACGCTTTCATAGACGGCAGAACAGTTTCTTTAGAGACACACCAAACTGAACTTTGGAAACGCTACATGGGTAAATACGAAGGCAAATAATTCCCAATTACAACATTGAACAAAAGAGGCTGCCTTATTCAGGGCAGCCTCTTTTATTTAGTATATTCTATACAATTATCTCTTAGCTAGCACATATCCTAAATATCCCATTGGCATATAGGCTACAATAATATCTAAAGCCGTAAACCACATTGGTCCGCCAAGCATAGCTATATTGACCGTACCTCCTATCAAAAAAAACAACCCTACCAAAAGTGCCATAAGCATTTTTTTACCAGCAGCTATTTTAGCGGCTACGAAAGCTCCTACCAATGTACCTAACGCATGTGCCAAAAAAGGAAAGATAAAATGTTTGCGTTCAAACAAATGCATTGTTGACTTTAACCCTTCCATAGTAGTAATGTCTCCTCCTTCAGGTGGTGGAATAATAGAACCACTTATCATAATTATTCCCATATTCACCACACTGCCTATAATAACTCCGGCAACGACAGCCAAAACGTTTTTTAATATTGGATTCATATCAAAAGATTTAATTGGTTATTATCTGGTCTTTACAAAGCGTACCACCTCTCCTACTTCATAAGCATTTTCCTTTGGCTCTAAACAAACAAAACCATCGGCCTTGGTCAAACTGGTTAAATCACCTGAGCCATTTTCTATGACCGGTGCCCCCCAAACAACTCCTTCTTTCAACTCCGTTTTTACATGTATAAATCTAGTTAATGGCGGTACTATTTTTAAAGGAACACCTAGCTTAATATACAAATTTTCTATCTGAATACCCCAAGAAGCATACAACCACGGTAAAAAATATAGATGATAATTAGCAAAAGTAGAGACAGGATTACCGGGAAATGAAAAAACCACAGTCTTTAATTTAGCATGTACACCAAACCAAAAAGGTTTCCCGGGTCTTTGTGCTACCCTATGAAACACCTTTTCTACACCAAGGGATTCCATAACATCCGGAATAAAATCAAACTTACCCTTAGATACGCCTCCACTTAATAACAGAACGTCATTTTTAATCAGCGCCTTCTCCAATGCAGTTTTAATACTTTCTTTATCATCTAAAAGGTGTAACGAACTTGAAGGTATTTTACTATTCAATAATGCCGCTTCAATGGTCAGCATATTTGATTTTCTAATTTGATGCGGTTCTGGCAACTGGTAAACCTCAACCAATTCATTACCGGTTGCTATGGTACAAATGTTCGGGTTCACTTTTACCTTGACTACAGATTTACCCACAGAAGCCAAAACACCTATTTCAGCAGGTGTAATTTTAATTCCTTTAGAAAGAACTACGGCACCCGCCTTTTCGTCACTGCCTTTGTAGTGAATATTTTGGCCTTTGGTAACTATTTCGTTAATGGTAACCTTGTTATCTTTAATAGTGATATGTTCATACATAATCACGGTATCGCAATGTTTAGGAACTACCGCACCCGTCATAACCTCTAAACATTTACTTGTATCATTTAAAGTTTGTTGGGCAACACCTGCCGCAGCTACCCCTTCTATAGTATAAGCATGCCCGTTTTCCAACAAACTTGAAAATTGAACAGCAATACCATCTTTGGTAGCCCGATCAAAAGGTGGAAAATCACGATCCGCAAGAACATCTTCAGCTAAAACTCTATTTAAGCTGTCTATCAGCTTCACCTTTTCTGCTCCCAAGTCTAAGCGATGATCAATTACTTTTTCAAATGCTTCTTTAAATGCAATCATAGAATTAAAGGTAAAATTATAATGTAAACTTCTATTAAATGGACATCATCAAATCAAGATGAAAACAAACTTAAACCGTTGACCAACAATACCCTTACACCCACCACAAAGACAAGAAGTGCGGTTACTCTTTTAATTCCATTGGCAGAAAACTTCTTTAAACTAATGCGAATACCCAATTGCCCCCCAAGAAGAACAGCTATAACCAAACATATGGTTTCTTTTAAAGGTAATGAAAGTGCATTGCTGGTAATTAAACCAAGTAAACCAGAGATAGAATTGACCAATATAAAGAAGCTAGCAAGGGCAGCAATTTTAATAGCCTTTTTCCATCGTAAATGATTTAAGATCGGAGCCAAAAAAATACCGCCTCCAATTCCTACCAATCCAGATAAAAAACCTATTCCAGCACCTAATAAGTAACTCATATAATTTGGATAGTCATGTACCTCTTTCTTTGTCTTGTTCAATTCAAATGTCTGAATAGCCAAGAATAAAGCTGAAAGGATAAGGGAGCACCCAAGAATAATAAAAAACACACTTTCCTTAAGACGAAAGGTAGCTCCAATATATGCCAAAGGAATACTAGTTAACACAAACGGCAGAAAATCCTTGAATTTTGCATGTCCATTTTTAAAATAAAGATAGGTACTACCGGAAACCACCACCAAATTACAAACCAATGCTATGGACCTAATGGCAAAAAAACTGGTCAAAAAAAGAGTCAATAGCGCCAAATAACTAGATCCACCACCAAAACCGACCGAAGAATATAAGGTAGCTATGATAAAAAAACCAACACATAATAGCAGTAATTGCTCAATAGGTATCAACATAATTTTTCATCTGGTTCATGCCTCCGACCACATTTACAAAATCTTTACCAGGATATAGTTCTTGCAGCGTGGCTATTGCCTTTTTACTGCGCACGCCAGACTGACAAATAACGTATACAGTTTCTTCTAAATTCAACTCGCTACTTCTATCTGTCAACTCGCTTAGAGGTATGTGCTTAACTTGGTTAATATGCTGCCTTTGATACTCTTTTGGTGTACGAACATCTAACAATTCAATAGCCCCTTCTGAAAGCAGCTGTTGAAGGGCATTGGCTTCAATAGATTTTAATGGTAAATCACAGTTAAATTCATAACTTTTCTCCAGAACCTTAATCTCATTATGACCAGGCTGTAACTTAAATCTAATACGTTGGGTACGTTGGGTAAGTGTATCACACAAAAGTAAAATACCAGTTAAAACTTCCCCTAGATCCGTTATTATTTTTATTGCTTCCAATGCCTGTAAGTTTCCAATGATTCCCGGTAAAATTCCCAAGACTCCGTTTTCATTACAATTGGGTACAGCATCGGCAGCCGGCATGGTAGGGTACAAACAACGATATGTTGGTCCGCCTTTATAATTAAAAACACTTACCTGCCCTTCAAAAGCATGCAAAGCCCCGTAGACAAATGGTTTATTCAATATAACACAAGCATCGTTTATAAGATACCTTGTCGGAAAATTATCTGTAGCATCAACAACAATATCATATCCTTCAATAATTTTAAGAGCATTATCAACAGTCAAAAAAGTATGATATGTTCGTATTTCGGTAGATGAATTTTGGGCAGATAATTGACTTTTAACCGCTTCAACTTTAGAAATACCCACCATAGCTTCTGTATACAGCACTTGACGGTGAAGGTTGGATAATGAAACTACATCTGCATCTACAACACCAAGGGTACCTACCCCCATGGCATTTAAATAAGTTAATACAGGAATACCTAGACCGCCAGCACCTACTACCAGTACTTTTGCCTTCTGTAATTTCTGTTGCCCTTCAATTCCAAAACCCGCTAAGGTGATTTGCCTCTGGTAACGATCTTGGTTCATAATGAAATTTTTAGCAATGCCTCTTCATATTCTGCCTTGGAATTCGCATTTAACAATACTTCTTTATGTTCTGGGAATACCAAATGAACATCTGCATTGATCAAAAATTTTCTAGGACATGAACCATTGCCCGCCTCTAAGTAGGCGACCGATTGTTTTAGAGCCTCTGGCTCCCAAATAGCACAAAGCGGTTCTGGCAACGGGTTTTGCTTGTCGGCAAAAGCACTGGCTATTTTGCCCGTATTTCTTGATGCTATTAATTCTTCCAAAGCTTTTTTATCCATTAAAGGCAGATCGCAGGCCAGAACCAACCAAGCTGCATCTGGGTGGGCTTTATGTGCAGAAAGCAAACCATTATAGGGTCCGCGAAACTCATCTTTATCAACTATGGTATCAAAAGCATTTGAAATTTCATCTTTTTGGTCTTTGCGGATACTTAAAAATGTTTGGTCACAAACCTCATTCAACAATGAATATAAATGCTCACGTTGTGGAAGTTCATGATATTTGATCAAACCCTTATCTTCTCCCATCCTAGTACTTTTCCCTCCGGATAGCACTAGCCCATATAACTTATCTTTGGAAATCATTTTTTCCTCCTGTTTTTTGTTCTAGTTGAATTGTACCGATTACAATATCTTGAGAAAGTGCCTTACACATATCATATATGGTCAAAGCAGCAACTGATACACCAGTTAATGCCTCCATTTCCACTCCCGTTTTCTCATTACATTTTACAGTACATGTTATTTGAAAAGCGTTTACAGAAGGAGTGATATCGATATTGATTTTAGACAAATTTATCTGATGACAAAGAGGTATAAGCTCAGACGTTTTCTTTACACCTTGTATACCTGCAATAACAGCAGTTTGCACAATACTTCCCTTTTTACCAACAAAATCTTGATCAGACAAAGATTTAAAAACCTCTGAAGGAAATTGTATAGTACCACTAGCAATGGCAGTACGTACCGATGCTGTTTTTTGAGAAATATCTACCATGGTAGCACTCCCAGATTCATCTATATGTGATAATTTCTTCTGCATTAGCCGCCTATTGAAGTCATTGAATTACTGAATACGTCCTTATATTTTTCTTGCGCCTCAAAACCAGTTTTAGCACGACTGCCTACAGCCTTTAAAATTTCTTTTCTGATATTTTCCTCCATATCATCCGCTCTCATTATATCTCTAAGATTTGCGCTTGCTTTAGCATACAAACAAGTAATAACATCACCTGTTGCCGAAATTCTTAAACGATTACAACTACCGCAAAATGTTCTACTAAAAGATGGAATTACTCCAAAAGTTCCTTTAAAACCTGGAATTTTATAATTTATAGACGTTGATGTCTTTGGAGATTCCAATTTATAATAATCTGGGTGTGCGCTTTTAATATGCCCTAGGATAGTTTTAAAATCCCACTTTATAGTCTGAAATTCTTTAGACCCACCGTTAAAAGGCATTTCTTCCAAAAAGCGAACCGAAACATTGTAATGTTTAGTTAGTTCAAGCATGGGTAAAATATCATCTGTATTCTGACCATCTAACGCAATAAAATTGATACGAACATTAAACCCTTCGGTTATTAAACGAATCATGTTATTATATACAACATCATACTGATTGCGACGTGTAATTCGTTCAAAAGTCTCACGATTAATGGCATCCATGCTTACGTTAATGTTCTTAATGCCCAATTGCTTTAATTCATCTATATATGGACCTATTAAAGTAGCGTTGGTAGTGACGGAGATATCTTTTAGACTGTTTAATTTAGATAAGCTTCTCAGCAAAACCATGAGATCCTTGCGTACAAAAGGTTCACCACCAGTTATTCTTATCTTATCTATTCCTTGTGAAACCACAATTTTACTTAACCTCTCAAGCTCCTCTATAGTAAACAACTTATCATTTTTAGCAAAGTTTATCCCCTCTTCTGGCATACAATAATTGCAACGCAGGTTGCAACGATCTGTCACTGCCAATCTCAGGTAATTAATTGCTCTATTATGGTTATCTACTAACATACTTTTAAAAATACAAGTTCAAGAATCAAATTCGAGTTCAATAACATCTATACTCCAATCTCTTTACTCTTTTATCTAATTTCTATTCTCTATTTTCTAACTTCTCTTTTCCAAAAATCACGGATGTGCCGAAACCCAGACAGATTTATTTTTGAATTTCTCTTTTTTCCATATAGGAACTGTTTCTTTTAGTGTATCTATTAAAAACCTGCATGCCTCAAAACAAGCATCCCTATGCGCAGAAGATGCTCCTACAACAACAACGGGCTCTTCAACCCCTTTTTCACCTACGGCATGTCGCATGACTACCTTGTTCAAAGTCCATTTTTCAAAAGCTTTATCCGCAATTTTATCCATCTCTTTCAATGCCATTGCCTGGTACGTTTCAAACTCCAGGGCAACCACTTCTTCATTATTGGTAAACTCGCGTACAGCACCTACAAAAACACAAATTCCGCCACTTTTGGCATCGCTCAACTCTGCATATACCTTTGCCGTATCTATATCATTAACAATTTCTATTACTTTCTTCATTAGCCTCCGCTTACAGGTGGTATAATTGCAATTTCCTCATTACCGGTCAAAACCAAAGTATCATCTGCATACTCGCTATTAACGGCAACCGCTAGCGAATTCAGCTTTGAAAACTCAGGGTAAGCATCTATTAATCTCTTCTTTAACGAGCCAACGTTAGCCGGCTTTAATTCGTCATTAAAGTTAATCTCAGAACTACCCACAATGTCTTTGGTAATACCGAAAAAAAGTACATTCATATCCGTCTAAAATTAGATAAATTCCAAGTTAGGCATAAAAAATAAGGTGCCATAAAAATGGCACCTATTTTAAAAAAATTATATGATTTTGAGAAAAGACCTACTGGACCGTTACAGCATTCTCAGGTTTGGAATAAAACCCTTTTGGCTGTGCCTGAGTAGATATACTTGCGTTTTCAAAATTAACGGTTTTAGCAGGTTCCTTAACCTTTCCCTCTTCAACTTTATGCCAAGTAATTGACTTAGGCAATAACACCTCATCAACTTTGTTCCATTCAGCATAGTTGATCCAACTAATTTTGTCCGATGGTTCACCACTAAAATAAGTCATGGTATAGCCCAACCATTTCATTTGGTACGTATCTGCATCATAATGAATATAATATTCATCCGTAGAAGATGACCCAACCCCTGCATTATAAGAAATTTTATAACCTGGGTAAGACACACCGTCATAAACCATAGCATCTACTTCTTCATATTTTATACCATCATCGGACAATACAAATGGCATAGCATAGAAATAGAACATTAAATTATGATAGAACTTTGGTTTACCCTCATAATCACCAGTTTTGTCCAAAAGCCAAACTTCTTTTCCATTATACCCTATAGTATTAGCAGGTGTAGATATCTTATCGAATCTCTTGTGAAGATCAATAGTTTGAACTTCATTGAAACCTTCTTTGGGCATTTCAAAAATTAAAGTTTTATAACTTTTCCATGCTTTTAATCCTCCATGAGCTTCAAAAACTTTATTCAACTCAGTTGGATATTTATCCGAATCTACCATTTTCACAACCTCATCTACAGGGGCTGCAGCCTTTTCTTTATTAGGAGCTTGCTTACATGAAAATACTGCTAAGGCCAAGACCAAAAGGTAAAGTTTGTTCATCATTTTAATTCTGTTTTTATTGTTTTAAAAATCGTTAGTCGAGAAAATATGAAGTACTTACCAAATTGAACTATTTTTGTACTACATGCAGGTAACAAAACATATAAGCAGCGCACAAAACCCTTTGATAAAAAAGGTTTTGGTACTAAAAGAAAAATCAAGGGAAAGAAAAAAAACCGGACTCTTTGTCTTAGAAGGTTTGCGAGAACTGCAGATTGCTATTGGTGCCGGTTACTTTATAGAGTCAGTATTATTCTGTGAAGACATTATAGAGAATAGTAACCTCTTACCTACTTTTAATGCAGATCAATTAATATCCGTTAGTGCAGATGTATATAAAAAATTAGCATACAGAGATACTACCGAAGGTGTAATAGCTATTGCAAAAAGTAAAGACCACCAACTTTCATCTTTAGAGTTCAACACAAAGAACCCACTGATCCTAATTGCAGAAGCACCCGAAAAACCGGGCAACATAGGCGCTTTACTTAGAACTGCAGATGCTGCTAATCTTGATGCGGTTTTAATTGCCAACCCAAAGACCGATCTTTATAATCCAAATATTATACGATCAAGTGTAGGATGTGTTTTTTCTAGAAACGTAAAAACGGGCAGTACTAGTGAAATTATTTCCTACTTAAAAAAAGAGGGCTTTCAGGTTTTTTGTGCAGCGCTAACTGCCTCCAAAGATTACTCTACCGTTAGTTTTACAGAACCCTCTGCCATAGTTGTTGGCACAGAACACTCTGGTCTCAGCAATGAATGGTTGCAAAATTCCACCCAAAATATCATTATACCCATGGAGGGTGAAATAGATTCTATGAATGTTTCGGTATCTGCAGCAATACTTATATTTGAAGCAAAACGGCAACGTAAATTAAACACATAGCATTTTATACTTTTTCTATTAATGTTTTCGTTTTCAATTACGCTATATGGACCAAACGATTGTTTTTTATTGTATTCTATTTATACTGGTAGGTGAATTTATACTTGCCACGGTAATGAATTATTTAAACGCAAAGCGTTTTAAAGACCCTATTCCCACAGAAGTTGCCGATGTATTCAACGCTGAAGAATACAAAAAGTCTCAAGCCTATAAGCTTACCAATTATAAATTCGGAATTATTACCTCTGTATTTTCCCTAGTATTAATATTAGCGTTCTTACTATTTGGTGGTTTTGCCTGGGTTGACCAAGTGGCTCAAAACATTAGTAACTACAGTATAGTCCAAGCATTGATTTTCTTCGGAATTATAATGATAGGTAGTGACATCCTTAACCTACCTTTTTCTCATTATCAAACTTTTGTAATTGAAGAAAAGTTTGGATTCAATAAAACAACAAAAGCGACATTTTTCATAGACAAGCTTAAACAGTGGCTAATGACCATAATCGTTGGTGGTATAATACTTTCTCTGATTCTTTGGTTTTTTCAATGGGCCGGCACAAATTTCTGGCTCTACACTTGGGCTTTGATTACCATTTTCACGTTGTTCATGAATTTATTTTATAGCAAACTTATTGTGCCGTTATTTAACAAACAAGAACCTTTGGAAGCCGGTAGTTTAAAAAGTAAAATTGAAAACTATGCCGCAGAAGTTGGTTTTGACCTTCAGAATATTTTTGTAATCAACGGATCTAAGCGCTCAACAAAAGCCAATGCCTATTTTTCTGGTTTTGGAAAAGAAAAGCGCGTAACTCTGTATGACACTTTGATCAATGATTTAGAGGAAGAAGAAATAGTTGCCGTTTTGGCACATGAAATAGGTCATTACAAACGAAAACATATCATTTATAATTTGGCGACTTCAGTTTTACTTACGGGGGTTATGCTATTAATCCTATCACTTTTCATAAACAATCCAGAAGTATCATTGGCAATTGGTGTTGACAGACCTAGTTTTCATGCCGCCTTGATCGGCTTTGGTATACTTTATAGCCCTATTTCTGAGATTACAGGACTGCTAATGAATCATTTTTCAAGAAAATTTGAATATCAAGCAGATGATTATGCTAAACAAACTTACGCAGCTTTACCATTGGTAGCATCACTAAAGAAGTTATCAAAAAACAGTCTTAGCAACCTAACTCCACATCCGGCATATGTATTTATGCATTATTCCCACCCACCGTTAATCGATCGCATTCGTAATTTAAAGGCATAATTTTTGTTGCCCATCATTTAAGATTATCTTATTTTTAATCTAGTATGACACAGGCAGCAATAGAAGAGGAAAACAAGCTCATAGCTCAAGAGTACAAAGAGTTACTTAGAATTAGTTATCAAACCTTAACCGATGAGGATAAAAAACTAATACGTAGCGCTTTTGAAGTAGCTGTTGATGCGCACAAAACCCAGCGAAGAAAATCTGGCGAGGCATATATTTTTCACCCCATAGCGGTGGCAAAAATTGTAGCTTCGGAGATTGGACTTGATGCGGTTTCCATTGCCTCTGCCCTATTACATGATGTTGTTGAGGATACAGAGTATACCTTAGACGACATTGATCGTATGTTTGGTGAAACCGTGGCGCGGATTGTTGATGGACTCACAAAAATATCTCATTTAAAAAAAGACATGAACATCTCCCAACAAGCGGAGAATTTCAGAAAAATGCTCTTGACCTTAAATGATGATGTTAGGGTTATCATCATAAAGATAGCCGACCGTTATCACAATATGCTCACTATGGATTCTATGCCAGAGCATAAACAAGTGAAAATTGCCTCTGAAACCTTGTACATTTATGCTCCTCTTGCACATAGAATTGGTCTTTACAACATTAAGACAGAGCTAGAAGATCTAAGTTTAAAGTATACGGAACCGGAAGTCTACAACTCCATCAAGGATAAAATAGAAGACACCAAAGAAGATCAGCAAGCCTATATTGATGCATTTTCTGGCACTATAGATAATTCTTTAAAAAAGGAAGGGCTTAACTATATCATTAAAGGGAGGATGAAATCTATCTTCTCTATGCGCAAAAAGATGATTGCCCAAAATGTCACTTTTGAGGAAATCTATGACAAGTTTGCCATAAGAATCATCTACAAATCTGACTTACAGAACGAGAAGTTTTTAGCTTGGAAAATCTATTCTATAGTTACGGATCACTTTACCCCCAACCCCGTTAGATTGCGAGATTGGATATCATCTCCTAAATCTACCGGATATGAAGCCCTACACATTACCGTTATGGGACCAAAAGGCAAATGGGTAGAAGTACAGATCAGAAGTGAAAGAATGCACGAAATTGCCGAAAAAGGGTATGCGGCGCATTTTAAATACAAACATGGCGACCAAAAAGAACAAGGAATAGAAGTTTGGCTGAACAAACTTCAAGAAGCTTTGGAAAATGCAAATACCAATGCTGTTGATTTTGTAGAGGAATTTAAGCTAAACCTATATTCAAAAGAAATTTTTGTTTTTACCCCAAAAGGAGAATTAAGGTCTTTACCTAAAGGCGCTACACCGTTAGATTTTTCTTTCAATATCCACACTGAAGTGGGCATGAGAACCCGTGGGGCTAAAGTAAACGGCAAACTGGTACCTTTAAATACCACCCTTTCAAGTGGAGACCAAGTAGAGATCATTACATCTGACCAGGCAAAACCAAATCAAAACTGGTTAGATTATGCTACTACTGCCAGAGCCCGTGCTAAAATTAAATCTGTACTTAGAGAAGAGAAAAAAGTTGTAGCCGAAGATGGAAAAGAGATTTTACGCCGTAAACTAAAATCTCAAAAGATTACGCTTAATGAAGATTCCATAAACAAAATGGTGACCTTCTTTAAGTTAAAGACAAGTTTAGATTTATTCTATCGTGTAGGCATTGGCTCCATAGACAATGCCATGATTAAAGACTTTGCATCATCTTACAGTAATGCATTCATTAGTTTCTTCAAGAACAGAATGCGCAAATCTCCAACACCGGAAGACATCAACAAAGATGAAATTACATCTAAGTATGATATGCTGGTTTTTGGTAAAGAAGAAGAAAAACTAGAGTATAAACTATCTCAATGCTGCAACCCTATTCCTGGTGATGATGTTTTTGGTTTTGTAAGTGTTTCAGAAGGAATTAAAGTTCATAAAAAGAACTGTCCAAATGCCATATCGTTACAATCTAATTACGCGTATAGAATTATTAGCGCAAAATGGATCGATTCTTCTCAACAAGAATACCAAGCAGATATTGTAATGACGGGAATTGACAATTTAGGTTTGGTCAGTGATATAACAGAAGTTATTTCTGATATTATGCACGTAAATATGCGAAATTTAAATTTCAGTACAGATGGTGGCACCTTTAAAGGTAAGATTACGGTTGTAGTCAAAAACAAAGCTGTCTTGAAAAAATTGACCGATAATCTTATGAACATCAACGGTATTGATAAAGTTACCCGTATTTAGAAAAAGGAAATTAAAATTTAACTGTACCTTTGTGCATTAATGCAGTAAATATGTCTTCTGATAAAAATCAAGAAATTGTAAAAAACGTCTTCACTACCTTTTTAGAGGACAAAGGACATAGAAAAACACCCGAACGCTACGCTATTCTACAAGAAATTTACGAAAGTGATGAGCATTTTGATATAGAGTCACTCTACATCAAAATGAAGAATAAAAATTATCGTGTAAGTAGGGCAACTCTCTATAACACCATTGAACTTCTATTAGATTGTAAATTGGTTCGCAAGCATCAATTTGGTAAAAACCAGGCGCAATATGAAAAATCATACTTTGACCGTCAGCACGATCATGTAATCTTAACGGATACGGGTGAAGTAATGGAATTTTGCGACCCTAGAATACAATCTATCAAAAAAACAATTGAAGAAGTTTTTGATATTAAGATAAATACACATTCCCTATATTTTTATGGGACTAAAAATACTCCTGCCAAAGATGCAGGTAAAAAAGAAATAAAATAAGACTAACCAAGTATATAATATTTAGATGGCAGTAGATTTATTGTTAGGCCTACAATGGGGTGACGAAGGAAAAGGTAAGATAGTTGATGTATTAACCGAAAATTATGACATTATTGCTCGCTTTCAAGGCGGACCAAATGCCGGTCATACTTTAGAATTTGATGGTATTAAGCATGTTTTACACACTATTCCTTCAGGTATTTTTCACAAAAATGCGGTAAACGTAGTTGGTAATGGGGTGGTTATAGACCCTGTTATCTTTAAAAAAGAATTAGATGCATTAAAGAAGTTTAATTTAGATGTAAATTCTAAATTATTCATTTCAAGAAAAGCACATTTAATTTTACCTACCCACCGTTTACTTGATGCAGCCTCAGAAGCATCTAAAGGAAAAGCAAAAATTGGTTCTACTTTAAAAGGTATTGGTCCTACATACATGGATAAGACCGGTAGAAACGGTATGCGTATCGGTGATCTGGAATTAAACGACTGGAAAGATAAATACCGTAGCCTAGCCAATAAGCATGAAGCCATGATCAGCTTTTATGACGTAGACATTCAATATGATTTGGCTGAGCTAGAATCAGATTTCTTCAAAGCTGTAGAAGAATTGAAAAAATTGACCTTTATAGATAGCGAAGAATATCTATATCAAGCTCAAAAAGCGGGTAAAAAAATATTGGCGGAAGGTGCACAAGGATCATTGTTAGATATTGATTTTGGTACATACCCATTTGTAACCTCATCAAATACTACTGCAGCAGGAGCATGTACAGGTTTAGGTGTAGCCCCTAATCAAATCGGAGAGGTAAAAGGTATTTTTAAAGCGTATACAACAAGAGTTGGTAGCGGTCCTTTCCCTACAGAGCTTTTTGACGAGGATGGTGAAACTATGGGCCGTGTAGGTAATGAATTTGGAGCTACTACCGGTAGACCAAGACGTTGTGGATGGTTAGATTTGGTTGCCTTAAAATATGCGGTTCGTGTTAATGGCGTAACTGAGCTAATGATGATGAAAGGAGATGTTCTTAGTGGATTTGAAAAACTAAAAGTTTGTACCGCTTATAATTACAAAGGTGAACAAATAGAGCATTTTCCATATAACATTGAAGCAGAGAATGTAACTCCCGTTTATTCTGAAATGGATGGTTGGAAAGAAGATTTAACCAAAATGACCTCTGCCGATCAATTACCAAAAGCATTAAATGCATATATAGATTTTCTAGAGAAAGAATTAGAAGTGCCTATTAAAATTGTTTCTGTGGGTCCAGATAGAACGCAGACAATTCTAAGATAAGCATTAAGCGGCTAGAACAGGTTGTTCAACTTTTGAGAATGGCGATATAGGGAAATACCTTTATCGCCATTCTTTTTTTTTGTATTTTCAAGTTTATGTAAAATTTACATTTTACAATTCAACAACAACTTAACGACAACTCAAAAAAATGAAAAAAACCACCTGCTCAACTTTGCTTTTTTTTCTTGTATTGACAATAGCTTGTAAAACAGAAAAAAAAGACAAAGCTGAAGAACAAACCGTTACCCAACAACAAACCGAAAACGAATGGATCACCCTATTTGATGGCACATCTACAAAAGGATGGCGAGCTTATAACGGAAAAGAATTACCACCTGGCTGGATAGCAAAAGACGGAGAACTACAATTTGACACCGAATTAGGTAAGGAACAAGACTACACCGGCGGCACGGATATTATATATGGAGCTGAAGAATTTGACAATTTTGAACTCTACGTAGAATGGAAACTACCAAAGGGTGGTAACAGTGGCATTTTCTACCATTTAAAAGAAGGGTATGATAGCCCACCGGAAGTTGCTCCTGAATACCAATTGATAGATGACGAAAATTACGCAAGCATTCACGACCTTACAGATTACAATTTAAGTTTAGGGTATACTGACAACCCGGAAGAACTAAAGCCATTACAACAGACCGCATCTGATTATGCCATGCACGCAGCAGACCCTGAAGGGAAAATTCTGCACCCTGTTGGCGAATGGAATACTACAAGAATAATTTTCACCCCAGACCAGGTAGAACATTGGTTGAACGGTAAAAAAGTAGTTTCCTTTGTTCCATGGGATGAAGCCTGGTACGAAAAAAAGAATTCAGATAAATGGAAAAACAGCGAAGATTACGGCAAGTTTAAAACTGGCTATATCGGTTTTCAAGATCATTCTAGCCCTATTTGGTTCAGAAATATAAAAATCAAAAAATTATAACCACCACACCAATGAACAAAAGAGACTTTTTAAAGAACGCAGCGGCATTGTCCACATTTGTATTATTACCATCTGGACTCTGGTCTTGTAAAAAAGAAGTAAAAAAACTGACCAGATTACGTACGGCGCATATTGGTGTAGGTAATATGGGGGCAGAAGACTTAAAAGCCATTTCATCTCACAATAAAGTGGATGTCACTGCACTTTGTGATGTTGACGCCAACAATCTGGCTGCAGCAAAAGAACTTCACCCAAATGCAAAAACGTATACAGATTACAGAGTAATGTTGAAAGAAATGGGTGATGAAATAGATGCAGTAGTTGTATCTACACCTGATCACACCCATGCTCCCGCTTCTATGATGGCAATGGAAATGGACAAACCCGTATATTGTCAAAAACCCCTCACCCATTATGTATCAGAGGCCAGGGCTATGAATAAACTAGCTCAAGAAAAAGGATTGGTCACTCAAATGGGAATTCAGGTTCATTCATTTTATGACTATAAACTTGCCACCTTATTGATTCAATCTGGTATTATAGGCAAGGTACACACGGTTCGTGCATGGTCCCCAAAAGATTGGGGTTATGACGGACCTGAACCTACAGGTTCTGACCCGGTTCCTGATTCGTTAGACTGGAATCTATGGTTGGGCACCTCAGCAGAGAGACCATATAAAGAAGGTTTTTACCACCCTGGGAATTGGAGAAAACTAGTTGATTATGGTTGTGGAACATTGGGCGATATGGGAGTTCATATTTTTGACACCCCTTATAACGCACTGGCTTTACAGGTACCCAAAACCATAAAAAATGAATGCAGGGAACCTAATGGGTTTGGCTTTCCTCAAAACAATGTAGTAACCTATGAGTTTCCACAAACTGAATTTACTACAGAAACATTAAAATGGGTTTGGTACGACGGTCCCGGTGCACCAAAAGATCATGAGGATTTAATTTTACCGGGTGCGGAAAATATATTCGCCAAAGATGATAGTTCCAAGGATAGTATGGAAGATAAAATGTCCTTAGAAACTAAAACTGCAGATGAAGGCACACTACCAGATCAAGGTGCTATGTTCATTGGAGAAAAAGGAAGGTTATTGCTACCTCACTTTATGCAACTACCTAAAAAAATAGTAGACGGTAAATACGTAGACATTTCCGCAGAAATAGAAGCAGTGGAAAAAGCGAACAATATGGGCAAACCTATTCGTAATTATGATACTGAAGGTCCTAAACATTATCATCAGTTTGTAGATGCTTGTCTAGGTACAGATACCACTACAGCACCATTTTCATATGCATCAAGGTTAACGGAAACTATATTATTAGGTGTCATTGCCGGTAGATTCCCCAACCAAGTATTGCACTGGGATAGTGAAAATGCCAAGTTTGCCGAAGAAGAAGCAAATGCATTTTTACAAGGCGATTATAGAAACTTCTAATCAATATTATATCATAAAAAACCACTTTCGAGTGGTTTTTTTATACCTATCTTTAAAAGAACATACCACCACCAACCTTTTCATCAATGTCAAAAATCTTTAATATCATCTTTAGATGTATTCTACTGTTCAAAGGCATTCTAATCCTTGAAAGCTGTAAAGAAAGTACTCCTCCAATAATTGACATAAAACCGCATTCTTCAATTGTCCTTATAGGAAATAACTTGGGATCTAGAATGATGGAGTATGGAAGCTTAGAAACAGAATTTCATTTGCGTTATCCTACAGATTCCCTTTTTATAAGAAATATGTGCGATGCCGGAGACACCCCAGGCTTTAGGCCACATTCTGGTCGCGTTTCCCCATGGGCTTTTCCCGGTGCAGAGAATTTTCAAACAGAACTTGCACAAAATTCTGGAAGTGAAGGAGAGTTTGAAACGCCAGACGAATGGCTAACTCGTCTTAAAGCTGATATTGTCCTGGCCTTTTTTGGTTACAATGAATCATTTGAAGGCGCTGAAGGTTTAGATAATTACAAAAAAGAATTAGATGCATTCATAAAGCATTCATTAAAACAACGCTATAATGGCACCACTGCACCGCAATTGGTATTGATTTCCCCTATTGCTTTTGAAGACTTATCAGACCATATAGATGTCCCTAATGGTCAATTAGAGAATAAGAATCTAAATTTATATACTGCTGCAATGAGCGAAGTTGCAAAAGCAAACAACATACCTTTTATTAACGTTTTTGAAGCATCAAAAAAATGGTTTAAAAATACCAATGATGATTTCACCATTGATGGCGCACAAATGAATAAAGTAGGCTATGAAACTTTTGCCAAATTCTTAGCTGATCAACTTACCGGCAATACTTCCGTAAAACTAGAAAATAAGAGAGAAGCAATTAAAGAAGCTGTTCTAGAAAAAAATTTCTATTGGCACAATGATTATAAGATACCCAATGGCGTGCATGTTTTTGGCAGAAGACACGCACCCTACGGACCAGACAATTATCCGTATGAAATAAGAAAAACAAGAGAATTAACAGCGATCAGAGATACTGCTATCTGGGTGGCAGCACAGGGAAATACATATAACCTTAAAGCTGCAGATGCATTAACAAGCAAATTGCCCCCAGTAACCAGCAATTATAATTTGAGCGAAGGAGATGCTATTCATTACAAATACGGAGAAGAAGCTCTAAAAACATTGACCGTACCAAAGGGCTATAAAATAGAATTGTTTGCCTCGGAAAAGGAATTCACCAATTTGGCAAATCCTGCACAAATTTCCTTTGATAACAAAGGTCGTTTATGGGTTGCTACCCTACCCTCTTATCCACATTACAGACCGGGCGATGCCAAGCCAAACGACAAGATTATTATTTTAGAAGATACCGATAACGATGGCAAAGCTGATAAGGAAACAGTATTTGCCGAGAACTTACATTTACCCATTGGATTTGAGTTCTCTGCGGAAGGTGTTTATGTAAGCCAAGGCACTACCCTAAAATTATTTAAAGACACTGATGGTGACGATAAAGCTGATACGATAGAAACTATACTAAGCGGGTTTGATGATCATGACACCCATCATGCCATTTCTGCTTTTTGTGCAGACCCTTCTGGCGCTTTTTATATGTCAGAGGGCATATTTCTTCACACCAACGTAGAAACTTCATACGGTCCGGTACGTGCTACCAACGGTGGGTTTTATAGATATAATCCACAGCGTAAACATTTGGAGCGAACCTTGCAAGTGCCTGTTCCTAATCCGTGGGGTATTGCTTTTGATGATTGGGGGCAAGATTTCTTTTTGCACACCTCTGGTCCTAAAGTAAATTGGATGATGCCCAGTTCTTTAAAGCCCATCTACGGAATTTCATCACCGTTAACGGAAGAGTTGATCGAAGAAGCACATCGTGTAAGACCAACTTCTGGTCTGGAATTTGTTTCAAGCAGCCACTTTCCGGAAGAAATACAGGGCGATATGTTACTAGCCAATTCCATTGGCTTCCTAGGATTAAAACAACACCGAATGTTAGAAGACGGCACCGGTTATACTACCAAACACCGACAAGATTTAATAACAAGCACTGATCCTAATTTTAGACCGGTTGAGCTAGAATTTGCTCCAGATGGTTCACTTTATCTAGTAGATTGGCATAATGTATTAATTGGACACATGCAACACAATGCCCGTGACCCATTACGTGACCATGTACATGGTAGAATTTATAGGATTACTTACCCTTCTAGACCTTTGATAATACCTGCACAAATTGATGGTGCAACAATATCCCAACTTTTTGAGAATTTAAAATTGCCAGAATACAGAACACGCTATAGAACCCGTAGGGAATTAAGGGGAAGAAATGCGACAGAGGTATTGGACTATTTAAAAATTTGGATTACCAGCTTAGATAAGAACGACCCCAATTATGAACATCATAGGATAGAGGGTTTGTGGGTATCTTGGGGAATGAACAAGGTAGACCAACCATTACTGGAGTCATTGTTAAAATCTAACGACCACAGAGTACGATCTGCCGCAGTTAGGGTCACAAGGTATATGGGGCATCAATTGAACAATGCACAAGAATTACTGAAGAGTGCTGCAAATGACTCCCACGGTAGAGTTAGGTTAGAAGCTATAACAGCAGCATCATGGTTGCCAAAATCTGAAGGAATGGAAATTCTAGAAGTCGCAAAACAACATCCACTAGATGAATGGATGACCGATGCGTTCAATTTTGCGGAAACTAGATTAACAGGTAACTTCCTAAAAACTAATAAAGAAGAATTATTAGCATCACATTTAAAGGGTGCAGATTTAGAAGTTTTTGCCAAAGGAAAAAAAATATATGAAACCGAGGGTTACTGTATAACTTGTCATCAAGAAAGCGGTACCGGATTACAAAAAGCCGGTTACCCAACACTAGTGGGGCAAGAATGGGTTTTGGGCAATGAAGAAAGATTGATAAAATTAGCACTTCACGGACTTTACGGACCAATGAATATCATGGGCAACCATTACAAAGGTCAAGTACCCATGATGGCTTTCAAAGGGCTGTTAAATGATGATGAAATTGCTGCTGTACTAACATATGTTAGAAATTCATTTGGCAATAAAGCATCGGTCATCGATCCTGACAAGGTAAAAGAAATTAGGGAAGCCACTAAAGACCGTAATAAGTTCTATACCGCAGACGAGTTGTTACAAGAGCATCCTATGAACTGATTCAATAAAATAGAGACCATATGAAATTCAAATATGCTACATTACTAATTTTAACCATATTAATAGCTTGTGGTGAAAAAACAAAAAGTAAAAAAGAAATCATTTCAGAAGAAATTAAAGCTCCACACATTGTTTTTGTCACTGGCGAGGAAGAGTACAGGTCAGAGGAAACGTTTCCTATGTTGGCAAAATTGGCAAAGAGAGAATTAGGCGCAAAAGTCTCCATTGCCTATTCTATTGACAGCTCAGGATTTATTGACCCCAACAGAACTGACCATATTGAAGGATTAGAAGCTTTGGAAACTGCTGATTTAATGGTCGTATTCATGCGTTTTAGAAACCTACCTAAAAAAGAACTAAATTACATAACCAATTATGTAGAATCGGGCAAACCAATTGTGGGTTTTAGAACAACTACCCATGCATTTAAATATGATAATGACTCTACTTTAACAACATATAATGAAGAATGGCCCGCAAAAGTTTTTGGGCAACAATGGATTACGCACCATGGTCACTTTGATGATGGCAAATTTCCTGTCACGGATATTTCAATTAAAGAAGGTAAAAGTGATAATCCAATTTTAAACGGCTTTTCTGAATTTGAAGCATATTCATGGTTATACCATGTTGATGGCGGAGATTGGAAATTGCAGGGCGATAGTAAACCTATTTTAATGGGGCATTCCACCAAATCTCAACACGAAATGAATGGCAAACTAGACCAATTTTCTTTGGACAACCCCGTTGCTTGGACAAAAAGCTATACTGGAACTTCTGGCAAACCTGCAAGAGTATTCTTCACTACCCTTGGTCACCCTTATGATTTTAAACTTCCCGTAATGCGCAAAATTGCCATGAACGGAATATATTGGGCGTTAGGCAAAGAGGACAATATCCCTAAGGAAGGAGTAAATGTAATATTAGATGAGCCGTTTGAACCAAGCAACTCGGGTTTTGGGCAGAAATTTAAAAAGAATCAAAAACCATTAACCAATTTTTAAAGTATGGCTTTATCACGAAAAAATTTCATCAAAACCAGTGGATTAGGAGCTTTGGCACTAGGTACTGCATCTTTTACAGCTAACTCGAACAGTAAAAAAACAGCAAACAATACCAATCATCAACTTAGCATTGGATTGGCTTCCTATACACTTAGAAAATATAGCTTAGATGAACTCATAGATATCACAGAGCGCTTAGGTTTAAAAGATGTAGCCTTTAAAAGCTTTCATTTACCATACGAAGCAGACAAGAAAGAACTCACCTTTATACGTGAAAAAGTTACTGCAAGGGGACTCAATTTATATGGCGGTGGGGTCATTTATATGAAATCACCTGAAGATGTGGAAACCTATTTCAATTATGCTGATAATGCAGGTTTGCCTATGATTATTGGAGCACCGGAACATGATTTATTACCATTGGTAGAGCAAAAGGTAAAAGAGACGGGTATCAAATTGGCCATACACAATCACGGTCCGGAGGATGTAGTTTTTCCCTCCCCAAAAAGTGTCTATGAAAAAATTAAGGGCTTAGATTCCAGAATAGGTCTATGCATAGATGTTGGTCATACTTTTAGGCTAGGACTTGACCCGGCAGAAGAACTTATAAAATATCAAGATAAATTATTTGATGTCCACATAAAGGATATAGATGCGCCAATAGAAAAAGGTCAAAAAACCATTTTAGGCCACGGCAAAATGGACTTACCTGCCATTTTAAGTACTTTAAAGAAGATTAATTATGCCGGTATTGTTGCTATAGAATATGAGAAAGACGCCAACCACGCCATTTATGGACTGTCAGAATCTGTAGGATACATAAGAGGTGTTTTAAAAATGATATAATTTCTGACCTGGATTATAAATAATAACACGGTATAAATTGCTTTGTACAAAAGTCACTTTTGCACAAGTAAATGTCAAAAGTATCTTAACCATGGTAAGGCTCTTTTAAAATATCCTATTTTTGAAAAAATTTTTAGGTTGAAAAAGATTTATTCAGTTGTTCTTTTGTTCTTTGCCTGTTCTTTTTTTGGTATTGCCCAGCAAGATGGCAATGAAGAAGAACCCAAGCAAATTAATATTGTTTACGGTGCCAACTTCACTAAAAACGAAGCTGAATACCCAGGCGCCTCTATATTCAGTAAAGATACACGCCAAGTACAATTTGAACACCAAGGTGCCGATCTGTGGTGCGATGTAGCAATTTACTACCAATTAGAAAACCGTTTAGAAGCTATTGGCAATGTCATTTTAAAACAGGGTGACTCCATAAAAATGACCAGTAAAAAAATCAACTATTTGGGCGATGTAAAACTGGCAAAGGCTTGGGGTAATGTAGTTCTTACTAATTCTGACATGACGTTAAGAACAGATACCCTTCGCTTAGATCGTGAAAAACAAGAAGCATTTTATCAAGATAATGGTACTGTAGTTGATTCCGCAAATACATTGACTAGTAAAATTGGCAAGTATTTTATGGAACTCAAAAAGTATCAGTTCTTAGATAGTGTTCATGTTCAAAACCCGGAATACACTTTAGATTCTGAACAGCTAGATTACTATACAACTTCTAAAAATGCTTACATGTACGGGCCGTCGACCATAAACGGAGAAACGTATAAAATTTATTGTGAAAGAGGGTTTTACGACACCAAGGTAGAAACTGGCTATGGTATCAAAAACACGCGTATAGATTATAACAATCGTATTATTGAAGGTGACAGTGTGTACTTCAACAAAGTACAAGAATTTGCTTCGGCCACCAATAACATTACCGTAACAGATACTATTAACAAAGGTATCATAAGAGCGCATTATGCAGAAGTGTTCAAAGCTAAAGATTCTGTTTTCGCTACCAAGAGAGCTGTTTCTATTTCTGTTCAAGAAAGAGATTCGCTGTATGTACATGGAGATACCTTAATGGTCACCGGCAAACCAGAAGATCGTGTTCTAAGAGCGTTTAGAAATGCAAAATTTTACAAAACAGATTTGAGCGGTAAGTGCGACAGTATTCATTCCGAGGAAAAGACAGGCATTACTCAATTGATAAAAAACCCCATTATTTGGAACGGTGCCAACCAGATGACAGGCGATAGTATTCATTTAAAATCGAACTTGGAAACCGAAAAGCTAGATTCTTTAAAAGTACTAAAGAACGCCTTTATAATTTCTTTAGACAGTGTAAGCATGACAGGCTACAATCAAGCTAAAGGAATTAATTTGTTCGGCAAGTTCATTGATAACGAGCTAAAACTAATTGATCTGGTTCAAAATACAGAGGTGGTATATTATATGTATAACGATGATGATGAACTTATTGGAATTGACAAAACGGTCTGCAGTAAAATCAGAATCACCATGGTAGATAATGATATAGAAGATCTGACCTTTTACACCGATCCAGATGGCGATATCTTCCCCGAAAAAGATTTACCGGAAAACAGTAGAATATTAAAAGGATTTGTATGGCGTGGCGATGAGCGCATACTAACCAAGGAAGATATATTTGATGAAGACGATAATAACCTGAAACTCGTGGTTATTAATGGTATAGACAACCCCATTGATATTGATGCAGAAGAACAGCAACGTAGTCAAAACGAATCTGACCCTGTCAACAACATACCTGCGCAAGACAAAGCAACAGATCCCAAAAAATCTGTAAAACCTAAAAAGGTGAAATAAATATTTCACATGAACAAGGACTTTTTAAAATACCAAGCACAAACCTCTCCGTATCCTTTAGGAATGGAGGTTTCATATGCAAATGGCAGTTATATTTATGATACAGCAGGTAATGCACACTTAGATTTTGTGGCGGGGGTTTCCGCTTGTACACTTGGGCATTGTCACCCCAAAGTAGTGGAAGCCATTAAACATCAAGTTGAAAAATACATGCATGTTATGGTGTATGGTGAGTATGCACAATCACCGGCAACCGACTACACAAAGCTATTGGCCGAACAATTGCCTGCACCTTTAGAGGTAACTTATCTGGTGAACTCCGGCACGGAAGCTATTGAAGGAGCATTAAAATTGGCGCGGCGATATACAGGTCGCTCAGAAATTATTGCTGCAAAATCCGCATATCATGGCAATACGATGGGTAGCCTCAGTTTAATGGATTTTGAAGAACGCAAAAGTGTTTTCCGACCACTCTTGCCCGATGTTTACCATATAAAATTCAACAACGAAAAAGATTTAGAAAAGATCACTACCAAAACGGCCTGTGTCATATTGGAAACCATACAAGGTGGTGCCGGCTTTATTTTACCGGAGAACAATTATTTAAAAAAAGTTAAGGATCATTGTACAGCTGTTGGTGCATTATTAATATTGGATGAAATACAACCTGGTTTTGGCAGAACGGGAAAGCTGTTTGCATTTGAACATTTCAACTGTGTGCCAGATATACTTGTAATTGGCAAAGGAATGGCATCTGGTCTTCCTGTAGGTGCCTTTACAGCAAGCAAAAAGATTATGCACAGTCTAAGTGATAATCCTAAAATGGGACATATAACTACTTTTGGCGGCAATCCGGTAATTGCGGCATCTAGCTTAGCTACTTTGAACGTATTACTGAATTCTTCGTTAATAGCAGACACATTAAAAAAAGAACAACTCTTTAAAGAACTTTTAAAACATCCAAAGATAAAAGAGGTCAGAGGCAAAGGTCTCATGCTGGCCCTAATTATGGATTCACCAGAAACGGCCAATGAACTAGTACTAAGAGCCAAGGATAAAAATTTGATTTTATTTTGGCTATTGTTTGAAAATAGGGCCGTACGTATTTCTCCACCATTGACCATATCAGAATTGGAAATTAGAGAAGGATGTGCCATTATTTTAGCGCTACTTAACGCTATGTAAATCAATGTTGTTAACTAATTTGTTAATAATATAGATTGGCACAATGGCTGAAAGCCCTTACAAACACTTACTTTTAATATATCTTGTAAAACTAAATAGTGCCTATGGCGTTAGAATCTAACGAGAGACCGGACAAGCCAATTACGAAATTTGAATCAATGTTAAAGACAGATGATGTCTACTTCTTTGATGCCGAAGATTTTGAAGATATTATACACCACTATTTAAACCATGGTAAAATTTCCTTGGCTAAAAAGGGGATAAAAATTGGGCTGCAACAACATCCGGGTTCTATTGAACTTAAGTTGCTTCAAGTAGAGGTGATGGTTTTTGAAAACCAAATGGAAAAGGCTGAAGCCCTTTTAGATGAATTGCAGTTACTTGACAATCATAACGAAGAAATTTATATACAACGTGCCAATATTTTATCCAAATTGGATAATCATGAAGGTGCAATAGAGCTTTTGCAAAAAGCGCTTAGTATTACCAATAACAGTTTTGATGTGTATAGCCTTTTGGGCATGGAGTATTTATTTATGGACAACTTTGATAGTGCCAAAGAAAGCTTCATGAAATGTGTAGAGTTCGATGAGCAAGATTATTCATCGCTATATAATGTAGTATACTGTTTTGAATTCTTAGAAGACTATGAAGGTGCCATTGTATATTTAAATGGTTATTTAGAAAAAAATCCATATTGTGAAGTTGCTTGGCACCAATTGGGCAAACAGTATTACTATAAAGAAATGTATAGTGAAGCTTTGACCGCATATGATTTTGCCATTATTTCAGACGATACATTTATTGGGGCTTATTTTGAAAAAGGCAAAGTTCTTGAAAAATTAGGCAGATATAAAGAAGCTATAGAAAACTACGAAACTACCATATCCATTGAAGATCCAACCTCACATGCATTTTTAAGAATAGGAAAATGCTATGAAAAATTAAAGGATACTGATATGGCCAAGTATTATTTCTACCAAACAGTTCACGAAGATCCTTTATTGGACAAAGGCTGGTTGGCCATCACCAATTTGTACTACAATAAAAGAGATTTTGAAAAAGCGGTATTCTATATTAACAAAGCGTTGAATATAGATGGTGAAAACCCACAGTATTGGAAAAAATGTGCTAAAATACACATGGCGCTAGAGAATTACGACCAAGCTGACTTTGCTTTTAAACAAGCCGTAGATTTAGGCAATTACGAATTGGATACTTGGCTAAAATGGGCAGAGGTCGTAAGAATCAACGGTGAAACCGAAGCTGCTGTTCAAATACTTTCCCAAGGAAGGGAATTTTACCCTGAAAGTTTAAAATTGTTATATAGATCTGTAGGTTATCTACTATTGGCAAATGATCCTATAAACGCACGAATTATGCTAATGGATGCTTTAAAGATTGATATAAAACAGAAAAAGCTTCACCTGTTCACTGAAAATTTCCCTCAATATGGCAAATCTGAATGGACCCAGGAAATTGTAAAAAAATACAATAAAACCAAGTAGAAAAGGTTCTACACCATATGGAAAATAGAAAACTTAAAGATTATACCGTAATTTCTTTAAAAGGAATGGCAATGGGCATTGCTGAACTGGTACCTGGGGTATCTGGAGGTACAATAGCTTTTGTTACAGGTATTTACGAAGAGTTCATCACCTCTATCAACAACCTCAATCTAACGACCCTAAAAGTTTTAAAGGAAGAAGGCTTTAAAAGTTTTTGGGAAAAATTGAACGGCAACTTTCTTTTGGCCTTGGTCATAGGTATGATGATCAGTATTTTCTCTTTATCAAAAATAATTGCCTGGCTTTTAGAAGAGCACCCTATACCTACTTGGTCTTTCTTCTTTGGCTTGGTTTTAGCAAGTGTTATATTCGTTGCAAAATCCATTAAAAAATGGAATATACTTGCCATTGTACTATTTGTTGTAGGAACTGCAAGTGCATTTTATATTACGACCCTACCCCCTTCTGCAAGTTCTGGTAGCTTGCCCTTTATTTTCCTATCTGGGGCTATTGCTATTTGCGCAATGGTTTTACCCGGTATTTCCGGATCCTTTATTCTAGTATTACTTGGGTCTTACAGAACTGTTTTAGAAGCCGTCAATGAAAAAGATTTTGGCGTTATTATTACATTCGCTTTTGGTGCTGCTTTTGGTATTTTAAGTTTTGCCAGAATCTTAAAATGGATGTTTACCAATTATAAAGATGCCACACTTGCGGTGTTAACTGGTTTTATTTTAGGTTCTTTAAATAAAATATGGCCTTGGAAAAACATCATAGAAATTATTCAAATTGGAAAAAAAGAAATCATAATTGATGAAAATATTTCACCTTTTGCTTTTCAAGGTGACAATCAATTAACTTTTGCCATCGTAGCTGCTATCATCGGTTTTTCCCTTATTTTTATATTGGAAAAATCCGCTTCAAAGAAGTAATGCGATAACCTACATGAACACACCCCGTACCTTTACCGATAAATTTTTCTTGGTTGTTAAAGGACTTTGTATGGGCGCCGCCAATAAGGTTCCTGGCGTATCGGGTGGTATAGTTGCTTTCGTAGGTGGTTTTTACGAAGAATTTATTTACTCTTTACAAAAAGTAAATGCAAAAGCATTTAAGCTATTTGTCAATGGCAGGTTTAAAAGTTTCTACCGCTATATTAACGGCTCATTCTTAACATTGCTTATTTTTGGCATGCTGGTAAGTTATTTTAGCATTTCAAAAGTGTTAGATTATTTTCTAGTGAAACGGGAACTCTACGTTTGGGCCACATTCTTTGGCATGATACTAGGATCCATCTATTATATAGGTAAAGATTTCGACTATTGGAAAAAGAAAACCTTTACCGCCGCGTTCATTGGCCTAGCTGTAGGCATTGCAATAAGTTTTCTTAGTCCGGCAAAAGAAAATGACAATCTACTATTTATCTTTTTATGTGGCATGATCAGTGTTTCAGGTATGACCTTGCCCGGTCTATCAGGTTCTTTCATTTTAATCTTACTAGGCAATTACGTATTGTTATTAGTAGATTCAGTTAACGCATTATACGATACATTTTCAGAATTATTGGTCGGTGATTTTAGTTTTACGAACAATACGGAGCGTTTACATACATTAAAAATACTTGCTGTCTTTACTTTGGGGTCTGCAACCGGCCTTGTAACCTTATCACACTTGTTAACCTATGTATTAAAACATTACAAGCATGTAACCACGGCAACAATTCTTGGCTTTATCACAGGATCATTAGGCGTGGTCTGGCCATGGAAAAAGACAATTTATAAAACAGATTTTGACGGAAACCTCATATTAGATTCTAATGGAAAGCAAATAATTATGAATTATGAGCGTTTTCTTCCGGATTTGACCATTGTAGAAAATTGGATCGCGATTTTCTTTATAATAATCGGTATTAGTATTTTGCTACTTTTAGATTGGTATGGAAAAAACAGAAGAACAGAAAGCTAATTATGGCTTAATAGGAAAAAATATTTCCTATTCATTTTCAAGAGGGTATTTTAAAAAGAAATTTGAAGAAATGGGCTTAAACGACCATGTCTACCAAAACTTTGACCTAACCTCAATTTCAGATTTTCCAGCAATCTTCAAGAATACTAAAAATGTAAAAGGGCTGAACGTTACCATACCATACAAAGAAGAGGTCATGGATTTTTTAAACGACATTGATCCCGCAGCTAAAAAAATTGGTGCAGTGAACACCATAAAAGTCAGTAAAGAAGGTCTTAAAGGCTTTAATACAGATGCATATGGATTTAAAAAATCACTTGAACCACATTTAAAAAAGCACCATCAAAAAGGATTGATTTTAGGTACGGGCGGGGCTTCTAAAGCTATAGCCTACGTTCTTAAAGAATTAGATATCACCTATTCTTTTGTCTCCAGAAGTGGTAAAAATAATGGATTCACCTATGATGAATTGACGGATGATATTATAGAAGAACATACGTTGATCATTAATTGTTCTCCCGTAGGCACATTTCCCGACATTGAAAAAAAACCAAATATACCCTACAGAAAAATCAGCGAAGAACATTTGTTGTTCGATCTCATTTACAATCCTGAAGAAACAGCATTCTTAACAGCCGGTAAAACAAATGGGGCAACCATTTGTAATGGTTACAACATGCTAGAATATCAAGCTGAAAAATCTTGGGAAATCTGGAATAAATAAGTACCCAATTCACTTCACCAACCATCTCAAGACCTTATTTATTGAAATTTCCTATCAAATTGGGTTTTGTAATAGATTTAAAAAGAGTAATCAATTCTTTGCCAGTACTAGGGTTGTTACTATCTTGTAAGCATATAACATAGGATTATGTCTGAGGATAAACAACAAAAGCTACAAGAAAATTCAACGGAAGAAAAAACTACTGTCCAAGCAATTGAAAGCAAGGTAGAAGAAACTGTTGATGACAGTACAAATTCAACAGCGCAACCTGAAGAAAATGTACCTGAATCAAATGAATCTGCCGTAGAAACTGACGTCATGAATGAAATTGACGATTCTAACGCTGAAGATGCAGAAGATAGTGATACAGAAAAGAGACACGAAATTCCTATGCCAGACTACCATGAAATGAACATGGAAAACTTGGTTGGTGAACTACAGCGATTGGTAAAGAATGAAAAAGTTCAGGCCATAAGAAAGCATGTAGACAATATCAAAGATGAATTCAATCAGAAATTTGATGAATTTATTGAGGAAAAGAAAGAAGAATTTATCGCGAATGGCGGCAATGAAATTGATTTTAGATACAATTCCGTAGACAAAAGACAATTCAATGAAGTATATACAGAGTATAGAGAAAAGCGTAATCAATACTACAAAAGCCTAGAAAAAAGTCACAAAGAAAATCTAGCGTACAGGTTAGATCTAATTGAGCAATTAAAGGCATTGGTCAATGTAGAAGAAGATATAAACACAACGTATAACAACTTTAAAGATATACAAGCAAAATGGCGTCATGCCGGTCCTATACCTCGTGCAGATTACAATAATGTATGGAAAACCTACCATCACCATATTGAAATATTCTACGACTTTCTTAACATAAATAGAGATTTAAGAGATTTAGATTTTAAGCATAATCTTGAAGAAAAAAGTAAGATCGTTGCTAGAGCGGAAGAACTTGCCAAAGAACCAGATTTAAATAGGGCTTTCAGAGAATTACAAGTGCTGCATAAAATTTGGAAAGAAGATTTAGGTCCGGTAGGAAAAGACCATAGAGAAGAAATTTGGGATCGTTTTAGTGCTGCCACAAAAATTATACATGAAAGACGCCAAGACTATTTTAAGAATCTTGACAAAGTAAAAGAAGACAATCTAGAGCGTAAACATGCCATTATTACTGAAATAAATACCCTTACCGAAAATGTATCGGACAATCACGGTAAGCTTCAACAACAGATTAAAAAGTTAGAAGAACTTAGAGAAGCATTTTTCACGGCCGGACAAGTACCACAAAAAGTAAACTCTAAAACATGGAACAGTTTTAAGGCCGCTGTAAGAGAGTTTAATCAGCATAAAAACGCATTTTACAAAAACCTTAAAAAGGAGCAACAAGAAAATTTAGATAAAAAAAGAGCATTATTAGAGATAGCGATATCTTTAAAAGACAGTGAAGATTGGGATACTACTACTTCTGAAATGAAACGAATTCAAGGACAATGGAAAAAAATTGGCCATGTACCTAGAAAGTATTCAGATAAATTATGGAAAGAATTTAAAACGGCCTGTAATCACTATTTTGATAGATTAAATGCCCTTAAAAATGATGCTTTTAAAGAAGAAGAAGCAAATCTAAAGCAAAAAGAAGCTTTAATGGACCGCCTTAAATCTTTTGAATTAAGTGGCGACAAGTCTAAAGATCTTGCTGACATCAAAAAGTTTTCTGAAGAATGGAAAGGTTATGGTAGAGTTCCATTTAAAAAGAAAAACATTAACCAAAAATTCGATAAAATAATTGACGCTCTCTATCAAAAATGCGGAGTGAGTAAGCAAGAGTCGGAGTTATTGAAATACGGAAACAAAATTCAACAGCTTGCTGATAATGACAATCAAGAACGTGCTATACAAAATGAACGTACGTTTATCAGAAAGAAAATCGACGAAAGCAAAGATGAAATTAGACAGTTAGAGAATAATCTACAATTTTTCTCAAATGCTTCTGAAAGCAATCCTTTAGTTCAAGATGTCATAAAAAGAGTAAACCAACACAAAGAATCTTTAGCTGCATGGAAAGCAAAACTTAAAAAGCTAAATATTTTAAAAAACAATCTACTTAAAGAAGATGATGAAGGGGAATCTGCGGATGAAGCCCAAACAGAGGAATAAGTATTTTTAAGTTCTTGTAGATATAACATTTTAGCAATTCAATCGTTAATAAGTAAGAAAAAACCTACATTTATGATGTTAGGTAATATGTTATATCCAAAAAATGGTAAAACCAGAAATACCAAAAAACGAACAAACTAGATTAGAGGTTTTAAATAGTTTCAATGTTTTAGACACATTGGAGGAAAAGGAATATGATGCTATAACACGCATTGCTGCTGAAATATGTGATACACCCATGGCACTTGTTTCTTTAGTTGACAAAGATAGGCAGTGGTTTAAATCGCATCATGGTATTGACGCCACCGAAACACCAAGGGAACTTGCTTTTTGTGCTCATGCCATTAATTCCCCAGATTCCTTATTAATCGTAAATGATGCCAATAAAGATGACAGGTTCTATGACAATCCTCTGGTAACCGGCGGACCTACGGTTCAGTTCTATGCAGGTGCTCCATTGAACACCAAAGAGGGAGCTTCTATTGGAACGCTTTGCGTTATAGATACCAAACCAAGACAAGCTTTTACAGAAAAGCAACAAGCTTGCCTAAAAGATCTAGCTGACCAGGTAATAGCACAGTTAGAGCTACGAAAGCAAAACATTCAACAAAAACTAATCAATGAAGAATTACGTATAAAGAATGACCAGTTAAAACATTTATCATACCGACTAGCCCATGATATGAAAACACCATTACTTGGCATAAGTTCTATGGTAGCCTTTATCAATGAAGATTATGATGATTTACTTAAAGATACCGAAATACCAAGTTATCTAGGCACTATAGATAACAGGGTTGAGTATATGGAGGCATTGATCAACGGTATAATCAACTATAATTCTATAACCAATGCTGAAATAAAATTAGAAAAGTTTAACGTAACAAAAGAGTTACAACAAGTACTTCATAAGCACTCAGATATCCATAACGTAAAGTTACAACTGACCAATTGTGATCAAATTATAAACCAATCTTTAAATAGTTTTGATCAAATATTTAGGGATTTATTTTCCAACAGTCTAAAATTCGCCAACTCCCTTTCTACAGAAATCATAGTAACATTTAATGAAGACCAAGATTTTTATTACTTCACTTATGAAGACAATGGCCCCGGAATAGCAGAAAAATATTGGAAAAAAGTATTTGGACTTTTTGAAAAACTAGGCACAGATGATGCTAAGGATACGGGTATTGGTCTAACGACTATTAAAACATTAATAGAGAAACTGGGTGGACAAATAAGGATAAATAATCGTGAAAACAATAAAGAAGGCGTGTTTTTTAGTTTTTCACTTGCTAAGTTTCATGCGTTATAAATATATCAGGTACAACTTTAAACCATCAAAAAAATTTTTTAGCACGCATAAAAAAAGCCTCTATACTAGAGGCTTTCATATGATAAGTCAATAACGATTATTTGGCAACATTAACCGCACGTGTTTCCCTTATGACCGTTACTTTCACTTGACCAGGGTAGGTCATATCCGTTTGTATTTTTTGAGAAATTTCAAAGGATAGTTGAGCAGCTCTATCATCGTTTACTTTTTCACTTTCAACAATTACACGAAGCTCTCTACCTGCCTGTATAGCATATGCTTTTTGAACACCACTAAACCCAAAGGCAATTTCTTCTAGATCCTTTAAACGTTGAATATATGAATCTAACACTTGTCTTCTAGCTCCTGGTCTTGCTCCGCTTATGGCATCACAAACCTGTACTATAGGCGCAATCAATGTCTTCATTTCTATTTCATCATGGTGTGCTCCTATGGCATTGCAAACTTCTGGTTTCTCCCCAAATTTTTCTGCCCATTGCATACCTAAGATAGCGTGTGGAGTTTCCACTTCATTTTCAGTATTAGGTACTTTTCCTATATCATGTAAAAGTCCGGCTCGTTTGGCAATTTTAGGATTCAAGCCTAGTTCAGATGCCATTACACCACAAAGTTTTGCAACTTCTCTTGAGTGCTGTAACAAGTTCTGGCCGTAAGACGATCTATACTTCATTCTACCTACTGCACGAATAAGCTCTGGGTGAAGACCATGAATACCTAAATCTATAACGGTACGCTTTCCTATTTCAACAATTTCCGTTTCTATCTGCTTTTCGGTCTTCTTAACGATTTCCTCAATTCTTGCCGGATGAATTCTACCATCGGTAACCAGTTTATGAAGCGAAAGTCTTGCGACCTCTCTTCTAACTGAATCAAAACAAGAAAGTATAATTGCCTCAGGTGTATCGTCCACAATGATTTCTACACCAGTAGCTGCCTCTAAAGCTCTAATATTTCTACCCTCTCTACCAATGATACGCCCCTTTACATCATCTGATTCTATATTGAATACAGACACACAGTTTTCAACAGCTTCTTCCGTACCTATTCTTTGAATAGTATTGATAATGATTTTACGAGCCTCTTGTTGTGCGGTAAGTTTAGACTCTTCAACAGTAGACTGTATAAAGGCCATTGCATCTGTTTTGGCTGTTTCCTTTAAGCTTTCTACTAGTTGATTTTTTGCTTCATCCGCAGATAGACCAGAAATAACTTCTAATTGCTGAATTTGGCTTTTATGCATTTTATCCAACTCCTCATGACGCTTTTCAAAAAGTTGTCTTTTTTGTTCAACCTCTTTCAGCTTATTGTCTAATTGAGCATTCATGCTCTTATTTTTAGCAAGCTCACTACTTACTTGAGATTCTTTGTCTCTAGTTCTCTTTTCGGCATCATTGATTTTCTTATCCTTAGTATTGATAACTTTTTCATGCTCGGCCTTTAATTCTAAAAATTTTTCCTTTGCCTGTAATATTTTTTCTTTTTTGACACTTTCACCTTCTGCATTAGCGTCCTTTAAAATGCGTTCAGCATCTTTTTTAGCATTGATTATGGTTTTAGAGGCCTTCCCTTTTTCCAAAAATTTTGCAATCGCAAAACCTACTGCCAGCCCAACTATTGCGGCTATAACTATCATTGTACTATCCATAGTGTAATTTATTAATAAAAAAAAAGCCCACATTGGAGAAGTTTTGATCAAACTCCGGTAAACAGGTTTAGGGCTAACAGACTGATCAAGGATCCCTATACGAGTAGGGCCTGCTTTTACAATCTAAACTCACCCTTTTTAAAAAAAATAAATGTTGAGTTTGTCAAAAGGTATTACCAATGTGGGCAGTAACTTAATGTATTTATAAGAACGTTTTTATTTAAAAGCTAATTTAGAATTTACCAAGTCTTCAAGCGCTTTTAAACGTTCTTCAGCCTCTTTGGTACCCTCTACTTGCTCTATGCCATTCTGTTCAATTTTAGACGCAAATTGTAAGGCGCACATTGCCAATACATCTTGTTTGTCCCTAACTGCATAGTTCTGCTCAAATTTTTTAGCCAACTGTTCTATGTTCTTGGCCGCTTTACGCAAGCCTTCTTCTTGAGAGGGGTCAATTGTTAATGGATACACCCTATCAGCAATAGAAAGTTTTATTTTGAGCTTATCTGACATATTATTATAAACATTACTCCGATAATTGGGCTATACAATGATCCAACTCTCGTATTAATGTATTTATTTTAAGCTTAGCTTCTGTTTTATTGGTATTACTGCCAAGCATTGAGTTTGCAAGTTTAAGCGAATTATATTTTTCTTCCCATTCAGAAACTGTTTTACTAGCGTTCTCTTGAGAAGATTTTATTGTACGTAATTCTCTTTCCAATTCAATATTAGCATTGTTCAAAACCTCAAGTTTATGCAACAGCTTGCTAATTTTATTTTCTAAAGAATCAACGATTTTAATTAATTCGCTCATACATTACCGTCAATGCGATTTACACAAAGTTAACATACATATTATGACTTAGCAATAGTTTTGTGAAATATTCGTAGTTCATAAAATCTTAATTGATTTTTGCTTATGCAAAACGCTTTTACTTTATATTAATTTTAGCGGCATGTTCTTCATAGAATTGTCAATGATTATTTATTTTCGCAGTATTGCATTCTACCTATGAAAAAAATCTCAACAAGCCTGCTTTTTTTATTTTGTTTTGCCCTTTTTGCACAAAAAGATTATCCTAAAGGAGTTTTTGCCCCACCTATGGACATACCTATCATTTTGGCAGGTACTTTTGGCGAGCTGCGTTCTAATCACTTTCACTCTGGCGTGGACATAAAAACACAGCAAAGAGAAGGTATACCTATAAATTCAATTGGTGATGGTACAATAACTAGGATAAAAGTTTCTCTTTGGGGCTATGGTAAGGTATTATACATTGCACACCCTAACGGCTATACTTCTGTTTACGGGCATCTTCAAAAATTTTCCCCATCCATTGAAGAATACATCAAAAAAATACAATACGATAAAAAATCATTTGAGGTAGAAGTTTTTCCCGACTATGGCGAATTAAAAGTCTCAAAGGGAGAACTAATTGCCTATAGCGGAAACACTGGTGGTTCTGCCGGTCCGCACTTGCATTTTGAGATAAGAAGTAGTATTTCTGAAAAACCTACCAACCCGCTACTCTACGGTATGGATGTTGCAGATGCTACTAACCCGATTTTAGAGAAGCTATTTGTGTACCCACTAACCGATCAATCTCATGTAAACGGTAATTATAGCAGAACCCAAGTCAATTTCAAAAGACAAAGTGATGGCTCTTTTTTAGCAGATGACGTAACTGCGCTCGGTGATATTGGCATAGGCTTTGTTGGTTTTGACCGATTGGATATGGCCGCTAATAAAAATGGCGTTTACAGTGTAGAACTCAGTGTTAACGGTAAAGTGTACTCGTTATACGATTTTGAATCGTTCTCCTTTGGTGAAACTAGGTATATCAACACCTTAATAGACTATGATTACTATGGCAGAAATAGGCAGCGCATTCAAAAAAGTTTTAAATCCCCAGGTAACAATTTAAGTATTTATAAAGAATTGTTCAATGACGGAAAAATTAAGGTTAACGAAGGTCTAAGCTACAACGCAAAACTATTGATAAAGGATTTCGCAGGCAATAAACTTGTTATGAACATACCGGTTACGGGCAAGAAAAATCTTTTGGGCAACAAAAAAGAAACGATTACCACAGATAATTATATTACAGCAAAAAGGCCTAATAATTTTGATTTGGACGGTGCCAAGGTATATTTCCCTGCCAACACGTTCTATGAAGATTTTTATATCGACTTAAAAAAAGGAAAAGACACGGTTACCATACACACCAATACGGTGCCTGCACATAGAAATTTCACAATAACTTTTGATGTTTCCAAATATTCAAAAGAAGAGCAAAAACAGTTATTCATTGCCAGGTTAGACTCTAAACTACGACCTAGCCACGCAAACACCTATAAACGAGGTAATGAATTTACCACTCGCACCCGTAATTTAGGAACCTATACTTTAGCAAAAGACACTATTGCACCAACCATTAGAACCAAAAATTTCAAAGAAAAGCAGTGGTTGAACAATTATAAATACCTAAGTGTTCAAATTGCAGATGACCTTAGTGGTGTAGATACTTACAAGGCAACTTTGAACGGTGAATGGATTTTAATGGAATACGAACCAAAACGTAATACACTAACGTATAATTTTGACGATAAGATTGCTGACCAAACGCAATGCGTACTTAAAGTTACCGTTACTGATAATGTAGGTAATGAAAATACCTTGACCACTTCGTTTTATAGAAAATAGAATAATTGAAACTTAGCAATGTACAAAACCTTATAATACTGCTGTGCAGCACCATTGGTTTTGCCCAGAACGCTACTATTTCGGGTGTTGTATTAGATGAGAACAATAAACCGCTGCCCAATGTGAACATTACGGCCAAGGATTTGGGTACAATTTCCGACTCGGACGGATTTTACCTTCTGGAAATTATAGCAGATAAAGAAAATACGATTTCCTTTTCTCACGTAGCCTTTAAAGATGTAGTTCTTGAAAATTTAATCCTAACTACGAACGAAACATTTGAATTCAATCCGGTTTTAAAAAGTGATGTCACCCAAATAGATGGTGTTACCGTTACCGCTACAGGAGAAAGAACAACCAATAATATTCTGAACATTACCCCAGAAAAAATCAGAAAAATTCCTGGCGCAAATTCTGGTGTTGAAACCATACTGAAACTATTACCGGGCGTATCTTCTAACAATGAGTTGAGTACCCAATACGCTGTGCGAGGCGGTAACTATGATGAAAATTTGGTCTACGTTAATGAAATTGAAGTGTACAGACCATTTTTAATTCGTTCTGCGCAGCAAGAAGGGTTAAGTTTTGTAAATAGCGACCTTGTTCAAAATGTAAAGTTTTCCGCAGGAGGTTTTCAAGCCAAGTATGGAGATAAAATGTCCTCTGTACTTGACATTAAGTATAAAACGCCTACCCTATTTTCCCTGCGTGCAGATTTAAGTTTTTTGGGTGCTAGTGCCAGTTTAGAAACGATCTCTAAAAACAAAAAGTTAAGTTCGGTTTCAGGAATTCGCTATAGAAACAATGCATTATTAGTAAACAGTCAACAAACACAAAGCAATTTTAACCCTTCATTCACTGATGTCCAAAGCTATTTAACCTACCATGTCTCACCCAAATTTCAATTCAATTTTCTAGGAAATATTTCGGTCAACGATTACAAGAATGAACCCATTAACAGACAAACCAATTTTGGTACTATAGACAACCCGCAAGCCTTAATCGTTTATTATGAGGGACAGGAAACAAACAAGTACAATACTGCTTTAGCAGCTTTAAAAGGCAGTTATTTTTTAGATGAAAACACGACAATAAAACTTATTTCATCAATCTATCATACCACAGAAGAGGAATACTCAGATGTAATTGCCGCTTATGAACTGGGCGATATAGATAGTAATTTAAATAGCGATACCGCAGGCCAAGTTTTAACGTCTCGTGGTATTGGGTCACAATTCAATAGAACAAGAAACGACCTAGATGCTCTAATTTTCAACTTAGAGCATAAAGGAAACCACACCAAAAACAACTCGCTTTTGGAATGGGGCGTAAAATATACGCACGAGGATATAAGAGATCAACTAAGAGAATCTGAGTTTATAGATTCCGCGGAATATTCCATTAGACCTCCACGAACAGAATTCACGAACAACCAGCCTGCAGAACCGTTTGACGCCCCTTTAGTCGCTTATAATGGTCTCAGTGCTTTAAACTTTGTGAAAACAAATCGTTTTTCTGGATATATTCAAATTGGCACCCACAAAACTTGGAACAATACAGATATCTACTATAATGCAGGATTACGCTCTCATCATTGGACAGTTAGTGGTACCGGTGTTGATAAGGTATCACAAACAGTAGTTAGCCCAAGGGCACAATTTGCCATTAAACCAAATTGGGAAAAAGACATGTTGTTCAAACTTTCTACGGGCATTTACCACCAACCCCCGTTTTACAGGGAACTAAGAGATAGCACTGGCACTATACAACCTAATGTAAAGGCACAAAAGGCATTTCATTTGGTAGCAAGCAATGAATATAGTTTTCAATTATGGGACCGTCCGTTTACACTCATAAGCGAAGCGTACTACAAAAAATTGAACAATGTAAATCCGTATTCACTAGAAGATGTACGCATTAGGTATACGGCAACAAATGATACCGAAGCTTATGTCTACGGTGCAGAAGTACGACTAAATGGTGCTTTTGTTCCGGGCACCGAATCTTGGGTTAGTTTAGGCTATTTGAAAACAGAGGAAAATAGAGATAATAGAGGTTATATAGCTAGACCAACCGACCAACGCTTTAAATTTGGCATTCTTTTTCAAGATTACATACCCACCATTCCTGATTTTAAGATGTATTTAAATTTGGTATACCAGACCGGTGTTCCAGGTGGTTCTCCTAGTTATGCGGACCCATATATATTTCAGAATAGATTAAGAGATTATAAACGTGTAGATTTGGGAATTTCCTATATTTTTGCAAACAAGGACAAACAATATTCAAGTACACATTGGCTTCATAGTTTTAAAGAATTGAGTTTAGGTTTTGAAATTTTTAATCTCTTCAACAATCAGAATTCAATTACCAATACTTGGGTAAGGGATGCGGATAGCAAAAATGAATTTGCCGTTCCAAACTACCTTACATCTAGAGTACTAAATTTAAGACTGGGAATTCGCCTATAAAAAACAAAAATGAAAAGATTACTTTTCTTAATAGCACTTACTTCTACCCTAACAGTCATAGCTCAAAAGAACATTTACGAGAGTCCAAATTTTGACCAATTAAGTGAAGACCATCAGGTTTTGGCGATCATACCTTTTCTCACCAATTTAGATCTTAATGAGAAAGTATCTAAATCTGAACAAAAGAGATTAGAAGAAAATGAAGGGTATGCTGTACAAAATGCCCTTGAAACCTATTTTTCTAAACGAAGTAAAAAGAAAAAATTACCGGTAACTTTTCAAAACATAGAAAATACCGCTGCAATATTAGCTAAGAAAAATATAAGCTATGAGAATATTGATGTATACACCACCAAAGAGTTAAGTGAAATATTGGGTGTAGATGGTATCATAAGCGGTACGTTGGATCTAAATATACTATTGTCCAACGGCGTACCTACAGAATTCAGTTTTACGGATTACTTCTCTGGCGGTGCCAATTATGGAAGAATAGGTATAAAGATCAGTGATGGCAATACCGGCAAACTTCTATGGAAGTATGAAAAAGAAATAAATAAAAAGACAGGTAAAAACACTACCGATCTTATTGATCGTATGATGAAATTAGCTATTAGAAAATTTCCGTACGAAAGAGAGCGCAAACGCGATAGAAACAAGAGCTAATTACGCTTCAATTATTTCTTTAAGAACATTGACGGTATAATCAATATCTTCTTTTGTATTGTACGTTGAAAATGAAAAACGAACAGAAGGCTTTTTCATATCTTCATCACTTAGAATTTGTGTTAGTACATGAGAGCCCATGTCACTACCAGATTGGCAAGCACTACCTTTAGAACAAGCAATACCTTTCATATCTAAATTAAATAGCAGTAACATAGCCTTTTCTTCTTCAATTGGCAAACAAACATTAACTAAGGTATAAGTACTTTTTTCCAAATCTCCAGAGTGTCCGTTAAATTTGGCACCTGGTATAGCAGACTTCACCTGATCTATAAAATAAGACTTTAAATCTTCTACATATTTCTTTTCTGTTTCCAAATTATCATAGGCATGTTTAAAAGCCTCTTCCAAACCTACAATGTTATGGAATGATTCTGTTCCTGCCCGTAAGCCTCTTTCTTGAGAACCGCCCGAAATCATACACCCAAGACCAGAATTTTTTCGAATAAAAGCAAAACCAACACCTTTTGGACCATGAAATTTATGAGCTGCAGCAGCCAAAAAATCAATAGGAAAAGCTTTTACATCCCAATTATAATGTCCTAAAGATTGTACAGTATCAGAATGCACCAAAGCCCCGTACTTTTTGCTTAATAGGGTAATTGCCTCTAAGTCTATCTTATTCCCAATTTCATTATTTACATGCATTAGGCTCACCAATTTTTTAGAATCATCTTTCTGCAATAAAGATTCTAAATGTGCTAAATCTGGATTTCCATAGGCATCAAGATCAACATATAATAATTTTATTAGCCCTTTCTCCTCCAATTCTTCTACGGTATGTAAAACAGCATGGTGCTCTATTCTTGTCGTAATAATAGTCGTAACCCCTAAATCACGTACGGCACATCTTAGAATCATATTATCCGCCTCCGTACCACCAGAAGTAAATATTATTTCAGAAGGTTGGGCATTCATATATTTAGCAATGGTTTTACGCGCGCTTTCAATAGCTGTTTTAGCGGTTCTACCAAACCTATGCGTAGAAGATGGGTTACCATAGGTAGCCAAGGCTTCTTGCATTTTGGCAATAACGTTAGAATGTACTTGAGTTGTTGCGGCGTTATCCAAATATACATGTTTCATATATGTGCATTCTTATATAAATAAAGCGCAAAAATAGTTAATTAACCTATAAATGACCCTTAAGCAAAGGAAGGTTTTCCAAATTTTAAATTAAATTTGACCTATGAAAAAATACCTTTTAATTGGTTGTTCCATTTTGTTCTTTGGATGTAATGATGGTGACTTACAAATAGAAACCGTTGATTTTGATAGTATAGAAACCGTACAATCATGCAATACTATTTCAGCATCTACAGAAAATGTTTTGTTCAAGATAAATGGAGATGAAGCTTTGGTATTGACTTTACCAAGCGGGCTTTTAAAAAATGAAGCTTCTACTACCAGTATAGAAAGTGCAGTTCCTGGAAACTCTCAAATCAGTTATCGAATTTTTTCCGAAACAGTGACCAGTGCATATTTTTGCGACTCGCCACCACCACTTACACCAACTGTGCTTGAGGAAATTGAAGCCACAGGAGGTAGCATCATAATAACCACAACCGCATCAGAAGACAATGTAACTTTTAGTCATTTGGTTCAACTAAGCGGTGTTACCTTCTTAAATGAGAACGGTAGTAGAATTACCGATTTACAGATCAATGAATTTGGTACGGTAACCACATCTACAGAGTAACTAATTAATAATTCTGGAAAATATATACCTCTGTAGCGCCCAAGCCATATTTTTGGTAGTCCGCGTCATAAAATTTAACGTTGTCATATTTTCTGAATAAATAACCTAGTTCTTCCTTTAAGACGCCTTCACCCACACCATGAATAAATACTATTTTTTGAATACGTTTATTTATGGCAAAATCCAATTGTCTTTTAGCGGTATCTAATTGTAGATTCAGCATATCAAACTTGCCCATAGATTTAGGATTTTTAACAAGCTGATTAATATGGAGGTCAACTTCCATTTTGGGTGCAGTACGCTCTTTTGGTTTTAGAACGTTCGTTTTTCTTCGCTTTGGTAATTCCTTTTCTTTTTTAATCTTGGCAATTTCATAATTACTAACCTTTATTTCATTAGAAACCAATACAAGTTCACGAGCTGCAAATGTTAAAGGAAATCCGTCTTCACTTATGAGTGTAACAGTATCATCAATTACAGATTCGACAACGCCTTTTATGACGTCATCAATTGTTTCTACGGTATCACCAATCTTAAATTGAGACATGTTTTTGTTTTGTAAACACAAAAATAATGGTAATTTTCCGACTATTAATTAATTTACAGATGCGCGTAAAGGCATTAATTCTTTTTTTAGCATTGGAAAATTTTATGCTTCCCTGTTTTACTAAACAGTTGCTTGGTGTAGATTGCCCTGGATGTGGATTGCAACGTTCTTTATTATTTTTGAGCAAGGGCGAATTTGTTTCCGCTTTTTTAATGTATCCTGCAATTTACCCTATGCTAGCATTATTTACCTTCTTAGGAGTCAACAAATTTTTTCCCATTAAATATTCTAATCATATTACCATTACTCTTGCGGTATGTACCGTAGGTTTTATATTAACCAATTACATTTTAAAATTCATTTAATTAAACCTTTACGTTATGGAACAACAAAAATTACCCAATGCAACCCTTATTTTAATTTTAGGTATTGCCGGATACCTATGCTGTTGCTTTGCAGGAATTGGAATAATACCTGCTGGAATTGCATTTTTTTTAGCAACTAAATCCGAAAAAATTTATAAAGAAAACCCTGAATTATATGACAATTACAAACAAATAAAAACAGGAAAGACAGTATCCTTAATTGCATTAATCTTATGTGCATTGATGGTTATTCGCTTTATATACGTTATAACTACAAGCGATTGGGATGCAATGATGGAACAACAACAAGAGATATTGGAACAATGGGGCCTAGAACAATAAATAAATGAACAATTCCGAATATCAACAAATACCAGGCTCTAGCAATGCATTAACTTTTGGCATTTTATCTATTGTATTAACCCTTTTCTGCTGTGGTCCTTTTGGGGCTATATTCAGCTTTATTGGTTTGAGCAATGCTAAAAACGCAAAGCGTTATTTTGAAGCAAACCCTGGTAATTATAGAGGATACGAAAATATTAATACGGGAAGAATTCTCTCTTATATCGGTTTAGCACTATCGCTAATTTACCTGATATTTTGTATACTATATTTTGGATTGATCATCGCATTATTTACTACTGCAGATTTTCAATAAAAGCAATAATCAAAAAAAATCCCCGACTTACATCGGGGATTTTTTTATTATTAATTTTTAAACTCTTTCAGTGTTTTAATTATAATTGAAACACAATCCAAAAGCTGTTCTTTTGTCATCACCAATGGCGGTGCAAATCTTATAATATTACCGTGTGTAGGTTTAGCAAGTAGACCATTTTCTTTAAGTGCCATGCAAATATCCCATGCAGTAGAACTATCTTCACTGTCGTTAATAAGTATAGCATTTAATAAACCTTTACCACGAACACTATTTACCAAATCTGTATGTGGAATAAACTTATTGAGTTCATCTCTAAAAAGTTCACCAAGTTCAAAAGCATTTTCGGCTAACTTTTCTTCCTTTACCACCTCTAAAGCAGCTATGGCAACAGCAGCCGCTATAGGGTTACCTCCAAAAGTACTTCCATGGTTACCTGGTCTAATAACTCCCATAATCCTATCATCTGCTAAAACAGCAGAAACTGGGTATGCACCACCTGATAATGCCTTACCTAAAATAAGAATATCTGGTTTTACCTCTTCATAATCTACAGCGATCATTTTACCGGTTCTAGCGATACCGGTTTGTACTTCATCTGCAATAAATAGTACATTATACTTCTCGCATAATGCTTTGGCTCCGCTTAAATAACCTTCAGAAGGCACGTAAACTCCTGCTTCACCTTGTATAGGTTCCACTAAAAAACCTGCAACATTCGTGTTTGATTTTAAAACTTCTTCTAGAGCCGAAAGATTATCATACTCTATTTTAATAAATCCGTCTGTATACGGTCCAAAATTCTTTCGGGCAACAGGGTCGTTAGAAAAAGAAATTATGGTAGTTGTTCGTCCATGAAAATTATTCTCACAAACAACAATTTCAGCATTGTTCTCTACAATTCCTTTTTCCTCATACGCCCATTTTCTACAAATTTTTAGTGCCGTCTCAACAGCTTCAGCACCGGTATTCATAGGTAACAACTTATCAAAATGAAAAGTTTCCGTAGCATATTTTTCATACTTGCCCAGCATATCATTATAAAATGCCCTCGAGGTCAAGGTAAGGGTCTTTGCCTGTTCTGTCATTGCATTAACAATTTTTGGATGACAATGACCTTGGTTAACTGCAGAATACGCAGAGAGAAAATCATAATACTTTTTACCTTCAACGTCCCATACATAAACACCTTCACCTTTGCTTAATACAACAGGTAATGGGTGATAATTGTGTGCTCCGTGTTTATCTTCTAATGCAATAGCATCTTTAGAAGATGTGATGTTTTCTAAAATTGACATGATAAAATTACTTTAAATAAAACTTTAGCAATTCCTTCTATACCTTTTTCCTTTCGAAGAGTCGAAAATTCAGCGTGGGAGAGAAATCATCCTTGTAGAATTTCAAAAGTACAAATTTATAATATGAATCATAAAATTTACGCTAAAACGTTTCAATATCTTGTTAATACTATCACTAACTATATTCCCAATCCAAAGAAACCCATTATTTTTGCGCTATGCGAAAAAAGAAGAAACGTTTAGTTTTTGAAAATGTAACCGTTACCGATGCTGCTGCCAAAGGCAAAACCATAGGTAAAGCTCCAGATGGTAGGGTAATTTTCCTGAACAACACTGTACCAGGTGATGTGGTAGATGTACAAACCACTAAAAAGCGAAAAGCTTATTTTGAAGGCACTGCGATCAATTTCCATAGTCTTTCCGACAAAAGGGTTGATCCAGTTTGTCAGCATTTTAATGTATGTGGTGGTTGTAAGTGGCAAGATATGGGCTATGAGCATCAACTTTTTTATAAGCAAAAAGAAGTTGAAAACAATCTTAAAAGAATTGGGCATTTAGATCTACCAGAACTTACACCAATACTTGGTTCAGAGCAACAATATTTTTACAGAAACAAAATGGAATTTTCGTTTTCCGATAGCCGTTGGCTAACTCTTGACGAAATTCAATCTGATCAACAAATTGACAACAAAAATGCCTTGGGTTTTCATATACCAGGCATGTGGGATAAAATATTGGACATTAAAAAATGTCATCTTCAAAAAGACCCATCAAACGCAATTCGTTTAGAAACAAAAAGATTTGCGATTGAAAATGGATTAACCTTTTTTAATCCAAGAAACCAATATGGAATGTTACGTACTTTAATGTTACGAACATCATCTATTGGCGAAATTATGGTTTTGGTACAATTCTTTGAAAATGACAAAGAGAAAAGGGAGTTGCTGTTAAACCATCTTTCTAAAACATTTCCAGAAATAACATCTATGTTATATGTAATCAATCCAAAACAGAATGATACCATATACGATCAAGAAATTATCTGTTTTTCTGGTAGAGATCATATATTCGAAGAAATGGAAGGCTTGAAGTTTAAGATAAACGCCAAATCTTTTTATCAAACGAATTCAGAACAAGCATATGAGTTATATAAGATCACCAGAAATTTTGCAGATTTAAAAGGTGATGAATTGGTATATGATTTATATACAGGCACAGGAACCATTGCTCAATTTGTTTCAAAAAAAGCTAAAAAAGTAATTGGAATTGAATCTGTCCCAGAAGCTATTTTAGATGCCAAGGCAAATGCAGAGCGAAACAGAATTGAAAACGTAGATTTTTTTGTAGGCGATATGAAAAATGTTTTCAATGAACAGTTTATTGCTCAAAACGGTGTGCCAGATGTTATTATAACAGACCCACCTCGTGATGGCATGCATAAAGATGTAGTACAGCAAATATTGAACATTGCACCTAAAAAAGTAGTTTATGTGAGTTGCAATAGCGCCACACAAGCAAGAGACTTAGAACTGATGAAGGAGATGTATACCATTACAAAGGTTCAGCCTGTAGACATGTTTCCGCAAACGCATCATGTAGAAAATGTTGTACTTTTAGAAAAGAAAGCCTAAAATGAAAAAAATTCACATCGGGTTACTACTATTATTAGGAATAATCTTTATCTCATCTTGTGAAAAAGATGATATCTGCGTAGAAGGTGACACTCCTTTGCTGGTCATAGAATTTTACGACGCCGAAGATACATCCACCTTAAAGGAAGTTCCAACTTTAAGGGTTGTTGGTGTAGGACAAACAATAACCGTAAATACAGTGACAGATCGCAGTAATTTGAGCACCATTTCTATACCACTAAAAACAGATGAAGACAGTACTAGCTTTATATTAATTAATAGCTCAGTGTCTGAGGATGATGGTGCCGAAACAGGAAACCTGGACACCATTAATTTCTCTTATTCCAGAATTGAAGATTTTCTTTCACGCGGATGTGGTTTTATTGTCAATTATGATGAACTAACAGCAAATGTAACAGCGGATACCGATAATTGGATTCAAGATATAGAAATCACACAGTCTTTAGTCACCAACTCAGATTCTACACATGTCAAGATATTTCATTAGTCTTATAGTACTTTTAACTACGGTTACCGTATTAGGTCAAAATAAACCTATAGACCTTAACCCTAAAGACACGGTTGAACACAAACAATATTATGGACTTAGGTTAGGTATAGATTTAAGTAGGATAATCACTGGTTCGTTAGATGATAATTATACAGGGTTTGAAATTGTAGCCGATTACCGACTAACACAAAATTTGTATTTAGCAGCAGAATTAGGTAGTGAAGAAAAAACAAGACAGGAAGATCTTTACAATTTTACAACTTCAGGAAACTACATTAAGATAGGGGTCAACAAAAACAACTATGCAAATTGGTATGGTGAACGTAACCTGATTTACATAGGAGGTAGATTGGCATTCAGTACGTTTGACAATACTTTAAATAACTACCAATATTTTGACACCAATAGATACTGGAATCCGGATGACTTCGCCAATGGTTCTGATACTCCCGAGAACTTCTCAGGGCTTTCAGCAACCTGGCTAGAAGGTGTATTTGGCACTAAAGTAGAATTATTACATAATGTGTATGTTGGCGCTAGTGTGCGCTTAGGACTCATTCTTAGCCAAAAAGAAGATGAACGTTTTCCAAACCTATGGGTTCCCGGCTTTAATAAAGTTACTTGGGATAGTAATTTTGGTGTTGGATACAACTTCAGCATCTCATACTTTTTGCCTCTTTACAAAAAGAAGAACAAAGCAAAGAAAAAAGTTGAAAGTTCAACCGAACCCCAAGGTCCGCCACCAAGACAGAACGAAGGTTTATAAAACCTTAAACCCTTTGGTGAAAATCCATTTCATTACAATTTTTTCAACACCTTCAATGTTGGCCACAGCAAACTTAGGGGCTAAAAATGATGCCAAAATTGCGGCAATTACAGATGAATAAATTGAACTAATTGTTAAAGTCATATACAATACCACACGGAAAACAATAAAAAGTATTGCGAAAGCTAAAAAGTTAAAAACTAATACTTTGTGTTTTAATTTCATTTCTCAGTTCTGTTTTGATGTTTAGCTTTTTTACTACCTTCATACATCTCGTATTTTACCAACCTAGATTCTAGGTGACTATTAAAAACTTTTATTTTTCTAGACGGTCGTAAACCCACAAACTTCAAGGCAGGTAAATTACTAGTTACAAACCAAGCATTGGTTCCTGGATATCCCTGTTTTAAAGTATCTCCAATAGCACTATAAAAATTTTCCATCTCTATATCCAAACGTTCGCCATAAGGAGGGTTAAAACACATATGTAAAGTTCCCTCGGTTTGTTTGGTAGTTCTGAAAAAATCTTTTCTTTCAACGGTAATATAATCCTCTAGATGAGCATTCTCTATATTATCCTGCGCCTTTCTTACTGCTGAAGGTGCTTTATCATATCCAATAATCTTATAATGAAACTCTCTTGTTTTCTTCAAACTAGATTCTACAATCTTCTCATATAGTTCAGCATCAAAATCTGTCCATTTTTCAAAAGCAAAACTCTTTCTATTAATATTTGCAGGTATATTGCATGCTATCATAGCCGCTTCTGTCAACATAGTACCACTACCACACATAGGATCCATAAAATCACATTGACCGTCCCAACCACTTAACAAAAGTAAACCTGAGGCAAGTACCTCGTTAATAGGAGCAATATTAGTAGCTGTACGGTACCCTCTTTTATGTAATGAATAACCAGAACTATCCAATGATACATTACATTCATTATTGTGAATATGAATATTAATACGTAAATCTGGATCTTTAACATCAACATCTGGCCTAGAACCATCAGTATCTCTAAACTTATCTACAATAGCATCTTTAGTTTTTTGAGACACGTACAAAGAATGCGTAAACTGATCTGAATTTACCGTAGCATCTATTGCAAAATTTTCACTGACAGAAAGATATTCCGTCCAGTCCATTGCATAGATTTTCTTATAAAGATCATTTTCATCCCTAACTCTAAATGAATGTATAGGTTTAATTATTTTAATTGCGGTACGCAAGCAAAGATTAGCCTTATACATAAATCCGTTATCTCCTTCAAAAGATACATTTCTAACACCTTCTACAACATTACTTGCACCAAGATTTCTTAGCTCCTTAGATAAAAGTTCCTCAAATCCGAATAAGGTCTTAGCGACCATCTTAAAATTATTACCCATATTCATTTTTTCTCGAACCACAAAAATACGCTAATTTTGACGCCTGTTTAATTTATGACCTATTTCCTTTTATAAAAGGTTTATCAGCAACACATGATTTATATATTACCTATTCTAGGAGTGCTTATTAGTTTTCTTTTTGTGGTTGTTGCAAAACCCAAAAAAAATGAGTCCTTTAAACTTTTATTAGCTTTTAGTGGAGCATTTCTGTTAGCCCTAACAATTTTTGAAATGTTACCGGAGGTATATGCAAATACCAACCCAAAATCTATTGGTGTTTTTATTATGTTGGGCATACTATTTCAAATTTTCTTAGAGTTTTTCTCAAAAGGAGCTGAACACGGCCATGTGCACATTTCCAAGGAAAGTCAGAACTTTCCATGGTTACTATTTTTTAGTCTTTGTATACATTCATTACTAGAAGGTCTTCCAATAGGCACAAATGACACAATCATATACGGTATATTAATTCACAAAATTCCAATTGCAATAATCTTAAGCATTTTTCTTTTAGGCTTAAACATTAAGCCACTACATGCTGCTTTTTTTATGCTATTATTTTCCGTAATGACTCCTATCGGCACTTTATTAGCCAATACAACAACTATTCTATCAAGGTACGGCATGTATTTAAATGCTTTAGTAATTGGCGTATTCTTACATATATCAACAGTAATTTTATTTGAAAGTTCTGAAGGTCATAAATTCAATCTGCGAAAACTTTTGGTAATTATACTAGGTATCACCATTGCTTATTATTTATAAATGTTCAGTAAAGAAGAATCGAGAAAACTACGAGAAGAATTTTGGATTGCATTTGGAAAATCCTTTCCAAATAAATGGACTTTATATAAAACTGAAATTAAGGGATTATCTTTTAAATTTCATTTTGATTTAAAAAGGGCTATAGTATCTATAGATGTAGATTCAGATTTTGAACAACGAATAAGAGTATGGGATAAATTAGTTGCCCTAAAATCAATTTTACTAAATGATTATTTACATGAAGCTATCTTCGAAGATTTCTATATACTAGAAAACAAAAAAGAGATATCAAGAATTTATGTAGAGCTAAACCATGTATCTATACACAACAAGAATACTTGGAGAGAAACGATGGAATTCTTAAACCAGAACATGCTACAGATAGAAAGGTTTTATGAAGAGTATAAAGATATCATAGATTCATGAATTACATTCTATTGTTGAATCTATTAGACTACATCTAGATAGATGAAAAACCAATGGCTTATTGCACCGCACAGGACAAAAAGATGCCATATGAAATGATTATAGGGGATTCTTCTAACGGCATAAAAAATTATCCCAATAGTATAGAATGCACCACCTAGCATAAGTAAATTAATTCCATTTTCTGACGTATTATCTACTAAATTTTGAAAATCGAATACTATCAACCATCCCATAGCTAAGTATAGCAACAATGATATAATTTCAAACTTACCGGTAAAAAACAATTTTAAAATAGTCCCCACAGCTGCAATTCCCCATACCGTTCCAAATATCAACCACCCATTACCGTTAATAAGAGTTATAAGTGCAACAGGGGTATATGTACCTGCTATTAAATAATAGATATTGATATGATCAAGAATTCTGGTTCTTAGTTTCCATATTCTATTATCTACAGCGTGATAGATAGTGGACACGGTTAACATACTAATTAATGATATACTATAGATAATAATACCTATTGTAGCATATACCGATTTATGACTATTGGCGTTGATTAAAACAATCATACCTACCATTGCCAATACGGCACCAACACCATGAGAAATGGTATTAAATTTTTCTTCCTTTTCTAACGAATTTAGATATGGCATAACGACTATTTTAACTTAATCCCTATCATAGGCTTTTGGCACATATAGTATTACTTATTATCTATTTGCGCCAAAATTAAGTCTATTAAATATTATGTGATAATGCTACGGTAATTATTGAAAAGATATATTGGTAATCCTTGACTTTCACTTTAGGTGAGTCGTCCTGAAATAGGTTGACAGTTTTTAAATAATCAATATCAA